>Ga0272446_1001637_pt1 | contig 32100 bp, 21 predicted proteins | sample YNPCB0061_FD_194587 | JGI IMG/M metagenome (GOLD analysis project Ga0272446, IMG submission 194587) | Hot spring microbial mat communities from Yellowstone National Park, WY, United States - YNP-CB-006-1 | ecosystem: Environmental > Aquatic > Thermal springs > Hot (42-90C) > Sediment | place...
GTTGGACGGGTGCGGTGAGCTTGCCCCGCGCCCTGCGCCCCATTCCCCGCTGGAGCCGGGTTTGGGGCGCGGTACACCGCCACGCCGTCGGGATCGTCTTTTTCCTTGCGGCGTGGTGGCTTCGTCCGGAATTCTTCCCGATTAACCCGTACCCGGCTGGCCATCTGGTCAGCTTGTTCGCCCTGATCGCCATTGTGGCGTGGGCGCTGCGCGGATTCCCCCACTACCGGAACCTGTTCACGACCCAGCGCTGGCAATTGGCCTTGCTCGCGCTGTTAGGGTGGGCGGCGCTCTCCCAAACGTGGTCGCGCTATCCGGACGTTTCGCAGGCGGCTGCCGCCCAATGGGCGTTTGTCGTGGCCTTTGCGGTGGCGGCGGGCGGGAGCGGCCTCTCCCCGCGCACGGCGGCGGCGTATTTGGCGGCGGGGATGGCCGTCCAAGCCGTCGTGAGCATCGTCCAAGTGGCCATCCAAGCCCCGATTGGCCTTTCAGCGCTCGGCGAACACCTCATGATCGTCTCCCCCCGCCGTCTGAGCGTCCTCACGGCGGGCGACCTGCGCCTGATGCGGCCCTACGGCCTGACCGTCCATCCGAATCTGGTTGGCGGCGCGCTGGCCGTTGGCCTGTTGGCGCTCTCGGCATGGCTCTGGAGTCCGGCACGACAGGTGAAGTGGGCCATTTTCCGGCTCGCCACCCTGAGTTTGGGGGGATGGGCGCTCCTGATCACCTTCAGCCGTTCGGCGTGGTTGGGCCTTGCCGCAGGCGCACTCACCGTCCTGATCTTAGGGGCGCGATCCGGCTTGTGGCGGCGGGCGGTCTTGGCGCGGGGGATGGTCTGGGCCGGGCTTGCCGCCGTGATCGGGGGCGTCTTCCTCGCCACATACGGGGATTTCGTCTTGGCACGGGCGGGCGTCGGGGCAGAGGATACGGAGGCGATCTCAGCCAATTCGCGGCGGGTGCAGTTAGAGATTGCGTGGGGGCTGTTCCGGGCCGATCCGGTGTCCGGCGTCGGGATCGGGGCCTTTCCGTGGGAGATGCGGGATTACCTGTGGTACAGCGGCAAATATCCGGGCATGGCTCCGGAGAACGTCCACATGGTTCCCGCCCTGATCGGGGCTGAACTGGGCGCGGCGGGCCTGCTGCTGTGGCTGATCATGTTCGGGCTGTGGGGGCGGGCGGTGTGGCGTGCCCATCTAGAGGGCAATCAAATTGGGTTGGTGGCGGGCGTGGTGGCGTTGTTCATCATCGGCCTGTTCGACCACTACCCAATCGGAATCTGGCATTTTCGCTTGTTGTGGTACGGCCTGATGGCCGTTAGTGTTGGTCGATGTCGGGGGGAGATTCCCCCCGACACCGCGTCCGATGAGCAGGCTCTTAGCGCGGCGTGATGAACTCCGCGAAGTCGCCCCGCCCAATGACGATGGTCGCGTTTTGGACGTTCCGCCGCCCGCCAACGTAGAGTAACACCCGTTGGGGGACGATCACTTCCTTGCCGGTGACCAAATCTTTAGCGACAGCCTTCGATTCGGCGTACCACGCATAGCCAGTACTCACCTTGTAGGGGCTGAATTTCAGGCCTTCCATGCCGGGGAATTCTTCCAAGCCACGCTTCAAGGCGGAGTCGGCATCGGTGACCGCTGCCCCGCGCCCAAAGATGGAGTAGATGGCGAAGCTGGAGGCCAGCACTTCCGCCGTGACATCCCCCGTACCGATGGCGGAGCCGTTACCGAGCGTCGCCACGCCCCCTTCAATGGCCCCAGCATACGTCTCCACAGCGAAATCGCCGATGACTTGTTCGAGGTCGACCCAGCCCTCTAGCAAGATTTCGAGGGTCTCGGTCAGGTCGAGGCGGAGGTTGGCCGCCAGCCCTTCTGCGTTCCGAACGCGAATGTCGATGCCGAGCACCTCTTTGGCGTAGTCTTTCAGGGCTTGGGCGGCCTTTTCAGGGCTGACCTTGCGCAGGGAATTACCGGAATTGGCGCGGGCCGTTAGGGTGGGGGCGAAGGTGGCTTCAATGGGCAGGGTGGCGCGGGGCGTCCCCTGTTGCACTGATGGAAGTCGTGGGGCCAGCGAGGAACAGCGCCACCGCCAACACCAACACAGCCAAGACCGACCATACGACAGTCAAAAACGAACGTTGCTTCATTTGGAAAGACCCCTCATCAACAAAATGTCGATAAGACCACATTACGGGGAATTTGTAACCAGTTTATTAAAAATTGGCACAGATGGTTTTAACGTGATGCATAAAACCCGTAAAAGCCTGCCCTTGCCGCCGGACGTGGTACAATAGCGGGTCAGAAAAATCGCTCACCTACGCTCGGTAATCTGCCATGTCACTGCTTACCACAACCGGACTCGGAAAGTCTTTCGGCGGGGACGACCTGTTTGAAGGGGTGACCGTCGAAATCCCGCATGGGGCGAAGATCGCGCTGGTCGGGCCGAACGGGGCCGGTAAAACGACCCTGATCCGGCTGCTGATCGGCCTCGATGAACCGACCAAAGGCACGATCACGCGTGCGCGGGGCCTGACGATGGGCTTCCTGCCACAGCGTCCCGAAATCGTGAGCGACAAGCCGTTGTGGGACGAGATGCTGACGGCCTTTGACGACCTGCGCCGCCTTGAGGCCAAGCTCCACGAGATGGCCGAGCAGATCGCCGAACGGCCCGATGACGCCGACCTGATGGAGCGCTACGGCCAAGCCCAGCACGATTTTGAACTGCGCGGCGGCTACGATTATGAGACGCGCATCAAGCAAGTTTTGCAGGGCTTGGGCTTCGATGCCGACGATTACCAGAAGCCGATGCCGATCCTCTCCGGCGGGCAGAAGACCCGCGCCCTGCTCGCCAAGTTGCTGCTGGAAGCGCCCGATCTGCTGATCCTCGATGAACCGACCAACCACCTTGATATTGAGGCCGTAGAGTGGCTAGAGGCCTATCTGAATACTTGGCGCGGCGCGCTCCTGCTGGTCAGCCATGATCGGTACTTCATGGACGAAGTGGCCACGACCATCTGGGAGATGGATCACGGGCGGCTAGAGACGTATCGCGGAAACTACAGCGCCTACCTCACTCAGCGTCAGGAACGCTGGGAATACCACATGAAAATGTACGAGGCCGAGCGCGAACGGCTGCTCAAAGAACTCGATTACATCAAAAAGAACATCGTGCGGGATTCGACCAACGCGATGGCCGTTGGCCGCCTCCGCCAGATCAGCCGCGACATCATCGGGATTCAGGAAATGGGCCTTGTGGCCTACAAGAACGCGCCGAGTTGGTCGCAGACCGGCATCGGGAGCGTGCGCCCGCTCGGTGTGGGGGAGGCCGAAGCCGCCATCAAGGCCTTTGCGCCCTCCATGATCCGGCCCCGCCAAGTCCGGATGCGGCTGCACATGAAGGCTAACGCCCGCAGCGGCGATAAAGTCCTGATGACTAAAGACCTCGTCGTTGGCTACGACCCCGCCGCCCCGTTGTTCCGCGTGCCAGATTTAACCCTGCTGCGCGGGGAAGTGGCCGCCATCATCGGGCCGAACGGCGTCGGCAAATCGACCTTCCTCAAAACCCTGCTCGGCAACATTCCGGCGCTCGGCGGAGAGAGCAAACTCGGTGCACAGGTCAAAATTGGGTACTTTGCCCAAGCCCACGAATCCTTAGATGAAGAGCGCACCATCATTGACGAGCTATACACCGTCAAGCCGTTGCTAATCTCCCAAGCGCGGGACTACTTGGCGAACTTCCTGTTCACGGGAGATGACGTGTTTCGCCCGATCAAGACGCTCAGCGGCGGGGAACGGGGCCGCGTGGCGCTGGCGAAATTGGCCCTTGCCGGGGCGAACTTCCTGCTGCTGGACGAACCGACCAACCATCTGGATATTCCGGCCCAAGAGGTGCTGCAAAACATGATCGCCGACTTCGACGGCACGGTGTTGTTGGTCAGCCATGACCGCTACCTGATCGAGGCGTTAGCGACCCAAATTTGGGCGCTGACGCCCGGCCAATTCACGACCTTCAACGGTGGCTATCGGGCCTTCGTCACGATGCGGGAGGAAGCCAAACAAGCCGCCGCACAAGCTAAGATCGCGCAGGTGGCGGGGCGCAAGGCGGAACAGCGCGCCGCCGAAAAGCGGAATGGCCTCTCCCCGCGGGAACGGGAGAAGCGTATCGCCGCGTTGGAGGCCGAAATCCACCAACTGGAGGCCAAAATCGCCGAGATTGAGATGGCGTTAGCAACGGCCAGCGCGGGCGGAGCCGTCGGGGAAGTGCGCCGTTTAGGGGAGGCGTATACAGCAGCGCAAGCCGAGCTAGAGGCAAAGATGGGCGAATGGGAAGTGCTGGCGAGTTAGCCCCCCGTCGTAATGAACGGTCAATCCTCTTGCATGGCATCGATGTAGGCGAGCACTTGCCCGCCACGCGGTAGCGGTGATTGCCACAATGCTGCCGCAGGGAGGGCAAATCCCGGTAGCACCTGAGAGGTGAGCCGCCCCTTGTTATCCAACGGAAGGGGCCGATACCGCCCATCTGCCCCCCGCCCGTAGAAGGTTGCATATTGCCGAAGAGGATCGATCAGCCAGTATTCAGGGACGCCGCCCGCCTCAAATTCAGCCAACTTTGCCCCACGATCTCGGACATCACTTTCTGGGGAGATGATCTCAACTACAATATCGGCAGGGCCATCAATGAAATTCATCTGCACGCGATCTAAATGTTCATTGCGTAGCACCACGAGATCAGGAATACGCACAGGCAGATTAGAGTCAAGGCGCATTGGTAGGCCCGACATAAAAACTTCACCCCAATTTCGGGCTTCCAGAATGTGCGTGAGCAGTGTGAATAGAAACCCCAACAGGCGGGTATGAATTGCATTGTTTCCCGTAATTACCTCCACATGGCCGTCGGGGAACCACTCGGCGTGTGCGTCGGCATATTTGACCAAGTATTCTTCAAAGGTGAGGCGTTCGGTTGGCTCCGGCTTGGGGGGCACGGCTTGTTCGATCAGGCCTGCGTCTGGCCCGGTGCGTTTCGGCTGTTCGGTACTCATCTTCACCTCGCCCTGATCCAGAAGTTTACGGGTATTTTACCACGCCTATGGCTTGCCGAAATTGACCGCCGTCATCAGGGCGGTGGGGGTGTACGCATTCGCGGCGAAGCCGATGACCAACAGCACTACAAGTACGCCCAACGCCAGCACTGGACGGGTGTAACGCCCCCCCTTCGCCGTCGGTAGCGTGATCGGGGTGCATGCGACGGCCAACACGACGATCAGCGTGAGGGCCACGGCGGGCGTCATGGCCGGAACATCGACCATGTGATGGGCGGTAAACCCGACTAGCCCCGCCAACGCGCCCTTCAAAATCGGTTTTTGGGCGGGCGGGGCAGCCTTCCAGTGCTGCCAGCCCGTCACCCCCAACCGATACACGCTCAGGGCGAAGGCCGCCAGACCGATCAGGCCCAGTTCCGCCGCGATATGCAGCGGCAGGTTATGGGCATGGATGTGCAACCGGAACAGGTTATCCCCAACGGGTTCCCAAAATTTGAAGCTGAACAACCCCCTGCCCATCAGCGGATTTTGCAGGAAAGCCGCCACTGCCGCCTCGTAGATGTCCAGCCGCCCTGCATCGCCCCGCAACGCGATCAGGACGGCCCCCGCCGCCACGATTGCCACCGCCCCGATCAGGGCGGCGCGGCCCACATGCACGTGTTGAAAAAATAGCGCCCACCCAATGAAAGCCACCGCCGCGCCCGTCCCGATCCATGCGCCACGACTGCCCGAAAACAGCAAGGCCACCCCGCCCAACAGAATATACAGCCCCCACACGGCCCACCACATGCCGCGATAGGCCTTGTGGGGGCAAGCCAGTAACCGCCCGACGGCCATCGGTACGGTCAGGACGAGGAAGCCGCCGAGAATATTCGGGTTTTGCAGCACGCCACTGACCCGCTCGTGCTGGCCGACCTCCCCCAACGCACTCAGCATGACGGGGAAGGCCGCCACCAACAGTGCGTTGGCTAGGGTCACGTGCGGGAGGCCGTTGGCGAGCGCATCGCTGAGGGCGTACCACGCCAGCCCATACAAGGTGACGAACCACAGGCCAAAGATCAGACGCGGCAGGTGGTCGGAATGCAGGGCGGCCCCGACCAATACGGCTGCCCCCCAGATTGGTATGGCTGGGTCGAGCGGCGTGATTGGCCAACGCCAGTCGTTCAGGGTGCGCACGGCCAGCCACCCACCGAAGACGATAAAGAACAAAGCGAGGGTCAACGGGACGCGTTCAGGGTTGAAGACGCCCGCCCACGTCGCCCCAAAACTGAACAAGTAAGCGAGGAAAGCCGCGATCAGGGCGGGGAGGATTCCCCCCAGCCCCACTGGTGGTGTATTGAGTTTGCGGGTTTTCACGTTTCAGGCCGTCCGGCGAACGCTGCGAAGGTTAGAGGGCGCTCACCACGCGGAAGCCGACGTTGTCGTTCATGTGGTAGGGCTTGTACAGGGCGCGATAGGCCCCGCGTGCAAACGCCCCCAGATGATACCACGATCCGCCCCGTACAACGCGGTAGGATTGCCAATCGGTGGGGTCTTCGCGCCCATCCGTCGCCACATACGGGTAGGGGCGTTCAAGGCTGCTCGTCCATTCCCAGATGTTGCCGGAGAGGTCGGCAACACCTTCGGGCGTGTTCCCCTGCGGGAAAATCCCGACGGGGGCCGTCCGGTGGATGCGCGTTTCATAGGTGTTGGCCTTCGCCGAGTCGAAGGCGTCACCGTAGGCGTACACGCGACCTTCAAAGCCGCGTGTTGCGGCCTCGCGTTCGGCTTCCGTCGGCAGACGATAGACTTTCCCCGATTGAAAAGAGAGCCACAGACAATACGCTACCGCCTCAAACCACGTGACCCCGACGACGGGTTGTTGTGGGTTGTTATAGCGTTGATCCTCCCAGTGGTAGGGGGCGGTCTTGACCCCCGCCGGATACCACGATGCCAATTCGGCCTCAAACTCTTCATCAGAGAGGGTGGCAAGGCGTTTCCGGCTCTCGTACTGGGAGCGGTTGATTTCCCCTTCCGCGTATTGCCGATCCATCTCTCCGCTGGCGAGTTCGGCTTGGCGCTTGGCCCGCCGCTGACGCCATTCGGCCTTGTCCGGCTCCACGTCCAGCGTGCCCATTCGCCATTGCTGGGCGGCTTCCGTCGGCCACCAACGGCTATCCGTGTAGCTGCCCGCCGCCACGAAGAGGGCATACTCTGCATTGGTGACGGGGAACACGCCAATCTGGAAGGCGGGCAGGGTCACGGTGTGGATCGGTTGTTCGTTGGGGGCCGCCGTGCTACCGATCGGGTAGTCGCCGCCCGGAATCGTTGCCATCGGCGGGGCGAGGTAGTCTCCATCGGCCCCACGTGTACGGACAAAACGCGGATCACCAAGGTCGCCGAGGGCCAAGCCCGCCACGATTCGGGCGCGGAGGTCGGCGGCGGGGTCGCCTATGCGGGCGATCAGGGCCGTGCGGAGGTCGCTTTTGAGCTGATCCCCTGCGCGCACATCGGGGGCGGCGGCACAGTACGCCGCGAGCGGCAAGTTATGAGGCAGTAGCTCGCGGATGAAGGACTCTGGGTCTTGGGTGATGGCCGCCGCCATGACCATCGTCACTTCCCAGCCCGTCGCGGGCGGCGGCGGGAGGGGGGCATCGGCAGGCAACTGGGCGAGCGTCTCTTCAAGGGAGGGACTGATGCGCTCCGCCTGCCACTCCACCCGCGCCAGATCGGGCTTGGGAGTGGTCGCAATGACACGGGCCGCAAAGTATTCCTGTAGCAACTGGTGGAAGAAGCGCACAAAGAAGCGTTCATATTCGAGGTCGAGCAGCGTGAGCGAAATCCCTGCCCGGATGGCGTTCTCTTGATGGTTGCGGTCGATGTTCGTCAGGGGGAAGGCGTCCCAATATTCGAGGGCGATCAGGCTTTCGCCGGGGTGGTTCCATTGCATGTTGTAGGCCAAATTACGGAGGGCCTGCAAGAGCAAGCCGCGTTCTGGCAACGAGACTTTGTCATGCCATGCCCCCGCCCGGATGCGCTCCCGTTCGGCCGGTTCGAGCAAGGGGCCGTCAGTCAGCAGGCGGGTTTGCTTTTCCAGCTCGCGGCGGAGCAGTTCCCGCACGAAGGCGGTAAAGGTCTCGGCGCGTCCACGCGGAATATCGCCGAGTGCGTTGACCAGCTCGACCAACAGCCGCAACAAATACGGGATGCGGAACATGCTGAGTTGGCCGGGATCGCGGGCGAGGGTACTCCACACCCGCACCGCATGGTCGGGGGCGTAGCGTTGCAGGTATTCGCGCACCTGATCGGGAGTGAGGGGCTGCAACGTGGCCTGCGGTACGCGGAAATCGGCGCTGCTGAGCATCCCGCCGTAGTCGATGGTGCGGCAGGCGAATACGGCGCGGTTGCCGGGCATGTTCCGAACGTAATCGTTCAGGAAGATTCGCCATGCCTCTATCAAACGCGCATAGGCCGCGTCACTTTCGCGGGGCATTTCGTTCAGGCCGTCTAGGATGAAGAGCATCCGCCGCTGCTCAACCAGATCGATCAGGGGGGGCATTTGGGCGCACATCCGCCGCCAGTAGGCGCTGAGCCAGTCGATGGGGCTGGGAGGCGCGCCTATGCCGCGCCCGTAATTAGCTAAAGAGACGTGCAAAGGCAACAAATTGGCCCTATTGCTACCCATCCGCAGGGGTTTGACGGCCATCTCCATCTCCAGCCGCCGGAGCAAGGTCGTCTTGCCGGAGCCGGGCAACCCCAACACCACCAACGCCCCGCCCATCGTCCCTTTCTCGACGATCTCGGTCAGGTCATGGTAAGTTTGCGGGCGGGAGAGGGGGCTAAAATGCCGTTGGGAATGATCGCCATCGTCCACGGCGAGGCTTAGACGCACGAACTGCGAATCGCTCTCATATTCGGCGGTGGAAAAGCGCGCAAAGCGGATCAGGCGGTAGGTGGTTTCGTCCGTTGGGGGCAGGGCGGAAATTTCGTCAACCTGCTGCTTGGTCAGCATGATTTTATGACCGTGAACGGCGGCGGTGTGAAGGGCGGTCAGGGCTTCGGGGATGGTGCGTTCTGGGGCGAAGGGGCTAACAACGATGCGGGGCTGGCCGGGTTGGGTAGCGTGTTCAGGCGCGGGGGCCTGCACCAACTGGATAAGCTGATCAAGGTTCAAGTTTCGCCACTGAAGGCGGGGGTAAGCGGCCAGCCATGACGGCAGATTAACCGATTCGACGGCCACGCACACCATCGGTTTGCCCGTGCTGTAAAAAGCGAAAGCATCGCTGAAGACGCCGGAGTCTTCCAGCGCAGCGGGCGTGAGCAAGAGGATGAGGGCGGGGGCATGTAGATCACCCTCTGGTCGGCAAACGGCGGGGAAATTGCGGGCGCGCAACTGCCCGCCTAGGGCGTCGGCCTCAGTGCGGGCCTGTAACGGAAAACTAATCAACACAGGCTGGCGCATTAGAAAACGCTCCTTCGTCGGTCATCGGAATCCCATGCCACCAGCATGAGTATGTTCTTAAGCGCTATTTTCCGCAATAGAAACCCTCACAAAAGTAGACTTCGAGTATCCCCCTGTGCCCTGACTCTCCGCCGCGTTCAGGCTGTGGCAGGTTGGCCGCCATTGGCCCGGAGCTGGCCCGCCAAGCGGTTGAAAAACGTATGGCTGATCGCACTCACCGCCTGCCGGATCACGGGTTGGGCTACAAACCGGAACACCTCTGCCAACTTTGCATCGGCCTCCCACGTCAGGATCGTCCGTTTGCCGTCGGCCCGCACCCGGATCAGCCCCGTCCCGTTGATGAGGCTTTGACGGCCCTCCCCCGTCACGGTGAGGCGGTAGCTGTGCTGGTGGTGAACATCGCTCATTTGGATCAGGTAACTGGCCTTGCTATTGATAAACAGCCATTTGAAGCTGAGGGTCGCCCGCCACAGGCCGGACCTTCCAGCGACGGGCTGAATGGTGTTCATCCCGATGCTGGCCCCAATCGCCCGAATGTCCATCAACAAATCCCACACGATAGGCAGTTCCGCATCAAACGTAAAGTTATCGCTGAGGTGCATTTGGCCTCATCTCACACTAAACGAACATTCCTACATGATTCAAATGTAATCAAACAGAAGATTAACTGCAACGGGTTTGCATAAATAAAGTTTGATGTTTGTTTAATGGAAGAGAAGAGGGCTATGCCGGACAAGGAGTTCGTGTTGCCCAAATGGGGCGGCTTGCGGGCCGCCCCCTCTTGGGTTATTCCAAAAAGAGTGTGCGGAGCGTCTCGAGGATAGCTGGTTCCAGCCCGGCGGGGCCAGTCAGATAGCCCTCGATGCCGCCGTATTCGCGCCGAATGAAGGCCAACATCTCTCGCATGTTGACCGGATCAGCTGTCATGAGGGGCTGCAAATCGTCGATGGTCAGGCGTAGGGGTTTCAACCGATCCGCCAACGGCTCGGTAGCTGCCCGGATTTGCGGGTAAAACAGGTTCGTCAGGCTGTAGTCGGCGATGATCGTCTCGTCTGGCACGCCGAGCAGCATCAGCAGCAAGGCCGCCACGATGCCCGTCCGGTCTTTGCCCGCCGTGCAGTGGAAGACAGCGGGCAAATTGGCGGGGTCGGCAAGGCGGCGGAGCGCCGCACCGAAGACCTGCGGCTTCTCTTTGAGCATGAAGTCTGTGTAGCTCTCGGCGATCACCCGATCCAACTCGTGGCGGCGGAATAACAGGGCTTTTACCCCCACGCGGGACTCGTTCTCATTGAAGATGGCCAGATGTTCATGCCGGACGCCTTGCGGCAACCGATCCGGCAAGTTACGCACCTCCTGATCGCTGCGCAAGTCGCACACGTATTTCAGCCCTAATGCCGTGAGTTTGGCGTGATCGGCGTCGGTGAGGCGGGCGAGCGCCCCTGCTCGGTAGATCAGGCCGCGCCGCACCGTCCGCCCGTCCGTGGTCTGATACCCGCCCAGATCGCGGAAGTTCGAGGCCCCCTCCAACGGGATCAGCCGCCCATCGAGGGCGCCCGGATTGATGATCAACGATTCGGCGGTAGGGTACACCCGTTTGACGGGCTGCCCCTTCAGACGGCGGGCCAACACCACGCCGCTGATCACCCCCCCAACGATGGCCGCTTGCACAATGCGTTTGATCACGGCGTTATTGCCCCGTTCCGGCCAACGTCCCGACGAAGGCGGGCAGCAACAGTGGCGACCCGTTCAGGATCACGTACCATTGGGGAACCCACCCGATTCCGAAAACCTCTAGGACGATGTCTTTTTTGAAAGGTTTGACGCGGTATTCCTCAACCCGATTGGCGATCTGACGCCACTTTTCGTTGACGGCTTGCAAGGCGCTGGCCAATTCGTTTTGTTTGGCTTCAAGGGATTCCTCAAGGTCGATCAGTTCCTGCTCTGCGGTGCTGACGCGGCCCTGTGCTTCTTTCTTGTAGCGGCGGGTGCGGCTCATGCGGGAGAGGGTGTAGGCTGTCCGGCCTCTGAACAGGCTCACGGCGGCTTCCCCCGTCGTGTACAGGTCTTCCCGTCGGAGTTCGTCTAGCACGTTGCGGCTACCTTCTAGGTTGCGCTCTGCCCGCTTGATTCGGGCTTCGATGGCGTCCATCTCCTTTTCGTACCTCGCCGTCACAGTGTCGATCTCGGCATCGCGGGCTTCGCGGGCCTTTTGCGCGGCGCGGGCCACAAAATCGCGCTGATCTTCGCCGGGCGTGCCATACAGCTGCAAGGTCGGGTTAAACCACAAGACCAGCGTGGCGCTCCGCGCCACGAAGTCGATCACCTCATCGCGGAGGGCACGCATCCGCTTAGCATCCGTCAGGCCGGCTGAGAGCTGCCCGTACCCGGCCACCTCTGCGGCGGGGGCGCTCCCCAACTGACGCAGATCGACGGGCGGGGCCTGATGGTCGCTCCACCGGATGAAGCCGACGGCCTGCACATCGGGCACGTGGAAGGCCCAATGCTGGTCGGCTTCCACCCCCGACTTGCGGTCAAGGTAGCGAACGCCCATTTGCGCCATCAGCAACGGCTGGTAGACCAACTGCGCCCCGCCGAAGATCGACCCGGCAAGGCCCAACTTTTGCTCGTAGGTGCGGATGGCGGCTTGCACCCCGACAACGACGGGGAGGAAGTACGAGACGGTGCTCGGCGGCAGGGCGGGCGGGCGCGGGTCGAAGGTATTCGGCAGGCTGGCGCCCTGCGTGCTGGCCATGGGCGGCGTCCCCCCCAAGCCGACGGGCATGGTTTCGCCGCTGGAATACATCGGCCCCTGCGGGATCGGTGCTGGCGGCATTTGCGGAGCCTGTGGAATCGTCGGTTGTTGGGGGGCTTGCGGCTCTGGGGGGAAGTAGGTCTGTGGGAGGGGCGGCATGGACGGCTCCGGCGGAATGTAGGACGGGCTAGGCGCAGGCGGGGCCGGATCGGGTTCTACAGGCTGGCCGTAGGTGGAACTACCGATTTGCTGCGGATCGTCGGCGGGGGTGTAGCCGGGCGTGGCCGTCGGCGTTCCGCCGCCTACGGGCGCGGCAGGCAGATTGAACAAGCTGAATGGGCGCGGCGCAGACTCCGTCGGTGGGGGCGGGGGCGTCTGCGGGGCGGGACGCGTCAAGCGATCCAAGAAACTGCCCGGCGCGGGCGGGGCCGGGGGGGGCGGCGCCGCCGCCGGAGCCGGAGTCGGGTTGAGGGTGGGCAGGTTCGCCGGACGCTCGCCGGGCAGGGTTTGGGGCGGCCCAGCAGGGGCGGCGGGGCGTTCGCCGGGCAAACTGGGCGGCATGGCCGATGTAAACGTGATCGGGGCGGGAGCGTCAATAGGCGGCGCTGGCGCGGCAGGCGGCGGGGCAGCTGCCGCAGCGACAGGAGCCATCGGTTGCGACCCGCTCGGGATGTTGACGCCCGCATTGGGCAACCCCATTTGGGCGCGCTGTGGCTCCATCAGGGTGCGGACCTGCTGACGGGTCAAGGGGCCACGTAGGTAGCTCATCGCCCAGCGGGAATGAACGAGTTGCGGGCCGCTCTCGTTGTGCACGTTGTGGACGACGAACACACGGGGCGCAAGGCCACTGATCAGGCTATCGAGTCGCTTCGTATCGATCTGGGTGCTGGCCGTCGCCGCCGCTTCCAAGCCGCCGAGCACCCGCCGCTTGTCATTTTCGGTCTGTAACTTGCCGATGAACCACGTCCCCGCGTTGGCGAGGCCCTTGTAATCGAGGTCGCCGGGGTTTTGGGTGGCCAAAATGAGGCCCAAGCCGAAGGCGCGGGCGGTCTTCAGCAGCCGGAGCAGGGGTTCTTTGGTCGGTGGATTGCGCGGGGCGGGCGGCATGTGCCCAAAGAGTTCATCAAAGTACAGCAGGGCGCGGAGGCTGGTCGTCCCGCTCAGCGAGCGCATCCATGCGATCATGTTCTCCAAGATCAGCGTGATCATGAAGGTGCGTTCGGCGTCGGTCAGGTGGGCAAGGTAGAAGATCGAGACTTTAGCGCGGCCTTCGGGCGTGTACAGCAAGCGGCGCACGTCCAGCGGCTCCCCCGTGATCCACGTCTGGAAGGACGGCGCGGCGATGATGTGGTTAAGTTCCTTCGCCAACTTGAAGCGGTCTTTTTCTGGGAAGAAGGTGTTCACATCGAAGACGCCCAGCCGCGCAAAGGGCGGGTTTTGTACCTGAATAATGATGTCTTCGAGGGTCAGGTCGCGCCCGTTCTTCCACGCCTCTTCAAAAATGTTGCTGATCAAGACGTGTTCGCGGTCTTTGACGGGTTCGACCTGCTTGCCGATGAGGGCCATAAGCGCCGTCACCACGCCGCTGATCTGTTCGCGGTAGAATTCCTCGTTGCCGAGCCAGCCGCCCTTCGGCGCGGCAAACGAGGCCAAAATGCTGATCGGCAAGCCCGCATCGCTGCCCGGCGTGTAAATGCTAAGTTGGGCGGCATTTTTGAGGGCGTTCAGGCGGGCGGGCGAGATGCTCCAACTGGCGAGGCCCTCCCGCCACATAGCGGCCACTTCTTGGGCGTATTCGCTCGGCTCGAGGCCGGCCCGTTGGGCATCGCCGGGGTTGATCCACGGCTCAAAATCGGCGGGGCGCAACTGCGGGAAGATGAGGGCAAGGTTCGTAATATCGCCCTTCGGGTCGATCACGATGGCCGGAATGTTGTCCAGCATGGCTTCTTCCAACAGGCTAATACACATGCCTGTTTTGCCACTGCCCGTCATGCCGACGACGACGGCATGCGTCGTCAGATCGCGGGAGTCGTAGTAGATCACTTCGTCGGCGAGGCGGCCCCGCTCGGGGTCGTAACGCTTGCCGAGGTAGAAGGTCGTGGGCGCTTCGATAAATGGCATAGCTGTATTTCCTATCGTTTCGGTCACACAGGGCATACATCAGAGGGTATCACAGGCGAAGGCGAATTTGTAGAACAAATTTGCCAAAGCCGCCCATTCCCCCCACCTATTGGGGGGGACGGCTTCCCCGTATATACTTGTCGACCATCTTCACATCTTCATCTGGTAAGCCTACCCCATATTCTAGTTATTGTAGTTCATTCTGGGAACAAGCCCCCAAAAAAGGAAGTGAGAAAACGTGTTCATCGGCGTAGACATCGGCGGAACCTTCACGGACTTAGCCTTGATCGCGGGCGGGCGGGTGCATATTCACAAGTTGTTCAGCACCCCCACTGACCCCGCCGCCGCCATGTTAGACGGCTTGCGGGCGCTCTCGGCCACCCAACCCGGCAGCATTGATGCCCTGCGTGGTGTGGCGCACGGCTCAACGGTGGCCACCAACGCCCTGATCGAACGGCGCGGGGCCAAGACGGCCCTCCTCATGACGGCGGGCTTTCGGGATGTGCTGTTCATTGGCCGCCAACACCGCCCCGATCTGTACGCCCTACACCCAACCTTACCCCCGCCGCTCATCCCCCGCGAGTGGTGCTTTGACATCCCCGAACGGCTCGACTACACCGGCGAGGTGATCACCCCACTCGACCTCGACGCCCTCAACGCCGTGATCGATCAGCTACAGGCGGCGGGCGTGGAGGCTGTTGCGATCTGCTACCTGTACAGCTTCGTGAATCCGCGCCATGAACGCATCACCCGCGACCAGATTTTGCGGCGCGGCTGGCTGACGGAAGCCCAGATCGCCTGCTCCCACGAAGTGCTGCCCCAATTCCGGGAGTACGAACGGACCAGCGCCACCGCCATTGAGGCCTTTATCCGTCCGGTGATGGGGCCGTACATCAGCCGCTTGGAGTCTGGGTTGGGCGGCGTCGGGTTGCGGATCATGCGCTCCGATGGGGCGGTGATGACGGCGCGAACGGCCCGCACACAGGCCATTCAGACCGTCCTCAGCGGCCCAGCGGCGGGCGTGGCAGGCGCATTTTTCGTTGCCAAGCAAGCCGGGTACGACCAGATCATCACGCTGGACATGGGCGGAACCAGCACTGACGTGGCGCTATGCCCCGGTAGGCCCACCTTCACGCCGGAACGCCTGATCGACGGCCTGCCCTTGCGCGTCACTGCCCTCGATATTGAGACCATCGGGGCGGGCGGTGGCTCCATCGCCCGGCTGGACTCCGGCGGGGCGTTGCAGGTCGGGCCGCACAGCGCGGGGGCCGTGCCGGGATCGATCATCTACGGGCGGGGCGGGACCCAAGTCACGGTCAGCGACGCCAACGCCGTGCTTGGCCGCCTCGATCCGGCCCACTTTCTCGGCGGGGCGGCGGCCCTCGACCTTGAACCGGCGCGAGCGGCGTTGGCCGCACTCGGCGCACAGATCGGGCGCGATGCACTCGGTGCGGCGGCGGGCGTGATCGACGTGGCGAACGCTAACATTGAGGGCGCGGTACGCCGAGTCTCGGTGGCGCGGGGGCATGATCCGCGTGGGTTTACGCTGGTGGCCTTCGGCGGGACGGGGCCGCTGCACGCTTGCGCCGTCGCCGAGCGGCTGGAGATGCCCCGCGTCCTGATCCCACCACATCCGGGCGTGATGTGCGCCTTCGGCTTGTTGGTGGCCGACGTGGGCCTAGAGATCAGCCGTTCGGTGTTGGGCGTCCTGATGGCGGAAAATACCCCGCAACACGCCAAACTGGTTGGGACGACGTTGGAATTAGCCTACGAATCGGTGGAGATGCTACGGCGCGAAGGCTTCGATCCCGCCACGAGTCAGGCTGTTGTGCGGGTCGATATGCGCTACGCGGGCCAAGCCTATGAACTGAGCATCCCTTACACGCCGGACGTCGGGGCGCTGCTGGCGGCCTTCCACGCCGCCCACCATGCCGAGTTTGGCTTCAGCCTACCCCATCACCCGGTAGAGACGGTCAATATCCGCCACCGGGCGGTAATCCCCGTGCCCGCGCCGGAATTAGCCGCCCAACCAGAACAGCCGAACGACGGGGCAAATGCCCGAATCGGGGAGCAGGGCGGCCTGACCCACTACGAACGGGCGGCGCTGATCGCGGGGGCAGCCTTCAGCGGCCCAGCCCTGATCCTTCAGGCCGACAGCACCACTTACGTGCCGGAGGGCTGGCACGTCCGCGCCGATGGGTGGGGCAACCTGATCCTAGAACGCTGACTCAGCGGACGGCACACACCCGCATCAGCGGCGGAGACCACGTCAGGGAGCCGTCAGAGGCGCACAGGGGCCGGATCGCAGCTTCGAGATCGGCATACAGAGCCTCCTGCCCTGCGTCAGTCAGGGCGCGGGCGGCGATTCGGCGGGCGGGCCATGCCATTTTGTAGGCGATGAACGGCCCCGGCCCACTGAAACGGACGGGAGTGAACGCATCTTCCTCCGCCCAGACCCACCGAAAGCCCGCCGCCCGGATCGCCGTCCGGTAGTCGTCGGCATCCTGTAGGCGGGTGTGCCAATCACGAGGGGGATCGGTGAAAGGGGCCATCTCGGGCAGGTCGTCCGGCAAATAGTCCGCGAGTACGTCATCAACCGCGCCGGAAAGGGCGTCTAATGCACCCCATTCTTGGAAGATCAGGAGTCCGTTGGGGCGGGTGATTCGGGCGAGCGCCTTCAACAGGCGGCGTGGTTCCGTTGCATTCAGGCCGAACGACGACGCCACCAGTCCGAACGCCCCCGCCCGAAACGGCAGCATGTGCAGATCGGCGGCGACGCGGGTAAAAGACTCCGGTCCGGCGCGGAGCATTTCGGGGGAGAGGTCGACGGCGGCCACGCCCGCCACCATCGGTGCGATGCGGCGAGCGAGGAACCCCGTCCCCGCGCCGAGATCGGCAGCCCAGATGGGGAGGTGGACGGCGCGGGCGGGGGCGAGGTCAAACGGGTCGTGGAGTTGGCCGCGTTGGTGGGCGGCCACACAAGCCCCGATCCACAGGGCAAGGCCGTCTGCGAGGGGGGCGAAGGCCGGGCCAACCGCCGAGTCGTACACGGCGGCCATTTCCCGGTACAGGCGGCGGACGGTGTTCATGCGGCCTGCGCCCCCGCCCCCTCTGCGTGCCCGCCCCCTCTGCGCAACATGGCTTAGCGGTGCATCCGCTCGTAGCGGCCCACCCACTTCCAGTTAGAAGTATCACGCTCTGGCGGGGCAACGATCTGGGCGGCCTGCTGGCGCTCATTGTGGGCGATCAGCGTCGCCAGAATCGCCGCCGATTCGTTATCCAACTCGGATTCGGCCCGCTTGGGGCGGTAGTAGTTCTCGATGAAGCCCGTATCAAACTTCCCGCTGATGAAGTGGTGTGAATCCACCAAGCGTTGGTGGAAGGGGATATTGGTCTTGATGCCCAAAATCCGGTATTCGCTGAGCGCCCGGCTCAGCCGCCGAATGGCCTGCGAACGCCGCGCCCCCCACACGATCAGCTTGGCCAGCATGGAATCATAGTAGGGCGTCACTTCGTAGCCCGCGTAGATGCCGGAATCCAGCCGGACGCCCGGCCCAGTGGGGGCGAGGTGCACCGTCACTGTGCCGATGGACGGCAGGAAGTTGTTATCGGGGTCTTCGGCATTGATGCGGCATTCGATGGCGTGGCCGTTGATTTGAAGGCCGTCTTGGGTAGGTTCCATCGGGCGGCCCTGCGCAATGCGGAGTTGCTCTTTGACCAAGTCTACGCCGGTAACGAGTTCCGTCACCGGATGTTCGACCTGTAGGCGGGTGTTCATCTCGAGGAAGTAGAAGTTCTTATCGCGGTCGACGATGAACTCAATCGTTCCGGCGTTGAGGTAGTTCACCGATTGGGCGGCTTGAATGGCGATTCGGCCCATCTTAGCCCGCATTTCGTCATCGACGAACGGGCTAGGCGCCTCCTCCACCAGCTTTTGATGCCGCCGTTGGATGCTACATTCGCGCTCCCCGAGATGGATCGTGTTACCGTGCATATCGGCCAGCACCTGAATTTCGATATGCCGCCCGCCTTCGATGAGCCGTTCGAGGTAGATCGTGCCGTCGCCGAAGGCGTTTTCGGCCTCCCGATGGGCAGAAGCTAACGCGGCGGGCAACTCTTCCGCTATGCGGACGACGCGCATCCCTTTGCCGCCGCCGCCCGCCGCCGCCTTGACCATGACTGGAAAGCCGATCAGGGTGTGGGCTGCCGCGATTAGCTCGTCGTCGCGCAGGCCGGGTTCGGTGCCGGGCACCAACGGCACGCCCGCCCGTTTCACCGTAGACCGAGCGCTCTGCTTATCGCCCATCGTGCGGATGGCGTCCGGCGTGGGGCCAATGAAGATGATTCCCGCCTCTTGGCAGGCCCCCGCGAAGGCCTCCCGTTCAGACAGAAAACCGTAGCCGGGGTGGATGGCATCCGCGTCGGCACGGCGGGCTGTATCGATAATTTTGCCGATGTCGAGGTAACTTTCACGCGGGGGGGGCGGCCCGATTCGGTAGGCTTCATCGGCGTAGCGGACGTGTAGGGCGGCCCGGTCAGCGTCGCTGAACACGGCCACTGTGCGGATGCCCAACTCTCGGCAGGCGCGGATGATGCGAACGGCGATCTCGCCGCGGTTGGCGATCAGGACTTTGCGGATTTGGCGTGTTTCGGTTGCCATAGCGATAGATCCTTCTGTGCGCCTTAGAGCGGGATGTTGCCATGTTTCTTGGGCGGGTTGGAATCGCGCTTGTTTTGGAGCGCGTTCAGCGCGTTGATCAGGCGGGGGCGGGTCTCTGACGGCATGATCACGTCGTCGATGTACCCGCGAGAGGCGGCCACATACGGGTTAGCGAACTTCTCCCGATAGGCGGCCACCAATTCGGCCTTCTTGGCGACTGGGTCATCGGCTTCGGCCAGTTCGCGCCGGAAGATGATGTTTACCGCGCCGTCCGGCCCCATCACCGCGATTTCGGCGCTCGGCCATGCAAGGTTCAAATCGCCCCGGATGTGCTTGCTGCTCATCACGTCGTAGGCCCCGCCATAGGCCTTGCGGGTGATCACGGTCAGTTTGGGGACGGTGGCCTCGCAGTAGGCATACAGCAACTTGGCCCCCGCCCGAATGATCCCGCCGTGTTCTTGCTTGGTGCCGGGCATGAAGCCGGGCACATCTTCAAAGGTCACAATCGGGATGTTGAAGCAATCGCAGAAGCGGATGAAACGGGCGGCCTTCTCGCTGGCGTCAATATCCAGCACGCCCGCCAAAACCATCGGCTGGTTGGCCACCACCCCGACGCTGTAGCCGCCCAAGCGGGCAAACCCGACGACGATATTGGCCGCAAAATACTCGTGAATCTCGTAGAACGTGCCGTCGTCGACCACCATCTTGATCACGTCTTTGATGTCGTAGGGCTTGTTGGGGTTTTCCGGCACGATCTCGTTGAGGCGCGGGTCTTGGCGCAGGGGATCGTCTTTGGTGGGCTTGAGGGCTGGGTCTTCCATGTTATTTTGGGGCAGGTAGGTCAGCAGTTCGCGGATGGCGTACAAGCAATCTTGCTCATTTTCGGCGGGGACATGGCACACGCCGCTCACAGCGCTGTGGACGGACGCCCCGCCGAGTTCTTCAAAGCTGACATCTTCATGGGTGACGGTCTTGACCACGTCTGGCCCGGTCACGAACATGTAGGACGTGTTCTTGACCATGAAGATGAAGTCGGTCAGGGCCGGACTATACACTGCCCCGCCCGCGCACGGCCCCATGATTGCGCTAATTTGCGGGATCACGCCGCTGGCGAGGGTGTTCCGCAAGAAAATATCGGCATAGCCGCCCAAGCTGACCACGCCTTCCTGAATGCGCGCCCCGCCGGAGTCGTTCAGGCCGATGATAGGGGCGCCGGTCTTCATCGCCATCTCCATCACCTTGCAAATTTTGGCGGCGTGCACTTCAGAGAGCGACCCCCCAAAGACGGTGAAATCTTGGGAGTACAGGTACACCAGCCGCCCGTTGATCGTCCCCCAACCGGTGATCACGCTATCGCCGAGGATTTGATTTTCGGGCTTATCCATGCCGAAGTCGCGGCTGCGCTGGACGACGAAGGCATCGACCTCGCGGAAGCTGCCGGGGTCAAGCAAGATGTCGATCCGTTCGCGGGCCGTCAACTTGCCGGCTTTGTGCTGTTTGGCAATGCGATCCGCACCGCCACCTTGCAGGCTGCGGGCGCGGAGGTCTTGCAACTGCTGGAATTTATCGATGGTCTTTTCGGTCATAATCGGGTCTTCCTTTTTGGGCCTGTATTATAACCCGCTCACGGAAGGGGAGTTATGCAAAGCCGGATCAGCATAACCCCAATCCGCATGATACGCTATACTTTCCGGTATCGACGAAAGGCCAAACCACACATGGAAGCAAAGATGATCGGTGTGTTCGGGAGCGCCGTCACCCCGCCCGGTACCCCCGACTACGAAGACGCCCAGCAGTTGGGCATTTTTTTGGCGCAGGCGGGCTATGCCGTCATGACGGGCGGCTACGGCGGCACGATGGGCGCGGTCAGTCGGGGGGCGGCAGAATCCGGTGGGCGCGTCGTCGGGGTGACGGTGGGCAGGTTCAAGGCGCGGGGGCTGACCCCGAACCCCTTCCTGCATGAAGAAGTTCACTTGCCCACGCTGGCCGAGCGCCTCAATTACCTAATCGTGAAGCCCGATGCTTACGTGGTACTGCGCGGCGGCGTCGGGACGCTCTCTGAACTGGCCCTCGCGTGGAGCCTGATTCAAGTGACGGAGGTTCCGCCCCGCCCGTTAGTCATTGTCGGGGCGGCGTGGGAGACGATCATACGCACCTTCGCTGCCAACAGCACCATCCCCCCGACGGAACTGCAGCGCCTGACGTTCGTGCCGGCGGTGGCGGAAGTTGTTCCGGCATTGCGGGCATGGTGGGAAAACCCGCCCCGCGTTGCCCCCCGACTCGGCGACGAGGAAAAGACGCCCCCACTGGGCGATAGGTGAGCCATCCCCCCGCTGAGGAGGGAGTCCGCATAGCAAGCGGCGGGTAAAGAAACCTAAACAAATGCTCGAGACGCCTTGTGTACTCGGCATGGCCTCTCTATACTCCTCCGCAGCTTTAAGTTTTATTGAAGTGGAATTGGGATATGACTCAGCGCCAGACCGCCTGTGCCGTCTTAGGGGTGTGCCTTGTGGTCGCTCTATTCGGCATTAGCCAACCGTCCGTTACCGTCGGCTACGCCCAGATTTCGACCAATACTCCCCGCGTTCCGCCAACCACCCTCCCGACGAATACCCCCCGCGTGATGGCGACGCCCAGCCTCCCCCCGATGGCGACAGAATATCCGCTAGAGACGCCCCGTCCAAGCCCAACCCCGCGCCCCACATGGGTGATCGAAGGGACGTACACGCCGCCGGCCAAGCCGCCCGTGACGGCTATCCCGATCCGGATTGAGCGCCCAACCACCACCGATGATGTGGTGACGGTGCTGCTCTTGGGGAGCGATACCACCGAGCCGAATTACATCTCCCGTACTGACCTGATGGTGGTGGTGGCCATCAACCGCACGGCAGGAACCGTCACCATGCTGCACCTCCCCCGCGATTTGATGGTGTATGCCCCGAACGATACCATGCGGAAGCTGAACACCGTCGCTGCGCAAGGGATCGCCATGTACGGGGCGGGTGGGGCGGGCCGCCTGATGAAAGAAACGCTCGATTACAACTTCGGCATCAAGGTCGATTTTTACGCCCGCGTGGGTTTTGAGCAGTTCAAGACGATCATCGGCGCGCTCGGGGGCTTGAACATCACCGTTGATTGTGGCATTCAGGGCAACCGCCTGATCAACCCCGACGACGAGCAACAAGACCTGAACGATCCGGCCAATTACGAGGTGTACACGATGAGCATCGGGAAGTACACCCTTAGCCCATACATGGCCTTGTGGTACGTCCGGGCGCGGGGGAGTACCAGCGACATGGATCGCGGGCGGCGGCAGATCGAAGTCTTACGGGCGATGTGGCGGCAAAGCCGCGATGCTGGGCTACTCACCCAACTTACAGTACTGTGGCCAGAGCTACAGAAGATCGTCGAGACGGATATGACCCTCGCCGATGTGCTTGGGATCGCACCGTTGGCCCTCTCCATTGATCCGGTCAACATTCAGCGGATTTTCGTCGTCCAAAACGTTCACTTTACCCAGTGGTACACGGCTGATACGGGGTCTTTCAGCTGGCTGCCCAAGCGCGAGGCATGGCTAGACGTGGCGAAGAACCTGATCACCCCCCCACGCAACCGCCTCAGCACGGAGACGCCCCGCGTTGCGATCCGGGCGGCAACGGGCTGGGAAGGCTACGCCGAAACAGCGGGGGATCGCTTGTCTTGGGAAGGCTTCGCCGTCTCGTACCCGAAGGATCAGGAGGTGGCGAAGCGCGATTTCACCGTGCTGATCGATTATACGGGCGGGGCCAAGCCAGACAGCTTGGAGACGATCCGCAAGGCGTTGCGGCTTGGCGAAGCGCAAATTGCCACCCGCCCCGACCCGAACGCCGCCACTGACTTTGAGGTGATCATCGGGCGGGATTACATGAGCAGCTGCCTGTACACCCTGCCGCAATAACCTGATCCCCGGCGAGAAATGCAACGGGCTGGACGTATGTCCAGCCCGTTTTGCGCAGTCGGGAAGTGGGTGACTAGGCGGCAGCGTCCAACTTCGGGTCGGAGGGCTTGGGCGGGTCGGCAGGCTTCGGGTCGTCGCCCCACGCCAGCACCGTGCCGTTTTCGCTCAGCATGATGGGCCGTTTGGTGCGCTCGATCACCCCCTGATCGATGATCACGCGCTTGACCTCCTTGTGGCTGGGTACTTCGTACATCACGTCCAGCAGGGTACTCTCTAGAATCGAGCGCAAGCCGCGTGCGCCGGTCTCCCGCCGGAGGGCAATTTCGGCAGCGGTGGCGAGGGCGTCATCCGTGAAGTGCAGGTCGACCCCGTCGAGGGAAAGCATCCGCTGATATTGCCGCACCAGCGAATTTTTCGGCTCCACAAGGATGCGGATCAGGGCGGCCTTATCCAGCGGTTCGACGTTCACAATGACCGGCAGGCGGCCCACCAATTCGGGGATCATGCCGAAGCCCATCAGGTCTTCGGGCATGGTCTGGCGGAGCAATTCGGCCTTGCTGAGGTGCTTGCGCCCCTCCATCCCGAACCCGATCTGCCCATCGGCCCCGACCCGCTTGCTGATGTTCTTCTCGATCCCCTCAAATGTGCCGCCGCAAATGAACAGGATGTTCTTCGTATCCAGCTGGATGAACTCCTGATGTGGGTGTTTGCGGCCCCCTTGCGGCGGGACGTTGGCAACCGTACCTTCGATGATCTTGAGCAGGGCCTGTTGGACGCCCTCACCACTCACATCGCGGGTGATAGACGGGTTATCGCCGCTTTTACGCCCGATCTTGTCGATCTCATCGATGTAGATGATGCCGCGAGCGGCCCGGTCTAGGTCAAAATCGGCGGCTTGGATCAGGCGCAGCAGGATGTTTTCGACATCCTCGCCGACGTAGCCAGCTTCCGTGAGGGCGGTTGCATCCGCAATGCAGAACGGAACATCTAGCATACGGGCCAATGTTTGGGCCAGTAGGGTCTTCCCGCACCCCGTCGGGCCAAGCAAGAGGATATTGCTCTTGTCCAGTTCCACATCATCGATCCGGCTACCGGTGTTCACGCGCTTATAGTGATTGTAGACCGCCACACTTAACACGCGCTTAGCGCGGTCTTGCCCGACGACGTATTGATCAAGGTAGCTTACGATCTCGCGCGGGGCGGGGACACGTTCAACCTTGAATTCGGAATGCGACTTGGCGGGGCTGCTGCTTTCTTCTGTCAAGATTTCACGGCACAGCTCGACGCATTCATCACAGATGTACACCCCCTCTGGCCCAGCAATGAGGCGGGTGACTTCTTCTTGGGTGCGGCGGCAGAACGAACAGCGCTGATTTCCAGTGGGAATCATCGGGGGCATAGGGAATAACTCCACAGTCATTTTGAACAAGATGGGGGAAAGGTCCGCAACCTTACCCCCAGACATTCTCCCGCCCGACGTTGGGCGGGGCCGAAGCAGGCAGGAGGCTGTTTTTAGCCCTGCATCAATACGCGGGAAGGTTCCAGCACCGCATCGACCAAGCCGTATTCGACGGCCTTGTGCGCGTCGAGGAAGAAGTCGCGGTCAGCGTCGCGCTCGATCACCTCGCGGGGTTGGCCGGTGCTTTCGGTCAGCACTTGATAGAGCTTCTCGCGCTGGCGGATCATCTCGTTAGCTTGGATCATCACATCGGAGGCTTGGCCGCCCACCCCGCCGGAGACCAGCGGTTGGTGCAGGTGGATGGTGGCATTGGGCAGGGCGTAGCGCTTGCCCTTCGTGCCCGCCGTCAACAAGATCGTGCCGAAGCTGGCGGCGAGGCCAATTGCAACCGTCGAGATGGGAGCTTTGATGAGTTGCATGGCATCGTAGATGGCAAAGCCCGCGTAGACGCTCCCGCCGGGGCTGTTGATGTACATGTTGATGTCCCGATCAGGGTCTTGGTGGTTCAGGAATAGCAACTGCGCCACGATCAGATTCGCCACCTGATCAGTGATCGGCGTCCCTAAAAAGATGATTCGGTCTTTCAGCAGCAACGAGTAAATGTCGTAGATGCGTTCGCCACGTCCGGTACTTTCGACCACCGTCGGGATGATGAGGTTATGTGGATTGAGGGGAGCCATCGTCTTTAACACTCCACAGGGTTTAGTTGGGTTATCTTACAAGGATAGCAGGAAATCGGGAATAGGTGGCAATAGAATTCTGCTAGAAACGGATTGCACCGCTTTGAGTGGGGGGCAAAACGGCTTGCCCCCCAACAGGTTCGGGGTTATTCAGCGCTCTCGGCGGGGGTATTCGGCGTTTCAGCGGCGGGGGTTTCGCTGCCTTCAGTGGCGGCCCCACCAAAATTAATAAGGTTTTCGGCGACGGGCATGGCCAGTTCGGCGGCAGGCGCTCCGATGGGCGGGTTTTCGCCTTTCCCGATGGCGATCAGGCGCTGCTTCACCCGATCCATGAGCATATTGGCCCCAATGCCGCGCACATTTTCTTCGCTGCCTAACATGCGCCGGAAAGAGGCGATCTGCTTGGGGTCGGTGCTGAAGGTGGCCGCCAAGTTATCGAGGTGGGCGTTAATTTCGGCTTGGGAGACGGTCAACCCTTCCATTTCGCTCAGGGCGCGCAGGGCAAGGCTACGTTTAATGCGGCTGATGGCTACCGGTTCGTATTCCTTGCGGAGCGTCTCATCGGTCTTGCCCTCAATGGCCTTGAGTTGGTCGAGGTTCAGGCCGCGTTGCCGAAGGTTGTTATCGAGTTCCGCCAAAATGTCATCGATGTACGCGTCAACCATCTCTTTGGGAAAGGCGAAGGTGGCCCCTTCAACGACCTTTTCAAAGAGTTGATCGACGTACTTATCATCGGACTCGCGCTTGGCAGTCTTTTCGAGGTCTTCACGGACTTGCTTGCGCAGGTCATCGACGGTTTGGGCGTTGCCGTTGCTCACGTCTTTGGCAAAATCGTCCGTCAGTTCGGGAATGGTGCGGCTACGGACGGCCTCGACCTTGATCTTGACGGTGTAAGCATGGCCCGCATACGGCTTTTCGGCGAAGTCATCAGGGTAGCTGAGGGTAATTTCACGTTCTTCGCCCGCGCTCACCCCGACCAGTTGGGCGGAGAAGCCGGGCAGGAAATCCCGCTCATTTTCTTCGGTCAGGAGCAGGTTCACGTTCCGATCCATAAACACTTCTGGCTCGGCGGCATGGTCATGATCGTGGGCTTCGCCATCGCCGCCTGCTTCGCCTTCGGCTTTTTCGGCTTCTTCGCCGTGCGCGTGGGCATGTTCATGGGCGGGGTGCACAACCGTGCCGTACACGTGCCCAACGACGACATCGCCCATCGCGGCGGGGCGTTCTACCGTCTCGGTTTGGGCGCGCTGCTCGCGGATGGCTTCAATGGCCCGCTCCACATCTTCATCAGAGACGGTGGGAAGGCTGTAATCTAGCCGTAGGGACCGGTAGTCGCCCAGCTTCACTTCAGGCGCTTTGGGGAAGGTGAAAACCAGTTTCAGCCCGCCTTCGGTAGACATATCTTCGAGGGCGCCGGGGGCGTAGGGGTCGAGGTTCGATTCGCGCAGGGCCTCGCGGTAGACTTCGTTGCCGAGTTCGTCTAAGGCTTCTTCCAACACTGCCTGCTGGCCCGCCCATTGCATGATCACGGCAAAGGGGGCCTTGCCTTTACGGAAGCCGGGAATATTGACTCGGTTGGCAATGCGGCGGGCGGCCTTCTGCATAGCGGCATCAAGGCGGGATTGCTCAACTTCCACCGTGAGGCGGGCAGTATGGTTATCAAGATGTTCAATTTGCATGGTGATCGTTCAACCTTAGGCGTAGCAGTCTCAACAGTTGGCGGGCGTAGGCGGCGCAGCCTACGGAGGGACACAATGGGGACGGAGGGAGTCGAACCCTCACGGAGTAATCCACATGATCCTAAGTCATGCGCGTCTGCCAATTCCGCCACGTCCCCGCGACACGTAGCATGTCTTGGCGATTATACGAGAGAATCTCGGCGCTGACAATGTGGAAGTTGCGGGGGCGGGGTGAACCGCGTGGGGAGAGTGATCGTGTCGGGGCGTAGCGTTAACACCCCGACAGCAAAAGGGGGATAGCGGCGGCTTAGTGCCGGAAGTGGCGCACGCCCGTGAAGACCATCGCTATGCCGTGCTGATCCGCCATCTGCACCGACTCGGCATCACGGACGGAGCCGCCCGGCGAAACGACGGCCACCACGCCCGCTGCTGCCGCCACTTCGACGCTATCGGCAAAGGGGAAGAAGGCATCAGAGGCCATGACCGCCCCCGCCGCCTGCGCCCCGGCCTTTTCAACGGCCAATTTTGCCGCATCGACGCGGCTGGGCAACCCGCCGCCAATCCCGACAGTGGCGAAGCCGCCCCCCTCTAGCGCTCGCGCCAGCACAATCGCGTTGGATTTCACGCTCTGGGCGGCCCGCCATGCAAAACGGAGCGCCGCCAACTCGTCATCGGTGGGGGGGCGTTGCCCAACGCTGCGCCATTCTGTGCCCGCCGGGTCGCCTCGGTCAAGGCGCTGGACGAGCGCCCCGCCGCGCACGCTGCGGTATTCGTAATCAAGGGTGGGGAAGGCCGTATCGATGTGGAGCAGGCGGCAATTTTTGCGGCGCTTCGCCATGATCTCTAGGGCGTCGGGGGAGAAGCCCGGCGCGGCGAGGGCTTCGATGAACAGATCGCCAAGCCCCTCCACGAAGCCGGAATCTACTGGGCGGTTCGTCGCAATCACGCCGCCGAAAGCCGATACCGGGTCGCTGGCGATAGCGTGCGGCAAGGCCGCCGTGATGGTCGGGGCTTCGGCCACCCCGCACGGGTTGAGGTGCTTCACAATCACGACGGCGGGTGCTTCAAAGCCCTCAACCGCCCGCCACGCGGCGTCTAAATCCAGCAGGTTGTTGTAGCTAAGCTGCTTGTTCCCGCCCAGAAGCGACCCGCCCAATGGCCCAACGCCCGCCGCGCTGAAAAACGCCCCCAGCTGGTGTGGATTCTCGCCGTAGCGAAGCATTTCGCCCGCCGGAAAGCGCACCTCAAAGGGGCCGCCCGCCAACGGATCAGGGCTTTCAGCCGCCGCCTGCCCCGTGAGATAGGCGGCGATGGCCGTATCGTAATCGCGGGTGTGGGCGAAGGCTTTAGCGGCCAACGTCCGGCGCATTTCCAGCGGGATTGCGCCATTGGCGCGCAACGCCGCATATACGGCCTGATAATCAGCGGGGTCGCACACGGCGGCCACGCGGGGGAAGTTCTTGGCGGCAGCCCGCAGCAACGCCACCCCCCCGATGTCGATCTGTTCGAGCACGTCGTCTTGGCTCAGGCCGGGTTTAGCGGCGGCTTCGGCGAACGGGTACAGGTTGCACACGACCATGTCAATCGGGGTGTAGCCGTAGATACCGAGTTCGGCGCGGTCTGCGGCGCTATCGCGGGCCAAAATTGCGCCGTGAATGGCGGGATGAAGGGTCTTGACGCGCCCACCGAGCATTTCGGGGGCGTTGGTGATGCGCTCTACCGGCAAGACGGGCAGCCCCAGATCGGTCAGGGTGCGGGCCGTCCCGCCGCTAGCGACGAGTTCCCAGCCCAATTCGGCAAGGCCCTGCGCGAAGTTCGTCAGGCCGGCTTTATCGTAGACACTCAGCAAGGCACGCGGCATGGTGTGATGATGGTTCCTTTCTATATCCAACTAATCAAGGCGTCGCGGTCTGGGCCAGTGGTTGCCATAAAGGGTTGAAGGCCCAACGCGCCGCACAGGAAAGCAATATACTGCAAGGCCGATCTTGGCAACTGGTCTAGGCGGGTGGCATTCCGAAGGGCCGCCCCGTCCCACGTCGGGAGGTCGAGATAGTGCGGCGTGACGCTGTTCAGGTAGTCCTGATCGGGTTGGTAGGCGGCGGGTTGCCCCTGAGCATCGGTGTAGCCTACGCACACCCGGATCGGGGTGTCGGGATAGGCGATGTCTAAATGGGTCAAAATGAGGTGAGTCATGCCGCTCACACGGGCAAAGTAGCCTAGACACGGGAGATCGATGTAGGCGATGTCTCGCGGGCGGCGGGTAGTGGCCCCGTATTCGTGGGCATCTTCCCGGATGCGGCTCGCCAACGGCTCCAACATGTGGGTCGGCAGCCGCCGCGCCCCGACGCTGCTGGTGTAGGTCGCTTTGAGCGCCCCCGCCCGCACCGCGATGTTTTCGGGCCGGAAGGCCCCCTCTGTGCCGTTGAGAATCCCGTCGAAGGTGGGGTCAGAGGCGGTTACGTCGGGGTACACCCCAAAGCGCGGATCAAGGCCGATGGCTTGCGCCCCCTCAAAGATGATCGGCGTGCCAGACGGGGCCGGAATCGTCGTGGTGAGGGTCAGGTATTGGGTGAGCGCCTCCCGTTGCGCCCGCAGCCGCGCCAAGAAGTCCGCCCGTGCCCCGACGGGGATCGGATCGCCGCCGAGCACAGGCACACTCACCGCCGAGAGGTCGTGTGCTAAGCCGCTGACCAACGCCGCGTAGAAGTCGTAATGGCGGCTGAGGCGCGATTCCCAATCCGGCGCGAACAGATCGGCGGCGCGGACGGGGTGGCGCAGCAAGACATCGGCATAGGCGGGCGCGATTCCACGTCCGGTAGCGCCGCTCCCGCCGGAATGCCAGCGCAATAACACGGATTCATAGGCGCGGTGGGTATCGAGGGCCAATGACGCCCGCGCATGGAGGTAAATTCGGGCGGGCGATTGGCCCCGATGCGGCCCCACGCGCTGAATTTCCGTCAGCAGGTCAGCAGGGTGAATGACCATGCCCTTGCCGAGCACGACGGTCACGCCCTCGCGCAGCGCCCCCGACGGTAACTGATGCAGGGCGACCCGTTCGCCGTTCACGATGACGGTGTGGCCGGCGTTGGCCCCGCCGTTCCAACGGATCACCAGCGGCGGCGTGCCTTCCCGGACGAAGCGGGCGCACAATTCATCGACGATACGGCCCTTGCCTTCGTCGCCGAAGGCCCCGCCCGCCACAGCAACAGTACGAGGCACGGCGGGCGGCGCGGCAGCGGTCAGGGGGTTAGCAGGCAGGGGCCGATCCACACCCGCCAGATCGCCCCGTTCGTAGATTCGGGCGTATACTGCCCGCGCATCAGGCAGGGTCATCATTTGTGGCGCTTTTCCAGTTCGTCAAGAATATCTTGGTAGCGGATGCCCATCTGCACCAGCAAGACGGTCACATGATAGGTGAGATCGGCCAATTCGCTGATCAGCCGTTCGCGATTTTGGCCGAGCGCGGCAACGACGACTTCTACGCCTTCTTCGCCGACCTTCTTGGCGATCTCCGGCAGGCCGAGTTCAAACAGGCGGTTGGTGTACGATCCCGGCTTGGGGTTCTGTTGGCGATCTTGGATGATCGCGTATAGGTCGCTCAGGATTGTGGACATGGGGAGTCCTTATTGGGCTAAGGGTAAGCGGTTGCTCGAACAGGGCATAAGCATACACCATGTGCTAGGCGGAGTCTATGTGTGGGGGAGTGCCCCCTCTCCCACGCGAGCGAGGCTGAGGGGAAGGCCCTCATCCCCCTGCCTCCTTCTCCCTAGAAGGAGGAATCGGAGCGTGGCAGAGATTTCCCCCCCGTTTATGTGGGCGAAAAAGGGGGACTTACGCTTCTACGGCAGCGGGCAAGGTGACGAGGAAAAGCGTCTCTTGGTTGGGCACGCTTTCCACGTGGATTTGGCCGCCGTGCCCCTCGACGATGCTATGGCTGACGGCTAACCCCAAGCCTGTGCCTGTGGCTTTGGTCGTGAAGAAGGGGTCAAAGATCTGCGTGATCCGGTCTAGAGCAATGCCCACGCCGTTATCGACCACCCGAAGTTCTACCGACTCGCCCCGATCCGCCGTCTGAATGTGGAGATTCCCGCCGTCAGGCATGGCCTCCATCGCGTTCACCACAAGGTTGAGGATCACCTGTTTGAGTTGATCGGCGCTCCCCCGAATGGTCGCCCGCGCCCCTAAATCCATACTGACTCGGATCGCGTTATGTTCAAGTTGCTTGCCCGCCAGCGTCAGGACTTCCCGCACAATATCGTTGAGGTGGATGATGGCGGGTTCAATTTGGGCAGGGCGGGCAAAGTCCAAAATGCGGGTCACAATCCGCTTGATGCGCTGAACGTCGTTCTTGGCAAACTCCAACAACTCGCGGTCTACCGGACGGTTGGCGTCGAGGTCTTCAAGGGCCATTTCAAGGTTCGTCATGAGGGGTTGCAAGGGATTATTGATCTCGTGAGCAATGCCCGCCGCCAACGTCCCAATAGCGGCTAACTTATCGGCACGGGTGAGTTGGAGTTGGGCCTTTTGAAGGGCCTCTGTCCGCGCTTCCACCATCGCTTCTAGGTTGTGGGCGTAGTTTTGAAGGGCGGTGTACAGCTGGGCGTTCCGAATGGCGAGGGCCGCCTGCGAAGCCACCGACTCCAGCACGCGGACATCATCAAGGGTGAATGCCATCGGCTGGTCGCTGCCCAAGATCAGGACGCCCATCACCTGCGATTGGTGCAACAACGGCACCCCAACCCCACACCGGCAACCGTCTCCGGGTTGGAAGATGTGCGTAATTCCGGCGGAATAGGCCTCCCGGCTGCTCAGATCGTCGATCAGGGCGGCCTCCCCTCTGCGGTAGACGATGTTCATTAGCGATTGGGGGGAGAGGGTCTGTTCGCTGATTGGCGAAATGCCGAGCGACCAGTACGAATCAGGCACGCCGTGTTCGTCGATCAGGCACAGGACTACGCTTGATACAGAAAAATGCGCGGTCAGCGTCGAAAGCAGGTTTGTGGCAAGTTCGCCCAAATTGAGGACGCGGTTCAGGTCAGAACCGATCTGGACGAGGCGCTCTAATTCGTCATTGCGGCGTTTCAGCGTGTCTTCCAGTTGGCGGGCCTTGATCTTGCTCCGCACCCGCGCCAAGAGTTCGTTGGCGTTGAAGGGCTTCACCATGTAATCATCGGCCCCTAGCCCCAACCCCCGCGCAATGTCGACGGAATCGCGGGCGGCAGCCGTCACCACAATGATCGGAATGGTGTTGGTACGCGGGTCGCTACGGAGCGCTTCCACCACCTGAAAGCCGTCCATATCCGGCATCTGAATGTCCATCAGGATCAGATCGG
>Ga0272446_1001638_pt1 | contig 32085 bp, 21 predicted proteins | sample YNPCB0061_FD_194587 | JGI IMG/M metagenome (GOLD analysis project Ga0272446, IMG submission 194587) | Hot spring microbial mat communities from Yellowstone National Park, WY, United States - YNP-CB-006-1 | ecosystem: Environmental > Aquatic > Thermal springs > Hot (42-90C) > Sediment | place...
TCATTGCTCCGGTCCTTCACATTCGGAAACAATTCCTGGCCGGAATGTTTCTTTCCACTCATCATAGGCCATCCCTCGACCGGTTCCAATACTCGATTACTGCACAACCTGGCAGGCCATAGGCGCCTCGGCCAGTGAAGGCGGTGTTTCCGGCGCAAAGGATGTTGGGGGTGAGCTGATCCTGCCGCTGGATCTGGATCCTGGTGTGGTGCTCGGTCATGCGCACCGAGCTGTGGCCGGCGATCTTGGCTGCCTCAATCGCGCTCCCGCCTCCAGACGCCAAGTGATGTTGATGCGCCGGAGGCAGTGGGGTCCGGACCAGTGAAATCGCAACCCTCGGCCCGTGCCGCGCGCTTCAAATCAGCCTGAAAAGGTCGCGGTTGACATCCCTTCTTGGGCAGGACTGTGGCCTTAGCCCGGAGCGCCGGCGATGCGCTCGGCGGCCTGTTTGCCCATTCGGACGCAATCGGGGATGCCGATGCCGTGGTAGGCGTTGCCGGCCAGGTGCAGACCGGGGGACCGGCGAAGGCGGGCCTCGATTTCCTTAACGCGGCGCTGGTGGCCGACGGTGTACTGGGCCATGGAGCGGGGCCAGCGCGCGATGCGGGTGAAGAGGGGTTCGGCGGTGAGGCCGAGGATGCGCCGCAGCTCAAGGCGGACCTGGGCCAGGATGGCGTCGTCGGGGAGGTCGAGGACGGCCTCCTGGCTGGCGCCGCCCAGGAAGCAGCGCAGCAGAAGCTTATCGTCCGGCACACGGTGGGAGAACTTGGCGCCGACGAAGGTGCAGGCCACCAGGCGGTCGCGCTCGCGCTGGGGAACGAGGAAGCCGAAGCCCTTGGGCAGGTGTCCGGCGGCGCGGCGGTCGTAACCGAGAGCCACGGTCATCGAGGAGCTGTATTCGATGGCGGACAGCTCGGGCCAGCCGAGCAGCGCCCCGGCTTCGTGGGCCTGGCAGGCCAGCACCACGTGTTGGGATTCGATCCAGTCTCCGTTGACCCGCACGCGCCATCCGGGTTCGAGCGCCTCAGCCATGCCGTGGACGATTTCGAGACTGCCCTGGGTCCGGGCGGCGAGGGCGTCGATCAACTGCTGCAAGCCGCCCTTGAGGGTCTGGAACAGGGGGAGGGACCTGGCTTGCGCGGCGGCGGCTTTGCGGGCGTGAAGCACGCCCTTGGTGAGGCTGCCGTAGCGGGCTTCCAACTCGGCGAAACGGGGCAGCACGCTCAGGATGCTGAGGCGTTTCGGGTCACCGCCGTAAACGCCGGAAAGGAGGGGTTCGGTCAGGTAGTCGACGGCTTCGCGGCCGTAGTGGTCCTCAACGAAGGCGGCCACGGAGCGGTCTTCCAGGCAATGGGAGGCGGGCTTGCGGAACCATTCGAGGCCCATGCGGATCTTGGCGCCCCAGCCCAGCAGGCGGGTGGCGGCGAGGGGCAGGATTTTGGTGGGCACCATGAAAAGCAGGCCGTCGGGCAGGGCCACCAGGCGGCCGTTGCGGAGGACATAGGTCTTGCGCAGATGGTCGTTCGAGGCGATGACGTCGGCGCCCAGGCCAAGCTCGCGGATCAGTTCGAGCGCCCAGGGCTTCTGGGCGAGGAAGCTATCGGGGCCGGCCTCGATGACGCAGCCTTCGACGCGCTCGGTGCGAATGACGCCGCCGAGGCGGGGCCGGGCTTCGACGAGGGTGGCGGGGATGCCGGCTTTGGAGAGGTAGTAGGCGGCGGAGAGTCCGGAGATGCCGCCGCCGACGATGACCACGCGCCGCATGCTAGAGCTTCTCGCGGGCCACGGCGGCCAGGGCTTCGATGAAACGGGGCGAGTCGTTGAGGGATTCCGGACGGACCAGTTCGATGCCCCGCGCGGCCGCATATTCGCGGAACAGGATATCGACGTCGTAGAGGATCTCGACGTGGTCGCAGACGAACCCGATGGGCGCCAGGACGACGCGGCCGCTGGAGCGGTCGAGCACGGATTCGACAGTGGGGCCGAGCCACTTCTCTTCGGTCATGCCCTGGCTTTGGTAGGCGAAGTCCCAGTCCTGGAGGCCCAGGCGTTCGGCCACCAGCCGCGCGGTGGCGCGGGCTTCGGCGTCGTACGGGTCGGCATTCTCGAGGATCTTTTCGGGGAGGCTGTGAGCGGTGAAGAGCACCTTGCGGCCGTTCACCAGGGGAGCGAGCTTTTCGGCGAAGGCTTCGATGAGGAGCGGGTGATTGTGGAAGCTCTTGGCCCAGACGATTTCGCAGCGGGCGCCGAGTTCCTGCTTAGCCTCCTGGGTACGGCGGAAATAGAAGCCCACGCTCATCTTCGAGTACTGGGGCGCCAGGCAGATGGCCACCAGGCGCTGGATGCCGGCGGCCTGGATGCGGCCCATGGTTTCGCGGATGAAGGGGCGCCAGTTGCGCATGCCGAAGTAGACGGGCAGGCCCAGGCGCCGCTCCAGGGCTTCGGCCTGTTTGCGGGTCCAGCAGGTGAGCGGCGACGCGCCGCCGATGAGGGAGTAACGGCGGCGGACCTCTTCGACAATGGGGGGAGGCATGGGCCTGCCGCCGCGCACGTAGGTGAGGTACTCTTCGATGTCTTCGAGCCGCTCGGGCGCGCCGTGCGCCAGCAGCAGCACGGCCTGCTTCAAGGTTTGAACTCCCGGACCATTTCGACCACCGCCTTCACGTTTTCCACGGGCGTTTCGGGCAGGATGCCGTGCCCTAAATTGAAGATGTGGCCGGGACGGGTTCCGGTTCTTTTTAGCAGGTCGGTGACGTGCTGGCGGATCTCGTGCAAGGGGGCGAAGAGCACGGCGGGGTCGAGGTTGCCCTGGATGGCGGAGCGGTAGCTGATATCGGACCAGGCCTGGTCGATGTTCATGCGCCAGTCGACGCCCATCACATCGCCGCCGGCGGCGTGCAATTCACGGAAGTAGCCGCTGGCGCCGGTGCCGAAGTGGATGACGGGGACGCCGGCGGCGCGGATGCGCTCGATGAGGGCGCGGGAATAAGGCTGGACGAAACGCACGTAGTCGTCGGGGCTGAGCGAGCCGACCCAGCTATCGAAGACCTGGATGACCCGGGCGCCGGCGGCGACCTGGAGCGCGGCGTAGGGCGCCAGCACATCCACGATCTTGCCCATCAGGCGGCGCCAGAGCACCTCCTCGCCGTACATCATTTGCTTGGTGCGGAGGTAGTTGCGCGACGCCCCGCCCTCGATCATGTAGCTGGCCATGGTGTAGGGCGCGCCGACGAAACCGATGATCGGCACGCGGCCGGCCAAGGCCCGGCTGACCGCCTGAATGGCTTCGGCGACGTAACCGAGATCGTCCGTATTGGTGGTGGACAGCGAGTCCACGTCGGCGGCGGTGCGCACGGGGTTGGCGATGATGGGGCCTTCGCCGGGAGCGAAGCGGAGTTTCAGGCCCATGGGTTCGACGGGCAGCAGCAGATCGGCGAAGATGATCGCGGCGTCGACATCGAGTATTTCCACCGGTTGCAGAGTGACGGTCGCGGCCAGATCCGGGCGCTTGCACATTTCAAGGATGTTATGTTTGGCGCGAATCTCCCGGTAGGGCCGCAGGTAGCGGCCGGCCTGCCGCATGAACCACACGGGACGGACGTCGGTGGGCCGGCGCCGGCAAGCGTCTAAAAAACGGCTGTTCATTGGAGCCATGCGCATGGTTGCTCTCCCCGATCTTCGCAGAGAAAAACGCGAAATCCTGCGGGTTTGTGTTGGGCCGCCCACTGGCGGCCGTTGATGAAAAACGGTTTGGTCCAGGCTTCGCTGTCGAGCGTCCTGGGCGCGATCACGGAGACCGCCAGCATCCCCGGGGCGGGGTATCCGGTGCGGGGGTCCATGATGTGACTGAAAATCCTGCCCTCGGCGCGAAAAAACTTTTCATAGTTGCCGGAGGTGGACAGAGAGGCGTTGGAGAGGACGACCTCCTCGGCGGTCTTGGCGCTGTTTCTGGGGTCGCGGATTTTCACTTTCCAACCCTTCTCTCCGGGAGGCGCTCCCAGAGCGTAGATGCTGCTGCCGCCGGCGGAAACCAGGGCGGCGCCGACGCCGGCGGCCTGGAGCACCGAGACGATCCGGTCGACCGCATAGCCTTTGCCGATACCGCCGGGATCCAGCTCCATACCCTCGCGCGCGAAGCGGACCGTGCGCCGGGCGGGGTCGAGGAGGATCTTCCGGTACCCGACCCGTTCCAGCACACCGAGCACTTCGGCGCGGTGGGGCAGGCGGCCCGAGCCGCGGTAAAAGCCCCACAGCTTCATCAGCGGCCCTACGGAGATGTCGAAGGCGCCCTCGCTGAGGCGGCTGTATTCCTGGCAAGCCGCGAGCAGATCGAAGGTCTCCTGGGAAACCTCGACCGGGCGCTGGGCGGCGAAGCGATTCACCTGGCTCAACTCGCTATCCGGGCGGTAGTTCGAGAGCAGGTGATCGATCCGGCGCACCTCCTCGAAGCTCTGTTCGACCGCCCCGATCAACCGGGCCCGGTCCGAGCCATAGGCCACCACGGTGTAGGTGGAACCCATGGCGTCGGCGGTTTCCTCGACCCGGAGCATCTCCTGGGCCGGCGCCAGCACGGCTAACAAAAACAAAACTATCACAGTTTGTTTCATTCTGCGGCCGGATTCGGGGGTTCGGGGGAACTTTTTTCGCTTTCGTCCCGCGCGCGGGTCTTGCGGGCCCGGTTCAGCAGGATGTTGACCCGCTCGTCGGCGCCGGCGAAGCGGTCCAGAACGAAGTGCAGTTCCGGGGCGCGGCGCAGGTTCAGTCGGCGGGCGATTTCGCGGCGGAGGTAGTGGCGGGCGTGGTCCAGGGCGGCCAGAGACCGTTTCTGGGCCTGCTCGTCGCCTTCGAGGCCGACCTTCACGCTGGCGTGACGCATGTCGGGGGCCACCTGAACGGCGGTGATGTCGACCGAGCCTACGCGCGGGTCTGAGAGTTCAAATCCAATAATTTCAATGAGTTCCTCGCGAACAGCTTCGGAAACTCGCTGGCTGCGATGGGTATCCATGAGTTTTTACCGCCTCGCGGCGGTCCGGAGCCGGGAATCCGGTCCCTTTCTCTAGCTTAGCCACTCCAGGGTGACTTCGGCTAGTTGCGGGCCCAGAATCAGCGCGGCGTCCCGTTCGACGTACTGGAGAACCTGCTCGGCATGAACGTGGTCGGCCGAGACGGTGACGACGGAGATGAGGGCTCGCTGCCAGAGGTCGTGGTAGTCCACCTCGGCCACGGCCACGTTAAACCGGTTCCGCAGGCGGTCCTTCAACCCCTTGACCACGTGGCGCTTATCCTTGAGCGAGTGGGAGTCGCCCAAACGCAACTCGAGGGTGAGGACTCCGACGGTCACGGCTAGGCAAAGACTTCGCTGGCGACGCGCTCGGTGACGAAGGCTTCGATGACGTCGCCCTGTTTGACATCGCTGAAGTTCTCGATGGTGACGCCGCACTCGAAGCCGTTCTTGACCTCGGCGACATCGTCCTTGAAGCGGCGCAGGGAGCCGATCTTGCCGGTGTGGATCACGACGTTGTCGCGGAGCAGGCGGACCTCGCTGTCGCGGGTCAGCGAGCCATCCTGGACCAGGCAGCCGGCAACCATACCGACCTTGGTGACGCGGAAGACCTCGCGGACCACGGCCCGGCCCTTGTACACCTCCCGGTAGACGGGTTCGAGCATGCCCGACATGGCGCGCTTAATCTCGTCGGTAAGGTTGTAGATGATGGTGTGGAGCCGGATATCGACCTTTTCCTGCTCGGCGAGGGCGGAGGCGCTGCGCTCGGGGCGCACGTTGAAGCCGACCACGACGGCGTTGGAGGCCGAAGCCAGCAGCACGTCGGTTTCGGTGATGGCCCCCACGCCGGAGTGCAGGACACGCACTTTGACTTTGTCGTTGGAGAGCTTCTGGAGCGTGTCGGTAAGCACTTCGGCGGAGCCGGCGACGTCGGTCTTCAGAATGATGGGGAGTTCCTTAACCTCACCGGCCTGGAGTTGTTTGTGCAACTGGTCGAGGGTGAGGCGGCTGGACTTGGCGAGGGCGGCTTCGCGGGCCTTGGCCTCGCGATAGAGCACGATCTGTTTGGCCTTGGCGGTGTCGGTGATGGCCTGGAAGGCGTCGCCGGCGTCGGGCAGGGAATCGAGGCCCTGGACTTCGACCGGCATGGACGGTCCGGCTTCCCGAATCTGGTTGCCGCGGTCGTCCAGCAGGGCGCGGACTTTACCGAACACCAGGCCGCAAATGAAGTAATCGCCCACCCGCAGGGTGCCGTTGCGAACCAGCACGGTGGCGACGGGACCGCGCCCGCGGTCCAGTTTGGACTCGAGGACCGTGCCCGTGGCCGGGCGATCCGGGTTGGCCTTCAGGTCTTGCATGTCGGCCACCAGCAGAATCATTTCGAGCAGGGCGTCGAGGTTGGTCTTCATTTTGGCGGAGACCGGCACCATGACCGTGTCACCGCCCCATTCTTCAGGCACCAGGCCGTGGTCGGAAAGCTGCTGTTTGACCCGGTCGGGCTGGGCGTCGGGCTTGTCGATCTTGTTGATTGCTACGATGATGGGCACCTTGGCCGCCCGGGCGTGGTCGATGGCTTCCAGGGTTTGGGGCATGACGCCGTCGTCGGCGGCGACGACGAGGACCACAATATCGGTGACCTTGGCTCCGCGGGCGCGCATGCGCGTGAAGGCTTCGTGCCCCGGGGTGTCGATGAAGACGATCTTGCGGCCGTTCTTCTCGACGTAATAGGCGCCGATGTGCTGGGTGATGCCGCCGGCTTCCTTCTCGGCCACATGGGCCAGACGGATGGCGTCGAGCAGGGAGGTCTTGCCGTGATCCACGTGGCCCATGATGGTGACCACCGGGGGCCTGGGCTGAAGGTCCTTCCCCTCCTCGGCCGTCTCGATATCGCGCATGGACTCTTCTTCGAAGCTGATGGTCTTGGTGCTGGCGCCGAATTCACGGGCCAGCTCGGCGGCGAGGCGGGAGTCGAGGGTCTGATTGATGGTGGCGAAGATATTGCGCTCCACCAGTTTCTTGATGACCAGGCTGGCCTTGACCTCGAGCTTTTCGGAGAGCTCCTTGACGGTAATTCCTTCCGAGATCACGATGTCGCGGTTGATGGGCGGCGGGCCGGCGGGAGCATGCCGGCGGGTGGGCTGAAGGACTCTCTCCTCGTGATCGGTGGAGCGGTCGCGGGCGGGCCGGGCGGGCCGGGCGACGCGGCGCTGATCGGCCGGGGGCGGGGCGACGGGTGGCTCGACTCCCCCGCGCGTGCCCCGCGCGGTAGGATGCATGGGCCGGGGGCCGCCGGGCCTGGCGGGCGGAGCGCCGGTTCTGGCGCCTTGCCGGGCAACCATGGGCTGACCCGGGCGCATGGGTCCGCGGTAAATAGGCTGACCCGGCACCGGGGCAGACTGTGGACGGGCGGGCGCTCCGGGCCGCGGTTGCGGCTGGCCGGGCGTTACCCGCGGCTGGCTCTGGCTCAGGCGGGCCAGCAGGTCGGGACGCGGCGGGACGACGGGCCTGGCGGCCGGCTGGCCGGCCAGCGGGCGCGTGGGCGGAGGCGGGGCCTGCTGAGCAGCCGGAGCGGCCTGCTGAGCAGCCGGAGCGGCTGCGGGCGGCGCCGCCTTGGGCGGGCGCTGGGCCACGCCCGGACGCGGGGTCACCACCGGGCGGACCGCTTCCGTCCCCGCCGGCAGAGGCTGGCGCGGACCCGTGAGCACCTGGCCGGGCTTAGGGGGAGGCGCGGGCCGCACTGCGGGAGGCTTTGGTCTGGGCAGCGGTGTTCCGGGCGGCAGCCCCTGGGGCAGCGCGGAGGCCACCTCGGCCGGCGGGGGTACGGGGGGCGGAGTCACCGGAGGAGCCGGGACGGCGGCGGACTGGCCGGCCAGAGGCGGGCGAATAGGATGCGAGGCCAGACGCGGCAACGGAAGGTCGTGCAGAGCTTTATCCACGGGAGGTATGGGCGCGATGCCGGCCGGCGGTGTCTCGGGCTCCGGAGCAGCCGGGGTGACGGAAGCCGGCGGCTCGGCCTGGGACGCACGCTCAGCGCCGGCGGCGGACCGTGCGGCCTCGGTTTCCTCGACGGCCGGCTCCGGTTCCGCCGCGGGGGCGTGGGGAGCCGCTCCGAAATGGATCCGGAGCCTGTCCGCCACGTCCTCGTCGATCGAGCTGGAATGAGTCTTCTTTTCGGTGACCCCGATTTCGGGAAGCGCTTCGAGGATCAAGTGCGCCTTGACCTCGAGCTCCCGAGCCAGCTCATTGATTCGAATTTTCTTCATACGCTAACGAAACTCGCACCCGGCGCCTTTCGAGGCACAGGGTTCAGGCCGCACACGCCTAACGCTCGTCAGGTTCAGTCACCTCTCCCCCGCCGTGCGGATGGGAAGCCTGTTCCTTCATGGTATCAGAGTCAAGCCGCGCCGACTCGGGACTTCCTTCCGGGGCCGGCTCTTCGGGCGGGATCCCGGAGACCTCGTCCTCACCAGGTTGCAAACTCTGGGCGTCTTGCGGAAGCGCCTCGGGCGCAAGCTCCGGCTCCGTGGCTTCGCCGGACGGAGCTTCGAATCCGGGCTCAACCTCAGGGGCGGGTTCAAACTGGGCGAAGAAACTGTTGACCGCGATCTGGATCTGTTCGACGGCTTTAGGGCCGATCCCCTGGATTTCCTCGAGCTGTTCGGGGGTCATAGCCCCGAGTTTCTCGACGGTGGCGATTCCGGCTTCCAGCAGGCGCTCGACCACCCTCTCGGCCAATCCGTGATCAACCAGCACGGAGAGCGGAGCGCCCGGCGACACCAGGGCCGCCATGGCGGACTCGACTTCCTGGCGCTTCTCCTCTTCGCTCTTGATGTCGATTCTCCATCCGAGCAGTTTGGCAGCCAGGCGGACGTTCTGTCCTTTCTTGCCGATGGCCAGCGAAAGCTGGGAATCGTCGACGATGACCTCCATGTGTTTCTCCACCGGATCGAGGATGGTGACGCGGCTGATTTTCGCGGGGCTGAGGGCGTGCTGGGCGAAGATGGCGGGATCTTCGGAGTACTCGATGATGTCAATCTTCTCGCCGCGCAACTCCCGGATGATGGACTGCACGCGCATGCCCTTCATGCCGACGCAGGCGCCCACGCTGTCGACATCGCGGTCGCGGCTGTGCACGGCGATCTTGGTGCGTTCGCCGGCTTCCCGGGCGCAGTTCTTGATGATCACGGTGGAATCGTAGATTTCCGGGACCTCCTGCTCGAACAGGCGCATGACCAGCTCAGGCGCGGCGCGGGAGACCACCACGCCGGGTCCTTTGCTGGCCTTGTCCACGGCCTTGATGACGCAGCGCACTCGATCGCCCACCGAATAGCTTTCCAGGCGGGACTGCTCTTTTTTGGGCAGCCGGGCTTCGGTCTTGCCGAGGTCAACCACCAGGTCGGAACCCTCGACCCGCTTGACGGTGCAGTTGACGAGTTCGCCGACGCGGCCGGAGTATTCGTTGAAGATGGTCTCGCGTTCGGCCTCGCGAACCTTCTGGAAGATGACCTGTTTGGCGGTCTGGGCGGAGATGCGGCCCAGCATGTCGGTGGATTTCGGGATGCGCAATTCAGACCCGATTTCGGCGGACGGGTCGATGCGGGAGGCCTCGGCCAGCGAGATTTCGTGGACCGGATCGGCGACGCTTTCGACCACCTTTTTCACGGCGAAGAGCTCGATGGCGCCGGTTTTTTCGTTGATGTCCGCCACGTAGTCTTCGTTGCTGCGGAAGTGTTTCCTGGCAGCGACCAGCAACGCGTCTTTTACGGCGTCCAGGACGATCTGCGGATCGATACCCTTTTCCTTGCTCAGGATCTCGATGGACTGATAGATGCTTCCCAAAATCTTCCTCTCTCCGGGCCGAAGCGCCATCGCGCTCAAGCCCTTGATTCAATTCTTCCCGGGAGTTACCACTCGAATTTGAGGTTGGCCTTCTGCACCTGATCGAGGCTGAAGCGAACCGTCCCGCCCTGGGTCGCCAGCTCGATCATGCCCTCGTGGAATCCGGCGAGGACGCCTTCCCAGTGGCGCCGCTGACCGACCGGTTCCCGCAAAACGATTTTCGCCTTCTTCCCCTGAAACCGCTCATAGTCACCCGGCTTCAGGAGCTTGCGCTCGACCCCAGGCGAGCTGACCTCCAAGGTGTAACTGCCGGGCACCACATCTTCGACGTCGAGGATGGCGCCCACCTGATGCGACAGCAACTCGCAGTCGGCGTGCGAAACTCCTTCCGGCTTGTCGATGGAGATACGCAGAACCTGCTGTCTACCAGCCCCTTTGAGCTCGACCTCGACGATCTCGATGCCCTCGGACTGGCCGACCCGCCGCGCAATTTCCTCGACCTTAGAGATAATAGCCTGACGCATGTGTCATTCGACTTACTGCACGAGCAACAAAAAAGTGGGCTTTCGCCCACTCGAATGGATCGACACCTCAAACCCTATTGTATCGCGGCAGAGGGAAAACGCAAACCGCCGCCGGGCGGGTTAGCGGGTCAATTCTCCACGCCGCACCAGCGGCAGACGAACAGCAGCAGAGCCTTGGCGGCGGCGACGACGGAATCGATCTCGACATATTCGTCGGTGGCGTGGGTGTTGCCGCCGCAGGGCCCCCACAATACGGCCGGGATTCCGAATTCGTGGAACAGAAACAGATCGCACGGTCCTTCGATGCCGGCCACAGGCGGGCGGCGTCCCAGCACGGATTCGGCGCACGCAACCAGTTCTCCGACAACGGGTTCCGCGGCGTCGATGGCCGAGCCCGGCAGCCAGCGGATGGGGAACTCGACTCGGGGGCGGCGTGGAAACAGGTGGGGAGCCGAGGCGAGCATCTGCTCAAACCAGGCGAAGAACTCGCTTTCCACGTCCGGCTGGCGCTCGCCGGGGATGAGTTGCCAGTACATCTCGACGCGGCATTCTTCGGGAGTGGTGATGGGCTCCCGGGCGCCCCAGGGCGCGGTGTGGATCTTGGTAATGGAAACGGGGACCGGATCGGGATGATGGGCGTACAGAGGGTGTGGGGCGGAGCGGCTGCGGCGCTGGTCTGCGAACTTGGGGACCGACACCAGAAAATGGGTGACCTGATCGACGACGCCGGCGGGAAAGGCGCCGTCGGTCAGCACTCCGCCTGGGGCCTCGAATACGATATGCACGGTGCGGCCGCCCCTCTGGGCGGGGCAGACTCTGAGGAACGAGGGCTCGGCGATGACCGCGGCATCGGCGAGATATCCGCGCAGGCGTCCGGCGAGGGTTCCATTGGCGCCGCCAAACTCTTCATCCACCACCGTCTCAAAGATCAGGTCTCCGCTCAACTCAAGGTTCAGGGCGGCGAGGGCCTCCAATACGAACAGGTTGATGGCCACCCCGGCTTTCATGTCGTTGGCGCCGCGGCCATAGAGACGGTTGCCTTGGATGGTTCCGCTGAACGGGGCGTGCGTCCAGGCCCGGCTGCCCTGGGGCACGGTGTCGATGTGGCCCGAGAGGAGCAACGAGCGTCCGGAGCCGGCGCCTTTACGGCGCGCGCCGAGGTTCGGCCGGCCGCGATAGTCCCGGCCGGCCACGAACAGAGCATGCTCCGCCAGGCCCGCGACGGTGTCGAGTTCATAGAGGTCGGGCTCGACGCCGGCGGCCCGGAGCGCCGACGCGATCCAGCGCTGGCAGGCGCCCTCGGACCCTGTGGGAGGCGTGTTCTCCGAGGGGTGGCGCACCAGCGTCCGGACGAGTTCGATGAGCCGGTCCTGATGGTTTACGACGTAATCGATCACCTGCTGCTCGAGGGCCGCCATTCAACTCACCGGATTCAAGCCGCTGATTTCGCGCGGTGCGGAACGGAAACCGCGGGTCAGTACGGCGAGGTAGATCAGCCCCACGCCCAGCCACACGAAACCCGCCACACGGGCCTTGAGGCTGAGATTGAGCCATACGTAGCTGCAAACCAGCGCGCCGCCCAGCGGGAACGCCAGGTTGGTGAGAAAGGCGAAGCCGGAACGCTCCCGCCTGCGCACATAGAAATGCCGGATGACGCTCAGGTTCACCAGGATGAAACCGACGAACGCGCCGAAGTTCAGCAGTTCGACGGCGAGCTGGAAGCGCAGGAGGAGCGATCCCAGCAGGGATACAGCGCCCATCAGATACACGCTTCGGGAGGGAGTCGAGTAACGGGGATCGACGTGCGCGAAGATGCGGCGCGAGATGACGCCATCGCGTCCCATGCCGAGCAGGAGGCGTGAGGCGCCGGCCTGCCCGGTGAGCGCGCTGGCGAGCCCCGCCACCAGCAGGATGAAGGTGATGAATCCCAGCATCCAGTTCCCTCCGGCCATGCGCCCGATGTCCAGGATCACGGTTTCCGAATTGGGATAGGAGCGCCAGTCCGGCCAGACCAGCGCGGCCAGGCAGACGGTCACCACGCAGAATGCGGTTTGGAAAATGCAGACCAGCACGGTTGCGATAGAGATGTCGCGCTCGGGATGGATGGTATCCTCGGCCAGGGTCGAAATCGCATCGAATCCGATGTAGGAGATACTTGCGATGGCCGCCCCGAGCATCAGGGGACGCAACTCGAAGGTGGCCGGGTTGTAGAGGACCTGCGGCGCGATCAAGCCGGCCAGGCCATGGTGCAGCACGACGAATCGCGCGGCCAGCGCCACGAACGCCACCGAGCAGACCGTCATCAGAACCATCAGGACATTGCCGGTGCGGGTGGTGAGGCGAATGCCGCGCACGTTGACCATGGTGATGGCGGAGGTGAACAGCACCGCCCATACCGCGTACGGCACCGCGGGGAGCATTCTGCTGGCGGTCAGCGACGCGTAAATGACGCTGAGCAGCGGGATGAGGAAATAGTCGAGGATCATCGACCAGCCGGCGAGGAAGCCTATATGGGGGTCAAGCGCGCGGTGCGCATAGGTATAAGTGGAGCCCGCGGAGGGGAATGCGCCGGCCATTTTGCCGTAGCTTGCGGCGGTAAACAGCATGGCCACCATGGCAACCAGGTAGCTGAGGGCGGCGTGGCCGTGTGAAGTCTGCTGCACAATCCCGTAAACCGGATAGGGCGCGGTGGGGGTCAGGATGACGAGCCCGTAGAGGATCAGGTCGCGTCGCGAGAGAACGCGCCGGAGAGCCGGGGAAGGCGCTTGCGCCACTTATTCCCCCGGAACCCCGCCAACCACGGGATGATCGCCCATGTCGCGCCAGTCGAAGACACGATTGTCGGGGCGCCGGTGGTTGGCTTCCGCGTACTGGTTGCGGGCCTGGCGGATGCGCTCCACCCAGGCGCCGAAAGGCAGATCCAGTTCGCGGTAGATCATGTAGGTCATGTCCACGGTGCGCGCGGGCACGTGGTCTTTCACGTCGTCCAGTTCGTGCAGGAACTTGCGGCCGTTAGCTTCGGCTACAAGGGGAAACCAGCTCTTCTCATAGGTCGCGACGGCGTCCCGATAGGCGACGTTGCGCTGCTGCCGGATCTGGCGGGCCAGTTCGAGCGCCCGGTCGGCGGCCTCCAGCGCGTCAGAGGCGTTCTTTTCGGCTGAGGCCTGAGCAGCCCTTTCGAGCAGGGAATTAATACGGCCGATGTCCAGAAGCATCTCGAGATTCTGGCGGAAGAGCCTGGCGACGGCCACATAAACTTCCAGGTTGTAGCGATTCAGTTCCACGCGGCGCAAGTTGTCGTGGAGCAGGCCGAGTAACTCGTCGTTTTCGGCCAGGAAGTTTCCGGCGAGCTCGAGACGGCGGGCGTTTTGCTTCAGCCATGTGCCCTCGAACCTGAGATCCGGTCCCGGCGCCGGGGGCAGAGGAAGGGTCTGGTCCTTACGGGGCTGGCGGGGGGTGTAGATCCCTTCTGAGTTCCCGAAAATCGGTTTGCGCGGCGATGGCCCCCACTCCCAACTGTCGAGCCAGAAGTGCGCCTGCTGGCTCATGAGTTGATAGACGCGATCCATGCTGGCGGCCGAATCGCCGTAAAACAGACGATAGAAGGAGGCTGCCGCTTCCTCCATGGAAGGCGAACCGGGATGCCAGGCGGCCGCCGTAATGGTGGCATAACCGAGCCAGAATGTTTCGGGGTGAAGGCCCATGTCGGACCAGCCGGCGACCACGGCGCCCATCAGGTCGGCGACGTTGCGCGCGGGATTGAAGGAGATGGCGCGGAAGCCGTCGCGCAGGCGGTCTATCTGGGAAGGGACCGGGTGGAGGCGGCGCGAATTCGGCAAGGTGAAGTAGTCCGGGAAGAAGCGCGCCTCGCCACCCTGGGTGGAGGTGTAGATCATCTGCCGCATGCCGTGCTTGCGGTACAGGGCATCGAATTCCGGGCCATAGACCTCGCCGTTCACAAGGTAGGGCGGCAGTGAGGCGATATCGCCGGGCTTCAGCGGATACTCACCCCAGAAGATTACCGTGCGGCCCTGCTGGTGCAGCGGGCCGGCGATGTCGGAGACGAGCTTCGCCAGCAGCCCTCCGGGGCCCCCCAGGCGGGCGGCCGCTTCCTTCTCCCGGCATTGCGGGTTGTCGGCCATTCCTATGTAGTAGGCCTCGTCGGTGGAGAGGTAAACGAACTTGCCGCCGCGATTCGCATCCACCAGGTCCTGGAACATCCCGCGGATGAACTGGACGGCCTCCGGGTTGGTTGCGCAAAGCTCGTAGTTGCTGTCGGGGAAGGAACGGTACTTCGCATACTCGGGATGCTTCAGGATGAAGGCGATGTGCGCGGGTGCGTCGAGGTAGGGAATCACCTGCAAGTGGTATCGCAACCCGTAATCGGTGAGTTCCTGATACTCGGCCGGCGTCAGGGCGTAGGGCTCAACCAGCGCGGGAGCGTGCCGGAACTGGAAATGGCCCTCGAGTTTGAGGGCGAAGCCGTTGATCTTGTAGAATGCGGCCTGCCGCACGGCGCGCTTCAGTTCCGGAAGGCGGTCGAGGTGGTGGGCGTCGTCCCAATAGATGTGGCGGCGGTTCAAATCGGGCCAGTCGGTGATGGCGCCCTTGGGCAACCACAGCGCGCCGCGCCGGGGACGCAATAATTGGACCAGCGTCTCCACGCCGTAGAACAGGCCCGCGGGAGCATTTGCCGTGACGGCGGCGACGGAATCGCCGATCTCGATGCGATACGACTGGGCGGCGATGGACCGCACGTCGCGATCGGTGGTCCGGCCCGGCACGACGCTGCCCGGCTGGATGGAGAGCCGCACGGTGAATGCGCCGCCGGGGGAAGGCGCGAGTCCATAGCGGGCGGCGACATCCTCGCGCAGCGCGTCGACGGCGACGTCGTTGCGCGCGATACCGGGGCCGATGTCGATCGACCAGCCAGGTCCGAAGCGGACATCGTCCGGGGCCAGTTGCACCTGCCGGGGCTCCGGTATTACCGTATAGCCGCGCGAGGCCAGCGGCGACAGCGTCTGCGCGCCGAGGGCGCCGGCAAGAATCCCTGATAGAAACGATAGAAACACTATGCGATGCATCGTTCTCTCCGGCCTCATGCTTCCAGCTTCCACGGCTCCCGGTATTCGCGGTAAAGAAACGGGCGGGCTTCGGGCTGGCGTGCGAATTGCGATTGCTCGTCCCAGTCCAGACGCCGGCGGCTGCGATAGGCGGCGTTGCCGAGCAGGCAGGCCGCCGACGACCGGAAGCAGGTTTCGATATCGCTGTTCGGCCGCCGGCGCGTGCGGACGCACTCGAGGAAGTTCGCCCAGTGGAGAGGATGCGGGTCCGCGACGCGCTTCATTTCGCGCGGTTCGATGCCGGAGCCTTTTTCGGGCGTGACGCGATACAGCGCGCGGTCACAATAGAGCGTGCCAAGGGTTCCGTGGAAGGTGACGCCCATCAGGCGCGCCGGGGTGGCTTCGGTGTTGTTCGAGCGGTGTTCCCAGGAGCCCAGAAATCCCGGATACTCGAAGGCGACCTGGAGCGTGTCGGGAGTCTCGGTGTCGTCCTCAAACCAGAACTTGCCGCCGAGTGCGGTGACGGCCTGAGGCATCGGGTCGCCGAACGCCATCTGGAGGATATCGATCATGTGGACGCCGGAGTCAGTGAGCTGGCCCCCGGCGTAGTCCCAGAAGAAGCGAAAGTACGAGTAAGCGTTCGGGTAGACGCCGAACCGGTTCGGGTTGAAGGGCCGCGCGGGCGCCGGACCCAGCCAGAGATCCCAATCGAGGCCCGGGGGCGGAGGGGAATTCGGAGGCGCGCCAATGCCTGTGCGCGGCAGGTTGGCGTAAATCCAGGAGCGGCAGAAGGTCACTTTTCCGATTCCGCCGGTGCGCACGATCTCGCAGGCCTGCTGAAAGTGTGCGCCGGAGCGCTGCCAGGTGCCGGCCTGGACCACCCGGTTGTATTTCCGCGCCGCCTCCACCATGATGCGGCCCTCGTTAAGGGCCACGCTGACGGGCTTCTCGACGTACACGTCTTTCCCGGCCTTGCAGGCCTCGACGGTGATGAAGGCGTGCCAGTGATCGGGCGTCGATACGCACACCACGTCGATGGACGGGTCCTTGAGGATATCGCGAAAGTCCTTCACCTCCCGGGGCTGCTGGCCCAGGCTTCGCGCGGCCGCGGCGGCCCGCTCCAGGTTTGGCTGGTAGACGTCGCACACCGCCACAACCTGCGCGCCGTTGCCGGCGGCCGCTCTCAGATTTTCCGTTCCCATCACTCCGGTGCCGACAAAAGCGGCGGCGATCCGGTCATTGGCGCCGCGCATCCTGCCCGTGAACAGCGAGGTCGTGAAGGTGGCGGCGGCCGAGGTCAGCAATGTGCGTCTGGTCTTCTGGTGCATAGAGAATGTTCTTTCACGAAGTGTGGAAGGCCCGCGCAAGCAGGCGGACGTTTTCCCTTACCTGATCCTGGCGCTTGGGAAACATGCCAATCACTACGGCGTCCTGCGGTTTGGCGCTGGCGGCCACCTGCCGCAAGGCGGCCAGCATCTGTTCCTGGGAGCCGCACCAGCGGCCGGCGCCGTACACTTTAAAAATCAGGCACTGTTTGGAGGTGGCCCGCACCCGTTTCAGCATTTCGGCGCGATCCGGGTCCCAGAACAGCTCGTCCGGGACAGGCTTCCCCGCGAGCCGTGCATTCTCGCCGGCGGAGCGGCTCAGGTTGTACAGGCACATCATGTAAAAATCGAGATCCCAGTTTTTCGACTCGACATAATCGAACACAGCCGGAATATGTGAACCCAGTCCGACGCGGGCGCCGGTCTGCCGGATGGCTTTCAGGGCATCCTGAAGCGTGTCGATGGCGCCGGCCATCCAGGCGCGGTCCGTCCTGACGCCGTGAAGGTAGATCCCGACGGGCTTTTCACCCGCGATCTCGCGCAGATTTCGTTCGAAGTCGATCTCGGTCGCGGTCTGGGCGATCCATTGAATCCGCCCGCCCTCCTGCCGGTACTCATGCAAGAGCCTGAGGATGTGCCTGTCCCCGCGCGATTGCCAGGTGTTGACGCCGCTCTGCTCGCAATCCCGGAGCAGGCGCTTGATGTTGGCGGAAGTGAAGTAGTCGAGCATCTCCCGGCTGAGCGCGGCGCTCATATGACTGATGCCGCTCACCGGATTCCCGCCGGCGATGAGGCGGGAGACACGGGCCGGGCCGAACTCTACGGTTGGCGCCGCCGGGGCGGGGTTCACCGCGCCTGCCACCGCCGCAAGCAGAGATTCGCGTCTGGTCAGCTTCATCCAAAACCCTCCGCTGCGCCTTTCAGGAAAGCGGGCGGACCGGCTCTTGAGTCCTGCCCGGCGCTCGCTCGCGGCCGTTGAACTGCCGCGCGATGCGTTCGTAGGCCAGAGAGCGCGCGGCGGCCAGCGTACCCAGCAACACGGCTTCGTCCGAGATCCCGGAAAGCTCGATCCGGGTGTCCCACGGCACGGCGTTGGCCACCACCTGTTTCAACTCGTCCGCGATAACCGCCAGCATCGCGCCTTGCAGCACCACCACCGACGGATCGTACGCGCAGATCAGATTGGCGATGGCGACGCCGATGTGCAGCACCACTTTGTCGAAGATCCTGCGAGCATCGCCAGTGGCCTGCTTGGCGCGATGGAGAAAGTCGATCGCCGAAGCGGAACCCGCGGGAGCTTCGAGCAGGATCCGGTCGGACGCAACCATGGATTCCAGGTAGCCGCGCACGCGCCAGTCCTCCGAAGCCCGCCCGAGGTCGAGGATCATGTGAGCGATCTCGCCTGCCGCCCAGTGGCGGCCGTGGAACAAGCGCCCCCGCACCACGATTCCGGAGCCAATGCCGGAGTCGAGCCGGACCAGAACCACGTCATTCATGCCCTTGGCGATCCCGAAATACAGTTCCCCGAGGGTCGCCATCTTGACGTTGTTGTCCACCAGCACCGGAAGACCGAAGGCTTTTTCGAGGACGGCCCGGATGGGCACCTGCGTCCAATTGAACACATTGCCGGCCTGAAGCGTGATGCCGCGCCGCACGTCCACGCAGCCCGGGCTGGCCACACCGATCACCTTCTGGACGGCGGAGGCACGTTCGCGCTCGATGAACTTTCCGAGTTCGCGGCAGGCGATGTCCAGCATGGCGCCGGCCGAACGGTCTGAACCGCTTGGAAAAGCCGCGCGATCCAGAATCTTCCCCTCCAGATCGGCCGCCGCAATGCGGATCTCATCCGCGTTCAATTCCACCGCAAACAGACGGCCGGCATCGGCGTTGAAGCGGATGAGGGTAGGCTTCTTGCCGCCTTTCGAGCCAGACTGGCCCCGGCCGAGTTCCACCACCCAGCCCTGTTCGATGAGGGTCTCAACCTGGCTTGAGACCGTCGGCTTGCTCAGACGGCTCAACGTCGCCAGCCTGGCTCGGGAGATCGGGCCGTTTTCGCTGATCAGGTTCAACAACTCGATCCCATTGAGGCTGCGCATCAGAGGCGCCTTCATGCGCTGGGTGGTCAGGTGTTCGTGTGGCAATCGCATGCCGTTTCCTCTGCCGCCTTGGTGGCGGGCCGCCTGGCCCGGCGGCCCGCCTTCTGAACCGGAAGCCGGCCCGGGCCTCAGAACTCCAGTTTGCCCTGAAGTTGCAAGACGCGCGGAGTCCCGACCCCGCCATTGATCACACCGGCATTGTTCGGTAAACCGAAGTTTTTGTGATTGAACAGGTTGAACACCTGCCCCTCAAGCCGCAGTTTGAGCCGCTCGGTGATCGGCGTGTTCTTGAAGAACGACGCATCGATGTTGTAGAACCCCGGACCGGTCATGTAGTTCCGGGGGATCCAGTTCAGGTAGTCGTTCTCCAGGGGGTTGGCTCGCCGGATGAAGGTTTCGCCGTTGTACGGCCGTCCCAGATCGGCGCGGTTCGTGCTGGCGTCGAACCACCGTGCGGCCTGGCGCTCTGAGCTGGGGAGAATGCCGTTCTTCCCCGGCGCCAGCACGATGTTGGAGCCGCGGGTACTGTAATTCGGGGCGAAGAACAATCCGCTGCGCCAGTAGAAGAAGCCCGACGCGTTCCACCCGCTCACGATCCGGTTGATCACCCCGCCGGCGTCCTTCAGGAAGGTCTTGCCACGGCCGAACGGGAGCTCGTAGGTGCCGTTGAAACTGAGGTTGTGGGCCGGCAGGCCGCTGTCGTTCGCGTAGATGGCGCGCAGGCGGACGTCGGTGGGGGCGTTGTTGGTCAGCCCGGCCGGAAGCAGCTCGAGGTTGCCGAAGGAGTTGTTGCCGCCCTCCGAGGTCGCCAGCGTCCTCTGAAACGTGTAAAAGCCTTGCATGACGAAGCCGCCGGAGAAGTTGCGCTTCACCTCGGCCTGGAGCTGGTTGGAGTTCGAATAGCCGATCCACCGCAGCAGGTCCATGCTGCTGGTGCTGGAGGAGGCAAAATCCGGGTAGGCGCGGCGCTGTGCGGCCGTCGCGCCGGCCGGCGCCTGGAGCCGGGGCACCGGAACGTTGATCGGGTCGTAGTTCGGCAGGTTGCCGCCGTGTGTGCCCACGTAAGACAGGCGGGAACCCAGACGCCAGGGAAGCTCGCGTTCGAAGGTGACGTTCCATTCCTGGGCCGTTTGGGTTTTGAAATTCGGGTCCCACGGGAGAATATTCCAGCCGGCTCCCTTGGAGACCGAGAGCGCATCCGGGGTAATGAAGTTATTCCCCAGGGTGCGCGCGCCGATATACTGATTGGCGTAAGCGGATCCGCCCACCGGGTAGACGAGTTCCGCCGCCGTGCTGTCGTTGTTATCCATGGGACTGGTAAAGCTGTAGCTGAAGGGCGGATTCTTGCGCGTGTTCTGGTGATAGGCGACCAGCGGCATGACCCAGTAGTAGATCCCGTAGCCGCCGCGCAGCACGGTTTTTTGCGAGATCTGGTAGGCCGCGCCGATGCGGGGCGCCCAGTTGTTCCTGGACATGCTCCACAGCGTCTCGGGGAAACCGGCCTGGGTTGCGGACTGGAATCTCAGTCCGGCTTTGGTGAATGCGTCCACCACCGCCTGCGGGAAGCCCTGGGAGGTGACCGGACCGCTGCCCGCGTAGGCCACAACCGGTCCGCCCGCGGCGTTCAGATTCAAGGTGGACGCCTGGTTGCGCTTGTCGCGGAAGGGGGTCCAGTATTCGTAGCGCAAGCCAAGATTCAAGGTCAGACGGCGGGTGACCTTCCAGTTATCCTGCACAAAACCCGCGAAGTCGCTCTGGCGCGTGTAGAAGCGCGGATACTGGTTCAGGCCCACCCAGTCGGTGTAGCCGAGCAGCATGTCGGCCAGGCCGGCGCCGGTGTTGACCATCGCCTGGTTCAGCGTGCCCTGCGCCGCCGCTACGGGGTCCATCAGAGCGGTGAAAGATCCGGAGAAGTTGTAATCGCCGCCCGGTTGTCCGGTCTCGTAGGTGTTCACGTTATTTCGCTGGTAATAGAACCCGAACTTCATGTCGTGACGGCCCCGCGTCCAGGAAAGGTTGTTGGAGGCGGTTACGGTGAGCCCCGGCGCGTCCTGCGGGTTATCGCGGTCAATGCCGTCGAAGTAGCCGGAAGGCGTCCAACTGTCGCCAAAGTAGATCCCGGGCCAGGCAACCGTACCCGGATAGGTCGGAATTCCGACCGTCTCCGTGATGGGCGGGCTGATGAGGTGGGGGCCGCGATAGGCGTGAAAACGCTGCACACCGGCGCGAGTTTCGTTCACGATGTTCGGCCGGATCAGGTGCGTGTACGACAGCACGGCATTGTGGCCGCCATATAACCGGTCGTTCGGATTCAGGAAATAGCGGGGGGCGAACTGCACCTGGTCAGTGTAAGTGTAGCGGCCGCTCAGGCGGTCGTTGCCGATCACCTGATCCACCTTGGAGGTCACCATGGTGCGGTCGTCTTTCAGGCGAGCCTGGGGATTCTGATAATTCTGCCCCTCGTAGTACGGGACATCCAGGTTCGGATCGGGCAGGTAGCTGGCGATCTTCCGGCCGGCGGGATTCAGGCGTTCCGCCGGAAGCTTGTTGAGCGCAAAGGGGGTGCGAACGTATGATTTGGCGGCTGCATCGTAGCGCGTCGACAGCGGATCGTAGACCCTGATCAGGTTGCCCGCGTCATCCGTGTAAGTGGAAAAATCGCCCTGCTTCCAGGCCGGTTTGGGAACAATGTAGCTCTCCGAAGCGGCCGACCTCTGGCGGATTCCCTCGGCGTCGACAAAAAAGAAGGTCTTGTTCTTGCCGTTGTAAAGCTTGGGAATCCACACCGGGCCCGCCAGGTTGCCGCCAAATTCGTTGCGCGTCAGGAAGTTGACGGACTTCTGATGGAAAGACTTGGCCGAGTAGGCGCTGTTCTGGTTCAGCTCGAAGAGCTGGGCGTGAAACTCGTTGGACCCGCCCTTGGTCACCACCTCCACCATGCCGGCGCGGCTGTATTCGGCGTTCGAATTGGCCGTGCTCACCTTGAGCTCCTGAATGGTGGGCAGTGACTGCGGCAGCCGTTGCAGTTCGTTGGTGTAGCGTTCCGAGGCCGTCATTCCGTCAATCAGGTAGTCGATGGATCCGCCCGGAATCCCGTTCACGCGCGTGAAGCCCTGGCCCTGACCGGCGAAACTGTTGGAGACCACCCCGGGGGTGAAATTCAGGATGTTGAGAAAGTTCCGGCTCTGCATCGGGAGACTTTCGATGCGGGCCACCTCTTTCACGTCGGAAAGCGACGACGACTCCAGGTTGAGAATGGGTGTGACGTCGGCCGCCACTTCCACCGCCGTCACCAGCGTGGCCGTGGCCAGACTGACATTGACCACCGCCTCCTGAGCGACACGCAGGGTCAAGCGTCCGGCCCAGTTGGCAAACCCGGGCGCCTGCACTTTCACCTCATACTCGCCGGGTGGAAGTGCCGTAAAGGTGTAAGTTCCCTGGGCAGAGCTCTGGAGTTTGCGAGTCTCTCCCGTACCGATGTTGACGAGTTCGACGGGAGCCTGGGGGACCACCGCACCCGTCGGATCACTGATCGTGCCTTTGATGGTTGCGTTGGATGCCTGGCCGTAGGCCGCAGCACTGATGAGACAAAGTGCCAGCGCCACCCCGCCGCAGATGCGAACGGCATTCATGTGTTTCTCCTTGGTCTGGTGATGTTGTTTTCGCCGGCCTTCCAGATCCACTGGAACAGATGATGCCGGTGGAGTTGGAAAGCTTGATACAGCAACTCTTTCCCGTAACGAACGTCCGGGGTGTATTGAAAGCTCCAGGACTCGCAATCGAGAACCAGAGGGATCGCGGTTGCGGGTGGAACGGTGGAAGCGAGGGCAACCAGACTGGTTCGGTTCTGCGCCCCGGTCCACTCCCGTTCCTTGTCTTCCTGAATGTCGGCGATTTCGGTAAGCCACGGCGAGTCCGCGTAGACTTTCGCGCGCCGCCAGTTGTTCTTGTCGAACGGGTCGAGCCCCTGCGGCAAGCGGACCCAAATGGTGGCCTGTTCGCCGGGTTCGAGGATTCCGTTGCCGTTGCCCCGGCCTTCGGTCACCGTTCGCGGCATGGCTGCGCCGCCCCCCTGATTGCCCTTCTGGCGGAACACCGGGAAGGTTCGGGAACAGCCATCCAGGATGGCGATTTCGGCGGGAACCGGCAGGGGATCGGGCGCAATCAGAACATCCAGCGGCTGGCTGGCTTCGCGCCAGCCGTCGTAGATGAGCTTGAGATCGAGCCGGGCGTGGGCCCATTCGCCGTCGCCAGAGGTAAACCTGGCGGTGAAAGGCGGTGTTGCCGCGGCGCTGCCACCTCCGGGAACCGCCTTCCATGCGGCCTTACCCTGGAGGATCTCGACAGTGGGATAACGGGAGGTGAGTTCGGCCCGAATCTCCAGGGGCGCGCTCCGCGGGTTGTAGACCCGAAGAGGAACGGCCAGCACCTGCCCCGGCCGCACCCGCCACACGCCGGCGGCGCTCAGGGGCAAAGTGACCGGAGGCTGGCCGCCAGTGCCTTCGCCGTCGAAACTGATGATGTGGCCCCCGCAGTCAACTGCAAAATGCAGCCGTCCGGCGGCATCGGCGGTGACTGCGCCAGACGCAGTCTGGCCGGTAGCCAGCGCGTAATCGAACAGCCGGTAGGCGGCCCCGGCGCGGTAAAGGGAGGCTGTGGAAACCCGGATCGAATGGCAATCGGCCGCCGGACCATCCGGCGCCCAGCGGCGGCTCCGAATTTCGAGCAGCCCCTGCCTGACCCGCTCGAGTTCGATCAACGCAGGCCCGGCGACGTCCGCATCCACACTCATCCCGCGGATATCGAACTTCCGCTGGGCGCTGGTGTAGCTCCACTCCTCGGGCGCCGTGTCCAGGGCCGGGCTGGCGAAAGCCCGCATGTGAAATGCGAAGGTTTCTTCAATCGAGGTGGCCCAGTGCCGGTGATACTCGTCCTGACGAAACTCGAAATCGACTTCCGGCGTGCGCGCGTAGACGGCGCGCGTCTCCTCGTGATACTGGCTGATGTAATCGCCGCTGGCCCGAATCAGCCGGACCATGCTGTGCTCGTGGTTCCGCACATGATCCTTGGGCCGCCAGAGCGACCGCCGGCCCTTCTCACCCGCGTAGAATTCCGGGCCGGGGTTGAAAGCCGAAGCGCTGCCCACCAGGCCGGGAAAGCGGGCACTGAGGTAGAGGCTCATAAACCCGCCCATACTCAGGCCGGAGGTCGCCCGGTAGCGCCGGCTGGCCAGCGTTCGGTAGGTCGCGTCGATATGCCGCGCCAACTCCAGGAAGTACTCACCGTAATCGAACTCGCCGCCGTCGCGCCGCACGTCATAAGGAGCGCCGCCATAGAACCCGGTGTAGTCGCGGGCGACATATCCGTCAGGAGCCACCACAATCACCTTGTGTCCTGCCACGAAGGCCGCGATCCTCGGTACCGTGTCCAAGCCCTGGTCGTAGTGCTCCAGGGTGTAACGGTCGCTATGGCCGTGGAAGTAGTAGATGACCGGATACCGCTGGTTCGAGGTGTCATAGTCAGCGGGGAGGAAAATCCGGTAGTTGCGGCGTTCGTGGAACACCCGGGAGTCGTGCGTGCAGTCGCGGAAGGGGTGCCCGCCGGGCAGAGCGGAAATCAGAAGCAGCGAGAGAATTCCCGGGGCGGCCACCGGACACCTTTCTTCCCGAAGGGAGCAGGCCCCCTGTTGGGTACACAGATAGCCCGGCTGACCATTTCGCAGGGGGCGAACTGGCGCTCTTCAGGATAGTAAGTTACGTTTCCAAACTTTTATACACCAGCCCCAGACCTGTGTCAATGAATTTCGCGAGAATTTTCTTCCCTGGGTAGTGCCCGGCGCAGGAACCGCCGAATCCTGCGCCGGACCGCCGGCAGCGAACTTCCTTCAGGGGAAGGGCCTTAATTGAGAAAATCAGTGGCCGTGCCGTCGCTTGCCGCGGATATGCTAATGCTGCACGAGGTTTCCTGGATGTCGCTGGGTTTGAACTTCTCCTTCGCTCCGGACCAGAATCTGTGCACGTTGGTGTAACCCGTAACGGCAGAGGCGCCCGCCGCACCCCTCGCCTCGTACCGGGGAATGGCCTTTCCTTGCATAATATCGCTGGCATCCCTCCAAAGGGGTACGTTGCTTACGTTCCACTCCTCCGTGGATTCGTCGTATGTGTAAAACTCCCTGCCGGTGGAGTCATTGTAGGTTTTTTCGTATTTGCGGTAGCGCCGGTAGTTCAGGCTGACCAGTCTCAGCCCGTCTTGAGACACGGCGCCTGTGATGACCAGATCATAGGGCGGCTCACCCGGGCTAATCAGATCGGAATCCTGGGTTTCCACGCGGAAGCTGGCGCCGGACCAACTGATCGGACCTTTCGAGAATAAGGTTCCGGCCATCGTGCCCGCGCCCCCGCTGCTACAGGTAATCTGCCCATAGATCTTGTGGTTGATCTTGGTCTTCTTATGCAGTAGCGCGAGCAGGTCCCCGCCTTTTTGCACTCGCAGTTTGGTCGCCACTCGGGACTTGTACTTGCCGACGCCGCTGCCGTCCGCCACCACCACAATCAACTGCGCTCCATCCTTCTGCAACTGTTCGGCGTTGTCCAGCGTGAGCGAGTCGCGGAAGGAGCCCGCCTTGCTCCAGCCAGCCGCCGTGACCCGGTATAGGAACGCCGTCACATAATCGCCGGCGGCATCGAAGCTCAGCGTCAGCTTGGTGTTGTCGGGCCAGGCCTGAGTGAACTTAAGCTGAAACACGCGCGCGCTCAAGTTGGGGCTATCCCAGGTGAAAGTAACGCCGGTGTCGCTGTCCTGTTTGAACTCGTAACTGCCGGCCTTTTGGGCAATGATTAGGCCGATGGGAGGGAATTCACTGGCGTAAACCTGGCCCTCCGCGTACTTCTCAATGAACTGGACCCATTTATCGCCCAGCGAGCCGTAGACCGAGTTCATGGCCTCGACGGGGCTGTAACGCGATGCGGCCAGCAATCCGATCGCCCGGTCGGCGGCAAGTTTGATGGTGTCGCCGACCGTATTCCGGGAGCGGGTCTTCGTCAGGTACTGGAGGAACATGGAAGCCCCGTAACCGTGGTTCTGCACGTCGCTCTGGCCACCGGGCTCAAACTCCAGGCCGTGGCGGGTTGCGAAGGTGTAGTTGTCCTCGCTGACTGTGCCGGGAATATAGCTCTCGTCGCCCAGCATCACCGACTCAAACCAGGTGCTGGCCGCTTCCCAATACCAAAGCCACGGGCTGGGGAACTTGGCCACCCGGTAAGCGCTTCGGGGATCGTACAGATCCTGCATCACATGGAGCAGTTCGTGGCCGATGGTGGCTCGAAAACTGTCGCTGACGCCGTCGCCGGCCAGCTTGTTGGAGTTGAGCGTGAGGCTCCAGTAGTCTTTGCCCAACAGGGACGGTTCCGCAACGCCCCACTTATCCTGGTCGTCGCCCTCCATCGGACGGATCACCACCCGCATGGGCCAGCGCTTGCGGATGCTCCAGCTCAGCCCGAGACCCTCGATTTTGGTGTAGGCATCCTCAAGGATCTGACCAATGTGGGCGACTTTCGCTTGCAGCGAAGAATCGCCGGACGGGTAAAAAATCATGAAATGCCCGCCGGGGCTCATGTCACGCCAATAGAAGGTCATTACGTAGAAGCTGACCTCAGGACCGGACTCTTGCGCATTGTGGAGGGGAGGATCGCTGCTTGCCAGGCGCGTAACTCCGGGATTCGCCATAGCCGGCGTGCTGCCTGAGGTCCCAGCCGGCAGCGTCACCCGGGCGGTATTGCCTTCGATGGTGGTATCCAGAAACTCGGTGCCCGTACCCTGCACTCCCGGTCCTGATCCCATCGCCACCAGGGTCTCAGTTCCGGCAGGCGGAGTTTGGCGCAGCGGAATCGTGATCGTAACCGGCTGGTTCAGTTCGGCCGGCAATCCCCGCAGGGCGAACACATCGCTGATACGCGCATTGCCGCCGGGTTGGAAATTCTCAGGTTTGACGATGCTGACGGTGGCTGGCGCAGTGAACGCGCCGGCCGGGATGCTGACCGTCATGCCGCCGCCGCTCACCGTGCCGCCCGCTGCGGCAACCGTCACACTGGCCACGACAGGGGCATCGCGGCCGATGTAGACCGCCAACCCCGCCTGACTGCTGTAGCCTGCGGCCCGAATCTCCACCGTGTAAAGGCCAGGCGCAAAGTCCGGCGGCACTTGCACGTTCAACTGGTAAACGCCGGCAAATCCGGGCATCAACCCCCAAAACCCGATGGGGACTTCCCGGTTTCCGATGTAAACCGCGGGCTTGGTAAGGGTCCAGTTAAGAGGGCCCCACTGCCCGTTATCGCCTCCCGGGTGGCCCGCTTCGGCGGCCGGGCTTACTTCTCCCAGCCCGGTGGCCATCAAGACCAGGTACTCGCCCGGCAGGGCGGGACTGGCCGCGCGCACAATGGTGTAATCGGCCGCGTGCAAGACGAAGGGCTCACCCGAGCCGGTACCATCCACTGTGAACAGGGCCGGGGCTGCCGGCTGGATGAGGGCGGCGGCTGGCGCGCTGGCGCCCTTTGGCGTTTTCACCCGCACCTGAACGGCGCCAGGCGCCAGCCCGAAAGGCATCTGAAAGTTGATTTGCCCGGGTGAAATGAAATACAAGGGAGCCTTAACCGTCTTTGCGGCGCTGTCCGTGATTTCCACGCTCACGCCGGCAATGTCGGCCGGCAGTATTCGTGCGGTGCCAATATTGGGCAATGTTGTTGCCGCCGCCAGGTTCGTGCCGAAGACGCTCGTCATGGCGCCAGGCGCCAAATCGGCAGTGTACTTGGCCGCGTTGACTACTCCGCCAGCGGTAATCGAGGGCGGGCCGGATTACGCTGCGCAAGGCGAGAGCGCTGCCAGCAAGACCAAAACGTATGAAGTGAACCACAACCGGTATTTCGTCGCCATAAACGGGATATTGTACCAGGGCCTGGATTCCCAAAAACTGACGAAGCGGACACCCCCTGTTCGAGTCAGCTTTCGAGCCAGATCGGCTCGTTGACTTTCGCCGCCGCCCGCAGTATCGTATCAAGCCGATACCTTAGGAGGCTCGCATGAAATGCCTGATGATCGCGCTTCTGTTTACGTCCCTGGCCCTGGCGCAGCGGCACAAGCTGCCCGCGACGTTGAACACTGAGACTCCAGAGGGCCAACTGATCCAGCAGATTGGCCAGGAGCCGGACGAAGCCAAGAAGATGGAGCTGCTCGCCCAGTTCGCTGAGAAGTTTCCGGCGCACGAGGCGATGCCCTGGGTGCTGATGCAGTTGCAAACCGGATACCTCAAGCAGAATCAGTTCGACAAGGCGCTGGACGCCGGCGAGAAGCTGCTGAAGCTGGATCCCATGGATGTGGAGGTGTCCCATCAGAATCTCAAAGCCGCCGAGGGCAAAAAAGACCCTTCGCTCGTCACCAAGTGGTCTGCCGAAACGGCGCAGATCGCGGAGAAGGTGATGGCCTCGCCGCAACCCAAGGAAGAGGACGAGGTGGACGAGTGGAAGCGCCAGGTCGAGTTCGCCAAGCAGGTGGTCGCTTACACCGAGTACTCGCTGTACGCCGCCGCGCTACAGACGCAGGAACCGCGCCAGCAGGCCGGCCTGATCGAGGCGCTCGAGCAGCGCAACCCCAAGAGCCAGTACCTTGCCCAGGCCGAGCCCGTGCTGTTCGCCGCCTACCTGCGGATGAATGACGTGCCCAAAGCGGTGGCTGTCGCCGAGAAAGTGCTGGCCAGAGACCAGAGCAACGAGGATATGCTGCTGGTGGTAGCCGGCGCTTATCTGGACAAGAAAGCCGATCCCCAGAAGGTCCTGGCATACACCAGCAAAGTCATCGAACTGGTGAACAGCAAGCCGATGCCGCAAGGCGCCTCGGAGGCCGACTGGGATCGCCGCAAGGCGCAGTTAACCGCCCGGGCTTACTGGATCCAGGGCAAGCAGTACTTCAACCAGAACAAGCTGAAAGATGCCGACAAAGCCCTGCGGCAAGCCCTGCCGCTCATGCAGGATCAGAACCTGAAGGCCGATGCGCTGTTCCATCTCGGCCTGGTGAATTATCGCATGGAGAACATCCTGGACGCCGTGAAGTTCAACGAACAGTGCGCCGCGATTAAGAGCCCCTATCAGGCCGCCGCGCAGAAGAACCTCAGGGCGATCCGCGCTCAATACAGAGAGGTCAGATAAGTGCACCTGCTGGTTCCCAATCTTGGTTCCACCTCGTTGAAGTATCAGATGCTGGAGATGCCTTCGGAGAAGGTGCTGAGTAAAGGCCGCCTGGAGCGGGTCACCGATTACCGCGAGGCGGTCGGACAGATTGCGACCGATGGCCCGGTTGACGCCGTGGTCTTCAAGGCCGTGCTGGCCGGTCCGCGGTACCGGGGCACGTACCTGATCGACGACGGCGTGGTGGCCGCCCTGGAGGAGTACCTGCCCGCGGCGCCGGCGCACAACGCCATCTACCTGACGGGCATCCGGGCCTTTCGCGAGAAGATGCCGGGCGTGCCTCTGGTGGCCGCGTTCGAAACCGAGTTCCACACAACCATGCCGGAGTACGCGCGCCGTTACGGGACGCCGGGGGACTGGTGGGAGGCCGGGGTGCAGAAGTACGGCTTTCACGGCGCTTCGCACCAGTTCATCGCCGGACGGGCGCCCGAGTTCCTCGGTGTGCCAGGTGACTCGCTGCGGCTGATCAGCGCCCACCTGGGGGGCAGTTCCTCGATTTGCGCCATTCAGGGCGGCCGTTCGGTGGATACGACGATGGGTTTTTCACCCCAGTCCGGCCTGGAGAACGCCACGCGCCACGGAGAACTGGATGCCTTTGCTGTGTTGTACATGATGGACCGCCGCGGCTGGGACACCCGGGAGGTGCGCCGCCAGTTGGCCCAGACCGGCGGACTCGCGGGCATCTCCGGCGTGCCTGGAGGCGATGTCCGGGACCTGGAGGCCGCCGCGGCCCAGGGCAACGCCAACGCCGAACTGGCGCTCAAGGTCTTCACCTACCAGGTGAAGAAAGTCTTCGGCGCCTATGCCGCGGCAATGGGTGGCCTGGACGCGATCGCGTTCACCGGCGGCATCGGCGAGAACTCAGCGCGCTTGCGGGCCGAGTGCTGCGCGGGGCTCGAGTTTCTGGGGATTCACCTGGATGCCGAGCGCAATCAGCACGGCAAGGGCGACCGCCTGGTTTCCGCGGACAGCTCCCAGGTTAAAGTGCTGGCCCTGGCGACCAATGAAGAGATCGTGGTGGCCCGCCGGGCCTATGCGCTACTGACAGCGTGAGCAGCCGGCACGCTTCTCCCGTCTGATACACTGCGGGGGATGAACCGAGCGGCGGCCGGCCAGGCGAAGTTGACAGCGGCGCAGTGGCGTTTCCTGTTTCTCCTGCTGTTTTCGGTGGGAATCAACTACATTGACCGCGGCAACCTCTCGGTCGCCGCGCCACCGTTGGCCAAAGAACTGGCCATCTCACCCGCGCAACTCGGCGTCCTGCTCTCGTCTTTCTTCTGGACTTATGCCCTTTTCCAGGTCCCGGCCGGATGGCTGGTCGACCGGTTCGACGTCAGCCTGATGTACGGGCTGGGCTTTTTCGTGTGGTCGCTGGCCACGGCTCTGACCGGGATGGTAAACACCTTCAGCACCCTGTTTGCCTTCCGCCTGCTGCTGGGAATCGGAGAAGCGGTGGCCTTTCCCGCTTACTCGAAGATTATTGCGAACCACGTGCCGGAGACGCGCCGCGGCCTGGCGAACGCCATGGTGGATGTGGGGACCAAGGCGGGACCCGCACTGGGCACGCTGATCGGCGGACTTCTGGTGGCCCATTACGGATGGCGCGCGCTCTTCATCGGTCTGGGCCTGGGCGCCATGCTCTGGCTGCCGCCATGGGCCATCTGGGCGCCGCGGGACCGGCACCGGGTGGTGGCGCACAAGGAAGGCGCTCCGGGTCTGCTCGAGATCCTGAGGCAGCGTTCGGCGTGGGGCACGTTCCTGGGCCTGTTCGCCGGCAACTATATCTGGTATTTCATGCTCACCTGGCTGCCTTCCTACCTGGTGAAGGAGCGCCAGTTCTCGCTGAGTATGATGGCGGTGCTGGGTTCCTTCCCTTTCTGGGGGATCGCGGCGTCTTCCATCACGATGGGCTGGCTTTCCGACCGGCTGATCGCGCGCGGGGCCACGCCCACCCGTGTGCGCAAGACCTTCTGCGCCGCCGGCCTGCTGGGTTGCACCTTGATCCTGCCGGCTTCCATGATTGAGAATCAACTGATCTTCATGGGGCTCCTGATGGTGGCCTGCCTGCTGTTCGGGATGTTCAGCAGCAACTTGTGGGCGACCACTCAGACCCTGGCCGGCCCCGCCGCGGCGGGCAAGTGGACCGGCCTTCAGAACTGCCTCGGCAACATGGCCGGGGTGACGGCGCCCATGATCACCGGCCTGATTGTCCAGGAGACCGGCCTGTTTTTCCTGGCGTTTCTCACGGCGGCCGCCATCTCGGCGATCGGGGCGGCGGCGTACCTCCTCATCGTCGGGCCGGTGGTCCCCATCGACTGGCGGAAGGCGCGGGAAGCTACGGCTGCCCGGCGCTGAACCCGGGCTTGTTCGTGACTTCTTTGGCGCGCTCGCTCCGGCCTTCGGCGCGATAGATTGCCGCCAGTTCGCGCAAGGCTTCGGAAAGTTCCGGCGCGCCGGGCTGTGCGGAGCGTTCCAGGATTGCGACGGAGCGTTTCAAACAGGATGCGGCCTCCGTGTTACGCCCCTGAGCGGCGTAGGTGGCCGCAAGGCGGCTCAGGACCGGCGGCATCCTGCGCTCGTCTCCGGCAAACCCGTCCAGGAGCCGCGAATACATCTGCCCGGCTGCCTGGTAGCGGCCTTGCTGGAAGAAGAGACCGCCCAGGTTCTGGAGGGCCGCTGCCGTCAGGGGGTGTCCGTCTGGAAACTTCGCTTGCAGAGAGCGGCGCGGCGGTGCGGGCGCGCGAGGAAGTGTTGCGCACAATGTTCCCAGCTTTGTCCCAGTCCCCATGCCCGAATAGTACGAACCAATCGGGCGGACGTATCCCGGAGTTTTCCGAGGCCGCGTGAAGTTGTGCACATCCGCCAGGCGGGAAGGTGTCTTCTTATACTGAAGGTGGGATGCCCCGCAAGAGACGCTACAGCAGAACCAAGACAGTGCGGGCTCTGGCGCGGGAGCGCGTGGGCGCCGTGCCCCCCACAAAACCGATCGAGCCGAAGACGC
>Ga0272446_1001639_pt1 | contig 32078 bp, 27 predicted proteins | sample YNPCB0061_FD_194587 | JGI IMG/M metagenome (GOLD analysis project Ga0272446, IMG submission 194587) | Hot spring microbial mat communities from Yellowstone National Park, WY, United States - YNP-CB-006-1 | ecosystem: Environmental > Aquatic > Thermal springs > Hot (42-90C) > Sediment | place...
GTCTGGCCGGTCAGGTAGTCCAGCCCTTCGTTGTCGGCGAATCTTGGCGGTATGGTGATGTTCTGCTGGAACTTCCCCACTTCCCAAAAGGTCACCATCTTGTCCTTGGGACCCTCTAAAAACAACTGCAACTGCGTATGCTGATCCGTGGCCCCCCGGACTGGCAGGGTGGTAAAACCGGTGTTGACCTGGCGGCCCTGAGAATCGTATTGTTTGCCCAGACTCTCGGCCCACAGGTGGCCGCACCACGACGCCAGACCCAGGAGGCTGTCGGCATAGGGCATGATGACCTGCACGCGCCGCCCTTTGTGCCGCTGGCCCAGATAATAAATGGCAGCCAGCCGATAGGCGGCATTTTCTGTCACCGGTGCCTCTTGCAGCCGCTGGTCCATAAATCTGGCCCCGGCCAATAACCCGTCAATATCAATGCCGGCCAGGGCTGCCGGGAACAACCCCATCGCCGATAAGATGGCAAAACGGCCGCTCACTCCGGCCGGAACCTGCAGATGCGGAAAGCCTTCCCGGGCCGCCAGGCGGGACAGACTGCCCTGGCTGCCATCCGTGGTCAGGACAAAGCTTTCTTTGGCCTGGGCTGTCCCCAGCCGGTTCTCTAAGATCTGATAGATAAATAAAAACAGGGCCAGGGTTTCCGGCGTCTCCCCCGATTTGGATATAACATTTACCGTTGTCCGCTTCAACTCCAGGCCGTCCAGCATGCCATAGAGGCTGTCCGGTTCGATATTATCGGCGATAAACAGCCGGGAGTGATAATGACGCTGACCCAACGGGAAGTGATTGTGGGAGGGATGCAGCAGGGCCTGGCGCAGGGCCCGGGCTCCCCAGGCCGAACCGCCGATGCCAACGACCAGGGCGTCCCGGCACCATTCCTTCAGCCGTTTGGCCAACCCTTTGATCTCCTGGACTGCGGCCGTATCATAAGGAAGAGCACAAAACCCCGCCGTGCCGTCGCAGCGCCAGGTCTGGAGCTGTTCATCCAGCCGTTGGAGCCGCGGCGCCAGTTCCCGCAGTTCGGCTTCGCTGAGACCGTTGGCCGTCCCCACCACCTCGGCCATGGCCATGCTATGATCTACGGTCAGGGGTGTTTGCTCATATTCCCGGCGGTGCGTCTGGTGCCCGCGTTCACTCTTTTTCAACATAGCTGCTCCTGTATCAGGCTCACAGTCCAGAGGAGGGGGTGGCAAAATACTCCCAGCCCCCTGGCGGCAGCCGACAAACCTTTTGCCTCAACCTGTTCATTTGTCTGCGGCTGGGCCTTGACTCTTGCGGCCCGGCCGGTCATACTGCTGCTATGGGGATCTGGTCCGCTCTGTGGCGGCGCCTGCGCCGTCGCCCGAAAGAAGAACCCCAGCAGCCCACGCATCTGGGCGGCCGGGGCATCCCACATATTTTAGGCGTCTGTCAGGTCTGTGGCGCCGTGGTCGTCGAGGGTTTGCATCAAGCCACGCCCACCGGTTTCCTTTGCCAACGTTGTGCCACCGCCGCCCGCCGGCGATCCCCCTGAAACCCTATTTCGGCGGCAGCCCCGGGATAAATTCTTTATACTCACCCAGTCCCCGTTCCTGGGCCAACTGCAGTACGGCCATACCCAGGGCCAGGTCTTGAATGATGAGGCCCGTAGAGTCAAAAATCGTAATCTCTTCGGGATGTTCCCGCCCGGGCCGTTTGCCGGCCACCACCTCCCCCAGACTGGCATATATCTGCTCCACCCGGAAGAGCCCCTGAGCCACAGCCACGTTGATCTCCCCGGAATGCTGCGCCTGAGCGAGATCATCCACAATAACCTTGGCTTTCGCTAAAATGGCCGGATCCAGTTCCTGTTTGCCGGCCGCATCGGCGCCGATGGCGTTGATATGCGTCCCCGGACTGATCCAGTCTGCCCGGATAATGGGAGTAGTACTGGCCGTTGTTGTTACCACAATATCCTTACCCACGACGGCGTCCTGGGGGTGCTCGGCCACGGCGACCTGGAGATCATAACGGGAGGCCAGTTCTTCCATGAGGGCCTGGGCCCGGCCGGGCGTCCGGTTGTAGATGGTAACCTGGCGGATATCCCGGACTTTGCAGAGGGCGGCCAATTGCATCCTGGCCTGCACCCCGGCGCCGATCACCCCCACTGAGCTGGCCTCGGGCCGGGCCAGATAACGGGCTGCCAGACCGCCGGCCGCACCGGTGCGATAGTTGGTGATATAGGTGCCGTCCATATCGGCCAGTTCCAGGGCCGTTTCCGGATCGTTGAGGACGATCTTGGCCATGACCGTGGGCAGACCCCGCTGTGGATTGGCCGGATGCACATTGACCCACTTCAGCCCGCAGACTTCCCTCTCCAGGGTCAAGGCGCCATACATGGCCCGGAAATCACCTTTGGCCAACGTCAGGTAGGATTTGGGGGGCATGTTGACCCGCCCCTCGCCATAGGCCCGAAACGCCGCGGCCGCCGCGGTCAATGCCAGGTCCATATCCAGGACCTGCAGGACCTCGGCGCCAGTCAATATCCAGCTCATCGCCACCACCTCAGGGCGGGAGAAAGCATCGGTGCCGCAGGTACGGCCCGCAAGCTTTTTCCCCGGTTGGGTTGTATTGTATGCCGATGCCGCCGAAAATTCAAACTTTTCTTTCAGTTCCGGCGCCGGCCGGCCTCAGCCGCGCCAGGCCGGATTAAAATAGCCGAAGCGGAGCCCTGGAAAGGTCTCCTGCAGGTGGGCAACCAGCCGACGAATCCCCAGCGGCCGCTCCTGGTCGTGCCAGCGGATGCCGCTGAGATAATAATCCGGATCAATGTTGAGATTGCGCAATTGGATAAGGTCAATCTCGGTCCGGGCAAGAAGCTCGGACAGGGCCGCCACTTCCGCGGGCTGATCACTGAAGCCGGGAAAGATGAGATAATTGAGGGCCACCTTGGCGCCGCCGGCCTTGGCAGCCCGGATGGCCGCCACCACGTCGGTCCATTGATATCCCTGGGGGCGATAATAGGCCGCATAATACTGGGGACGGGCACTGTTTAAACTGACCCGCAGGCTGTCCAAACCGGCGTCAACCAATGCCTCGATGACCTCCGGCCGGCTGGCATTGGTATTGAGATTCAGCGTCCCCCGGGACGTCTGCCGGCGGATCAGCTGCACGGCCGCCAGCAATGTGGGGCCCTGCAGCAGCGGCTCGCCTTCACAACCCTGACCGAAACTGGCCACGGCCTGCTGCACCTGCTGCAGATGCGGCACCGCCACCGCGGCGATTTCGGCCGGGTCAGGCACAAAGGTGATCCTCTGCATGGGCGCCGGAAATTGTGGCTGCGGTTGGTGGGAGAGACACCCCAGACAGCGGGCATTGCAGACCGGCGAGGTCGGCAGCGGCGCCTCCCAGCGCCGGAGGAAGAGATTGCGGGCTGCGGGGCAGCCATAGGTCAGGGCACAATGGGCCAGATGCTGCAAGAGACGGTTCTCCGGCTCTGCAGCCAGTCTCTGCCGCACGCCGCGCTCCACCTGGACGCAATCCACCAACGGGATATCCTGGCGCACATCCGGATCACTCCGCCAGCCGGCCACCCAAAAGCGTCCGGCCCGCCAGCCCACCGCCGTGTAGGCAAACAGGGGCAAAACCGGCGCCCGGGGCCGCGTCGTATAGGCCGCCAGATACCTCATGGTATGGGCCGGGGCCATGAAAGCCGCCACCGCCTGGGCGTCGGCCGGCAGGTCTTTGCTCTCCCCCGCCCGGACCAGGCGCCGCCGCCGGCGGTCATAGCCCACCGGCCGCCGCCCGGGCAGGACAAACAGATCACTGCCCGGCGGCAGGGGGATCAGTTCGTCGGCCGGGATCCGACAGAACTCCCGGCCGTGGCGCCCCATCATTTCCAGGTAGGGATGATCAAATATCCGGCCCTGGGCATCGGCGTAGACAAGATGCGTGGCCATAGCCGTTCGTTTCCGGTCGTTGGGGGTTGCGATGCGTCCGGCTCGAAATCACCTATGCCGCCATCAGGCACCATCAGCTGCTCTCATCTCCGAACAGGGGCACCATGGCGAAACGCTCCACGTCCACCAGCCCCTGGTCGGTCAGCTTCAGCTTGGGGATCACCGGCAGGGCCAAAAAGGACAGGGCCATGAAGGGATCGGGCAAAGTGCACCCCAAAGCCCGACAGGCCTCCTGCAGGGCTGCCTGCCGGGCGGTTACCTGCTCCAGAGATGCCAGGCTCATCAGGCCGGCCACGGGCAAGGGGAGATCGGCCACAATCCGACCGTCCGCCGCCACCGCCAGGCCGCCCCCCAGATCCAGCAGATGCTGCGCGGCTAGAAACATGTCCGTATCGGAGACGCCGACGACGATCAAATTATGGGAATCATGCGCCACCGTCGAGGCCAGGGCCCCCCGCTGCAGGCCAAAACCATGGACCAGGCCGAGGCCGCGTCGGCCGGTGCCCCGATGCCGTTCCAAGACCGCCAATTTCAGGATATCCCGCCGGATATCTGCCTGGACCAGACCATCCTGGACCGGCGTGGCCAGGATCAGCCTGTCGGTCAATATCTGCCCGGGGATCAGGCCGATGACTTTGACGAGGTCTCCGGCCGCCGGCAGGGCAAAAGTCTGGGGCGACAGGTCCTTGACCAGCAGCGGCGCCTGCGGCGCCGGGCTGGCCGGAAGAGGCGGCGGCTCCGTCAGGCGGCCGCCGGAGGCCACGACCCTGCCGTCTTTCATGACCATCTGCACCCGGCAGGTTTCCAGGCTGTCCACCACCACCAGATCGGCCCGATACCCCGGCGCCACCGCCCCCCGATCCAAAAGCCGGAAATATTCCGCCGGATTAAGGGTTACCAGGGTCAAAGCGGTGAGGGGATCGCATCCCAGAGCCTGGGCCTTCTTGATCAGGGCGGGCAGATGCCCCCGCTCCTGCAAGTCTTCGGGGTGCAGGTCATCACTCACCAACATGACCCGCCGCCGGGAGGCGGGCGTCACCGCCGGCCACAGAGCCGCCATATTTTTGGCGGTGCTCCCCTCCCGGATCATCAGATAAAAACCTCGGGCCAGGCGATCCTGGGCTTCCGCCAGGGTCGTGCTCTCATGGTCCGAGGCGATGCCGGCCAACCGGTAGGCGTTTAATTCCCGGCCGTGCAGGCAGGGGGCATGGCCGTCTATGACCGCGCCTTGAAATAAAGCAATTTTTGCCAATAGTTGGGGATCGGCCTGGACCACTCCAGGGAAGTTCATGACCTCGGCCAACCCCAGGACCCCGGCCTGCCCCCGGAAGCGCTCCAGCTCCGGCAGGTCGAAAGCAGCACCGTTGGTCTCAAAAGGCGAAGCCGGCACGCACGACGGCAGCAACACGAAAAGGTCCAGGGGCAAACGGCCCTGGAAGCCAAGGATATACTCCAGACCGGCGACTCCGGCTACATTGACGATCTCATGGGGGTCGGCAACCACCGCCGTCGTCCCCTGGGGCACCACCGCCCGGGCAAATTCCCACGGCGCCAGCAGCGTGCTCTCCAGATGGATATGGCCGTCGATCAGTCCCGGGCAGATGACCTGCCCTGGCACCTCCAGGGATGGGCCCTCATACTCGCCCCAGCCGACGATGACCCCTTCCAGCACCGCCACGTCCGTCCGCACCAGACGTCCCTGAAAGACATCGGCCACCCAACCGCCCCGCAACACCAGGTCCACCGGGGTCCGACCTGTTGCCGCCTGGATCCAGCGACGCAGCTGCTCGGTATTTCCGGCCACCATAAAAAATCCTCCGATATCCTTATCTTGGCCGGAATTCGCCGGCAAGTCAAGGTTTAGTCGGCGATTGGCAGATTCGTGCGACGCGAAATTCAGGCAGAATGCTTGGAGAGGGCCGGGGGCGCTTAACCATCCGCCCGCACTCAGGAAGACGCGGGCAAAAGTCAGTCCTGGCAGGAAGATGTATTCGATCTACTGATTACTGAGATATTCCGTTAACTTGGCGCAAAGGTGTAAAATGGCCTGGCTGTGCATCTGGGAGATCCGGGACTCCGTGTACCCCATGATTTCCCCGATCTCCTTCATGGTCAGCTCCTCATAATAATAGAGGGAGATGAGCAGCTTGCCTTTGTCCGGCAAACACTCCAGGGCCTTCATGAGAATTTCCCGGAGTTCGGCGAAATGGACGGTAATAAAGGGATCCCGAGCCGATTCATCCTGCAGGATTTCGTAAAGCTCTTCCTCAGAGAGTTTGGGCAGATTTTTCCTGACCGAGTCCAGATCCAGGAGAGACACCCCTTTGGTTTCGTCCAGGAGATGGTAATATTCCTCGATGGTCAGGCCCATGCTTTGGGCAATCTCCTCGGCCTCAGCCGGCCGCCCCAACTCTTTCTGCAGACTGACAAAGGCTTTTTCCAACTGATTGGTTTTCTTGCGGATAGACCGGGGGATCCAATCCAGGGAACGCAATTCATCCAGGATGGCCCCTTTAATGCGAAATTCGGCATAAGTTTTGAAGGCGATATTTTTTTTCGGGTCATATTTTTTGATGGCGTCCAAGAGGCCGATCATCCCGGAACTGATCAGATCATCCAGAGAGATATGGGGGGGAAGACGCAGCGCCATGCGGGTGGCGATATATTTGATGAGCGGCGCGTATTGCAGGACCAGCCGTTCCTGGGCGGTCGCGTCGATCTTGTCCGGCCATTCCGGGACCGGTGCCTCGGCAGCAATTTCAGCGAAGTTGGCCTTCATGGGAAGCTCCTTGGCAAAAAACGCTGGCAGCCCTCTTATGTAAATCCTGCCAGAAAAATTTGACACTTCCATCCATGGAAGGAGACGCTTCCTGGACCAGCAAGGCCTGAGCAAGGCTGGCAGTGGCACAACCGGCGGGCGACAGGGCCGCCACCTCTGCCAGCGGCCGCTGCCGCAAAGCCGCCTCCAGCAGAGCGGCATCAAAGGGTATGATCCCCAAAAAGCTCAATGACACGGTGCCATGCAAAAAACGATCGGCAACCTTAACCAGTTGGGCAAAGGCACGTTGGGCCACCTCCGGCTGTGCTATCCTGCTGAAAAGCACCTGGAAGCGCCTTGCCGCATACTTGGTGGCCAATACTTTGATCAAAGTATAGGCATCAATGACCGAAGCTGGGTCTGCATCGGCCACCACCAGACGTTCCTGGGCCCCCATATTGAAATACAACACGTGCTGGGCCAGACCGGCACCGGTGTCCACCAACAAGAAATCATAGGCGGCGGCGCACTCTTCCAATTCCTGCAGCAAGAGCAACTGGGCCCCTTGACTAAAATCCACGGCCGCCATCCCGCCCGCGGCAGCCGGTAGAATCTCCAGTCCAGCAGGCCCCTTGATTATCATCTCGGCCAAAGACCGCCGCCCGGCCAACACCTCTTCTAACCCTAGACTTGGCCTGATCCCCAGAAACGTATGCCGCGAGGCTTGACCCAAGGCCGCATCGAAGAGTAAAACCCTCTTACCCAACCGGCTTAAGGCCAAACCCAGGAGTAGCACGACGGTGGATTGACCCACGCCGCGGCGGCCACTGGTAACGGCAATCACCCTGGGGGTTCCCTGGTGCTGGCTGGCAAGACCGCCAACCGCGGCTGAAGCGACTGGTGAGAGAGCTCTGGCTGGCTTCATAGGTCCTCCCTGACCGCAGCTCGTCTAAGATGATGGGTTATTTTTTTCTTTTGCAAAATGTATACCAATAAACTTTTTTCATTATCCCTTTGAAAAAACGGCAAAAAAGTGAAAGAGAGATGGACGCAAGTCTAGGGGAAAGGAAAAATCGTCAAGACTGCCGGCTCATTGCGTCAAGAAATTGACACAACGTCGTCCCAGCAGCCGGCTGGCGCCGGCGGTCGCAACGTGGCCGGCGCCGCAGCCGGAGATTGGCCCTGAGCCAGGACGGATACCGGGAAGGGGTATTTCAGGAAAAGAGTGGTCGCAGCAGCTGGCCGGCCGCTGCCCGTCAAGGGCAGGGCAGGCCAAACATACTCGGGATTGGCCGTCTCATCGGCCTCGATCGACTGGACCGCCGCCGTCAAAATATTGACGAAAGATAGGGCCCAAGGAGCCGAAGGGGTTACAGCAGGCCTTTGGTGGAAGGCACGCCTTGGCGGCGAGGTTCTTCTGCGGTCGCCTCATCCAGGGCCCGGCCAGCGGCCTTGAAGATGGCTTCAATGATGTGGTGGGTGTTCTCCCCATAAGGAGCTTCGATGTGCAGGGTGATGCCGCCATGTTGGGCCACGGCTCGCCAGAATTCTTTCACCAATTGGGGATCAAAGCGGCCGCCGCTGGGAGGAAAGGCCACGTGAAAGACCAAATACGGGCGGTTGCTGAGGTCAACGGTGACCTGTGCCAGGGCTTCATCCATGGGCACCCGGGCATAGCCATAGCGCCGGAAGCCCGTCCGCGCCGAGAGCGCCTGACGCAGGGCCTGCCCGAGGCAGATGCCGATGTCCTCCACCGTATGGTGATCGTCAATCTCCAAATCGCCGGAAGCTTGCAGCTTCAGGTCAAAAAAACCATGGGCCGCAAAAAGCGTCAACATGTGGTCCAGGAAGGGGATGCCGGATTTGCACTCCGCCCTGCCGCTGCCGTCCAATTCCAACTCTAGGACGATATCGGTTTCCCGGGTCGTGCGGGCAATGCGACTGTGAGGGGACATAAACCTGTTCTCCTGTCCCGGCGCGAGCCTCGACCGGTGGGCGGAGCCGCCCTGGCCAGGCTTCTCGCTGCCGGGCTATGTTATTCTTGTGGCCGGGCGCCTGGTGATTGGGGGCCTGGCAGATTCACGTCGTCGGCCGCCTGCCGCGGCGGCAGGAGGAGTTCGTTCACCAGATTCATTGCCAGGCGGCGGGCCGCCTGGCGGGCCAGCAGGTTCGGCTCCAGGGCCGGTTGGCGCCGGGGATTCACCAGGGGATTAACCTTGACCCGGTCCTGAAAGGCAAATAACACCTCTTGCCCCCGCCGGATCTCACCGCCCGCCTGCACTTCGGCCTGCCCCCGGCCCGAAAGAAACCGCCACACCGGTGCGGCTACCGTGAAGCGCGCCACCTGGCCGCTGAGGACAGCATCCGGGCTGCCCCCATTGACCCGGAGGCCATTGGCCTGCAGGGCTTGGACCAATTCCTCCTGAAACACGGCGGCGGCCTCCTGGGTGCTGATCCCCTGGGCAAAAGCCACCGGCAGGGGGGCCACCGTGTAGTCCAGGGCCGCAGGTTGCAAGGCTGGACTCCGATAAACCTGTTGGACATAACGCCCCGGCTCGAGGCTTTGCCCAGCGCCGCCCCCCGGCCTGGCCGCGGCACAGGCGCAGAGCGCCGCCAGCCCCCAAGCGAGGAGGAAAAGCCGGCATACCTGGTTGCTCGCCATAGTTTTTTTCATACCACAGGTTCCGGCCGGGAAACAACCTTATTATTATTGTCAGCCGGCCAGCACGGGGCACGATTGTCGGGCACCAGAAATGCGGGGAGTTTTCGGGCGACGCCCTCGAGCCCACGGCTGCCGCCATTCTAGTTGCCTCGCCCCAGAGGTCTGGATTACAATAGCTGACATCGGGTTGGTCAGCACGCTTCGGCCAGCGGCAGTCGCAACCCCCACGCACGCCTTCAGCCAACTCGGATACTGTGCCCATGGACTCCATTAACCGCATCATCAATGTTATCCTCGCCCTTGTGGCTATGCTCGTCATCGGCAGTGTGGGTTATATGGTCTTGGAAGGCTGGAGTTTTTTTGAAGGGCTGTACATGACGGTCATCTCCCTGACCACCGTGGGTTTTGGGGAGGTGCGGCCGCTCGGTTACAGCGGCCGGGTCTTCACAATTCTGTTGATCTTTTCGGGCATCGGCCTTATGTTTTATGTGGTCTCGACGATCACCCAGATGGTGGTCGAGGGCCAGCTCAAAGATGTTGTCGGCAGGCGGCGATTGCAAAAGAGCATCCGTAATCTGAAAGACCATTATATCATCTGCGGCTTCGGCCGCATTGGCGAAGTCATTGCCCGGGAACTGCACAACAACGGCATTCCCATCGTTGTGGTGGACAATGATCCCGAACGGTTGCCGGTCCTGGAGCGCTCCGGTTATCTCCACCTCTTCGGCAACGCTACCCAGGAGGACCTGTTGATCGCCGCCGGCATTGATCGGGCCAAAGGCCTGGTCTCCGTGTGTTCTTCGGATGCGGATAACGTTTATATCGTCCTGACGGCCAGAAGCCTCAACCCCAACTTAAACATTGTGGCCCGGGCCGGTGAGACCGGTTCCGAACAGAAGCTCCTGCGGGCCGGAGCCAACAACGTCATCTCCCCCTATGAATTGGGCGGCCACCGTATGGCCCAAACCATCCTCCGGCCAACGGTGGTGGACTTCATGGACATGGCCATGGGGGAGGGCATTGACCTGAGCCTTGAGGAGATCCCGGTGGGCGGCGGCGCCGAGATCATCGGCCTGCCTCTCAAAGACTCGGGCATCCGCCAGCGTCTGGACCTGATCATCGTCGCCATCAAACGGTTGGATGGCACCATGTTGTTTAATCCCCAGCCCGACACCGTCATCCTCCCCGGCGACACCCTGATTGCCCTGGGTTCCAAAGTAAATCTGGATAAATTGATGCACATGGTGGAAGCTTGACAGAAGGAGAAGAGCATGAGCACAACGACCATCGGCAAAGGCGTGACCATCACTTATTACGGCCATGCAGCCGTCAAATTGGCTGGGGCCGGTGCCAGCGTCCTCATTGACCCATGGCTCAGTAATCCCCTCTTGCAGACTCCCATCGCCGCCCTGGGGGAGGTCACCCTCATCCTGGTCACTCATGGCCATGGTGATCATGTGGGCGAAACCGTAGCCATCGCCCAGGCCACCGGTGCGCCGGTCGCGGCCATCCATGAACTGGCTCAGTATCTGGCGGGCAAAGGTGCTCCCACAGTCATCGGCATGAATAAAGGCGGCAGTATGGCAGCCGGCGGCGTGCAGGTCACCATGACCCAGGCCGTGCATTCCTCCACCGCCGAAGAGGGGGGGCAACTCATCCCCACCGGTGATCCTGCCGGCTTTGTGGTGGCCTTTCCCAACGGTTTCGTGGCCTATCATGCCGGGGACACGGCGGTTTTTAAAGATATGGAGCTGATCCGCGAGCTCTATCACCCCCAGGTGGCCATCCTGCCCATCGGCAGCCATTACGTCATGAATCCGGCCGAAGCAGCACTGGCCTGCCGGCTGCTGCAGCCCCAGTTTGTCATCCCCATCCATTACGGCACCTTTCCGGTGCTGACCGGGACGCCAGCGGAGCTGCAGGCCCACCTTAGAGATCAACCACAGATTAAGGTCATTCCCTTGAAACCCGGGGAGTCGGTAGCCTAAGGGCTGCCACCACAGGACCATGGTCAGGAGACGTCGCCAACGCTGGCGGTTGCCGCCAGTCCCTGCGGAACTCATCCGCCAACTGAGCCATCGGCATCAGGTGCCGGAACTGGTGGCCCGGATTCTGTTGAATCGCGGCCTGGTGGAGGCTGAGGCCATTGAGGCCTTTTTAGAGCCGACCCTGAACCACCTGCAGCCGCCCGGGGGCATGCGGGACCTGCCCGTGGCCGCGGCGCGTCTGACTCAGGCGGTTCTGACCCAGGAGCCCATTATTGTCTATGGCGACTATGACGTAGACGGCCTCACCGCCACCGCTCTCCTGCGTCATTTTCTCACCGGCCTGGGAGTGCCGGTCAGGAGTTATATCCCCAACCGCCTGACCCAGGGCTATGGTCTGCATGGTCCCGCCCTGGCAGGGTTGGCGGCCCAGGGCCGCCTGCTGGTGACCGTCGATTGTGGCATCAGCAATGCCGCCGAGGTGGCGCAGGCACGGGATTGGGGGTTGGAAGTCATCGTCACCGACCACCACGAACCTCCCCCGACCCTGCCCCCAGCCCTGGCCGTCCTCAACCCCAAGCGCCCTGACTGCGGCTATGCCTACAAAGACTTGGCCGGTGTCGGCGTCGCCCTTAACTTAATCTTAGGTCTGCGGGCCTGCCTCCGGGAGGCCGGCTGGTTCCGCCAACGGCCCGAACCCAATATCAGAGATTATCTGGACCTGGTGGCTTTGGGCACTGCCGCCGACGTCTCCCCGCTGACCGGCGTCAACCGCATCCTCGTGAGTCAGGGGTTGCGGGTCCTGGCCGAAAGCCAGCGGCCCGGTCTGCAGGCCCTGAAGGAAGCGGCCGGCCTGCCCAACGGCCCCATCTCCCTGCGGGACGTGGTCTTCCGACTGGCGCCCCGTCTAAACGCCGCCGGCCGCCTGGGGCAGACCCAGGCCGCCCTGGAACTGCTCCTCACCGACGACTGGCAGCAGGCCCGCCAGCTGGCCCAGATCCTGGATCGCCTCAATCGCGACCGCCAGACTGAGCAGGCCGCCATTTTGGCCGCAGCCGAAGACCAGATCCGCTACCGGCGTTTCCAGAACCGGCCCGCCCTGGTCCTGGCTGCACCGGGCTGGCACCCCGGCATCATCGGCATCGTCGCCTCAAAACTGACGGAACGCTACCACCGGCCCGTGGCCCTCATCTCCCTGGCCGACGGTCTGGGCCGCGGTTCGGCCCGGTCGGTGGAGGCCTTTGATCTCTACGCCGGCCTGTGCGCCTGTCAAGCACACCTGCTGCAGTTCGGCGGCCATCCGGCCGCGGCCGGCTTTACCATTGCCGAGACCCAGGTGGAGGCCTTCCGGGAGGCCTTTGAGGAAGTCGTCCTGACGGCCCTGGGCCGGGACGCCGGTTTGCCCGATCTCACCCTGGACGCTGAAGTGACACTGGCCCAACTGGACGAGGAATTCTTCTTTCACCTGAACCGCTTGCGGCCTTTCGGTCCGGGCAATCCCCTGCCGGTGTTGGCCAGCCTCCGGACTCAGATCCTGGATTCCTGGATCGTCGGCCAGGATCACCTCAAATTGAAACTGGCTCAAAACGGCAAGGTCATGACGGCCATCGCCTTTGATCAGGCCGGCCTCCACCCCCTGCGGGGCAGTTTCGACCTGGCCCTCAGCCCCAGAATCAGCTTCTATCAGGGCAGGCCGCAGCCGGAATTGCACCTCCTGGATCTGGGCCCGGCGGAGGCCCCCTCAGGCACCACGACCTGAGTCGGCAACAGGAGGGCCTTGGCTGCCCCGGACAAAAAATTCCCGGTCAACTGCTTGACAGATCGTTTCTGGTCTGTTAGCCTTTAAAGACAATGTGCGTGGGGCTGTAGCTCAGTTGGGAGAGCGCTTGAATGGCATTCAAGAGGTCGTCGGTTCGACTCCGATCAGCTCCACCAATACTTGGATATACGGATGGCACCTGGCCAACACATGGTAAGGTGCTTTTTTTCTTCAGATCAAAGCATTGCGCAGTTTTCCCGGTCGGGTTTTGCCCCTCGCGGCTTTGACCCTGACCATCAGAGGGCAGATCAGCAAGACTGTCTTACAAAAAAGGCAATCCTTTTCCTGGTTCGCCCTCGGCAAGACCCAGAACCAGCCCGATTTCCGGATGGGCACTAGATAATTTTCATCCAGAAACTCCAGCTGCATAGGTGGCAAACCGTCTGAGGGCTTGATAAATCAAGCCCCTACGATAGAAGCCACGATAGGCGCGCTTTCCAACTCGGGCCTTTCCGGATGGGCACGAGATAGTTAGGCCAGAAACTCCAGCATGCGTATCATGACCTTTAATATCCGCTTCCTCAATGCTGAGGACGGGCCTAACCACTGGGAGTTTCGGAAGCATCTGGTTCTGGAGGTTGTCTGGACCTATCTGCCCGACTTGGTGGCCTGCCAGGAGGTGACTATTCCCCAATTGGACTTCCTGACGGCTCATCTCACCGGTTATGCACCGTTCATTCAGCACCGGCATATCGACCCCACCTGCCAATATCCCACGATCTTCTTCCGATCGGAGACCATGACGGCGGGTCCAGGGCATGAGTTCTGGCTGTCGGAGACACCCGAGGTGCACCGCAGCAAGAGTTGGGGGAGCGCCTTTCCCCGGATGATCACCTATGGCCTCTTCCGGGAAAGGGCGCGGGACCTCTGGTTTTACTTCGGCGATACCCACCTGGATCACATCTCTGCGCCGGCCCGGGAGCAGGGCGCCCTGATGTTGCGGGACCTCTTCCAACGGTTGGCCAAACCCGCCATTCTGGCCGGCGATTTTAATGACCTGCCCACTTCGCCGGTGCATGCCACCTTAACCGGGCCAGGCAGTCCCTTCCGGGATACCTGGCAGTTGGCCCAGCAGCCGGAGGTCGGCGTCTCCACCCAACACAGATTCGACGGCAAATTTTTCGGCGGCCGCATCGACTGGATCCTCATTACCGCACCTTTCCGCTTGCAGGACGCCCAGATTATCACTTATAATCAAGCCAACCGTTATCCATCCGATCATTTCCCCTATTGCGTCGATCTGGAGTATTAGCCGGAGGGGGCCCATGGAACCGCCGGGATCGGCGGGGCGCTGACCAAGCCCGCAGCTTCCCCCTCTCGATGTGACAAGGCAGCGAAGCACGGGAGGTTGTTTGGCAATCAGTATCTGGAAGTATCTGCTCTGCGGCCTGGTTCTGCTGGCGGCCGGCTTCGGACAAGAAGCTTGGGCCGTCGACATCTATCGGGACGTCTATCATCACCAGGAAGAGTATGAGGTCAAGAAGGGCGACCGCCTGCCGCTCCTGGCCCAGAAACGGGCAGTACGCCTGCAGTTTCTGGCCAAACAGAATCATCTCAAAAATCCAGAAGGAGCCCTCAAGCCCGGCACCATCCTGAACCTCAGCCACAGTTTCATCCTGCCCGCGGAGGTCTCCCACGGTCTGGTGGTTAATCTGGCGGAGCTGGCGGTCTATCATTTCCAGCAGGGCACCTTTCTGCGCCGCTATCCTTTGGCCGCCGGCAAAAGGGATTGGGAAACGCCCACGGGTAATTATAAAATTCTCAATAAAATTAAGAATCCTGTCTGGCGCATCCCTGACTCCATTATGGAAGAAATGGGCTACCGGAATGCAGATTTTTACTTTGAAGTGCCCCCCGGGCCGGATAATCCTCTGGGCGCCTACTGGATGGCCACTTCGGCCAGAGGCGTTGGACTGCATGCCACCACTGCCCCCTGGAGCATCGGCCGCTACGCTTCCCACGGCTGTCTCCGCATGTTCCACGAGCATATCGAAGAGCTTTTCCCTCTGGTGGAAGTGGGTATGCCCATCAGCATCATCTACAAACCCATTAAGGTGGCTCATACGCCTGACAATCACGTGTTTTTGCAGGTTCACGGGGATTATTACCGGCGGGTCCCCGATAAATTTAAGGAAGTTGAGACCCTCCTCAGAAACAACCAGTTGGCTAGCCTGGTAGATTGGCAGAAAGTGAAGCAGGTCCTGAAAGAGCGGGAAGGTATTGCCGTGGATGTTACCAAACCCGGTGAACCCCTGACCGTCAACACCTTCCCCGGCAATCGTCTGTATTCCGGGGAGATTATCGACAAACCAGCCAATCCCGCCACGTCGGCCCAACCACAGACCAACGGCAAGAAAAAGACTCAGCCGGGTTCCTGAGAGGTAACTGCAACAAGCAACCTTTACCGCTCTCCTGAAAAAAGCCCGTTATCCCACTGCGGCCAGTTGCCCGTCAGGAGGATCCTCCTAAAGCCCGGACGCCATCGGTATTCTACCGAAAAGACGTGCCAGCAGGTAATGGCAGCGCCGTACAGTATTAGAGATCTCGGGGGCAGAGACGTGCACCCCAAAGCAAAGGAGACCCAACCATGGTGGTAACCGAGAGAAGAGCCCCAGTCTTACTGGGTCTTATCATAAGCTTGCTGTTGGCCGGTGTGCCGGCCGGGGCCCAGGAAGCTCCCGCCGATCATGCCCAGATCTACAAGCGGGCCGTTGCCGCGGTGAACACCGCCGAGAAAAAACTGGCCGGCAACTTTACCGCCGAAGCCAAGGCCCTGGTGAAGGAGGCCAAGTCCCTGTTCGCCATTCTCCAGAAAGAGATGCCGGAGGAGGTCAAGGCCCGTGAATTAACCTCCAGCCAGGAAGACCAATACGAGGCCAATAAAAAACTGGCGGAGGACAGCACGGCCCAGGGCCAGCGGTTGGAGAAGGCTGCGGAGGAGAAACAAAAGCGGGGTGATCGCCTGGAAGCCCAAGGGCAGATGGACGCCGCCGCCCAGGTCCAGCGAGAGGTGTTGCGGGACCTGAATCTGGCCCAGAAAGCCCACCTGAAGGCGGCCATCTACCACCTGCGCAACCTGCAGTTGACCTTTGGCTACCTGAATTAATGTCATTGCTGAGTCGGCCGGTCGAATTATGCCCGGAAGTACGACTGTCCGCGGCAACATCTCCGCCCAGAGGCCAAGGCATGGTTCGGAAGGATAAGAGGCACCCCGTACCGGAGGCAAACGACCCATCAGCACCAGCGCCCGAGCCGTTTGCCGAACCCGTGGTTATCCCCATTACCGGCGAATTGGACCTCCATACTTTCTCCCCTTGGGAGCTGGCGCCGCTGTTGGAGGATTATCTCGAGGCCTGCCACGCGCAAGGGCTCACTCAGGTCAGAATTATCCACGGCAAAGGCACAGGACAGCTCAAGGCCAGCGTGCACCGCCTCCTGGCTCAGAACCCCTTGGTCGTGGACTATACCGATGCGGACCGCACGGCCGGTGGTTGGGGCGCCACCGTAGTGACCCTGAAACCCGGCAGGTAACATAATGCCAGCGCCGAACGATAATTACGAAACCACAACCAGCAACTACCCACTGCAAATGAGGCCGACATGATCGACGTCCATACCCATATCTTTCCCCCGGACCTGGTTCAGAACCGGCAGAATTATTTTGCCGACGAACCGGCCTTCCGCTGGCTCTATGACTCCCCCCAGGCCAGGCTGGCCACGGCTGAGGACCTGTTGGCGGCCATGGCAGCCGACGGGGTGGCGCAGTCGGTGGTCTTTGGCTTCCCCTGGCGCCGGTCAGCCACCATGCGCCGCCACAACGACTATATCCTGGAAGCCCAGCACCGCTATCCCCGCCACCTTATTGCCTTCGCCTGTGTCAATGCCCTGGAAAGCGGCGCGGCCGCCGAAGTGGAGCGCTGTCTGGCCGCCGGCTGTCGGGGCGTGGGGGAATTGGCCTTTTATGAGGAGGGTCTGGGGGATGAGATGATCGCCGCCCTGACTCCCATCGCCGACCTCTGCCAGGGCTACGGCGTGCCCCTGCTCCTGCACACCAATGAACCGGTGGGGCATCTCTACCCGGGCAAAAGCCCCATGCAGTTGGGAGAGCTCTATAAGCTGATCCAGGCCTTCCCCGACCTTACCCTCATCCTGGCCCACTGGGGTGGCGGCCTGTTTTTTTACCATCTCATGAAAAAAGCGGTGGCCGAGGTTCTCAGGAACGTCTACTTTGACACCGCCGCCTCACCCTATCTCTATCGCCCGGCGGTCTACCGCCTGGCGGTCGAGATCATGGGCCCGGAAAAGATCCTCCTGGGCAGCGACTTTCCTCTCCTGCGGCCCAGCCGTTATCTCCAGGATATGGCCACCGGCGGTCTGGCGGCCGCAGATCAGGATCTGATCACTTCCCAAAACGCCAGGAATCTCTTGCGGCTTTAATGCCAAGGCAAGGTCTGGCCAGCGAGTCTGGCGCCCTGAAGCGGTGCCGCCTCTCGTACCGGGTTTCCCTGGTCAGCTCCTGGGGAGTGACAAAAGGCGGATTTTTTCCTGCAGGTAAGGCACAAAGCTGGCCGGTGGGTTGTCCTGCAGCATTTTCTGGTACACGGCCAGGGCCTTGGGGGCGTCTCCGGCCTTTTCCCACAAGAGGGCCTGGCGCCGCAGGAGTTCCTGGCGATAAGGGGGAGCTGCCCTGGCTACCAGCGAGTCCAGGACCGCAGCGGCTTTCTGGTAGTCTTTCTGGGCCTCGTAGCAATAGCTCAGGTTTTCCGCCACCAGCGTGGCCAATTCCGGCGTTAAGGCCCCCAGGGCCTCGAAAGCCGCGGCCGCTTCCTGATACTTTCTCTCCTGGAAAAGAAGGTTGGCCAACAACAGCCGGGCCTGCAAGGCGCCGCCGGTCTCGGGGTAATCCTGGATAATGGTCTGCAGCTCCTGCGGCAGCGTTGGATTAGCCCCCTGCTTTTGGCTGGCCGCGGCCTGAAAGAGTTCCGCCGCCTTCTCCTGGCGCATGACCTGCCGTTTCTGGAGATAGCCCCAGAGCGCGCCGGCGATGAGGAGGGCCGCCAGGCCGATAATGATAAGGGTCAGATGCCGTTGGCCAAAATCCAGGAGCCGGGCGGAAAAGGAGATAAATTCATCTGCTTCTGCGGGTTTCATTCTTAATGGCGTGGCTTTTTTGGTCTGAGCCATAGATATTCCTTACACTTGATTTTCTCGGCGTTCTCTAACCGCGGCAAGACCCCGGCAGGCCTGGGCCAGGTCCTCACCCCGGCGGCCGCACCCAACAATGGTGATCGCCCGGGTCTCGGGCGCCAGCCACTGCAGGCTGATATCAAGATATTCCTCGGGAGCGGCGTCCTGCAGACGTTCGGCCCACTCGATCACCGTGACCACCGGCCGCTGCCAGTAGTCTTCCAACTCCAGCAGGAAGTCGTCGGCGACCGTCGGGAGGCGGTACAGATCAACGTGGACGAGCAGCAGCTTGCCGGGGTATTCATGGATCAGGGCGAAGGTGGGGCTGCTGATCTGCTCCGGCGGCAGTCCGAGGCCGACGGCTAGACCCCGCACCAACTCCGTTTTACCGGCCCCCAGGTCGCCGTGCAGCAAGATGACATCTCCGGGCTGGAACAGGGCTGCCAGCGCGGCGCCCAATGCCTGGGTTTCCGCGGGGCTGTGGCTGACTACCTGCACAACCGCCCGCCTCAGCCCTCCTGGCCCAGGGCCCGGATAATATCAATCTTGCCGATGATGCCCACCAACTTCTCCCCGGCCACCACCGGCAGAGTGTGCACCTGCCGCCGCGCCATGGTGCTGGCAATCTCATCCAGGGGCATATCCGGAGGAATGGTCACGGCCGGACTGGTCATGATATCGGCCACCAGATTGCCCACCATTTTTTCCAGATTTTTTTTAAAGGTGCTGGGCCGCTCCAGGAAAAAATGGGCGTCGAGAATCGTTATCACATGGGGCAACTCAAATTTCTTGGCCCGATCGATGAGATCGCTCTGGGTGACCACTCCCACCAGGCGGCCGTCGTCAGCCACCACCGGGGCGCCGTTGATCTTGTGTTCGGCCAGCAGACGGGCCAGGTCCAGGACCGGGGTTTGGGGCGACACGGTGATGACCGCGGTGGTCATGATATCACGAGCCTGTAGCATGGCTGCTCCTCGGTTTTGGGCAGATTCCCTGAAGCAAAGGCATGGATAACCTCCGGCAACTCCAGCAGGAGTTCTCCGGCCAGGATGCCGCAGTTGCCGTGGCTGGCAGCCAGGACATCGGCGGTCAGCCCGTGGAGATAGACGGCTAAACAGGCGGCCGCAAAAGGTTCCACCTTCTGGGCCAAAAAGCCGCCGATCATGCCGGTGAGCACGTCGCCGCTGCCGCCCTGGGCCAAGGCTGGATTGCCTGTGGTATTGATCATGGCCCGACCGTCGGGACCGGCAATGATGCTCTGGACTCCCTTGAGCACCACGACGGCGCCGGTCTTGTCAGCCACCTCCTGCGCCACCGCCAGGCGGTTGTCCTGAATTTCTTTGGTGGAGCACTTCAAGATGCGGGACATCTCCCCCGGATGGGGGGTCAGGACAATGGGTGCCTGGGAAACGAAGACGCTTTCCACGTCCTGGGCAATGGCATTGAGGCCGTCGGCATCCAGGACCACAGGCAGGGTGCTGCGTCGCACCAACTCCCGCACCAAGGCCACGGTTTCGTGGTGGGTGCCTAAACCCGGGCCCACCGCCAGGGCCGTCTTGCCGGGTACGGCTGCGGCGATCTCTTCCAGGGCCCGGCGGCCCAGGGCTTGCACGCCCTCGGCTTCGGGCAACGGCAGGGTCATGGCCTCGGTGAGCTTCATCTCGAGGATGGGATTCAGACTGGCCGGCACGCCCACCGTTACCAGGCCGGCCCCCACCCGCAGGGCGCCTTCGCCGGTCAGGGTAGCCGCCCCGGTCTTGCCCACTGAACCGGCCACCACCAACAGGTGGCCAAAATTGCCTTTATGGCTGTCCCGGCGGCGATGGGGCAAGGCCAGGCGCAACTCCGCGGGGTCGGCCAAGGTGACCGGAGTGATATCAGCTAATGTCGGCGGGATGCTGATATCCACCTGCCAGAGCCGCCCCACCAGGTCCCGACCGGGGGGCAGGATCTGACCCAGCTTGGGCCAGCCATAGGTGACCGTGACGTCAGCCATCACCGCGGCCCCGTGGGGCTGGCCGGTATCCGCTGATAATCCCGAAGGAATATCGATGGCCAATACCGGTGCCAGCATGGCATTGAGGATCTCAATGGCCAGCCGGTATAACCCCCGCACTTCACTGGCTAAACCAGTTCCCAAGAGGGCATCCACCAACAAGCCGGCGCTTTGCAGAAGCGGGACCTGCTCCCGCAATTCCGGTTCGCTGGTAATCTCGTACACCGGCACGGATAACTGCTCCAGGATGTCCAGATTGATTCTGGCATCACCTTGGACCTGCTCCCGTTCGGCCAGGAGGAGGACAATGACCTCCCTCCCGGCGTTGGCCAGATAACGGGCTACCACAAAACCGTCGCCGCCGTTGTTGCCCCGGCCGGCCAGGACGACAATGGGATCATTCAGTTCCGGAAATTCCTGCCGCAGGATCTGATAGGTGGTCCGGCCGGCGTTTTCCATAAGAACAATGCCCGGAATACCAGTGGCCTCGATGGTCTGCTGATCCAATGCACGCATCTGCGCTGCCGTTACAAGCCTCATCTCTCTCACCCTTGGTTAGCAAGACAAATAGTTGCTCAACGTGGTTGCTGAGGCGGCAAAACTCAGGATGGCTTTAAAGATAGCATGATTTGCTGATGATGCAAGGAATTATGTTGCGGGCTGCCGCTCCTGCCAGATTGTAAAAAAGTGCTGCGCTGGCAGGGACCACTTGGCCTGACAACTGAACTAAAAATCTGGGGTCAGGAGAGATTCTTGCCAAAGGCTGAGGCAGACAAGGGATATGGTTGGTCGGTGTGGGAATGGTTCGGCTGGCGGCGATTCCGAAACTGTCTGGCCTGCCGCACCAGCGCCGGGGCCCAGGCCGGCGTGCCCAGGGCGTGGATGTGGCTGTAGGTGGCCAGGACGTTGTTATGGCAGACGCCGTCCCGGTGGCCGGTGATGCCGTGGCCCCGCTCCAGTTGAAAGACGAGGTTCAGGTTTTCCTGATCCTCGGCTATGATGCGGGAGTAGTGGAACTCGTGGCCCCGGATGGTGGTGCCCACGGGGAAATAGGGGTTGGGCTGATCCACGGTAAAAATGGTGTAGCCGTGGCCCTGGGGCTTTTTCTCCAACAGGACTGTAAAGGGCAGGGCCCCCACCATGGGGTAGCTCTGCTCCCGGACGATGAGGTGGCGGCCCAGATACATGAGGCCGCCGCATTCGGCATAGACCGGCAACCCCGCTTCAATGGCTGTGTGCAGGGAGAGCCGGAAAGATTGGTTCTTGGCCAGGGCCTCGGCGTTGGTCTCGGGAAAGCCGCCGCCTATGTACAGAGCATCAATATCGGGCAGGACCTCATCCTCCAGAGAGTTAATCTCCACCAGACGGGCGCCGGCGGCCGCCAGGGCCTCCAAATTTTCCGGGTAATAGAATTGAAAGGCGGCGTCGCGGATGATGCCGACGGTAACGGGGGGCTGGCCGGGGAGGATGCACCTGCCCGCGTCGACGGTGCTGACGGGTAAGGGTGGGGCGGCGGCGGCCAGGGCCCACAACCGGTCCAGGTCCAGATATTTTTCCACCAGATTTTGCGCAGTGGCGATGGCCTGGCAGGCCGCGCTATGCTCCGGCGGCGGCACCAGACCCATGTGCCGTTCCGGGAAGACCGCGCACTTCAGGCGGGGTACGGCACCCAGAACCGGGATGCCGCAATACTGCTCGATGGTGGCGCGCAACAGCCCTTCATGGCGCGGCCGGGCGATCTGGTTCAGGATAACGCCCCGGAGAGCCACATCAGGGTCGAAGGTCTGGCAGCCCAAGACCATGGCTGCAGCGGTGCGGGTAGTCATGGTGCAATCGACTACCAGCACCACTGGAGCGTGGAGTACTTTGGCCAGCTCTGCCGTACTAAAGGTGCCGGCGGCATCTAACCCATCATACAGGCCCCGGTTGCCTTCGATGAGGGCGCCGTCGGCCGCAACTGTGTGTTGGGCCACGGTCAGGCGGATCTGGTCCCGGGCCATGAGGAACGGGTCCAGATTATAGCAGGGACGTCCGGCAGCCAGGGCGTGCCAGGCTGGATCGATATAGTCCGGCCCCTTTTTAAACGGGGTGATATCCCGTCCCCGTTGCCGCCAGGCAGCCAGCAAGCCAATGGTCATGGTGGTCTTGCCGGAGCCACCGCGCAGGGCGGTGAGGACCAGACGGGGACAGGAGGTATCCATTAGAGGTTTTTGGCCGCCCCTTCCACGTGGGGAATTTCGATGAAGCTGCCACCAAAATAGGTGTAAACGCAACGGCCGCTATCGATAAGAGACTTGATAGCGAACTTGATGTCGTTCTTATCCTGATCTGGGTGCTCTTTCAGGACGGCTTTCTGAACGTCCATGGCCTTGAGCTGTTTCTTGCCCTGGGCCTTGACGATCAAGTCGTAAATATATTCGATTAACTCTTCTTTTGATAGGGCCATTTCAATCCACCTAATTAGAATTTGAAATGCATTGACGTCCTATAGGTATCATACGCCTGGAATTTGTAATCGTCAATATGCTGGAAGGTGAACGGAATCTCACAGACCTCAAAGAACCGTTCCCAGCCGATGCGTTCGATCCATTCGCCGACGCGTTCGTATTTCAGGGCGCCTTCCGCGTATTTGATGAGGATTTTGCGGATGGTCTCAACCACTGCCGGCCAACGGGGCGGATCGTTGGGGATGTAGGGCACGGCCAGACGGGAGAACATCGGCGGACTTTTGGCATTGGAGACCTTGCCGCCGACCAGCAGGGCGACCCCGCCCTTTTCTGTATCGAACAACGGCATGGCCGGGCACATGGTATAGCAGTTGCCGCAGTACATGCAACGCTCTTCGTTGACGATGACGGACTTCAGGTTCTTGTCGGGATGGGGCCGGATGGCGCCGGTGGGGCAAGAACCGATCGTGGTCGGAATCTCACACAGGTGGCGCAGGACATCGTGCCGGATTTTCGGCGGGGTGCGGTGCACACCGCAGATGGCAATGTCGGAGCAGTGCACGGCGCCGCACATGTTCAGGCAGCAGGCCAAAGAAATCCGGACCTGGGCCGGCAGCTTGTGGGAGCCGAAGTAATCAAAGAGATCATCCATGACGGCCTTGACGATCCCGGAGGCGTCAATGGCCGGGGTGTGGCAGTGAATCCAGCCCTGGGTATGGACGATGTTGGTGACGGAATGGCCGGTGCCGCCTTTGGGAAGGCCGCGCTTTACCAACTCCGCTTTCAGGCCTTCCAACTTGGATTTGTCGGAGACCAGGAATTCGACGTTGTGGCGGCTGGTGAACCGCAGGTGGCCTTCACAGTATTTGTCGGCGATATCACACAATTCCCGAGCGAAAATAGTAGACATAATACGGGGCGAAGCTACCCGGACAGAAATAAGTTCCGCACCACTTTCGGAGACGTGGACCAGGACGCCGGGTTCCGGAATGGTGTGATATTTCCACTTGCCGTAGTTTTCTTTAATAACAGGTGGCAAGAATTTGCTGTAATGCGGGGGGCCGATATCAGTAATCCGTTCGGTCATGTTACGAAAACCTCCTTACCTTAACGGTTCGATGTTGTATTCAACTGTTAGAGAATCCACCAGTTACTTGGTGGTATAATATTTCCGGCCCGCGGCCTCGGCCTCGAAGTCGGACTGATGCCAGAAGAAGAAGGGGTTGGCACGCGGCACCTTAACGCTCTGGGGCACCGGCGGCAGACCAACGCCTTCCAGGAAGGCCCGCATACCCAGCCGCATGATCAGTTCGCCGACCCGCTCCCGGTTTTTGCCATTCTCAGCCCACCATTCCATGATGTTGGAGGTCAGCTCTTTCAGTTCGTCAAAGGGTGCTTCCATACGCATGAAGGGTACGATGACCCAGCTCATCTGGGCGCCTTCCAGGATGGGGGCGTGGGAGCCCAGCAACACGGTACAGCCCACATCGGTGCCGGGGCGCAGGGCCTGGGGCATCATGTTGATGCAATGCATGCAGTGGTTGCATTCTTTATTATTGATCTTCAGAGTTTTGCCTTCCAGCCACATACACTGGGTGGGGCACAGATCGACGACATCAGCCTGGACGTCCAGCTTGTCCACATTGGCGCCGCCGCCCTTGGGCTTCAGTTCGCCGCCAATGTAGGCCTCGACTGCGGCTTGGTCGATGCGGATGTCATCCTTCCAGACGCCGATCATGGACATGTCGGACCGGGCTACCGAGGCCACGCAGTCATTGGGGCAGCCGGAGAATTTCAGTTTGTATTTGTAGGGGAAGGAAGGCCGGTGCAGGTCGAACTGGAATTCCTGGGTCAGCTGATAACAGGCTTCCATCGTGTCATAGCAGGACCATTCGCAACGGGCCGGACCGCAGCAGCAGGAAGGGCTGCGCATGGCCGAACCGGAACCGCCGATATCCCAGCCTTTCTGGGCTATAGCCTGGAAACAGGGCTCTAATTCCTCGGTGCGGGTGCCCAAGAAGATGATGTCGCCAGTGGCGCCGTGCATATTAAGCACACCACTGCCATGTTTATCCCAGATGTCAAACAATTCCCGCAGGGCCTGGGTGGTATAAAACCATCCTGAGGGCTGATTCACCCGCATGGTATGGAAATGTTCCAGACCGGGGAATTCGTTGGGCAGATCGGAGTAGCGACCAATAATTCCAGAACCATAACCCAGCACGCCCACGATACCGCCATGCTTCCAGTGGGTGATCTTCTCCTCATACGATCTTTCCAGCTGGCCCAAAAGGTCATCGACCTGGGACTTGACAGCGGCCAACCGCTTCAGGTCCTTCACAAAGCTTGGATAAGGACCGGATTCCAGTTGATCCAGTAATGGGGTTTTGTGCATGAAAACTTCCTCCCTGTGTATTTGAGTAAACAAGCCGTATTTATCCTTTTTTTCACAAACACAGCCATTATATCACTTGGGTGCATTCTCTTGTCAATAAAAAAAATGGTCCAGACCAGGGGATTTACTCGAACTCAAGCCAGTTGCCGCTGAGATTCTGCACCGGAAAGAACATAAGTGCACTTAACCCGTCGGCAATAAAGTAACCTGACCGATCTTGGCCAGCTCCGTCCGGCAACGGCTCGCCGGACCCACCACCAGGATCACCAGCTCTGCGGGATGGAGATATTTCTGCGCCGCGGCCTGGGCCGCGCCCTGATCCACGGCCAGGATGCGGGGGCGATAGAGTTTGAGGTAATCCAATCCCAGGTTATACAATGCGATGGCCTTAATCTGCTGGGCCAGACCCGCGGGAGTCTCCAGACCCAGGGGAAAGCTGCCCACATAATAGCTCTGGGCGTCGGCCAACTCCGCGGCTGTGCCGCCACTCTCACGCACCTCGGTCATGACCTCTTGAATGCCCCTGATCATCTCGGCGGTGTGTTCGGCCGGGGTGAAGGTGGAGATGAGAAACGGCCCCGGTGCCCGCCGGAAATGAAAATGGCTGCGGATGCTGTAGGTCAGGCCCCTTTCGGCCCGAAGCCGCATAATTAAACGGGAAGAAAAACCGCCGCCGCCCAGGATATAATTCACCAGCCGGAGGGCAAAAAAATCAGGGGTGGACCGGGGCGGCCCCAGGTGGCCGCAGCGGATCTCACTCTGGGTCAGATCGGGCCGGTCCAGGAGATAGATGCCCGGTTGGGCCAGGGTCGACGGGGTGTCCTGAAAGGCCGGGGCCGGCGTGTGCGGCGAGCCCCAGGTGCTCCAGAACTGCTGCGTAGTCGCCAGGGCCTGGGCCTCCGGCACCATCCCCACGATCACCAGACTGCTCTCCTGGGGATGGCATTGGTTCTGAAAAAATGACCGTAGATCTTCGAGCTCCAGGGCAGCCAGCGACTCGGGGCTGCCATCCACCGGGTGGCCGTAGGGGCTGTCGCCGAAAAACAGGGGGAGATAGGTGCGGTTGGCCACTTCCCGGGGGTCATCCAGGGCATGGAGCAGCTCCGCCCGCCGGCGCTCCCGCAGCAACAGGAATTCCTCCTCCGGGAAGCCCGGCTCCAGGACGATCTCCGCCAACAGGGCCATGAGTTCGACAAAATCTTCGGCCAGGCCCTCCACCGTGATGGTGGTATGGTCCCAACTGCCGTGGGCCTGGAGCATGGCCCCCCGGCCCTCGACGTCCAAGGCCAGGGCCAGTTGATCCCGGTGCTGGGTGCCCAGGGTGAGGATTTCGGCCAAACAATCAGCGGTACCGCCCTTCCCCGGGGGATCGGCTTCGGCCCCCCGTTTGGCCAGAAAGGTGATACTCACCCAGGGAGTACGGCTATATTCCAGACCTACGAGCTGCAGGCCATTGGCCAGATCATGGGCATAAAGTTCCGGCAGAAAATCATCTCTGGACGACATACGGTTATCCTTAAGAGTTGTCAGTTATTAGTTGATAGTTGGTAGTTTTTAGTTAAAAAATAAAGTTTCGAGTTCCGAATTCCGAGAAAGGCGTTTTCTAGGGCGGGCCGTGCCCGCCCAGCCTGGCCATACATGGCAACCCTGCATTTTCATGGTTCGCGCGTGACTTTTATAGGTATTGGCAATTAGATATCAGCCCTGCGCGGCAAGAGGTCTTTCCTTTTCCCTTTTCCCTTTTCCCTGCCTTTAACACACCGGGCCCAGGGCCTCATTTTCTTCCGGCGAGACCGGCTGCACGACGACGACGGTGCGATTGTCGGCCGAGAGGTATTTCCGGGCTGCTTCCTGGACCTGTGTCAAGGTCACCTGCTCATAGTTGCGCAACAGGTCGTTGATGCCGTCAAAACGGCCGGTCTTGAGGTAAAGAAGGCCGGCCAGCAGCCCCCGGTAAAAGTTGTTGGCCAAAACCCGGACCGTTTGGGAGCGCAGGAGTTTTTTCACCCGGGCCAGTTCCGCAGCTTCCAGGCCGGTGGCCTTGACAGCCTCGATCTCCTCCCAGACCGCGGTTTCCAGATCGCTTATGGGTTGGCCGGGCGGAGCAATGCCGATGATGACCAGGAGGCCGGGGTCCTGGGTGGTAAAGGGGGGCGGCGACAGGTCCACCTCCACCTCAATGGCCCGGCTGGGACGCACCAGCTTCTGATGAAACCGGGAAGCCTTGCCCATACCCAGGGCTCCGGCCAGGAGCATGAGGGGATAAATCTCCGGATTGCTTATGGCCGGGACATGGAAGCCGGCCAGGAAGGCCTCTACCTGGGACACCTTTTTGAAGATGGCCCGCCGCTCGCCCCGCTGCGGCGGTTCCACCGTATGCACTGGCGGCGGCGCCCCCGGGCTGGGAATGTCGCCGAAATATTTCTCGACCAGCTCTTTGGCCTGCTCCGGCGCCACCGCCCCGGCCACCACAATGACCATGTTGGCGGGATTATAGTAGGTCCGAAAATACTCCAGGCAGTCGGCGTGGGTCATGGCCACCAGGTCGGCGTCCCAGCCGATGACCGGCCATTGGTAGGAGTGCTGGGTGTAGGCGATGGCAGACAGGAGCTCCAGGGCCAGGCCGAAGGGACTGTCGACGCTGCGCAGCTTGCGTTCGCTGCGCACCACCTCCCGCTCCGAAGCAAAGCTCTCCGGCGTCAGGTCCAGGTTCTTCAGGCGGTCCGCCTCCAGGCGCACCACCAATTCCAGCTCTTCCACCGGGATATTCTCAAAATAGGAGGTGCTGTCCTGGGTGGTGAAGGCATTGACCTCGCCGCCCTTGGCCTGGATAATCCGGGCGAACTCCTCCGGGCCCAATTCCTTGGAACCCCGGAACATCATGTGTTCAAAGAGATGGCTGATGCCGGTGATGCCCTGCCGTTCGTTGCGGGAACCCACACCATAATGCACCTGGAAGGAGGCGATGGGCAGACTGCCGTTGGGCAGAACCAGCAGCCTCAAGCCGTTGGCCAGGCGATAGGCGTGCACGGCTATGGCCGGGCTCCAATTCTTTGGATCAAGTCGATCGGTCATAAGCTGGCTTCCAATTTAAGGTAATTGCCACAAGTTATATCAATCAACCGCGAACCATGAAAATAAGATTCAATGTATCCGAGCCCCGAGCGTCAGCGAGGGGTTGTCACTATGAACCACTGCCGCAGGGGCGTGGCTGGGAAGTGGTCAATCGCCCCCAGAAGACGGGAGGCGCTGCGCTTTCCCGCCCTACGAGCTTTGGATCAAGTTGATCGGTCATCGTTTGCTGTCCACTTGAAGGTTGCTAGTTCAAAAGTCAGGAGTTCAGGCATGCTTCTGGCGCGTACTGCAAAAGGTCCAGGATCAAAGGCCAGGGGTTGTTTTTTCATTGCCCCCGGCGTTTTCCTCCCTTATCCCCCGTCCCTTTTCCCTCTTGCCTTACCGGATAGCCGGCCCAGCGGCTCAGTAAGGTCTCATCCACCTCGACCCGGGCCGGCGAGAACTGCCTGATGGGGATAGTTTTTGGTCTTTCTCCCGCCAACAGCCGCTGCACCAGGCGGCCGGCCTCCTCCCCGACGGCCTCATAATCGAGGGTGACGCTGAGCACGGCGCCCCGGGGCTCCAGCCGCGGATTGCCGTTGACCACGATGAGGCGTTGTTCTTTCCCCAGGGCCAGCAGCGTCGGGGCATAAGTCTGAGAAAAGTGATCCGGCGGCAGGAAGAAGATCTCCACTCCCTGCGCTACCATGAGCTGCACAGCGGCATTGGCCGCGGCTGGCGAATCCGCCGACCGGACTGTCAAGGTCAGGCCGGCCTGTTGGGCCAGGGCGGCAAACTCCTGCTGCAGCTCCACCGAGGCGCCCTCCCAGGGGTTATAAATCAACCCCCAGTGGCGCCGGTTGGGGAAAAGGGTCCGGGCTTTTTCCAGGACCTCGTGCAGAGGCGGTGGACTGGCAATGCCGATGACGTTCTCCTGATGATCTCCGGGCCGGGATCGGTCATAGGCCGCCCCGGTCTGATAGGGATCGGCCACCATGGCAAAGACCAGCTGCGTCCTTTGCAGACGGGGGGCTGCGGCTATGAGGGCCGGAGTGCCCAGCACCACCAGGACCGGCAGTTTTTCCTGAGCGAGCTCACGGCTGACCTGCACTGCCTTTTCAGGATCACCGTCGGCCGATCTGATCGGCAGAGACCGCTGCCAGACCCGCTCCAGACCCTGGATGACCGCCTGGCTCTGCGGCGTCAGGGACCAGGCGAAGACCTTGACCGTCTCACCCGCGGCGGCCGGAACCGCCAGGAAAAGAAGTACAACAAGGGGGACGAGGCGGCTCATTATTAGGTGGCGGTTCGGCAAGAATGGCTCGGCGTGCATACTGATCAGGTGGTTCGGGGGTCAGTGCACCAGACTGCCGATGCGTCCCCAGCGGGGCCAGAATTTATTTCGGTCCCAGGAAAAATAGATGATCCAGGCCTTGCCCCGGACGTTGTCCAGGGGCACCGGCCCCCAGAAGCGGCTGTCGTAGCTGTGGTCCCGGTTGTCGCCCATGACAAAGACATGGCCGGGCGGGACTTGGTAGGGGCCAAAGTTGTCCCGGTGCACCCCGGAGGCACCGGCGGAGGAAATCCAGAGATCATTCTGATCAATGATATGGTTGTCTTTAAAGACGGCTTGCGGGATGTCCAGAGGCTGATCATTGACATACAGCTTTTTGTTGACGATCTTGACCGTATCCCCGGCCACCGCCACCACCCGTTTGATGAAATCCTTGGAGGGATCGGGGGGAAAAATAAAGACGACGATATCGCCCCGTTGGGGTTGGCCCATGGGGATCATGACCTTATTGGTAAAGGGATTGCGGATACCATAAGCGAACTTATTGACCAGAAGATAATCGCCGATCTGCAGGGTCTCGAGCATGGAGCCGGAGGGGATGGAGAAGGCCTGGACCACAAAGGCCCGGATGACCAGGGCCAAAAAGAGGGCAATGACAATGGCTTCTAAATATTCCCGCCAGAGGGGTTTTTTCCGCTGCTGTCGGTTGCTGGTTGAGGTTGCTTCGTTGGCCATTCTTACTCCCGCATGCCAAACACCGCCAGAAAGGCCTCCTGGGGTATCTGGATCTTGCCGATCTGTTTCAGGCGTTTCTTGCCTTCTTTCTGTTTTTCCAAGAGCTTGCGCTTCCGGGTGATGTCGCCGCCGTAGCACTTGGCGGTGACGTTTTTTCGGAGTGCCGGGATCGATTCCCGGGCGATGACCCGGGAACCGATGGCCGCCTGGATCACCACCTCGAACATCTGTCGGGGAATGATTTTCTTCAGGCGTTCCGTCAATTCCCGGCCCCAGCGGTAGGCCTTGTCCTTATGCACAATGATGGACAGGGCATCGATGGCTTCGCCGTTGACCAACAGGTCCATGAGGACCAGGTCGGCCGGCCGATAGCCGAGCATCTCATAGTCCATGGAGGCATAGCCCCGGCTGAGGGACTTGAGTTGATCGTAAAAATCCATCAGGATTTCATTGAGGGGCAGTTCATAGATGAGCAGGGCCTTCTGGTTGGCAAAGAAGCGGATTTCCACCTGCCGGCCCCGCTTCTCCTCGCAGAGTTTCAGGATATTGCCCAGATAGTCGCTGGGGGTGTGGATCTCCACCCGCACCACCGGCTCCTCCAGATGGGCAATCTTGCCCCAGGGCGGCAGGTTGCGGGGATTGTCCACCCAGAGATCTTCACCTTTGGTGGTCACCACCTTATAAACAACGGTGGGGGCGGTGGCCAGCAGGGACAGCTCAAACTCCCGCTCCAGCCGCTCCTTGACGATCTCCAGGTGCAGCAGGCCCAGGAATCCCAGGCGGAAGCCGAAGCCCAGGGCCGCAGAGGTCTCCGGTTCATAGGTAAAGGACGAGTCGTTGAGGCGCAGCTTCTCCAACCCCTCTTTCAGGCGGCCGTAGTCGCCGGGATCAATGGGGTAGAAGCCGCTGAAGACCATGGGCTTGATCTTCTTGAAGCCGGGAAACGGCTCGGCGGTGGGCCGGACCGCGTCCGTGATGGTGTCGCCGATCATGGCATCGGCCAGGTTTTTGATGGTGGCCGTCAGGAACCCCACTTCGCCGACGCTCAAGGTCTCCACCGGCGTGGCATGGGGGCTGAAAATCCCCAACTGGTAGACCTCGTAGGTCTTGCCGGTGGCCATCAGCAAAATCTTCTGGCCCCGGTGCACCGTCCCGGCCAGGACCCGGACCATGACCACGGTGCCCACGTAGGGGTCGAACCAGGAGTCAAAGATCAGCATCTTCAGGGGCTCATCGGCCCGGCCGGCGGGAGGCGGGATGCGGCTGACGATGGCCTCCAGGATTTCTTCGATACCGGCCCCGGTCTTGGCGCTGGCCCGGATGGCCGTGCTCGGCTCAAGGCCCAGGATATCGCGGATCTCCTCGGCCACCTTATCAGGATCGGCGTTGGCCAGATCGCATTTGTTCAGGACCGGGATGATCTCCAGATTGTTGTCCAGGGCCAGATAGGCGTTGGCCAAGGTCTGGGCCTCGACGCCCTGGGAGGCATCCACCACCAGCAACACCCCTTCGCTGGCCGCCAGACTGCGGGAGACCTCATAGCTGAAATCCACATGCCCCGGCGTGTCGATGAGATTTAAGAGATACTCCTGACCGTCCCGGGCCTTATACCACAGGCGCACCGCCGCGGCCTTGATGGTGATGCCCCGTTCCCGCTCCAACTCCATGCTGTCCAGGAACTGGTCCCGCTTCTCCCGGGAAGTGATGGTCCCGGTGTATTCCAGGAGACGGTCGGCCAGCGTCGACTTGCCGTGGTCAATGTGGGCAATGATGGCGAAGTTGCGGATGTATTTAGGATCCATGAATATCCATACCCGGAT
>Ga0272446_1001640_pt1 | contig 32057 bp, 27 predicted proteins | sample YNPCB0061_FD_194587 | JGI IMG/M metagenome (GOLD analysis project Ga0272446, IMG submission 194587) | Hot spring microbial mat communities from Yellowstone National Park, WY, United States - YNP-CB-006-1 | ecosystem: Environmental > Aquatic > Thermal springs > Hot (42-90C) > Sediment | place...
AAGATTCGGAACACCGGGCAATTATGTAAATGGTGCAAACATCGGCGGCTTCTTAAAGGTTGCTGATGCTATGATGGATCAGGGTGTTGTTTAATTTATTGTTAATCAGAAATAATTCTGAATAACGAGGCGATCTCTTGATCGCCTTTTTTATAGACCTTGTGATAAAATTTTTTTACATTACAGTTAAGAAAAAAACTCCCTGATTAAAAATGAATCCGAAAGAACAATTCGAACAATCACTTGATACACTTTGGGTAGAACACGGTTATGGTCAAAGGTTTCAGGGATTTCAGAATCTTATGCGGCTTCGCATTAGAGATATACTTCTTGTATCATCTCTTTATGATCTTTACCTGTTTGAAGAAGATGGAAGACTTTATGAGTTGATACGAAATGAATACCAGGGATTAAATCTATCTCACTCACCGGAACTTACGCGCGTATCATCCGGCTCAGAGGCAATAAGTCTCGCACAGGAAGAGAATCGTTTTGATCTTATAATTACCACTTTGCACATCGAAGATATGCACCCGCTTAACTTTGCCAAGTTAGTAAAAAAATCAGGTCTGAATATTCCGGTTATACTTCTTGCTCACGATAACAAAGAACTTAAATACCTCTTACTCAATCCGGAAATAAATGTTTTTGATAAAGTTTTTATCTGGCAAGGTGATTTTAGAATTATTATTGCGATTATAAAATTTCTTGAAGATAGAATGAATGTTGAGCACGATAGCAAAATTGTGGGTGTACAAAATGTAATATACATTGAAGATGATATCAGATATTACTCTTCGCTGCTTCCTATCATTTACACTGAAATGCTTAAACAATCACAGCGACTTATATCTGAAGGTATAAATCTTTCTCACAAATTTTTAAGAATGCGTGCTCGTCCGAAAATTCTTTTGTGCTCAACCTATGAAGAAGCATGGTCTTATTACCTGAAATATAAAGAACTATGTTTGGGAATAATTTCGGATATTGATTTCCCCCGAGATGGGCAGGCAGATCCTAAAGCAGGAATTAAGTTCGCAGAAGAAGTAAAAAAAGAAATCAGTGATATTCCAATTCTCCTGATGTCTAACAACCCTATGAATCAGCCGCAAGCATTTTCTGCCGGCGCATCGTTTCTGATTAAAGACTCTCCTACTCTGATTTATGATTTAAGACAATTTATGACTCAATACTTCAGCTTTGGTGATTTTATCTTTCGATTACCGGATGGAACTGAAGTCGCAAGAGCTTCAGACCTTAAACAACTTGAAGAAGCACTAAAGATTGTACCTGCCGAAAGTATAAAATATCATGCTGAAAGAAATCATTTTTCAAATTGGTTAAAAGCAAGAACTGAATTCTGGTTAGCTCATCAGCTTCGTCCAAGAAAAGTTTCAGATTATCCCTCTGTTGAAGACCTGAGAAAAGATTTAATAAACTCACTTCATATTTACAGAATGATAAGACAGAGAGGAATTATAACTGATTTCAACAAAGAAATCTTTGATCCTGAAAGCAGCTTTGCCAGAATTGGTGGTGGTTCCTTAGGTGGGAAAGCGCGTGGATTAGGTTTCGTAAATACATTAATCAATGATTACAATGTTCGTGAACAATTTGAAAATGTTGTGATATATGTTCCGCCTGCTGTTGTCTTAGGCACGGATGTTTTTGATCAATTTTTAGATGAAAATAACTTAAGAGAGTTTGCATTAAACTGTGATGATGATTCTGAAATTACCAGAAGATTTATCGAAGCTGAAAAATTTCCTGAAGATGTATTAGGTGACCTTGCTGCATTTCTTCAACTAATCCACACTCCTCTTGCTGTAAGATCTTCAAGCTTGTTAGAAGATTCTCAGTATCATCCATTCGCCGGTGTTTATGAAACTTATATGATACCAAACAATCAGGCAAACCCTCTAATAAGATTAAATGATCTTCTGACCACAATAAAAAAAGTTTACGCTTCTACATTTTATCAGGCAGCAAAAAATTATATCAAAGTAACTTCATATCGGCTTGAAGAAGAAAAAATGGCTGTAATAATTCAGAAGATGATTGGCAGCCGTTATAAGAACAGATTCTATCCACATATTTCGGGTGTTGCAAAATCATATAACTTTTATCCTCTTCCACCACAAAAACCCACAGACGGAATTGTATCTGTTGCACTAGGTTTAGGAAAGTGGGTAGTTGATGGCGGTGAAACTGTTCGCTTCTGTCCAAAATATCCTAAAGACCTGATTCAATTCTACTCCGCAAAAGATTCAATAGACAAAACTCAGAAGAAATTTTATGCACTTAAACTTGATGATACTAATCGCTTCGTCGAGATAACTCACGATACATTAGTTGAAACATTTGATTTATCTGTAGCTGAAGAAGATGGAACATTAAATTTAGTTGGTGGTACATACTCAAGTGAAAATGATGTTGTTTATGATGGTATATCAAGGTCTGGAATAAGAATGGTGACATTCGGACAGATTCTTAAAAATAAAACTTTTCCCTTAGCTGAAATAATTGAACTATTGCTCGATATGGGAACTTGGGGAATGGGAACTCCGGTTGAAATTGAGTTTGCAATTAATCTTCAACCAAATAAAGATAATAAAAAAGAATTCGGTTTACTGCAGATGAGACCATTGGTCGTTCACCAGGAAGTTCAGGACTTTGATATTAACTCAATTAGCAAAGAAAAAATTCTTTGTTCAAGTAATAAAGTTTTAGGCAATGGAATAATTACAGATATTTACGACATTGTTGTTGTTGACATTCATAAATTCGACAGAGCAAAAAGTCATATCGCTGCACAGGAAGTAGCGTACTTTAATAAAATGTTAATTCAGCAAAATCGTCCTTATCTTTTAATTGGAGTTGGCAGATGGGGATCTCTCGATCCCTGGTTAGGAATTCCGGTCAACTGGAGTCAGATAGCTGGCGCAAAAGCTATTGTAGAAACTAATTTTAAGGAAATGGCTGTAGAACCATCGCAGGGTTCTCACTTCTTTCAGAATCTGACTTCATTTATGATTGGATATTTTACTATCAACGATTTGAAAGAAGATGGTTTTCTTGATTGGGAATGGATTCTCAGTAAACCTGCTGTTGAAGAAAAAGAATTTACAAAATTGATTAGATTTAAAAGTCCAATTGTGATAAAAATGAACGGACATCTAAGTAAAGGGATTATCTTGAAACCAGAGGATAAACTTGAGTGAACAAAATAAAATAAATGTACCCGATTCTTGTCCTCATTGCGGACACAAACTTACACCCTGGCAGCAGGTTTTGCTTAAAGTTGATAAAGCTTTGGTTTGTAAAAACTGTTGGTATAGAATTATTCTTGAGGATATAGAAGAACCAAAACCTTCAGATAAAAAAGATTCTAAAGATTCAAGCGATAAAGGTAATTAGATGGAATCATATAATTCTTTTCGTGTAGCTCAACAGCAAATACTTGAAGCCGCCAGATTACTTAATCTGGATAATGCAACAATTGATTTACTCATCACTCCCCAGCTTGAAACAAGTTTTACAATTCCTGTAAGAATGGATAATGGTGAAGTTAAAATATTTCAGGCATGGAGAATTCAATATAATTACGCACGTGGACCAGCTAAAGGCGGAATCAGATTTCATCCTGAAGAAACAGTTGATACTATCAGAGCTCTTGCTTGCTGGATGACATGGAAAACTGCAGTGGTTGATTTACCTCTAGGTGGTGCAAAAGGTGGCGTTCGCTGTAATCCGAAAGAAATGTCTGAACACGAACTCGAAAGACTTTCCCGTGAATATGTAAGAGCAATTGCTCCTTTGCTTGGAGTAGATATTGATGTTCCTGCACCGGATGTATATACAAATCCTCAAACAATGGCTTGGATGATGGACGAATATGAAACTATTTTCTTCAAACATAGTCCGGGTGTATTCACCGATAAGCCTTTACAAGTCGGTGGCACTGAAGGCAGAAGAGATGCTACAGCACGAGGCGGAGTGATTTGCGTACGTGAAGCTTGTAAATACTACGGATTCGACCCTCATAAAGATTATGCTATTCAAGGATTTGGAAATGCAGGACAAAGAGCAGCTTTGCTTCATCAGGAAATTCTTGGTGGTGGGAAATTAGTCGCTGTAAGTGATTCAAAAGCTGCAATCTATAATAAAAAAGGATTTAATCCCACTGATTTGGTTCAGCATAAGTTGAAGACAGGAAGTGTTGCAAACTTTCCTGGCTCTGAAAAAATAGCACACGAAGATTTGCTTCAACTTGATGTTGAAATCCTTTATCCTGCTGCATTAGAAAATGCGATTCATTCGAACAACGCTAATAAAATTAAAGCAAAAGTTGTTTGCGAACTTGCCAATGGACCAACAACTCCCGAAGCTGATATAATTTTATACAAGAATGGTATTCATGTAATCCCCGATATCCTTGCAAGCGCGGGTGGTGTAACAGTTTCATATTTCGAAATGGTTCAGGATAAAACTTTATTTTTCTGGGATGAAGATGAAGTTCATCAACGACTCGATAAAAAAATGTCCTTGGCTTACCACCGCGTAAACGAAGCAATAAAAGAAAAGAAGATACATCCACGTTTGGCTGCTATGCTTGTTGGTGTTGCCAGAGTTGCACAAGCTTGCAAATTGCGCGGCTGGGTTTAACAATTTTTGATGTTGAGTGATGAAATATAAAAACTTAAATCTCGCCTTTCTTTATGAAATCATTGTTGGCTTTGGCTGCATTTTGTCTGTTGCAATATGGGGACAAAATGGTTTGGCAACACTCGGTTTGATTGCAATTCGCCCAATAGTTCTGGGAAAAGAACAAATAAAAGATGAAAAATCTTATTTCTCTCTTTCTTACAAAGTATTATCAAGCAGTATTGTTATAGTTGCAATGTTAATCATTGCGATTTTTATAATAATAAACTTCATACCTCACCTTATTCCAAAACTTCCGCCGCGCGACAAAATTCTTTTTCTGCTGCTTCCCTTCTTTCTTATGACTCACGGTGTAGTTGGTTTTATGTATAATCAGAAGAATTAATCCGCTGCTTAAGATTTTCTTTTTATTTCAATATCTTTCGAATGTAAAAACAGAGATTTGAATGAATGAGTTTTTAGTTATACAAGACATTGTAATTATTCTTTTGGTTTCACTTCCAATAATTTTTCTTTTCAGAAAACTAAATCTACCTTCGTTAGTTGGATTTCTCTTGGCCGGAATGATAATCGGTCCTTTTGGCTTTAAGCTGATTAAAGCCGTAGATGAAATTGAAGTGATGGCAGAAATTGGTGTTATTCTTCTGATGTTTACTATCGGTTTGGAAGTTTCATTCTCACAAATAAATAGAATTAAAAAATTCTTACTCACTGCCGGTGGACTGCAGTTTTTTATCACTTCAATTATTGGATTTTTGATTTTTTATATTTCAGGGTTACCAGTTAACCAATCAATCTTTCTTGGCTTTCTACTCGCTCTTTCCAGTACTGTAATAATTATGAAATTATTATCAGATAGAAATGAACTTGAAAGTCCACACGGAAAAATTTCTGTATCAATATCTTTATTTCAGGATTTAATGATTGTTCCTCTTTTCTTAATACTGCCAATTTTAAGCTCCGGTAAGGATATCAATACATTAAACACATTGATTAAAATCTCTATTGCTCTTGGTGTAACTGCAACTCTGATTATAACTGCAAAATATTTTATGCCTCCGATAGTTCACCAAATTGCAAGATTAAGAATGCGCGAAGCATTTACCGTTGGAGTGATATTACTGATACTCGGTACAGCTTATATAACTCATCTTGCAGGATTATCTTTTGCAATAGGAGCTTTTATAGCAGGATTAATTTTAGCTGAGTCAGATTACAATCATCAGATACTTGCTGAAATACTTCCACTGCGCGATGCTTTTAACAGTATATTTTTCGTCTCAGTCGGATTGTTACTTAATATTCAATTTGTATTTCACAATCCATTACTTATCAGTGGAATTACAATAAGCTCATTTCTATTCAAAGCAATAATAATTATACTAATTGTTCTTGCTCTTAAATATCCGCTTAGAATTGCTATTCTTTGTGGAATTGGTCTTGGTCAGATAGGAGAATTTTCTTTTGTACTCGCTCAAGCAGGCACAAAATTTAATTTAATCAGCAATGATGTTTATAACTCATTTCTCGCTTCTTCTATATTCACAATGATCCTTACACCTATTTTATTTCAACTTGAACCTTGGATTACAAAGCAAACTATCAGGTTAAAATCAGATGTTGATGAAGAAGAAGCTAAGCTTGCACAAAAACTTTCAGCACATGTTATTATTGCTGGTTACGGACTGAACGGAAAAAATCTTGCCCGCGTATTGAGAGAAACCGGAATTCAATACATAGTTATCGAATTAAATCCTGATACTGTTCGTCAGGAAAAACAAAATGGTGAACTTATTATGTACGGCGACATAAGTCGTGAAGACATCCTTAAGATTGCCGGAGTAGAAAGAGCAAATGTTATAGTTTATGCAATATCCGATCCTTTAATTACAAGAATGAGCTTGAAAGTTGCAAAGACAATAAATCCGCATATTTACGCACTTGTAAGAACGCGTTATATAAATGAAGTTGACGAGCTTAAAAAACTTGGTGCAGATGAAGTGATTCCCGAAGAATTTGAAACAGCACTTCAGATTTTCAGAAAAGTTCTTGAGAAATATCATATTCCGCTTAATGTAATAATGCAACAAGTAACATTACTAAGGCAGGAATCATATAGTCTTTTACGAAAAGAAGGAATGGATATTTCAGCTTTTACACATCTTGATGAAATTCTTGCACAGGGATTGACTGAAACATTTTTTGTAAATGAAGATTGTCCTTTCATTAATAAAACACTTGCCGAAATAAATCTTCGTGCTCAAACTGATGCAACAATTATTGCAATTGTAAGAAACGGACAGATGATTTCAAATCCTTCCGGAAAAGATGTATTGCTTGCAGGTGATACAATAATTCTTTACGGCACACACAAATCAGTTGACAGAGCAATTGAGTTCTTAAATGGCGGGCGATTAGAATGATTTTGTTAAAAAATATTCATCATCATATAAATGATATTTTAACCTCTTATCATATTATTTGTCAATTCGGATAATCTGATATAAAAACAATCCTTTCTTATAATATTTTTGGTCAGAAAAATTAAAGGTGATAAAATGAAGCGTATTTCTTTTTTCAAGTTTGTTGTTTTACTAGCAGTCATTTCTCAATTCAGCATTGTAGGTCAAAATAAAAAAGATTTACAATTGCTTGAACATAAAAATTTCAGAACGGAATTCGGGAAACAACTTAAGGTTTCAGCAGAATCCGGAAATGTTGAAATAACTCCTTGGCATAATAATGAAGTAATGGTGAAAATTTACGGCAATGAAAATGCAAAGGAAAAAATGGAGTTCATTTTTGATTCAGACAATAATTCCATTACAATTAAAGGCGAGCGAAAAAACAAATGGGGATTTTTTTCCAATATTAAACTCAAATATGAAATAAAAGTACCGGAAAAATTTAATTTGAATATTTCAACCTCAGGCGGTGATATAAAAGTTGGCGGCATAAACGGTGAAATATATCTTAATACTTCCGGAGGTGATATTTGGGCAGATAGAATTACAGGAAATCTGAAAGCCAATACTTCCGGTGGTGATATAAAAATTTACTCCAACGATGCTTCAATTGATGCACGTACATCAGGCGGAGATATTACTTTAGAATATTTTGGCGAGAACAAAGGAATTGAACTTAGAACATCCGGCGGAGATATTGAGATTAAGTTACCATCAGAATTTAATGCAAATGCAGAGTTAGCTACATCAGGCGGAGATGTTGATTGCGATTTTAAGTTGAACAGAGTTGAAAAATTCAGTCGGACAAAAATTATCGGTGAAATAAATAATGGTGGTCAAAAACTCACAGCTAAAACTTCCGGTGGAGATATTGAAGTAAAAAGAAGATAAATTTTTCTACTATCGATTAAAAAGGTGCATTACTTATTAGTGCACCTTTTTATTTTGTTATTTGATGTTGAATGTGAATTTTAAGAGAGAAAATTTTTCAAAGTTTTACTAATGAGCAAAAGAATTATCTATAATTTTTTTAGTGATGACGAATTACTAAGAATCTCTAACAAAATAAAAGAAGCTGAAAAGAAAACTTCAGCTGAGATTGTTGCTGTAATTAAGGAAGAAAGAAAACTATTTGAAAGAAAAAAAACTTTAAGAGAACTTGCTGAAGATGAATTTATAAAAGCTGGCATTGTAAACACTGCAGAAAAAACCGGAGTTTTAATTTTCATCTTACTATCAGAAAAACAATTTTATATTCTTGCTGATAAAAAAATCAGCGATAACATCCCTCAACAAACTTTTGATTCAATAGCGAATGAAATGAGTAATCAATTCAAATCGGGAAAATTTTCTTCGGGAATTATTAACTGTATTGAAAGACTTAGCGAATTACTCTCACGGAATTTTCCAATTAAACCAAATGACATTGATGAATTATCCAATAAAATTGTAATCAACTAAAACCTTCTGAATCAAATTATCCATTACCAATTCTGGGCATTTAATTTTCCCTCTTTTTTTTGGAACTATAAATAATTAGTCGTGGTTAAGCATTTAACTTTCCATAAACTAATTATAGGAGTCGCTATGAATAAATTGATCGCTCTTTTCGTAACATTTCTGTTTCCTATTATTTCTTTCTCGCAAACAGATGTTCTTTACTCTTCTAAAACTTCCGGAACCTCAAAAGGTGAACCCATAAAAATTGATCAGACTGAAAGCACAGTAATATTTCAGGATGATTTTAATGGTGACAATACTGAGACCGGATTGAATAGCAGAGGTTGGATTACACTAAATGTTGATGGAGGCGGAACTACCTCCTGGTTTCAGGGAAACCCAACTGTTTTTAGTGCCTATGAAGGTCCAACAAATGGTTATGTAGGTCAAAATTTTAATGGTGCAAACGGCTTTTTAATTAATCAATGGTTAATCTCTCCGCCTATAACAGTTAATGCAGGCGATACTTTAAGTTTTTGGCATCGCGCACCTGATGGTAATCCTTTTGATGATTCAATTTATGTAAGATATTCAACTACTGCAGGCACAAATCCTGCTGATTTTGATGTCACTTGGGGAAGATATCTCGTAAGTGAAACTGGTTGGGCAAGATGGACAGGCACTTTTCAGCATTCAGGAACAGTAAGATTTGCAATACAATATTATCATACTAATGGAGGTCCTAATGGCAGTTATTCAAATTATTTTGGATTAGATTTTCTTCAAGTAATTTCTGGAACTACAACTGCGAGAGTACAAATTATTCATAACTCTGCCGATGTATTAGCTGGTGCAGTAGATGTTTATATCAATGGAACACTTGCTCTCGATAACTTTGCTTTCAGACAAGCAACTCCATTTATTGATCTACCAGCTGGCGTTACTTTAAATATTGGTATCGCACCAGGAAATAGTACTTCTGTTAACGATACTTTGAAAAACTTCCCCGTTGTTTTAGCAGCTGGTGAAAAATATGTTGTATTTGCAAACGGTGTGCTTACAAGTGGTTATGCTCCAAATCCTGATGGAAGAAATATCAGCTTTACATTATTTGTCAAACCACAGGCAAGAGAAACTGGTACAGGCAGTGGTGTTGATCTATTCGTTTTACACGGCTCAACTGATGCTCCAACAGTAGATGTTAAAGTAAGAGAACTATCAAATGCAACTATTGTTGATAATGCTGCTTATGGTGATATAACTCCATATCTAACTGCTCCTGCACAAAATATCACATTAGATCTTTATCTTGGTAATGGGATAAACTATGTTGCTTCATTCAGTGCTCCTCTATCAGGATTAGGCGGCGGAGCTGCAACTGTATTTGCATCGGGATTTTTGAATCCATCTGCAAATCAAAATGGTGCTGCATTTGGATTGTTTGCTGCGTTACCAAATGGTACAGTAATTCAGTTGCCATCAGTAGCTGGTCCTAATGCAAAAGTTCAGGTAATTCATAACTCTGCTGATGTATTAGCAGGTGCAGTTGATATTTATATAAATGGTACGCTGGCACTTAATAACTTCGCTTTCAGAACAGCAACACCATTTATTGATTTACCGGCTGGTGTTACTTTGAATATCGGCATAGCACCCGGAAACAGTACTTCTGTTAACGATACTTTAAAAAACTTCCCTGTTATTTTGACAGCAGGTGAAAAATATGTAGTGTTTGCTAATGGTGTGCTTACAAGTGGTTATGCTCCAAATCCTGACGGAAGAAATATCAGCTTTACATTATTTGTCAAACCTCAGGCAAGAGAAACTGGTACAGGCAGTGGCGTTGATATATTTGTTTTACATGGTTCAACCGATGCACCAACAGTAGATGTTAAAGCAAGAGAAGCCGGAAATCTGGTTTTAGTTAATGATGCTGCTTACGGTGATATTACACCTTACTTTACTGTTCCTGCTAATGATTACACATTAGATTTATATTTAGCTGACGGTGTAACTCTGGTAAATTCTTTCATTGCACCACTTTCTGGTTTAGGTGGAAGTTCTTTGGCAGTTTTTGCTTCAGGATTTTTGAATCCTTCAGCTAATCAGAACGGTGCTCCATTTGGTCTGTTCGCTGCCCTTACAAATGGAACAGTAGTGCAGCTTGTACCAGGAGTTGTTCCTGTTGAATTATCATCATTCACAGCAACAGTTAATGGAACAAGTGTATCTCTGAACTGGACAACAGTTACTGAAACAAATAACCGTGGTTTTGAGATACAAAGAAAATCTTCTGACAATGATTTTGTTACTGTTGGTTTTGTAAATGGCAAAGGAACTACTACTCAAATTCAAAATTATTCATTTACCGAATCCAATCTGGCTATAGGAAATTATGCATACAGATTGAAGCAAATAGATTTTGATGGAACTTTTGAGTTTTCAAAAGTAGTCGAAGTTTCTGTAGTAGCTCCAAGAGAATTCTCATTAGAACAGAACTTCCCGAATCCATTCAATCCAAGCACAATGATTTCATTTAATCTGAAGACGGATGCTGATGTAACATTAAAAGTATTTAATCTGTTGGGTCAGGAAATTGCAACTTTGGTTAACGGAAGACTAACTGCAGGAACTCAACAAATTAGTTTCAATGCAGAAAACTTAACCAGTGGTGTTTATTTCTATAGAATTGATGCTAAAGGAATTGATGGTACAAATTTCTCATCAACAAAGAAAATGATTTTGAGCAGATGATGTTATCCGATGGTTAGTTAGTTGCCCTCCTAAGAAGCCGGCGAAAGCCGGCTTTTTCTTTATCTGAAATTTCAATTTGCCTTCATCTCAGATTCATAATGGTCACGATATTTTTTTATAGCTTCAAAAATGTAAGCTGCAAATTCTTTTTGACCTGTTTTTGTGCTTAAATATTTAGCATCAACAGGATTGGAGAGGAATCCACTCTCAATTAAAACATTTGGCATTGAAGCTCCAACCAAAACATAAAATCCTGCTTGCTTAACTCCGCGTGATTGAATTTTGGGATGCTTTGAAAATTCGTTATGTAATAATTCCGCAAACTTCTCTGAATAACGCATATATGCCGCTTGAGCCATTGAAACGAGAATAAAATTTTCATCGGTAAGTTTCTGATATCGCTGAGGATTTTCTTCATACTGAATTACGCTGTTTTCAAATTCTGCAATTGCTATTGCTTCCTTTGTTCTTCCGGGTCGTAAAAGATAAACTTCAAATCCGTTTGCATCAGTTGGTTTTTTAGGAGTTGAATTACAATGAATTGATATAAAGAGTTTACCATTATGTTCATTAGCAATTTTACCGCGTTTATATAAATCAATAAAGGTATCATCTTTTCTTGTAAAAACAACCTTAACATCTTTCATTTCATTCTGAATAAGTTTACCAAGTTCCAATGCAATGCCAAGGTTTACATCTTTTTCTTTCACACCATTTACTCCAATTGCACCGGCATCTTTCCCGCCGTGTCCGGGATCAATAACAATTACATCAAATTCCCATTTTTCTTTCTTTGGCGATTTGTCTTTCTTTACAAAAAGTTTGTTATGAATGGTTATAAGAATATCATTACTTTTTTCAACATTTATTACTTCGTTCGTTGTGTATTCAGGTCCGACAAATATTTTCAGTTCCAGATCATTACCAACATTTTTAGATTGAATCTTCTTTACTACTCCACCGGTTCCTTCAAAGCTTGTATTTACAATATCGGCGTTAACTTTTCTGAATATCAAAGTCAGCACTCCATCTTTAAATGAACTAGCATAAGATGGAATTCGCTTGTTTGATTTTAATCTTATCAAGGTTCCATTGGCTTTTTCATCTATCTCCAAACCGGTTACATCGTACCTGAAATCTGTTTTTTCTTCAGTCACTTCGGGCAGTACAAAACTTTTCTGAATAATAAGTTTATTCGGAGATTCATACCTCAGAGCAGTGCCAAGAAATTTTTGTAAAACATCTGTGCTGTAATTCAAGGGAATAAAAATCTTGTCGGCGATGAAATATGTTGAAGTTGCAAGTTGAAATATTGATTGGTTATTATCTTTTCTGTCTGTAAGCACAACAAAAGGATTTCTGGAAGATACTTTGAATAAATACTTATCATTTTTTAATTCAATTTTTTTTGCAGACTGATTGTAGTAATAATTAATCTGAAACTTATCAGCAAAATCTTTTAACGATAAATAGTAGGTGCCTTCCCTTACAAATGCAGGAATTGTGGTGGTTTTATTTCCATCAATAACAACTATCTCATTTTTATTCTGAGTAAAAGCAGTAAAACTGAAACAGAGAAAAATTATTAGCGATAAAAATCTTTTCATCATTTTATCCGATAAATGGAAGCATAAATCCGGACTTTTCTTTGTAAGCTTTGAAGTCATTGGAAAGATATTTTGCAAAAAGTTTTTCCTCTTCCTTAGCACGAAGTATTAAGAAAGGAATTTGAATTAGTGCCAATGGGAGAAGAATAAAACTCAAAGTTGCAACAGCGCCGGCAAGGTCAACAAAAATCTGAGATAAATACTGAGGATGACGAATCAGTTTATAAGGTCCAGTAGAAATTATTTTATGCTCTTTTCTGATAGCAATTTCCTGAGAGTAATAATCACCTAAAGTTTTGTACGACCAAATCTGGAACCAGGAAAAAATCAGATATACAACCAATGCAATAACTCTAATAGAAAAATATTTTTCTTCATAAGCTAAAGTTCCAACCTGAAAAACGGCTAAGATAAGTATTAATAAATTTATTGTAGAAATCGCAAGCGGAAGAGTTTGTAAATATGTTTTAGGTTTATCCCGGAATACGGCTACTTTATCTTTAACTCCTTTTTTAGCTCCGCTTACATTTGCCGCGAATGTTACAACTATATTCAGTGCAATTAAAATATTAATTGGATCCATTTTACTTCTTAAATTATTTCGCGCAAATTTAATGATAAATAGTTTAAAGAAAGTACTTGGTTTTTCAATTATAGCAACGTTAACCAATGGGTTTATCTGATAATAAAGTTTCACAATAATTATTTTAACAACAAAAGATTACCATTAAATAAATATAAGAGCTTCTTACTTGAAAAAATCATAAATGTTTAGTATTTAAGCATTAGAAATAAATACAAGGTGTTTTATGATCGATGAAAAAGAAATAGAAAAACGCATAAAATTATTACCACACAACTTACAACAGGAAGTTTTGACATTCATTGATTTATTATTAAAAAAACATAATAAACCAATCAATGAAAAAAAATTTTTAAGCTACAATTGGGAAAATACTCTCAAGGAAATTTCTGATAATTTAGATTCTGTGGAATTGCAACATAAAGCGATGCAATGGAGATAATTTGTACTTACTGGATACAAATATATTTCTTGAAATTTTTTTAGGTCAGATCAAGAAAGAAGATTGCAAAAAATTTATTAACGAGAAGGAAAATCTTTTTATTTCAGATTTTACTCTTCACTCAATTGGAGAGTAATTTTATTCAGATATGATAAAAAAGATGTTTTCAAAAATTTTCTTTTAGATATTTCACCCAAAATTTCTGCAAAATCAATATCATTTGATGATTTTAATCTGGTTTTGGAGTTTTCAAATAAATATAATCTTGATTTTGATGATTCCTATCAGTTAAGTGTTTCAAAAATTTATAATCTTGATCTTGTTACGATGGATAAACATTTCGCTCCGGTAAAAGATGTAAATATTATTTTTATTTAGAATTTAGAGTTTAAAACTTTTAACTCACTACAAACTATCAGCACTTTTCACTATTTTTACCTGCCTTTCAAAAGGCAAATCTGAGAATATATTTACTTATGAATGATACTCAAAAAAATATCGCAGTTGTTGCTGTTAGCGGTGGGATGGATAGCTGTGTAACCGCTGCAATCGCTAAACAAGACCATGAACTGGCTTTAGCTCATATCAACTATGGACAGAGAACCGAGAAGCGTGAACTGAAAGCTTTTAATGATATTGCAGATTACTACAATGTAAAATATCGCTTGATTATTGATTACACTCATCTTTCTAAAATCGGCGGATCTTCATTAACTGATTTTAATATTGAAGTAAGCAAAGCAAATCTGACCAGTAAAGAAATTCCATCTTCTTATGTTCCATTCAGAAATGCAAATATACTTGCTGCCTGTGTCAGCTGGGCTGAAGTAATTGGTGCAAATGCCGTTTTTATCGGAGCTGTTTATGAAGATTCATCCGGTTATCCTGACTGCAGACCGGAATTTTTCTCAGCATTTGAAAAAATGGTTGAACTTGGTACAAAACCAGAAACTCATATTAAGATTAAAACTCCAATTATAAACTTTTCGAAAGAACAAATTGTTAAAAAAGGTATTGAACTTAATGCTCCGCTTCATTTAACATGGAGCTGCTATCAGAATGAAGATGAAGCTTGCGGAGTTTGTGATAGCTGTGCTCTTCGTTTAAGAGGATTTCAGAAAGCCGGAATCGATGATCCGATTCCTTATAAAACTAAACCAATTTATATTTAACAAAAGGAACTAATATGAATGACAAAAGAAAAATCCTGGAAGTTTTTGAAAACAAATATCCAGACAGAGATTACACAATTACTCATATTGCACCCGAATTTACATCGCTTTGCCCGAAAACTGGTCAACCGGATTTTGCAACTATTACTGTTGAATATATTCCTGACCTTCTTTGTGTTGAGTTGAAATCATTAAAACTTTATTTCCATTCTTATCGGAATGATGGGATATTTTATGAAAGTCTCACTAACCAGATTCTTGATGATCTCGTGGCAGTTGTAAAGCCAAGATATATGAGAATTATTGCTGAGTTCAATGTTCGGGGCGGAATTTCATCAGTTGTTGAAGCAGAATATTACAACGATGATTACTATGATGAAGATATAAACTTTTCTTAATAATTATTTTTATGAACAAGCTGCTGCACATAAAAAAATCTTTCCATTCTCAAAGGCATAATATTTTTTCGGAGCTAAATAAAGATTCTGATTCGCTTGAGTTTAGTAAAAAATTCAGCATCCTTTTAGAAAATACAATAAGGGAAATTATCGCTGACGAAAAATTTAATTTTGCTGTTGCAGCAGCTGGCAGTTTTAGCAGAAGAGAATTATCGCCTTACTCTGATGTTGATCTGATGATAATTTCTGAAAATGTTGAGAATGATAAAAACGAAATTGTTTCTTTGATAACAAAGTTATTCGATGCCGGACTTGAGGTTTCTCACACAGTTAGAGAATCTTCAGACATTTTAAGATTCCGCGATTCAGATCTTCACGCATTTACGCAATTCTTTGAAACTAGATTTATTGCCGGAAATCATAATGTTTATACAAATTGGATTGGTAAATTGCTTGACTCAATTGACGAAACAGTAAAAGCAAATCTCTTGCGCGCATTTATTGAAGATCAGAAAATGCGTTATGCTAAATTTGGTGATTCCCCTAAAATGCTCGAACCAAACCTTAAACTATCTGCAGGCGGATTAAGAGATTTACAATCAATTGAATGGATGTTTATTCTTGATCATAAGGATTTAATAAACTGGCAATTTGAACAAACACAAACTGAAGCCTTATTATCAGTACTTACTGAGAATAATTACACAACACCAAAAGAAGCAGAAAATATTTTATCAGCTTATAAGCATATTCTAAAACTCAGACATTTTTTACATTTGATAACTAAGAGCAAAACAGATCGATTTGAATTTATTCATCAGCAAAAGCTTCTTGAAGTTTTTGGCCTTCCGCAAAGCGAGCTTCAGAATTTTATGAAAGAATATTTTGAAGCAGCGAATACAATCTATCGTTTTTCAAAATCCGTAATCAAAAAATATTTACTTGAAATTCTTGAACCTGTTCCTGATTCACTTGCATTTGCACTCGATGATGATTTTTTTCTTAAAGGAAAAGTAATTTATGCTAACCGGCCAGAGAATCTTTCTTTCTCAGATATTCTTCGAGCTTATTATTACAGAGGACTTCACAATGCATACTTCGATGATAATTTAAGAAGAACAATTGTGGATAAAGTGTATAATCAAAAATTTGATTTGATTGAAAGTGAGTCATCGGTTTTTTTCAGAGAGATTCTTCGTCTGCCGAGAAATGTTGGCGATACACTCTATGCAATGAATGAACTTGGTGTTCTTGGAGCTTTTCTACCTGAATTCAGGGAACTAAACGGATTTATGCAAGCAGGTGTTTATCATTGTTACACTGCTGATGAGCATACTCTTGTTACAATAAAAAATTTAGAGAAACTTACCAACGATAATTCACATCTTGGAAAAATTTATAGAAGCATTCCTGAGAAGGAAATTCTTTTCCTTGCAATGATATTTCATGATATCGCAAAACCTATCAACATTGCCGGACACGAATTATTCGGTGCAGAGATTGCATCATCAGTTATGTATCGTTTAGGTTATGATGAAAGTGAAGTTGAAAAAGTCGCTTTCCTCGTTCGTAATCATCTTTTGATGGAACAAGTAGCTTTCAGAAGAAATCTGAATGATCCGGAAACTCTGAATAATTTTGTTTCACATTTTGATTCAACCGAAGAACTTGATTTACTCTATCTCGTTACTTACGCAGATCTTTCAGCTGTTAATCCAGCAGTTTGGACAACATGGAAATCAGAGCTTCTGTATGAACTTTACAGAAAATCAAGAGCAATGATTACAGATAAGATTTCCGGTGAAGAGCTTCTCTATTCAAACACTTACATTGTTCCTAAAGAAATTTCAAAACACTCTGATTTAATTTCAGAATCAGATGTTAAAGAACATCTTGAATCAATGCACGATGATGTTGGTTATACAAGTCATTTTTCTGAGGAAGAAATTGCAAAACACATTGAAGAAATAGGTTCCGAAAAAGATATTGCTGTAATGTTCAAGGAATTTGGAGATTATACAAACATTACAATCATTACAAAAGATTTCCCGGCACTGCTTTCCAAACTTTGTGGAGTTCTTGCAATAAATGATGTCAATATTCACGATGCAAAAATATTTACTCGCAAAGATGGAGTAGTTATAGATACTTTTAATGTAACAGATTTCCGCACGCATAAGAAAGTTGATCCTGCTAAATACGAAAAAATCCAGAAGGATTTTGAGAATGCATTAACGGGTTACCTTGAGGTGCATAAAGAAGTATCCCAGCTTAAATCAAGATGGAAACGACTGGAACAAAAACTTTTTGGTAGAACAGGACAAGTAAAAGTGAGTTTTGATAATCACGAGCGTTATACAATTATAGATGTTTTTTCACCAGACCGACTTGGGTTTCTTTATCATATTACCAGAAAGATGAGCGAACTTGGATTGATAATTCACTTTGCGAAAATTTCTACTAAAGGCGATGATATTGTTGACTCTTTCTATGTTCTGAACCAAAGAGGAAAAAAAATTTCACAATCAGATCAGGCATTTATTCAGTCTGAACTTATTAAAACAATTGAACAAATTTTATAAACACATCAATTTCATCCCACCAAATATTTATCCTAAGCTTCTGAATAATTTATAAATTTCTTTCACTAAATTTGCCACGATTTTATTCAAAACTTTTACAGGTATTAAATTGAATTTCATGGAAAAGGAAAAACCAATCGGAGTATTTGATTCTGGTATTGGCGGATTAACAGTAGTAAAAAGATTGATGTCGGTTTTACCAAAAGAAAGCATCGTTTACTTTGGTGATACAGCAAGAGTACCTTATGGTTCAAAATCGAATGAAACTGTAATTGAATATTCAATTCAGAACACGAAATTTCTGCTTCAAAAAGGTGTTAAAGCAGTTGTTGTGGCTTGTAATACTGCATCGTCAATTGCGCTAAATGAACTAAGGAAAAATTTTGATGTGCCGATAATCGGAATGATTGTGCCCGGCGCTCAAATGGCAGTAGAAGAAACAAAAAACAATAAAATTGGTGTAATAGGAACACGCGCTACAATCTCAAACAAAGCTTATTCAAAAGCAATTAAAGAAATTAATTCCGAGATTGAAGTGTTTGAAAAAGCTTGTCCACTGTTTGTACCATTAGCAGAAGAAGGTTGGACACATCATAAAGCTACTTACGAAATTGCAGAAGAGTATCTTAAAGAACTAAGAGAAAAATCAATTGATACTCTTGTACTTGGCTGTACTCATTATCCAATCCTGGCTGATGTAATTCAGGATGTAATTGGTAAAAATGTAAAGTTGATTGATTCAGGAATTGCTTCATCAGAAGTGGTGAGAAGTGAATTGCAAAGAATCGGATTAGAGACGAACTCTGCTATTCCGGGAAATGCATCTTTTTATGTAAGTGATCTTCCAACGACATTCAAAAAAGTAGCAGAGTTATTTCTTGGAAAACAGATAAATGAAGTAATTAAAGTTGATGTATCAGAGCTTCCAAAACATTAAATCTCTGTGGTTCTCTGTGCAAGTCTCTGACTTAATCTCTGTGTAATGTAAGTAAAACCATAAGGATGCTTTTCAATTAATCAATCAGCTTCATAAGCTTTTAGCTAATTGGAGGTAGAACTCTTTCGTCTGCGATAAATCACTTGTAAAACATATCTGTCTCTTTTTATGTTCACCGAACAAAAAAAATCAAAAAGTATGAATCTTATTCTTGTAACACTAGTAACATTTTTAATAAATATTCCATTCGGATACTGGCGCGCTAATGTCCGGAAGAAATCTCTTCAATGGATACTTGCAATTCACATTCCGGTACCGTTTGTTGTTTTTCTAAGAATTTACTCAGAGATTGGATTTGCATTTTATACCTATCCAATAATTGTTGCGGCTTATTTTCTTGGACAATTTGCAGGGGTCAGAATTTCTAAAATCAGAAAGCAAGCTGGGTATTTTACCTCTTCTTGCCTGGTTATGGATTATTATCGAAGTTCAAAAGCTGACTGATCAAATTGAACTAATTTAATTTTCATTTCGTTTATAATAAAAAAGGTAAAGAGTTATGAAAACAGCAATGTATTTATTCATTCTATTGTCAGTTTTTACACTGCAGTCATATTCACAAAATCAGAAAGGAGCAAAAGTGAAAGACAATATTTCTTCAATAAAAGTAAAAGATATTGACGGTAAAGAAGTAAACCTTTCAGATTATAAAGATAAAGTTTTGTTAATAGTAAATGTTGCAAGCTATTGTGGTTACACAAAACAATATGCCGGTTTGCAGGATTTATATGAGAATTATAAAGATAAAGGATTTGAAATTCTTGCATTCCCTTGTAATCAATTTGGTAATCAGGAACCGGGCACAAATGAAGAAATAAAAAACTTTTGCTCATCAAAGTTTAATGTAACATTCAGATTGTTTGATAAAATTGATGTTAATGGAAAAAATCAATCTCCACTCTATTCAATTTTGACCGACAATCCTGTTACTGGTAAAGGTGATATCAAATGGAATTTTGAAAAGTTTGTTGTAGGAAAGAATGGAAAAATTGTTGCGAGATTTCCAAGTTCTGTTGAACCAACCAGCGAAAAAATAGTTTCATTGATTGAATCTGAATTGAAAAAATAATTTTAGTCACTCCGGGAAGATAGAAGTAAGTGTTTTGATGCGCGGCACTTAATCTTACTTACCTGGGGTGACGAACTTTTAATTCAACCCCAACTCAGCTTTTACAATTAATTTCTTCTCTATCAGTTTCTTATGTTCAATATTTAAAGTAAGACTAACTTTTTTCATCAGATGATCTTCATAAGCATGCATCTTTTCATCAGCAAAAACTAATCGCCATAAATTCTCAATTAATTTTTCCTTTTGTTCCTGAGTGAAGTGCTCATTTATTTCACCGGTAAATTCATAAATACTAACACTTTCTTTAACTCTTTTCTCAGCAAGCTCCATCAACTCTTTAGCATATTCTTCATCAATGTTAAAACACTTTTTCATATGATTGATGATGAACTTTCTTTCTTCATCAGTAAACTTACCATCAGCTTTGGCAAGCTCAATAAACAAAGCACAGGAAGCAACCTGAAGTCTTTTTTCAACATCCTTATTATCTTGTGCTGCACCATCAGATGATTGATCATCCTCTTCGAATAAAAATTTTCTCAGTACGCTTAACATTTTATTATTCCAGTTCTGTTAATAAACTTGGTAAATCAAGAGCTTTGGTAACCATCAGCACATTTCCATCTTCATCTCTTGGCCATAGTTCAAACGGTCTGTCTGCGTATAACTCAACACCATTTCCATCAGGATCTTTGAGGTAGATAGATTCAGATACTCCGTGATCAGAAGCTCCTTCAATTGGATATTTTTCTTCCCAGATTCTTTTAAATGCTTTTGCAAGTTCCTGACGGGTAGGATACAAAATTGCAAAATGGTATAACCCTGTTGTTCCCTTTGGCGGCTTCGGTGCACCCTCACCTGCCCAAGTATTTAGTGCTATGTGATGATGATATCCACCTGATGAAAGAAATATAGCAGATGAACCAAATCTTGCGGTTACCTGAAATCCAAGTAAGTCTCTGTAGAATGATAAAGCTTTATCTAAATTAGAAACGGTAAGATGAATATGTCCGATTTTAACTTTAGGATTAATTTCGTAAGCCATTAAAAATGTTTTGCCCTTTCTGTTTAATCGTGATTTGATTTTCCATTATTGAGTTTTACAGGTTTAACATTCCATATCTTCTTTGCGTATTCACTAACTGCTCTGTCGCTCGAGAATTTTCCAATCCGGGCTACATTATAAATTGATTTTTTAGTCCATTCTTCCTGATCTAAAAATTCTTTTGCAACTCTATCCTGAGTATCAATATATGCCTGATAATCAGCGAAGACACAGTAGTAATCAACATTCATCAATCCATTTATCATATCATTAAAAATTCCCGGTTCTTTTGGGTTAAAATAGTTAGAAGCAATCATATCAATTACTCTCTTTAATGATGGATTGCTTTCATAATACTTTTTTGGATTATATCCTTTGGCTTTCAGCTCAACAACTTCTTCAGCAAGCAATCCGAAAATAAAAATATTTTCTTTTCCCACTTCTTCGAGAATTTCAATGTTAGCACCATCCATCGTTCCGATTGTTAATGCACCATTTGCAGCAAATTTCATATTGCCTGTTCCGGAAGCTTCAAGTCCTGCAACAGAAATTTGTTCTGATAAATCTGAAGCAGGAATAATTTTCTCAGCAAGTGTAACAGAATAATTTTTAAGGAAAACTACTTTAAGTTTATCACCAACATCAGGATCATTATTTATAACATCAGCAACTGAGTTAATCAGTTTGATTACCATTTTAGCAGCGTAATAAGCTGGTGCAGCTTTACCACCGAAAATTACTGTGCGCGGCACCATTTTTAGTTTTGGATTATCTTTAATTCTGTTGTAGAGAGTAATTACATGCAGAACATTAAGCAATTGTCTTTTGTACTCGTGGAATCTTTTTACCTGAACATCAAAAATTGAATCGGGATTAACATCAATGTTGTTTTCATTTTTAATGTAATCAATCAGCAATCTCCTGTTATACATTTTAACTTCACGCCATTTTTTTCTAAACGAAGCATCGTCAACAAATTGCTCAAGCTTTTTCAACTGAGATAAATCTCTAACCCAATCTTCACCAATTTTTGAAGTAATAAGTTTTGATAGTTCCGGATTAGCAGCGCGAATCCAGCGTCTTGGTGTTATTCCATTTGTAACACATAAAAATTTCTTCGGATAAATTTTATGGAAATCAGGAAATATTCTTGTCTTCAGAATATGTGTATGAAGTTCTGCAACACCATTAACTGCGAATGTTCCGACAATAGCCAGATTTGCCATTCGAACTCTTTTTTCCGGACCAGAAGAAATGATTGAAAGTTTCTCTAATATTTTTTCATCGGTTGTGTAATTTATCTTCACATCTTCCAGAAATCTTCTGTTGATTTCATAAACTATTTGAAGATGACGAGGCAGCAGTTCACCGAATATTGATTCATTCCATTCTTCGAGCGCTTCAGGAACAACTGTATGATTAGTGTAAGCAAAGGTTCTTGTTGTAATATCCCATGCTTTTTCCCATCCCATTCTTTCCTGATCAATAAGAATTCTCATCAGCTCAGGAATTGCTACAACAGGATGTGTATCATTTAATTGAATACACACTTTATCAGGAAATTCTTCAAAGCTATCGTGATTTATTTTGAACTTGCGAATTATATCCTGCAGAGTTGCAGACACGAAGAAATACTGCTGTTTTAATCTTAGAAATTTTCCTTCGACATAAGTATCGTTTGGATAAAGAACTTTTGAGATAGTTTCAGATTCATTTTTCTTAGCAACTGCTTCCACATAATTGCCTCTGTTAAAATCAGAAAATTCAAAATCCGAAACAGCTTTTGCCTGCCATAGACGAAGATTATTTACATTTTTAACTTTATAACCGGGAATAGGAACATCGTAAGCAACAGCAAGAACATCATCTGTATCAACCCAGTCAAAATAATAAGTTCCGTCAGGATAAACTTTCTTTTCAACTCTGCCATAGAATTTAACACGATATTGAAGAGACCTTCTCAGAATATCCCAGGGATTTCCGTTTTTCAACCAGTAATCAGCATACTCAACCTGATAACCATTTTCAATTTCCTGCGCAAAAATTCCGTACTCGTATCGTATTCCGTAACCGAAAGCCGGCAGCTGTAAAGTTGCCATTGAATCAAGATAACAAGCAGCTAATCTTCCCAAGCCGCCGTTACCCAAACCCATATCGTGTTCGTATTCTTTTATCTCTTCGAGATTGTAACCATCTTTTTTCAGAAGTTCACGACACTCTTCATAATAGTCAAGATTGATTAATGCATTACCAAGAAGTCTTCCCATAAGGTATTCGAGTGAAAGATAATAAACTCTTTTAGGGTCTTTGATATGATATTCTCTTTGAGTGCGAAGCCATCGTCTTACCATTCTATCGCGAACAGCAAGCGAAAGAGCGTAATAAGCATCATCTTTTGTAACAGTAATTCTATCCTTAACAAGTGTAAATTCTAAATGCTCAGCAAATTGATTCGAAATAGAAAAACTTTCCGGATCTTCTTTATCAGTAAAGAATATTGAGTTACCGTTAGAAGTTCCGTTATTTTTTTTAGCCATTGTTCAAAAACTCCTGAATATGTTTAATCATAAAAACAGCGGCACAAATTTAATTCCACATTAATTGAATACAAAAAAACTTAACAGCAGCTTAATATTCAATAATTTATAATTAAGAAGAAAATATTTCGAAAATTTCTTTATGTGGAGTGAAAATGTTACACAAAATTTTATTACTCTCATTAATATTTTTTTCACTCAGTTTTTGTCAATCTGCTACAACAAAAGGTAATGCAATATTTATTCATCCGGATGGAACCGGATTAGCTGATTGGAATGCTTTAAGAATTTTGAAAGTTGGTCCGGATGGTGAATTAAATTGGGATAAGATGAATTCGATTGGATTATACCAGAGACATATAAGAAATCGTGTTACTGCATCTTTAAACGCTGGTGCAACTATTCACGCTTATGGAGTTAAAGCTAATGGAGATGAAACTGGCGGAGTTGTTGTTCGTGCTAACGGTTTACACTCTGATATAATGAATAGCAAAATTGATAATACTGACATTTACAGATTTATATATTTGGGTTTGTTTGGTAAGTGGTTGGAGTGAAAGATTTACTCAGTAAATTAGAATTAAGTCAACCCAAACGGGGAGCTTTATAGATGTGATAAAATTTTCAGATTAATTCTCTCTTAAGTGAATTTACAATCTTTAATTATAAAAGTCTTTTTTGTTTTGCATATAGTTCTATTAAATGCTTTTCGGCTATTCTAAATCCTGTCCCGTGATTTCTTACGCCACCAGAACTCTTTAAGTGCATTCTAATATCAATCAACATTTCACTTTTATCAAAAGCATCTAAAAATTTCTCTGGAGTTGGATTTTCAAGAAGATAAGCTTCATTAAAATGAAAGTATTCTATACCTTCTTCAATTTTATTGTCGGCAAGGATTAGAAGTAATCTATCCATCTTAGACATAAATTTTCCAGCTATAACATAAGTGCTCCATTCAGCAATGTTATCAGATTCATCTTTATTACGAAGGATGATCAAATTTCTTTGTTTATCAACGACTAAATAAAAACCTTGACTGTTTGGGCTTTTGGTATTCACAGTGTTATATAGAGCTTCTCTACCTTGTTCATCGATATAACCATATTTTCCTATAATGTGACTTTGTTTGGCTTTCCAAACTGCTTTATTAAATGTAAATAATGTTATGAGTGAATTAACATTTCGCCTTGTGGCTTTAACTTCAACCCTTCCACCAATATCAGGTATAGGAATATTTGTTTCGCTTAATCCTAACTCCATTTCGACTAGATGACCAATACCTGTAGGCCCTTTACGAATAGATTTTATGAATCCTTTTTCTTGAAGTGCATTTAATTTTTTAACCAGTTGCTGAAGTTGCATATTAATTTTTCTGACAAATTACTATATATTCATTTTTAATTGTAGAAGCAGTTTCACCAACAACATTTGATGGACTATTTTTTAGGGGCATACGTTTATTAGGTATGTTTCTTATGATTGTTTCGATATGAGTAAAATTATTAGACTCGAAAAGCTGTGCAGTAATTTCGTCAGTTGGTATGATTGAACCTTTTACAGTGCGATTTCCAACAACATAACATACAAAACCACCCTTTTTTACTGTTAAAGAAACATTCTTGATTGATTGTTCATAATCCTCATAGAATGAAATTACATCCCGGGCTCTTTCTTTATCGAGAGTTTGAATAGTTTGAATAACATCGTTTAACAACTTGCTTCTGAAAATGTGTTGATGTTTTCTTTTTTCTCCTCCCATTAATAAACTATCAACTTTATTAGCATCCGTAAATCCAAGCCATTCATTTGCAAGTCTTGAATATTGCCCATAAGCTACAGTAGTTCTGCTATCGCCATAAGGAGGAGAGGTAAGTACAATATCAATAGAGTTTGTCTGAACAAGGTTTTGAGGAATTCTTTTAACAGTATTGAAATCATAAACATAAGTAATTGTATCTGTGGGGCAAGATTCAAGAAATTGAATCAATCCTTGTTTATTACGGGAAAGCTTTTTTATCATTATTCCAATAACATCTATGTCTTCTTTTTCTTTAAGATTTTTTATTCGAACCAGTTTAAATTCACTTTGTTTCACATAAGATGTTTCTCTAACCGTTTCGCTGAAAGCCACCTTAAAAAAGTTTTTGATTGCTATATCATTAATGGTTTCAATATAACCTCTTAATAGGCCTAATTTTTTCTGAATAGTTTTGGAAAACCAAAAGTCGATATTCTTCACTCGGGGAATTATTATTGAGCTGACTTTATCTTGTTGAAAATTAAGTGAAAAAAAATAATTCATAAAATCATTTAGATATGAATCTAAAACTCGAATGCTGATCTTTGTAGTTTTTGCTGTGGCAATTAGTCTAGCTAATGGGTTGATATCAGTCCCAATAGCATTTATACCTTTTAAATTAGCTTCAACAAGGGAAGTTCCTGTACCACAATATGGATCAAAAAGAAGCTTAGATTTTTTACCATAATTTTCAATAATTCTTCTAGCAACTTGAGGTATCATCATTGCCGGATAAGTATGAAAGCAATGTGTATATTCTTTTGTGTTAGCTTTTCTAAAATCCCAACTTTCGTCTATTCTTTTCCTAATTTCAACTTGGTATTGAACATTTGATTCGCTAATGATATTAGTTTTTCCTTTAATAGAAATTGTGCCCAATGACTTGTTTTTTTTTCCTTTGTATGAGAAAACTTTGTCTTTAATATTATTCTTTTTTGCCATGGAGAAACATTATTTTAATCTAAGTTTTCATTCGATATTTATTCAATGTCTAAAATAAACAATCTTAAATTAATCAATTCAACTTCTTGTAAAAAGATGAAAGCTAATTTGATTTAATAAATTTTTATTTATTGATTTGAGTTATAAACAAAAAAAGATGACATCTCAAAAGTGAAATGTCATCTTTTAATTTTTAATTGTGATTAATTACTTAAGCAGCGTCATCTTCTTCGTGATTGTTAAACCATTTGCTTCTAGTTTATAAAGGTAAACTCCACTATTAAGATTTACAGCGTTAAACTCAATGTTATAAGTTCCCGCTTCTCTGTATTCATTAACAAGAGTAACAACTTCCTGTCCAAGCAAATTGTAAACTGATATTTTTACATTACCTGATTGTGGAATTGTAAAACTGATTGATGTAGAAGGATTAAATGGATTAGGATAGTTTTGTGCTAACTCAAATTTAGCAGGTGAGACTACATCAACTTCAACAATCTTTGAATATTCGAATGTTCCGTTGAAATCAACTTGCTTTAACCTGTACTGATATTTTCCCTTGCCAAGGTTTCTATCGCTGAATGAATAACTAAGTTTTTCAGTTGTAGTTCCTGCACCAGCAACAAAACCAATTTTTTTCCAATCGCTGTTAGTGGTTCTTCTTTCAATATCAAAACCAGCGTTATTGATTTCTGTTGCTGTAGTCCATTTCAGTAAAACACTAGTTCCGCTGACTGAAGCTGTGAATGAGGTTAACTCAACAGGAATTGTAGAAGTCCAATCAGTACCTACCCTGATTCCATCAACTAAACCAGTTGGTGTGTTTGTACCTTGTCGAACGGCAAAAGATCCAATATTTACAGGATCAGAACCAACACCGGTTCCAATTGGCCCAATTGTTAAAATCGGAGTACCAGGCTCAGTTAGTGGAAATCCATTTTCATAAACGTACAATACAACCTGATCATCATCTGCTGCAGCAGGATTGAAAATATATTTTAATGCGAATAGGTATGTTTGGTTAAAATTAAGTACAACAGATGAGTCCTCTGTTCTGGTTTCAGTTGATTTAGAAAGTCCGACTACATAACCTGAACCAAAATTTCTGAAAAATACTCTGCCTCTAAAAATGGTACCAATGGTATAGGGACCAAAGTGAAAACAGTAATCAGCAGTATTTCTTGCTGAAGCTAAATTAACCATAAAGAAAGCATAAACATTTTGTGCAGTTGTAATAGAATCAGTAAATCTTCGGTTCACATCACCATCATTAACACCAGAGGAACCATTTGTAAAGGACAATGCTCCGCCAATTCCAGAGGCAGGATAACCTGCATAAGTTAAGCCTGCAGCGACATAAGCTGGACCTTGAGCTCCGCTGTGTCTTATCCAATTCGATGTTAAAGCTGTAATGTCAGGATTATCACTAGTTCCATAGTTAAAATTTTCTTCCATCAAAAGCTGAGAAAATGAAAGTGGAGCCAAAAGAAAGATAATTAGTAATAGTTTTTTCATAGCAAATCCCTTTGAAAAATATATTTGAATTTATGAAGTAAAAATAATAATAATTTTCACATTTAATATTAAGAAAATATTAAAACCTTGTTCCGAGTCGTAACAAGGTTTTAATTGATAAAATGATAGCTAAATCTACTTTAAAAGTGTCATTTTCTTCGTTGCAATAAATTCGCCTGCTTTAAGCTGAATTAAGTATATACTTGTTGATAAATCTTTTGAATCAAAAATTACTTCATATTTGCCAGCCTCTCGGTATTCATCAACCAATGTAGCTACCTCATTACCAAGTAAATCATATACTTTCAGAACTTGCCTACTACCGACTGGCGACTGCCAACTTATAACTGTTGTTGGATTAAATGGATTCGGGTAATTCTGGAACAAATGAAATTCTGTTGGTAAACCAATTTCTACAGTCTCCGCAAGATTGTAGTATTTGAAAGTTCCATTAAAATCGGTTTGCTTCAATCTATAATTGTAAGTTCCGGCAGGAAGCTCTTTATCAGTAAACGAATAATTATTTGTAGTTACCGAAGTTCCTTTTCCATTAACAAAACCTACAGTAATCCACTCTATGAAATTCGATTTTCTTTCAATTGTAAAACCAAAATTATTAGTTTCAGTAGCAGTTGACCAGCTTAAAGCAACTGAGTTACCATTTACTAAGGCAGTAAACGATGTTAATTCAACTGGGATTGTAGTTCCCTCATCAGCACCACGATAAGGATATTGACTGTCTCTTAAATCCCCATCAATATCATCAACTATTCCAGTGATAGGAATTCCAGCTAAATCTGTATCACCATCTGAAGGCGGAACAAGATGTAAATCAGTTGACGAGACAAATGAAACATTTTTGAATATAGTATTTTGTTCATTTGGAGCAACTGCTGTTTTATAATCACTTAAATTATTATATCCTGTAGTACCAACATAAGTCTTGAAACTATTTGTGCCATCAGCATGATAACAATTATAATCAATGTTGTAAGTACCTGTGTTATTTATCAATGCAAAACCAATATGATTAACATTACCTCCCGTTCTTTGATTAATTGCTATATTATTTTTCATATTAAGAGTGATCGCTGCGGCACCTATTCTAATTCCTGCTGAAGTTGTTGCGCCAGCTGTTCCGCCGCTATGAGTTCCACCAATTTTTATAGTGTTATAACAAATATTAGCTGTATAAGCATTGCTTCCAAGAAACTCAATTCCGGTTACTGTTTGAGCATTAAGGTTATCAAGGACATTTGAAATCATATTATTTTCAACATTGAAAATTGTGCCCGCTGCTGGTCCGGCAGCATAAATACCTCTAATGTTGGAGCTTGATGTAGCGGTAGTTTGTAAATCATAAATCCAATTCTTTTTTATATCATATGTAGCTCCAGCCATAGTAGTCATAATAATTCCGGAAACAATTGTGTTATTTACTCCAACTGTTTGATAGATTCTGTTTGAGTCAGCAGTAAAATTCATAGAACCAGAAACAACCCAGATACCTGCATAACCCCAATTAAATATTTCGCATTTAGAAACTCTGTTATTATCATTAGGTACAGTAGTACTACCTGCAATTCCAACTCCACTTCTTCCACCTTCAATTTTACAATTGGTAATAAGGTTATTACTATTTCCTGTTGTAGTGGAAGTACCAATAACAATTGCGCGCGGTCCTGCAGTATTCTGTGTGTTATTGACTACGTGAACATATTTAATCACATTATTTGAAGCGCCATTCTGGAGCCAGATTGTATTAGAGTTTGTTCCTGTAGTTGCTAAATTTTCAATTCTGAAATCAGGAGTATTTCCAAAGCCACCTGGTCTTCCATCTATAATTATATAATCAGCATCATTAAGTACAATAATGCCAGCAGTTGAATTGCCTGAAATAACTTCTCCGGAATTTCCTAAAGCTGGTCTGATTGTAATGGTATTTGAAGCACTTGCACCATCTTTTGCCGTTAATGTAATAGGAATGGTCTCCGAACTTTGATTATAAGCAGAAAGAATTTCGATCAAATAAGATTGAGTCATTGGTGTAGGAATCGCATTATAAGCTTCAGCTATTGAGGCGTGTGTACTAACTAAGGTTCCTACGCCATCTCTTAATTCAACAGATCCTGTTTGTGGGAAAACGAAAATTGTAATAAAGAAAAGCAAAAAAATCGTAAACAAATTTTTCATAGCATCCTCCGAAATGAATGATAAAAAGTTTACTTATAAGATTGCACTAATGGATATAGTTCTTAACAAATATCAGCAATTCAATATTATATGTCAACCTTTTGCTAAAATATTTAAAATAAAAAACCGACCCTCTTATCAGGTCGGTATTTGAAAAAAAGTTAAAATTAATTGTTCAGTGATTTAAACTTAAACCACCAATCGTATCCTTCTTCTTTCTTTCTTTCTTCAATTAAAGCCATATCTTTTGGAGGCGGAATTATTACCTTATCACCAATGAGTTCATTGTGAGGCCAGTTTTCAGGCATTGCAACTTTATTCTTATCAGAAATTTGCAAAGCTTTTAATGCACGCAGCACTTCATCTATTTGTCTTCCGACTTCCTGTGGATAATATATCATCAATCTGATTGTAGCTTCTGGATCAATTATGAATACTGCACGAACCGTATTTGTGCCTTTCCCGGGATGAATCATCCCAAGTGATTCAGCAACTTTGCCCATATCATCAGCTATAATAGGGAATGGTATATTAACTTTCAGATTATCCTGAATCCACTCAACCCATTTAATATGTGAAAATACCTGATCGATAGATAATCCAATTAACTCAGCATTAAGTTTTTTGAATTCATCATTTCTTTTTGCGAATGCAACAAATTCAGTTGTACAAACCGGTGTAAAATCAGCTGGATGACTAAACAAAACAATCCATTTACCTTTGTAATCTTCCGGAATTTTTTTCATTCCGTGAGTTGTCTGAACTTCCATTGAGGGCATTTTCTCACCAATCAGAGGAATACCTTTTCTATTTGTCTGTTCCATATTATTTCCCTTTCATTTTTGTTTAACAGGTTTATTAATTTTGTTATGTATGATTCACAAGTGAAAGAAAAGTTTCATTTAAATTTATCATTAGTCACATTGAAATCGAAAAACACAAAGTAACAATTAACAACTGCTAAATAATGGAGAGTGTTTTATGTCAATCAAATATTGGCTGGTTAAATCAGAGCCGGATGTTTTTTCCTGGGAAGACTTAAAGAAAAGTAAAGACCAAACCACTTATTGGGATGGTGTAAGAAATTATCAGGCAAGAAATTTTTTAAGAGATGAAATGAAAAAAGGTGATTTGGTTTTATTCTACCATAGCAACTCTGATCCACTTGCTGTGATGGGTGTTTGTGAAGTTGTGAAAGAAGGATATCCTGATCATACTCAATTTGATCCTGATAACAATCATTATGATCCCAAAGCTGATCCGAAAAATCCAATATGGTATATGGTAGATGTAAAATTAAAAAAGGAGTTCAAACATCCTGTGACTCTTGATGAAATTAAATCAAATCCTAAATTGAAGAAAATGAAATTGATTCAGCGAGGAAACAGATTATCTGTAATGCCAGTAACAAAAGAAGAGTTTGACGAGATTGTAAAGATGGGAACAAAGTAAATTATTGGGCTGTAGCTCAGTTGGGAGAGCGGTTCGTTCGCAACGAACAGGTCGTCGGTTCGATCCCGATCAGCTCCACTACAATTTATAAATTCTTGGTCATTAAAAAATGTTTTATCTCTCCGAATAGAGTGTGTGATTCTTTAATAATATTATACCCATTCTTTTCATAAAATCTAACAACATTTTCTCTTGCGTGTAGAACAATTTTCTTTGCACCTTTTTCCAAAACTCTTCTTTCTAATTCATCCAAAATTAATTTTCCAACGCCTTTACCCTGCCATTCATTTTCAACTGCCATATATCTTATCTGCGCTTCATCTTCAGTATTAAAATGTGCACGGCCACAACCAACAATTTTATCTCCATCAATTGCTATTATGTGAATTGCCTGTCCT
>Ga0272446_1001641_pt1 | contig 32056 bp, 29 predicted proteins | sample YNPCB0061_FD_194587 | JGI IMG/M metagenome (GOLD analysis project Ga0272446, IMG submission 194587) | Hot spring microbial mat communities from Yellowstone National Park, WY, United States - YNP-CB-006-1 | ecosystem: Environmental > Aquatic > Thermal springs > Hot (42-90C) > Sediment | place...
GCGTCAGCGAAACCACGCTGGCCAGCCTCTTTCATTCCAGCCCGGACAGCATTGTCGTCACCACGCCCGAGGGGGGAGTGATCCTGGATGTCAACGATACGCTGCTTCGCACCACGGGCTACCGGAGAGATGAGGTAATCGGGCGAAGCACCCTGGAACTGGGTCTCTGGATGGACCTCGAACAGCGTACCCACGTGCTTGAGGAACTCAACCGGACAGGCCTGTGCACCGGTGTTGAAGCCGTCTTTCGTGCGAAAGACGGAAGGCCGATTCCAGCTCTGATATCCTCCCGGCTCATCGAGATTCGGGGCGCGCCCTGTTACCTGTCCACGGTTCGGGACATCACCGACCGCAAGCGCGCCGAACAGGAGCGGTCCCGGCTCGAGGAGCAACTCCGGGAGGCCCAGAAGCTGGAGAGCATAGGCAGGCTCGCCGGAGGCATCGCTCACGACTTCAACAATCTCCTGACGGTGATCAACGGATACAGCGATCTGATGATGGCCCAGTTGGACGAGCGCGATCCGCTGCGCGAATCCCTGGTCCAGGTCCGAAACGCGGGGGAGCGGGCGGCCGGTCTGACCCAGCAGTTGCTGGCCTTCAGCCGCAGGCAGATCATCGCGGCGAAGCCGCTCAACCTGAACGGGCTGGTCGAGGACATGCACGACATGCTCCAGCGCCTGCTGGGAGAGGACGTGGAACTGGTCATCCGGCTGGACCCAGCCCTCGGGCTTGTCATGGCCGACACGAGCCAGATGCACCAGGTCCTCATGAACCTGGTGGTCAACGCCAGAGACGCCATGCCCGGCGGCGGCACGTTGCTGATTGAAACCGGCAACATTGATCTGGACGAGGCTTATTCGGCCCGGCACCAGGGAGTGGAGCCGGGCCCCTACGTCATGCTCGCCGTCACCGATACCGGAATCGGGATGGACGCCGAGACGCAGGGGCGCATTTTCGAGCCCTTCTTCACCACCAAGCCAAGCGGCAGAGGCACAGGGCTTGGCCTGGCCACGGTCTATGGCATTGTGCGCCAGAGCGGAGGATGGATCTGGGTCTACAGCGAGGTGGACCGGGGGGCCACTTTTAAGATCTATCTGCCCCGCACCGGGGGCCACATCGAGGCCGGCGAGGCGGAGAAGATCGAAACCGGGACGTTGCGCGGCCGTGAAACCGTTCTGGTGGTCGAGGATCAGGACGAAGTCCGCGAGCTCGTTTCCCAGGTCCTGAAATCGTATGGATACCGGGTGCTGGCGGCGGCCAACGGTGGTGAGGCGCTGTTGCTGGCCGAGGGCCATCCGGGGCCGATCCACCTGATGCTGACCGACGTCGTCATGCCGCGCATGACGGGCAAGCAGTTGGCCGAGCGCGTGGCGCCTCTCCGTCCGGGCATGAAGGTTCTGTACATGTCGGGCTATACCGACAACGTCATCGCTCACAGGGGCATTTTGGATTCCGGCGTGGCCTGCCTTACCAAACCGTTCACACCGGCCGCGCTGGCGGCAAAAGTGCGGGAGGTTCTTGGTGCTACAACTGGGATGAAGGACTCATGATATGGAGAACGATCTGTTTTCTTTAAGCGGCAAAGTCGCCGTGGTGGTTGGGGGCGGTGGTGTCCTGGCGGGCGCGATGGCCGAAGGGATGGCCAAGGCCGGAGCCGGCATCGCCATCGTGGATTTCAATGCGGAAGCCGCCCAGAAGCGCGCGGAGGCGATCCGCGCATTGGGCCGCAGAAGCGTGGCCATTCAAGCCGACGCGGCGGTCAAGAAAGACCTGGAAAGGGCTCTCGACACCACGCTCTCCGAACTCGGGCAGGTTGATGTGTTGCTGAACGCCGCGGGGATCAATTCCGGCACCCCGTTTTTCGAAATCTCCGAAGAGGAGTGGCACCGGATCCTGGATGTGGATCTGAAGAGCGTCTTTCTGGCCTGCCAGGTGTTCGCCAGGCACATGATCGACGCCGGCAAGGGAGGCTCGATTATCAACATCTCGTCGGCGTCGTCGGGTCCGCCGCTGTCGAAGGTATTCACCTACAGTATCGCCAAGGCCGGCGTGAACCAGTTGACCCAGTTCCTGGCCCGCGAATTCGCTCCCCATCGCATCAGGGTGAATGCCATCGTGCCCGGATTTTTCCCCGCCGAGCAGAACCGCAAACTGCTCACCTCCGAGCGCATTGAGAAAATCATGGGGCACACCCCCATGGCCCGGTTCGGCGACGCCGGGGAACTGGTCGGCATGGCTATTTATCTGGCCTCGGAGCGGGCCTCCTCCTTCGTCACCGGCGCCCTGCTGAGGGTGGACGGCGGCTTCGGCGCCATGACCATCTGACCCGTCAGGGCGTCTTCTCGGAGTGCGCTCCGGGCCCGGAGAGGTGCTTGTAAAACTCCAGGTCCCGGCCGGTGAACATCTTGGTGACGTAAATGATCTGCCCGGTGTGCTGCGCGAAGTGCTCCACCACGTGGTAGATCCCCTCCAGCAGGGTCACCTGGTATCCCTGCGGGCTCATCGACTGGGTGAGCCGTCCGGGCGGCAGCGACTCCAGCACCGCGGCCGCCTCGTTGACCGTCTCTGTCAGCCGGCTGACGAGTTCGGCCTTCGATAGACTGCCGCGCGCCGCGAACTCACTGTCCCGCTGGCGCGTATCGGGGGCGCCGCCCACGCCGGAAAGAATCCACTGGCGCACATTGCCGGCAAGGTGCAGCAGCAGGTTGCCGACCGCATTCTCGTGGTTCCCGCCTCGCGCCCACACCTCCTCTTCATCCAGCCGATCCAGGCACTGGACGATGCGTTCCGCCAGTTGCCGCAGCTTGCGGACGGAGAAGTCGATAAAGACCCGTTCCGCCTCCGCGCTCACAGCACCTCTTCCTGCCAGTTCTCCAGCACGGCCTTCACCCTGGCGGTGAACTGGTCGGCCAGAGCGCCGTCGATCAGGCGATGATCGAAGGTGAGCGAAAGATAGCAGATCGAGCGAATCGCAATGGCGTCGTCGATCACCACCGGCGTCTTCTCGATCGCGCCCACACCCATGATGGCCACCTGAGGCTGATTGATCACGGGGGTAGCGAACACGCTGCCGTATCCGCCGAAGTTGGTGATCGAGAACGTTCCGCCTTGCACTTCGTCCGGCTTGAGCTGGCGGGAACGCGCCCGCGCAGCCAGATCCACGATCGAGCGCTGCAACCCGACCACGGTCTTTTCGTCCGCGTTGCGGATGACGGGCACAATCAGGCCGTTCTCCAGGGCGACGGCGATCCCGATGTTGATTTCGTTGTGGTAGATGATGTTGTTGCCGTCTATCGAGGCATTCAGCAACGGGAAGGCGCGCAGGGCTTCGCAGATGGCCCGGGCGACGAAGGGCAGATAGGTGAGCGAAAATCCGTAGCGCGCCTGGAATTCAGCTTTTTGGCGCTCCCGCATCTTCACCACCCGGGTCATGTCGGCTTTGTGGACCGTGGTGACGTGGGCCGACGTGCGCTGGCTCAGGACCATGTGCTCGGCGATCTTGGCGCGCATCGGAGTCATCGGCTCGATGCGGGTCTTCGGCGCGCCGGCGACGGGAGACAACTGCGGCGGAGGCGCCTGCGCGGCCGGCGCGATGGGAGGCGGAGCGGGCGGCCGGGGGACGGGTGCTGGGGCGGCGGGCGGCGGAGCGGCCGTCCTCTGTTCCAGGTAGGCTTCTACATCCTGCTTGGTGATCCGGCCTCCGGCCCCGGTTCCTTTTACCTTGGTCAGGTCGATATTGTGCTCTCGCGCCATCCGGCGCACCAGGGGAGACAGCGGACCCTGCACCTGGACGGGTTCAGGCTCCGGCACGGCCGGTGGAGCGGGCGGCTCGGCGGCGGGCGGCGGCGCGGCCGGCGTCTCCGCGGATGCGGCCGCCGGTTCGGCGGGCGCCGGAGCCGTCAGGCCCGCTCCGGTCTCATCAATCCGCGCTACCACGGTGTTGATGCCTACGGTCTTGCCCTCCTCCACCAGCACCTCCGCCAAGGTGCCGGCGGCCGGCGAGGGGATCTCCGTGTCCACCTTGTCGGTGGAGATCTCAAACAGCGGCTCGTCCCGCTCGACGCGCTCGCCCGGCTTCTTCAACCACTTGGTCAGCGTTCCTTCTACAATGCTCTCGCCCATCTGGGGCATGACTACGTCGGTCATATGACAAGCTCTCCCACTTCCACAATCTCACGGCCGAAAACACGGCCGAAGTGATCGGCGAGGCGGCCGGCGACTTCCTTGCGTCCGGCAGCCACCCCCAACTCCCGCATCGAGGTGACCGGTTTGGTGAGCCCGCACGGCACGATGAATTGGAAGTACGACAGGTCGGTATCCACATTCAGGGCGAATCCGTGCGAGGTGATCCAGCGGCTGATATGGACGCCGATGGCGGCGATTTTACCGCCTCCGACCCAGACGCCGGTGGCGCCGGCCTCACGGCCCGCCTCAATGCCAAAATCGGCCAGCGCCGCGATGATCACCTGCTCGACGGCGCGCACATAGGCCACCACGTCCCGCTTCCACTCCCTCAGGTCCATGATCGGGTAACCGACAACCTGGCCGGGGCCATGGTACGTGATGTCGCCCCCACGGTCCGTGCGGTGAAACGACACCCCGGAGCGGCGCAACACTTCTTCGTTCGCCAGCAGGTGATCCAGGTGGCCGTTGCGGCCCAGCGTGATGACGTGGGGGTGTTCGACAATCAGAAACTGATCGGGAATCAGGCCCTGTTTGCGCAGGTCCACGAGACGCTGCTGCATCTCCCAGGCCCGAGCGTACTCGACCCGCCCGAGATCACGGAACTCGCACTTATGCATTAATCGCCAGGCCGTAGACGGCGTTGAACGCCTCACCCATCGCTTCATACAGCGTCGGATGAGCGTGAATCGTGCTCATCAGGGTTTCAACGGTCGCTTCTGCCTCCATGGCCGCGACCGCCTCTGAGATCAGCTCGAACCCCGAGGGCCCGATGATATGAACTCCCAGAATCTCACCGTACCTTGCGTCCGCCACCACTTTGATGAACCCGTCGTGGCTGCCCAGAATGGTGGCCCGGCTGTTGGCGGAGAACGGGAACTTTCCGATCTTCACGTCATAGCCCTGGGCGCGGGCCTGCGCCTCGGTCAAACCCACGCTGCCGATGCCCGGTTCGGTGTAGGTGGCGCCCGGAATGCGGTTCCGGTTCACCGGCCGCACCGGCCTCCCCGCGATATGCGCCACCGCCACCATTCCCTCCATGGAAGCCACGTGCGCCAGTTGCGGAGTGCCCGCCACCACATCGCCGATGGCGTAAATGCCGGGCTCGGCGGTCTGCTGGAACGGGTCTGTCTTGATGAATCCGCGGTCCAGTTCCACCCGGGTGCGATCCAGGCCAATATTCTCGGTCAGCGGCTTTCGTCCCACCGCCACCAGCAGCCGTTCCACCTCGAAGTCCTCTTTCTCCCCCCCGGCGAGGGTGGCCGAAACGCGCACTCCCGTATCGGTCTTCTGAACATTCTCGACGCGGGCGCCCGTCTCGACGCGAATGCCGGAGCGCTTGAACACGCGCGCAAGTTCCCTGGAGACTTCTTCGTCCTCCACCGGCACTATCCGCGGCAGCATCTCCAGCAGAGTCACCTCAGCGCCGAAACGATTGAAAATGGAGGCGAACTCCACGCCCACCGCACCGGCGCCGATCACCCCCAGCGTTTTCGGCACCGTGGTCAGGTTCAAAATCTCGATATTGGTGAGAATGCGCTCCGGGTCCGGCTGCAAGCCCGGCAGCATGCGGGCTTCCGACCCCGTGGCAATGATGATGTTCCGGGCTTCCAGAGTGCTCGCTCCGGCGGCCGACTGGACTTCAATCTGCCCCTTCCCCTTCAAGGTCGCGAATCCCTTGATCCACTCGACCTTGTTCTTGCGCATCAGGAACTCGATGCCTTTGGCGTGCTTGGCCACAACGCGGTTCTTGCGGTCAATGACCTTGGGGTAGTCCAGGCGTGGCGATTCGCAGTGAATGCCTTCGTCGCTCGCGTGCACAAAATGCTGCCACACTTCGGCTGTGTGCAACAACGCCTTGGTGGGAACGCAACCGACGTGCAGGCACGTCCCGCCCAGTTTCGCATCCTTTTCAATCAGCGCGGTCTTGAGTCCGAACTGCCCGGCGCGCACCGCCGCGGAGTACCCGCCAGGACCGCTCCCGATTATCACCAGATCGTAGGGCATTGCCCATCATTCTAACAGGATCGGCCCGGCCGGCAGCGTCTCTTCCGGGCCCAAAGCGCGTTAGAATATCTGTCGGAAACGGAGGTGAGTATGCCTTACTACGTTTTCGTCTGCCGGGACTGCAAGAAAGACTTCACCGAGCATCTCCACATGTCGGATCTCGACAAGGGAGGCATCAAATGCCCCCACTGTGGGAGTGAGAAGGTCGATCAGAAGTACACCGAATTCGCGGCTGTAACCTCGAAAAAGAGCTGAGACAGCCAACCCGGCGCTTGGGCCGCGTCTCCCTGCTGCCGCGGCCCGAGCGCCGGCTCCTGACGGTCAGAAAACAATCCGGGCCGCAAGTTCCATCTGGCGGCTCTGGTTGGCCTGGTTGAATATCTTCCCGAAGCTCGCATCTCCGAAGGTCGTGTTCGGCCCGGAGAATACCGGATGGTTGAGGAAGTTAAACGACGATGCGCGGAACTCGACTTTGGACTTCTCGGTGATCCGGAAGTCTTTCGCCAGAGTCACGTTAATGTTGTTCATGCCGGGTGAGCGCACCTTGCCGATGCGGGGGGCGAGATTGCCGAACGTGTAATCGGGCGGCTGGGCGAAAGCGCTGGTGTTGAAATACCGGTCCAGCCGTTTGACGATCGGGCCGCTGATGCCCGCCGACGGGTCGCCGTTGGCGTTGGGGCGGCCGCTGCCGCTGCCTGCCACGCTGCGCGAGAGGCCGAACCCGACCGGGAATCCGCCCTGGAACGTGTCAAACGTCGAAAGCGTCCACCCGCCGACCACCAGATCCAGAGCCCGGGACATGTTCGTCCCGAAATGGCGCTTCTGGCCAAACGGCAGATCCCAGGCCGCGGTAATGGTGAGCCGCTGCGGAACGTCCCAATCGCTCAGCGCCCGCTCGGCCCTGCGGTTGTAATTGCTTTGGGGGTTCGTCAGGTCGCTGATATTCTTCGCGATGGTGTATGCCACCAGCGCGGTCACTCCATGCGACATGCGTTTCTCCAGTTTCATCTGCACCGAGTGATAGATGTTGTTGCCGAAGGCGGGCGCATTGCGGGTCACACCCTGGAACTGCGGGTACGGCCGGAGCAGTTGCGACTGGGCGATCGTCTTGCCGCCCAGCGAGCCCGTCAGGTACCCGTAAAACGGGTTGGCAACGGCCTTGGAAAGCTCCCCTCCCATGGAGAGGTATTGCGGATTGAGCTGGTTCAACTCTTCGTTCACGGCCCCGGTGAAGTCGGTCGGCGGCGCCGCAAGGTGAATGCCCCGGCCGCCTACGTAGGCGATCTCGAACATGGTCCGCGACATCAGCTCGCGCTGGATGTTGAACTGCCAGTTGTGATACACGGGCGTGAGATCGCTGGGCTCGACGAAGGAAACGCTCTGCCCCACCAGGGTCAGCATGCGCTGGGAATTCCCCACCAGCGGCAGCAGTCCGCCGGGAAAGGGATTCTGGAGCCGGTCGACCGGCGTGTAGCCGTCCTGCGTGGTCACCATGGTGGTGGTGTTGCTGTAGCCGACCGGGAAAACCGAGCCGATAAGCGGAATGTAGCTCAGCGAGTAACCGCCCCGGAAGACCGTCTTCGGATTCAGGCTGTAAGCGAATCCAAAGCGGGGCGCAAAGTTGTTCCGGTCCGGATCGTAGATTCCCCGGGGATTTCCGTCCACACCCGCGTAGAGCAGGCCGCCGCGCAGATCCAGCCCCGGCACTTTCAACGGGCTGGGGGTCCGGTAAGCGAAGCCGCGCGTGGTGCGGTTGTAGCGCTCCGTGCGCGGGCTCTCGTACTCGTAGCGGATGCCCATGTTCAGCGTCAGCTTGCGCGAGATGCGATAGTCGTCCTGGAAGTAGAAGCCGTAGTAAACGCTCTGTACGGAAACGCCATTGGCATAATCGATGCTGCCGCTGCCCGGCCAGCCCATCAGGAATGAAGCCATCGCGAATCCGGTGCCCGAGGCCGTGGCCGTGGCGTTCGGCCCGCCGGTGGCAGCCTGGTTGAATGAGAAAGTGCCGGAGGGCCGGCTGTTCTTCAGAAAGTTGCCGCGCAGCAGCCGGACCTCGCCTCCGGTCTTGAACAGATGCTTGCTGCGCTGCATCGACAGGCTGGATTGCGCCGTGTAGGTGTAGCCCGGCTGCTCGACGTACCCGCTTCCGGCCAGCCCCTGGAAGCCGGTAATGCTGATGGTCGGAAAGGCGGGGTATTGCACCGTGTTCACAAACTGTTTGGAGAAGCCGAGCGACGCCAGGTCGAAGCCATAGGAGTAAGGCCGCTGCTGCTCCTTGCCGAAGGCATAACCGATCCGGGTGTCCAGCGTGGTGCTGGGATTGATCAGATAGGTGTCATTAATGGCGATGCCCTTGGCGGGACGATGCACCACGTTGCGCCCGGGCGTGGCCAGACCGTCGAAGTCGTAATTAAAGTTGAAAAACGCGTCGCCGATATTGAACCGGGTGTAGGTCTGGTGCTTCTGGGTAAGCTGGTGGTCGATCTTGACTACGTAGCCGTCACGCGTGGTCGGCCACTTGCTGCCCTGCACAAAGTTCTGCACCCAGGGAGTCGCCGGGTTCGTATTGGGGTTGTTCGGCTCCGGCCAGTACTTCATCATGCTGCGGGCCACCGGGTCCTGGAGGGAACTCGGAATTACCTTGTCAGGTATCGGCGTGCGGGTCGGGATTCCATTGATGAGCTGCACCGAGAATGGGTCGTAGATCACGTTGGGGATCTCGCTGAAATCGCCCTGGCGCATCTTGGCCGTGGGCACGTTGCTGGTGGTGCTCTGGCCGTTGCCCTCGCGGCTGCCTTCGTAACTGAAGAAGAAGAAGGTCCGGTTTCTGCCGTCGTAAACCTTCGGAATGACAACCGGGCCGCCCACGCTGGCGCCGAATGTGTTCACCGTGTAGGGGGTGAGCTTCTGGCCCTTCCCGCGCGGGAAGAACTGGTTCGCATCCAGCGCCGAGCTGCGGAAGTACTCGTACATCGAGCCGTGCAGATCGTTGGTGCCGGACTTGATCACGATGTTGGTGATGGCGCCGCCCGCCCGGCCGTACTCGGCCGGCAGCGTGCCCATTTGCAGCTTCATCTCCGCCACCGCGTCGGTGGGAGGCACCCAGGGCGAGAGGGCGAGACCACGGCCCACGTTTACCGTGTTGGCCACGCCGTCCACCGATACGTCCCCGGACGCCAGGGGCGCTCCGTTGGCCGTGAACAGCACGTTGGTTCCCGTGTCGCTCGGCCTCACGTCTTCCCAATAACGCTGGCCCACCACCCCGGTGGCCAGGTTGTACATGTAGAGGCTGCTGTGACCTTTCAGCGGGAGATTGTCGATAATCTCCCGGTTGACGACTGAACCGAGCGACGACGATTCGGCCTGCACCACAGCCACATCGCCGACCACCGACACCGTCTCGGCGGCCTCTCCGAGCGGCAGTTGCACATCCAGCCGGATGTTGTCGTTCAGGCTCAGCGTAATGCCGTCGCGCACGGTTGTCTTGAAGCCCGCGGCCTTTACGGTGAGCGTGTAGCGGCCGGGTACGACAAACTGGAACAGATAGTGGCCGGCCGGATCACTGGGTATGCTGCGTTCGATACCCGTTTCCACGTTTTTCAGGGTTACCGTTGCGTTTGGAACCGCCGCCTGGGACGGGTCCGTAATATCGCCTTGCAGCGTGGCCCGGAACTCTTGAGCCGCCAGAGAACAGGCCAGTGCAGACGCCAGCAGAATGACTTTCAAGAGAGACACAGATAACCTCCGAATCCTTTCCCCGGCTATTGCTATCACAAAGACCGGCCGAAGGCAAGCGAGCCGGGGGTTCGGAGGTTGCTGGAATTGCCCGGATTCGTTGAGGGTCTTGCGGAGAGGGTTCCCAGTGGGGCGGTTGGCCTACATCACTGCCCGGCCGGCAGCGGGCATCAGGCGGTTGCGGATCTGGTTCATAATGTCCGCGGCCAGGAAAGGCTTGCGGAGCACCGGAAAATCCTCCTGCTCGCAAACGGTCTCGTCTTCCGGCGGCAGCACGGAACCGGTCATGATGATCACCGGCAAAGCCGGGAATCCGCGCCGCAGTTCCAGTCCCAGTTCCACGCCAGTCCGGTCCGGCAACAGGTAGTCCAGCAGGGCGGCATCCGGCCGTTGGGAGGCTATCAGGCTCTTGGCGGCCCCGGCGGATTCGGCGGTCAGCAGCTTCCAGCCGGCTTCCGCCATCAGGCGTTCCAGAAAATGCAGCAGGTCGCGATTGTCGTCGACAATCAGAACCGTCGGATGGGCCGGCAGGGGCGCCTCTTCGGACTCCGCCGTACGGAAAGTGAGGCTTTCCTTGTCCTCGGCGAGTTCCACCCGTACTCGCGACCCCGGCTCGATCTGCCCGGTCGCCACCAGGGTGGCCAGCGGCTGGGTCAGTTGGCGGTGAATGGTGCGGTTCAGTTCCCGGGCGCCGTATTCCGCGCTGGTCCCCTTGCGAAGCAGGAACTGGCGGCTCTCGAAGGGCACTTCGATGGTGAAGCAGCGCTGCCCCAACCGGGTGTTCACGTGCTTCTGCAACTCCGTGATCTGGAAGTCGAGAATCGCCGACAGCGACTCGTTGTCCAGAGGCTGGTAGGTGATGATGCAGTCGATGCGGTTCACAAACTCCGGCGAGAACCGCTTCCGCACCGCCGCCAGGGCAATGCCTTCCAGTTTCGAGGTCAGGTCGGGGCGTTCCTTAACCCCGGCCGACTGGAAGCCGAAATCCGGGTTGATCTCGCGCATCATCTCGCGGGCGCCCAGATTGCTGGTCAGGAACACGATGCTCTTCTCGAAGTTGACCGTCGAGTTGTCGCCCAGCCGCAGAGTTGCCCGGTCCAGCACGCCCAGCAGCAGCCGCGTCATCGAGGGGGCCGCCTTTTCGATCTCGTCGAACAGGACGATCGACAGGTTGCATTTCTCGCTGGTAACCGCATTGAGCTTCTGCTGGGTCAGCACGGGCTGCGTTTCGCGGTGCCCCAGGTAGCCGGGAGGCGCCCCGATCAGCTTGGCGACTTCATGCTCCATCTGGAATTCGCCGCAGTCGATCTTCAGGACATTCTTCTCGCTGCCGTGCAGAATCTCCGCCAGAGCCTCGACGGTCTTCGTCTTCCCGGTCCCGGTCGGTCCCAACAGCAGAAACACACCCACCGGGCGACCCTCCGGCGCCAGCCCGGCCTGAAACATCTGAATATACGGAACAATGAGCTTGGTTGCGGCGGGTTGCCCCACCACCTTCTGCGACAGCACCGCAGTCAAGTCTTCCGCCGAGTCGGCCGGATGTCGTTTGGATCGCGAACCAGGTTGTCCAGATTTCATCGGATCGCCCCCGCCTCCGACTCTATTATACGAACGCCCCTTGCGCTTCCTGAGCGGAGACGCGCCCGATTCCGGCTTCTCGAGGTCTTTTTTCAAGACGATAACTCCCTGAAAAATGAACGAATTGCGTCCCCAATTCGTTGGCTTGCCTGACCATCTCCGTAAGGGTTGTGAACGCGCGCCATGCGGTCGTACTCTTCTTGATTCTCCAACAAAACGGAGGCCGAGTCGAGGATACGCTTTTCGTCGGTCCCCACCAGCTTCACGGTTCCGGCCTGAACAGCCTCGGGACGCTCCGTCTTTTCGCGCATCACCAGGATTGGCTTGCCGAGCGACGGGCCTTCTTCCTGAATCCCTCCCGAGTCGGTAATCAGGATGTGCGCCCGCCGCATCAGGTCCACGAACGGCACGTAATCGAGCGGTTCAATCAGGACGACATTCCGCCGTCCCGACAGGCGCCGGGTCACCGGATCCGTGACATTCGGGTTCCGGTGCACGGGGTAGACAATCTGCACGTCGTCGCGCTCGGCCAGGCGGGCCAGCGCGGAGCAGATTCGTTCAAATCCGGATCCGAAACTCTCCCGCCGGTGCGCGGTCACCACAATCAGCTTGCGGGACGGGTCCAGTTCCGGCCAGTCGCGCCGGGGAAGGTCGCCGCACTCCAGGCGGTCGCGCACGTACAGAACGGCGTCGATTCCCGAGTTGCCGGTCACCACGATCCGCCGCGAGTCGATGCCCTCGGCCCGGAGGTTGGCGGCGGCGCCCTCGGTCGGCGCGAAATGCAGCGCGGTCAGGCGCGTGGCCAGGACCCGGTTCATCTCCTCGGGAAAGGGCTGGCGCATGTCCCAGGTCCGCAATCCGGCCTCGACGTGGCCCACGGGAACCCCGGCATAAAAGGCCGCCAGCGCGCCACAGAACGTCGTGGTCGTGTCGCCCTGCACCAATACCATGTCGGGCTTCTCGCCGGCCAGCACGGGCTCCAGAGCGGCAATGATCCGGGATGTGGATTGAAACAGGGTTTGCCCCGGAAGCATAATGTCCAGATCGTAGTCCGGCCGCACCCGGAAGGCCGCCAGAACCTGATCCAGCATGTCCCGGTGCTGGGCCGTGACACAAACCCGGACCTCGAATTCAGATGCGCAGTCGCGCAGGTGGAGCAGAACCGGGCATAGCTTGATCGCCTCCGGCCGCGTCCCGAAAACCAACAGGACTTTTCTCATGGACTAGTGCGGTTACCAGCTTGCTATCAGTGCCAATGCAAAGGAAATGAAGTCGGTGGGTCAAACTGATGATTCGATTCCGTCCGCGCCGCGGCGTCCTTAGCGGTGCCGGAACGTGATTCTGCCCTTGGTCAGATCGTAGGGCGAGAGTTCCAGGGTGACACGGTCGCCCGCCAGCACCCGGATGCGGTTGCGGCGGAGTCGTCCCGCCAGGTGGGCCAGCACGACCCGGTCGTGCTCCAACTGGACACTGAACAGACCGCTGGGAAACTTCTCCAGAACAACTCCGGTCACTTCGATGTTGTCTTCTTTACTCATAATCTCCTGACTTCGACGCCCTGCGCCGGCCCCGTTTCCGGCGCAGGACGCAACCAGGTCGGAAGGACCCCGAATCAGGCCTCCAAGGTTACATTGGCTGCCTGTAGACCTTTCGGACCCTGCGTTACTTCGAATTGCACTTTGTCGCCGCCGTCCAGCTTGCGGTAACCCTCGGCCTGGATGGCGGAGAAATGGACAAAAACGTCTTCTCCGTTCGCTCGTTGAATAAATCCGTAACCCTTTGCCGCGTTAAACCACTTAACCGTTCCGTTTTCTTTCGTTGCCATCGTTTGTAACCCCAACATCTGTGCCAACTTGCAAGAAAGGGGGTTGCGGCTCTCAGCGAGCTGGCAACCCCCCTCATCAAATGTTTACAGAAGCAGAAGGCAAGAGTCAAACGCGTTTTCATTATACCGTAGAGATGGGGTACTCCTCCCGTATGGCCGACTACCGAAAGATCGGAATTCTCATCGTTCGCGGCGGGCGCATCCTGCTGTGCCGGAAGAAGCATTCCACCAGTCTGCTGATCCTGCCAGGCGGCTGCCTCGAGCCCGGCGAATCCGCCCTGGAATGCCTCGGCCGGGAACTGCGGGAAGAGCTCGGCGCGGTTTCCGTCTCCGGGCTCGAATACCTGGGTGTTTACACCGACCGGGCGGCGAACGACGATCCCCGTGTCGCCCGGACCGTGAGTATCGAGCTCTACCGCGGCCAACTGGCCGGGACCCCGGTCGCCAGCTCCGAGATCGCCGAACTGGTCTGGTTCGGCGAGTCCGACGACCGTGCCCAGTTGGCTCCCAGCCTGGTAAACAAGATTTTGCCCGACCTGATGGCCCGGGGAATTCTCCCCTGGCGGTAGTTGCCACCCGGCGGCGGCTCTTCCGAGAATGAAATAAGCCCTGTGAACCCAACCGAACTGCTGGCTCCGGCCCGGGATCTCGAATGCGGTGTCGCCGCCATTCAATGCGGCGCCGACGCCGTCTATATCGGCGCGCCGCGCTTTGGCGCGCGCCAGGCCGCGGGCAACAGCCTGGACGACATCGCCGCTCTGGCCCGCTACGCGCATCAATTCTGGGCTCGCGTCTATGCAACTCTCAACACCCTGCTCACCGGCGACGAGCTGCCGGCCGCGCGCCGGTTGGCCTGGCAGCTTTACGAAGCCGGCGTGGACGGGCTGATCATCCAGGACCCCGGGCTGCTCGAAGGGGACCTGCCCCCGCTTCCCCTCATCGCCAGCACCCAGATGCACAATCACACGCCCGCCCGGGTGGCCTTCCTCGAGCAGGTGGGTTTCCACCGCGCGATTCTGGCCCGCGAGCTCACCCTGGAGGAAATCCGGGCGATCCGCGCCGCCGCCCCCCGCATCGAACTCGAAAGCTTCGTCCATGGCGCGCTGTGCGTGTGTTTCAGCGGCCAGTGCTACCTGAGCTACGCCATCGGCGGGCGCAGCGCCAACCGCGGCCAGTGCGCCCAGCCCTGCCGCAAAGCCTATACCCTCGTCGATGCCCGGGGACGGGTGCTCGAACGCGGCAAGCACCTGCTCTCGCTGCGCGATCTGAATCTGTCCGCTGAGATTCCCGCCTTGATTGCCGCCGGAGTCACGGCGTTCAAAATCGAGGGCCGGCTCAAGGACCGGACTTACGTAGCCAACCTGGTTGCCTGCTATCGCCGGCAGCTTGACGCCTTGGGCGTGCGCCGCAGCTCCTCCGGAACCAGCACGCCCGGCTTCACACCCGACCCGGCGAAGACCTTCAACCGCGGCTTCACCACCTACTTCCTGAAAGGCCGCGGCGCGCCCATGGGATCCATCGACACCCCGAAAATGACCGGAGAGGCGCTGGGCCGCGTGGTGAGCGTCCAGGGCCGCGGCTTCACCATCGATTCATCCGCCGCCATCCACCCCGGGGACGGTCTCTGCTTCTTTGATTCCGCCGGCCACCTGCGCGGCGTTTCCGTCAATGCCGTACGCGGACCTGACGTGATTCCGGACAAAATGGAAGGGATCGCGCCCGGTGCGCAAATCTTCCGCAATCATGACCACAGCTTCCTCACCGGCCTCGCGCGCAGCCGTTCGGAGCGGCGAATCGCCATCACCTTTAAGGTGCGCGGCGCAGCCGGCGGTCTCCTGCTTTCGGTCGAAGACGAAGACGGAAACCGGGCGGAGGGAACCCTGGCGCCACCCCTCGCCCCCGCCGATGAGCCGCAGCGCGCGCTCCAGACTCTGCGGCGCCAGCTCGCGAAAACCGGCCAAACCGAATTCTCCTGCGCCGGGGTCGAGATCGAACTGGATACCGTGCCGTTTGTGCCCGTATCGCGGCTGAACGCACTGCGGCGGGAAGCCCTCACCAGGCTCAGCGAGGTCCGTTCCGCGAACCGGCCCCGCGAACGGCGCCGCGTGGTCCCCAACGAAATCCCCTTTCCGGAGCGGGAGCTCACCTACCTGGGCAATGTGCTCAACCCGGCTGCGGAGGCCTTCTACCGGCGGCATGGCGTCGTGCATATCGAACCTGCGGCTGAGTCGGGCCTCGATCTCAACGGGCGTAAGGTGATGACTACGCGCTATTGCATCCGCGAAGAGCTCGGCATGTGCGCTCGCCAGGGTCACGGCGCGCCCGCCGCGGAACCACTCGCGCTGATTGACGCCGAGGGCCACAGGCTGGAGTTGCGCTTCGACTGCCGGCAGTGCCGGATGGAGGTCTATTTCCACACCGGCTCCGCCCGTCCGCATATTGGGGGTCTCTTGGAGTAGGGGCTGGGGGTGGTACGCCCGGGCCGATTCGAACGGCCGACCTTTTGCTCCGGAGGCAAACGCTCTATCCAGCTGAGCTACGGGCGCAAGCCAAGTCACCCCTAGTGTAGCAGAACCCGGCCCGCCGGGAGCAACGCCCCTCTCCCAGCGGATCCCAGCAGAGAAAAAGATTGTAATCTGTTGGGATTATGGGTCAGAATGTGTGCTAGAGTGTTGGATTCATATATTGTCGATTCATAACTCTGATTGGGAGGCACAGTGGCCCCGAAGCAACGCCGGGCTGTTGGCCCGGAAACCAATACCGCAGTCCTAACCGCCGCCGTTACCGTGCGCCGGAAGAGAGGGATCTCTCTGGAGCAGATCGCTGAAGAAACCAAGATCGGAGTGCGCACCCTGCGCGCCATTGAGGATGGTAATTTCGACAAGCTCCCGGGAGGAATCTACAACACCAGCTATATCCGGCAATACGCCCGAGCCATCGATTTCGACGAACAAGAGCTTCTGACGTGGTACTACCAAGCCACCGGGGAGGCGCCGCCGGGAAGCGCCGAACCGGACAAAGGCGCGGGGCGTTCGGCGGCGCTGAACCGTCTGGGGCACCCATCGACTGTGGCCGGATCATAGCGCCCGGCTAAGACCCGCCCGCTTCGGTCAGGCGCCCCGGGGGGACCCGTGGTTACTTGCGCGCCGTGACCGTGACCTCGATGCGCGCCGTGCCTACCAGTTTAGCCACGCCGACCGTGGTGCGCGCCGGCCGGGGTTCCTTGAAGTAGCTCGTGTACACGGCGTTCATGCGCGGAAACAGACTCATGTCGGTGAGATAGACCTGCACGGCGACGGCGTCCTTGTAATCCATCCCGGCGGCTTTCAGAATGAGGCCGATGTTTTCGAAAGTCTGCCGGACCTCGGCCTCGAACTCCTCGGGGATCTGTTTGGTGGCGAGGTTCTGGCCCGTCTGCCCGGATATGTAGAGAGTGCCGTCCACCAGGATGCCGGCGCTGAAGGGCGCTCCGGCGGGGAACTCCTTAGGCTGAATCACGCGCTTTTCGGCCAGCGCGGAGGACAACAACAGAAGCGAGAGGATGATGATCCGCATAGGGCACTATCATAACAAGCCGGGCCGCCCGCCGTGATGACGGTACAATTGAATTGCGGATTTTACTTCTGGAGAAGGCGGATGTTGAACAGAGTTCTGATTCTTGCGGCCGTGACGGCGCTGCTGCCCTGGGCGCACGGGCAACAGGCCGAGAAGCTCGCGCCCTACTACCCGACGCCCGAGACGATTGTGGAGAGAATGCTGCTTCTGGGCGAATTGAAAGCCGGCGAAAAGATGTTCGACCTGGGAAGCGGCGACGGCCGCATCGTGATCATGGCCGCGCAGAAGTTCCACGCCGATTCGACCGGCGTGGAACTTGACAGGGACCTTGCCAGACAAAGCGCGGAAAGGATCCAGAAGCTGGGGCTGCAAAAGACGGCGCGGATCATCAACGGCGATATCCTCAGCCAGGACTACAGTTCGGCGGATCTGGTGACCGTCTACCTGCTGCCGAATTCGAACGATAAGGTGCGCCCACTTCTCGAGAAACAGCTCAAGAAGGGCGCCCGCGTGGTGGCTCACGATTTCGAATTTCGAGACTGGAAACCGGAAAAGACTGAAACCATCGAAGACGACGGCGAAGGCCGCAGCCACACGCTTTTCCTCTACCGGCGTTGACTCCGGCGGACGGTCCGGGCCCCGAGGGGTTCCCGCGGATTGCCGGCGCATCCGCCCCTCTTGACTCCGGACGTCGATCCGCACATACTTTGGGAGCGCGGAGGTGATCATGTTCCGGTCCTTTTCCGGGTTCAAGGCCCAATACCAAGATCTCACCCTGGTGGTTGTCTCGGAGTTCAACGAGTGGAAGGTTGTCGTTCGCGGTCCGGGTGTGCTGATCCAGGGCGAGCGACAGTTTGACCCTGCCAAGGCCAAGCAGCACGCTCTGGCGATCGCCCAATGCTACGTTCGCGAAGAGGAGCATCAGGAGGCGCCCCTGCCCTCTGAGGTTGAGTGGACCGAATCCGGCCGCCACGACTGGCTGGTCTGGCGTGGCTGACCCTACCTGGCGGACTTCGACGTCTCCCACCCGTAAGCCGACAGCATGATCCGGAACAAGTCCGTATTGGCGAAGTAGCCGCGGATCCGCCCGGATCCCGGCCCTTGACCCGCCACCAGCACCTCCTCGCCGGTGTGCCCGTCGTCGACCCGGACATTTGGTTTTGCGCCCGCCGGGCCGCTCCCGTCCCCGGTCCCGGGCGGCAGCAACGGCTCGTTTTTTCGGCCGCCCCGCACTCGCAGGTCGAACGAGTGGTCGGCCGCAAAGATGATCAGCGTGTCCGGCTTCATCCGCGCGGCGGTCTGGCGGATCACCGAATCCAACTTGAGCGTGCGGTCCAGGCCGCGCCGCAGCCGGTTGGTGTGCAGATCCCACTCCACCATCAGGAAGAATCCCTTCCGATTCCGTGACAGGATGCCGGTGGCCCGTTCCACCACCGCGCCCAGGTCATAGTCGGCGTCGTCGAACAGAGAAACCACCCGCCGGGAATCCGGCGGAACCGCGCCGGGCGCGTCGTAGACCGCATATCCCCTTTCGCGGAGGGCTGATTCGAGATCGATGCCCAGTTTCGCCGTGGCCTCAAAGATCGGTTTGCGGCCCGCGCCGATGATGAGGTCCACGCCGTCTCCGAATCGCGGCTTCAGCACCTGGGCAAAGATCTCGCCGGTCTTGCCCCGGTTGTCGATGTGGGCGTAGCACGCCGCCGGCGTGGCGTCGGCCATCGAACTGTTGGAGATCACGCCGGTGGAAAGCCCTCGTTCCTCAGCGTACTCGAGGATGGTCTTGAGCGGCGTCCGCTGCCTGCCGCCCGGGGTGGCGGCGGATTCCGACAGTACGCCGTTGTCGGTCTTTTGCCCGGTAACAATCGCGGTCATGGCGGCTGCGGAATCGGTCACCCAGGCGCTCGCCGTCGACGTGTCCATCAGCCCGAGGTGAGGCATGTTTTGAACGAACAGCTTGCCGGGTTCCCGGAAACCGTGAATGCTGGCGGCGTTCAGCGTGGGGATGCCCCCGGCATCCCCGATGAAAAGAATCACGTTCCGGGCGCGCCGTTCCGCGCCGGACAGGATGAGCACTGAGCAGAGCAGTACAAAGGTCAGTCGTTTCATTGGTCTATTCCCGAACAGAGGTGGTCACTGGATCACTTCGCGGCCCACTCCGGATCCAGGCTGAGATATGCCAGGGCATACCGGCGGCCCAGTTCGCGCAGGGAGGTCCGGTCGAAGTGCACCCGGTCGCCCTTGTGAGTAAGCCCGGCGCTGGAGACGAAAGCCGTGTGCCGCACGTATAGCGGTATTACAGCGAGTTGTTCATTCACCACCCGGGCGAACGGCGAATTCCCCCCGTTTTCCTTGGCGAAGAACTCCCCAAGTTGCCCCACAATCACCGGCACATCCGGATCGCCGAGGTCCTGGCGCAAGCTCCGGATCAACTCGCTCCAGCGTTCCCGGTACGTGCCGGCAAGCTTCTCGTCGCCGGAGTCACTCTCGCCCTGGTGCCAGAGGATCGCCCGCAGCCGCCCGGACTTCATGGCGATGCGAGCCCGCTCGAGCGCATCCGAATAGAGCTTGCCTCCCGGCTTCCATTCGCTCAGCCCGGTCCCGCCCACCGCGCACGGAATCAGCCCGATCGAGGCCGCAGGGTTCGCCTCCGCCAGGGTTTTCGCAAACGAGCGGGCCAGCCCGCTGCCCGCGTACGGTTTGTCGAAATGAACGGGCTCGACCGCCGGCGCCCACTCGCCGTCTTTGCCCAGCGCCAGCACCCGCGGAATAGGTTCGCGGTCGGCCGGCTCCACTTGCCCGCGCCCGGCCATGTTCGATTGGCCGATGAGCAGAAACAACTCCAGGTTTGCGGCTAGCAGTACGGTCAGGGTCATGTGGTAGTCATTGTATGACATCTTCTAAGATCTTCTGGAGGTGACTGCATATGCCGGAGCGGCGGTCTGAAGTGAAAACCGGTGGAAGCCGGATGATCCCTATCGATGGCGGATTCCGGGTGTGGACCAAGAAGGTCGGCTCCTCCCGCATCAAGGTCCTCACCCTGCATGGAGGTCCTGGCGCCACCCACGAGTACCTGGAGTGTTTCGAGGATTTTCTGCCTCGCAACGGCATCGAGTTCTACTACTACGACCAGCTCGGATCAGGCAACTCGGACGCGCCTGACGACCCAAGTCTATGGACCGTCGAGCGCTTTACCCGCGAAGTCGAGCAGGTGCGCCAAGGGCTGGGGCTCGAGAAGTTCTATCTGTACGGCCAGTCCTGGGGCGGCATGCTGGCCATTGAATATGCGCTCCGCTACGGGCAACACCTGCGAGGCGTCGTCATCTCCAACATGGTGGCCAGCATCGCGGATTACCAGGCCTATATCGGCCGGCTGCGACGCCGCTTGCCGGAAAGCGTCCGGCGCGTGCTGGACGAGTATGAGGCCAGGCAGGACTTCGGGAATCCCGAATATCAGAAGGTTCTCCTCGAGCGGGTCTATGCCAGGCACCTGTGCCGCGTCTTCCCGTTTCCCGAACCCCTGGACCGTGCCTTCCGGCACATGAACGCCGCAATCTACAACTACATGCAGGGGCCCAATGAGTTCGTGGTTACCGGCGCCTTCAAAGATTGGGACCGCCGCAAAGACCTCGGCAACATCTCGGTTCGCGCTCTGTTGATGGGCGCCCGGTACGATACCATGGACCCCGCTGCCATCCGGCGCATGGCCGCCTCCATGCCCAACGCCCGGGCGGTGATCAGCGAACGCGGCAGCCATTTGGCCATGTATGACGACCAGGAATGGTATTTCCGCGAGTTGATCCGTTTCCTCAAGCAAAAGTAGCCGGCGAGAGCCGCGGCTACGGTTTGCCCGCGCTTCCGGTGAAGCGCACGTCCTCGACGAAGGCGCCGATTTTCAAGTGCGCTTCTTCCGGGCTGGCGGCTGGCCGGCCATTGAAGCGCAGGTTCTCGATCCTCACCCCGCGCACATCGTGTTCGGCGTCCAGGCCGGTGAATGAAGACGGCGGCATCTTCTTCCCCGTCACGAAAATATCCTTGAACACCACGTCGCGAACCGTTCCCCGCTGCGGGTCCTTCGAGTAAAAGTTGGGACGGATGATGATCACCATCAGGCTTGGGACGTAGCCGGCATTGGGGTCGGGGTTGTATTTCTCGCCACGCTCCTTCTGGAGCAGCGGCCGGGGGTTGAAGTCGTCCACCTCGACGCGGATGTTTTCAAAACGGATGTTGTGCACCGCGGCCCGGTCACCGTGCTGGATGTCCATGGCGATGTGGGTATTGCGGATGATGTCGATGTCGCTAAAGACCACGCCGGTGATCTCCGGAGCGCTGGTTTCGGCTCCGATCTCAAGAGCCCGCCCCCAGTCGCACCACAGCACGAGACGGCTGGCGCGAACGTTGCGCACCGGCCGGTCGTCGTAGCTTTCCCTGGCGAACTTCAGGCCCTTCAGCACAATGGAATCGTCGAAGGAGCGGACGAAGCTGTCCCGGATGGACACGTCCTGGCTGTTGCAGATGTCGATGCCGTCGGCGTTGTACCGCCATAGCCCGACCAGCTTCACGTCCGAGATCGCCAGGTTCCGGCAGCCGAACGCGCTCAGGCACCAGACGTCCGGATCGCGCAGGATCACGCCGTCGATCTTCACGTCCGCGCAGTCCGAGAGCCGGATTGTCCCGCCGCCCTTGCCGCGTTCGAATTCGCTGGTGTCGATGACGCCGCGCCCGAGAATCCGGACGCCGGAGACGCCGCGGCCTTCAATGGCCGCGTAGACCACCGCCCCGCCGGCCACGTACACCGTCTGGCCGCTCTTGAGGTGAATCTTGCCCGGCTTGTGAACCCCGGGTCCGAAGTACAGCACGTTCGCGTCCCCGGCCTTGGGAGCGCCGGCCTCCGGCGGGGCGGCAAACAGGTGCAGGGCGTGGTGGGGGCCGTCGAGTTCGACGGTGAATTGTCCCGGCCGGTCGAGCCGGAACCTGATGCGCCGCCCATGCACCTTGGCCTGGATCGCGCGCGAACCGGGCCGGACGGCAACCGACTTGAATGGCCGTTTCGAGACGACTTCCACGCTGACCGGTCCCGACATCTCCCAATAGGCGAAGCCGGCCAGTTCCGTCTGGTCAACCGGCCGCTGGTAGCCCGGCCACACCTGGTTGAACGGCATAGCTGACACGCGGCAGGCGTACACCGGTACGGCTTTGCCGTCCACCCGCAGCGTGTAGTCCTCAAAAAGCGCCTCTCCCGCCGGAGCCGGCCAGCTTACCACCGCCGCCTGGATAAGGCACGAACCGGCCGCTGACAGAACGAGTGCGAATACGAGTCTGTTTGTCTGGATCGCCATGAGTAGCTCTCCGTACTGCTGAAGTTGCCGTTTAATCGTGCACCAGGTCCCGGAGCGAGCGCCGGGGCGTTGGCTCCGGTTCCTCGGCCGGATAACCGATGGGCAGGATGGCGACCGGCAGGAGGTCGCGCGTCCCGATGACCCGCTGGACCGCGGCATCGTCGAAAGCGCCCACCCACACCGTGGCGAGGCCCAGTGCCGTCGCCGCCAGCATGGCGAACGTACACGCGATCGTCGCGTCCTGAACTGCGTACAGCCGCGCGCCGCGCTCCCGGTACTTCGCCGCCGATCGCGCCGGGTTGGCGCAGAACACCAGCGCCACGGGCGCCTCCGCGACGAAAGACTGGCCGAGCGCCGCCCGCGCCAGTTCCCCACGCCGCTGCCTGTCAGAAATCCGGAAGATCTCGTACCCTTGCAGGTTTCCGGCCGACGGAGCCGCGTTGGCGGCCTCGAGTACCCGCGCGAGTTTCTCCGCTTCCACCGCCTGGGGGGTAAACGCCCGCACCGACCGCCGCCGTTTGATCACCTCAAAGAGTTCCACGGCGCGGATTATACCGTTTTTCGAGCCGCTATTATTGATGGCCCCGTGCCGGTGAAATCACCAGAATCCGGTCGGCTGTGGCCGGGCCGGCGATCTTCAGCACCTCCCGGTTGCCGATGTTCCGGACCTCGTCATGGGCCGCGCCCGGGTCAATCAGGCGGGCTCGATAGGAACCCTTGGGCAGGTCCAGACGGATTTCCAGAGGGCCGGCGTCCGGTACTCCCACAAAATGTCTCCCGTATTCCCGGACTCTTCGTCTCCGGAAGTAGGCAATCCACAACGGACGGTTGGCGTCCTTCATCCAGGCGCACTCGTATCCCCCGCCGGCCCGGATGGGCCGGTCGAATCGGCTGGCATCGAGCGAAAGGAATCGCTCAATACTCATGGAACGCCCGCCTCCCATGGCGAACGCCACCGGCACACCGATGGCCAGCGACCGGCGGTAGGCAGCCAGGATTTTCTGAATGTTGGGATCCGACTGTTTGTCGCGATTGAACGGAAAAGCGGGAAACAGCCGTCCGGCCACGAATCTGGCGTAGCGCTCGTTGTTCTGGAAAGTGCGGTAAGCCTCGCCGATATCGATTTCCACCTGCGGGCGCGCAGGCGTGAAGCCCCGCGGCAGGGATCTCATCACCTCGGATGCCCAGCGGTACTCCTCGGGGAACTCATAGGTCCACTGGAAGAATCCCGGACGGCCGGAGAGCAGGCTCAGCCAGATGGCGTCACGGTGGCTGAAGCGTTTCATGTCCATCGGCACGGGGCTCGAAAACACGCCCCATTCGCCGCTGAAATTCGGAATCCCGGCGGCGATGACAGCGCCCGTAGCGGCGGTCACGGCGGCGAAATCGATGGTCTCGTTCTCGCCGCACAGTCCGGCGTACATGTGCGAGGAGTAAAAGTCCACTCCGGCTCCTTTGGACCATTTCAAGGGATCGTATCCCGTAACACCGAAGCCGGGGTGCGACAAGGTTACCGGCATCGCCGGCAGGCGAGTCTTGATGGCGCGGACGATCTCCGCCGTCCAGCGGATCTCGGCGTCCTCCCACGGGAACGTATATGTGTAGCCGGCTTTGCCGTCCAGCGGACGGTGAGTCCAACCCTGCTCGTTATAGATCTCCAGGGCGAAAACCTGTGGCTCGGCGGCGATCCATTCCAGGGCCTCGTGCAAGTACTGTTTCTGGCACGCCAGCACGTCTTCGTCCGTGAAGAGTTGATCGAGGGTGACGCGCTTGCCTTCGAGCAGGAACTTCCGCTGCGCGGGGGTGAGCGCCGCGAGTTCAGCCCGGGAGTACCGCGGCAGGACCCGGCGCTCGAGGGCGCGCCGGTTGGTGTAACACATGGAGCCGGGTTCAGGGAGGATTTGCAGCAGAAACCGGATGCCGTATGGCCGGGCCGCCGCGAAGGTGCGACGAAAAACGGCCTTCAATTCCGGATTCAATTTCCCGCCCAGATCGAGCACATCGTCGCTCACCCGCGCCCGGGCGAAGAGACGCAGCGCCGTGACGCCGTCGGCTGAGAGCCGCCGGAACCAGCGCGCCAGCATCGCATCGGAAGCATCCCAAAGATCGACGTGGCCCTCGCCGTCGGTTTTCTGGGCCGACCAGATATGAGCCTCCAACCGCGCGCGTTCCTCCGGGCTGAGTTGCAGGCGCGAGACAGGAAGAACATTGCCGTGGAAACCCCCCAGAGGCACGAAAAGCCCGCCGTCCGCCAATCGGAACCAGCCGTCCGGCGCCAGGGTCACCTGCTGGGCCGGCGCGGAACCGGGATGGACGCCGCAGAGCGCGAGTGCAAGCCCCAGGATGAGCAATCGCGGCTTGCCGTCGAACATACCCGCAACCAAGGTTATCAGAGTCGCGGCGAGCCGGCGCCCGGGCCGGTGACGTACAGTGAGGGGATGATGAATCGCCGCCGTTTTCTTCGCAGCTTGTCTGCCGGGACGGCCCTCGCTTCCGCCGTGCGCCCCGGATTGGGCTATCAGCGCCGGCCGCCCAACATTGTCTTCATCCTGATGGACGATCTCGGCTGGGCGGATCTGGCGTGTTATGGCAGCACCTACTATGAGACGCCGAATCTGGACCGTCTGGCCAGGGAAGGCGTCCGGTTCACCGACGCCTACGCTGCCGCGCCGGTCTGCTCGCCCACTCGCGCCAGCATTATGACCGGCAAGTGCCCGGCCCGCCTGGGTCTCACCAACTACCTGCCCGGCAAACACCCGCTGCCGCACTCCCGTCTGATCGGCGCCGAGCAGGTGCAGGCGCTGCCCCTCGAGGAGATCACCATCGCTGAAGCGCTCCGGGCCGGGGGCTATCGCACGGCCCATATCGGTAAATGGCATCTCGGAGAGAAAGGCTTCTGGCCGGAGAACCAGGGGTTCGACCTGAATATTGGCGGGACGGCGAGCGGCATGCCGCGAAGCTTCTTTTATCCGCAGTGGGGGGACAACCCGCCCATCGCGGGCAAGCCCGGCGAGTACCTGACCGACCGGCTCACCGAGGAAGCCCTTGCCTTCATCCGCTCCAACCGCGAGCGGCCGTTCTTCCTCTATCTGCCCCACTACGCCGTGCACGTGCCGATCGAGGGCAAAACGGAGCTGGTCGAGAAGTACCGCAAGAAGTTGAAACCCGGCCAAAAGCAGAACGATCCCATCTACGCCGCCATGATCGAGAGCATGGACCAGAGCGTGGGCCGGATCGCCGCCTTGCTCGACGAACTGAAGCTGAGCGGCAATACCTTGGTGGTGTTCACCTCGGACAACGGGGGTCTTTCGGCGCCGGAATGGAAGCTGAAACCGGTCACCTCGAACGCGCCCCTGCGGGAAGGCAAGGGACATCTCTATGAGGGCGGCATCCGTGTGCCTCTGATTGTGCGGGGACCGGGAGTGCGCCGCGGGGCGGTCTGCGACGCGCCCGTTTCCAGCATCGATTTTTTCCCCACCCTGGCGCGCCAGGCGGGCCTCGAACCGCCCGCGGCCGGCGCCGTGGATGGCGTTGACATCAGCGCCCTGCTTGGAGGCGCTTCGCCCGGCGAGCGCACGCTTTATTGGCACTATCCGCACTACAGCAACCAGCTCGGGAAACCGGCCAGCGCGGTGCGCCGCGGCGACTTCAAGCTGATCGAGTTCCACGAAGACGGGCATGCCGAGCTCTACCACCTGAAGGAGGATATCGGCGAACAGAAGGACTTGAGCGCGGCCATGCCCGAAAAGACCCGCGAGCTGCGCGCCCTGCTGCGCCAGTGGCTGGCCGGGGTGAACGCGCGGATGCCCTCAGTGAATTCGCAATACGATCCGGAAAAAGCCGGGCAGGGCTACTGGTGGCAGACCGGGACCACGCCCAGGTAATTTCGGATACCGGCATCGTGATAAACTGGGGCTGGCAGTGTCCCAGTTCGCATCGAATTCATCCCGCAGAGTCTTTCTCGTCACCGCCGGCGCAGCCCTGGCGCCGCGAGTGCTGTTGGCGCAGTCCGTGGCCGGCGCGCGGGGCATCGCCGCCGCGGGTCCCGCTTCGAAGTACGTGCCTCTGGTCAAGGCGGCTTTTGTGCGCCGCAAAGGAGACTACGGTCTGCTCTGGCCGGGCGCCATTTACGACGGCGCAGCGGCTCTGGAGCGAACCAGGCGGCAGATTGCCGCGGCCGCAAAGCAACTCGGTATCCAGATTGATGTTCGCCCCGCGCCGGTCTACTCCTCCGAAGAGGCCGACGGATGGATCAGGGAATCGGCGGCAGCCAGGCCGGACGGGTTGTTCATCGTCCTGCTGGACCGGCAGGAGCACGCCTGGCCCACGGCGGCAAAGGCGGTGGATACCCGCATCCCAACGGTGGTCTATTCGCCCATCGGCACCTCGTTTACCACCAACACGGCCGGGGTTGCGCGCCGCGAAGGAGTATTCATCGCGTCCACTGACGATTTCCGCCAGCCCGCCTACGGGCTGAAGATGCTCAAGGCCGGCGCGAAATTGCGCGAGATGCGTTTCATCGTGCTCCAGGGAGACGAGCGAAAGGATGTCGAGCTCGCGCCTTTCGGCACGAAACTGCGCTACATTCCCGCGCGGGAGTTTCTGGAGGAGTACCAGCGCACGCCGGCCGGCGCGGAGGTCAGACGTCTGGCGCTGGCGCGCATCCGGGGCGCGACCCGGATGGCCGGCGCCACCGAACAGGACGTCGTCAACGGCGTGAAGAGCTACGTGGTGGCCCGCCGGTTTCTCGAGCGCGAAGAAGGCGACGGGATCACGATGGACTGCCTGGGGGCCTTGGGACCAAGCCGGGTGAGCCTGCCGTGCATTGCCTGGTCGACCCTGCTGGACCACGGTATCCCGGCCGCCTGCGAGGCCGACATCGGCGCCGCCGTGACCCATGCGCTGGTTCAGTTCCTGTTCGACCGTCCCGGGTTCCAGCAGGACCCGGTGGCGGAAACCGCGCGGAACTGCCTTATCGGCGCCCACTGCACCTGCCCGACCCGGCTGAGCGGATTCGATAAACCGCCCGAGCCCTACTATCTCTCGCACCATCACGGCAATCGCGATGCCGTGCCCGTGCCGCGCTGGCAGGTGGGACATCGCGTCACGGTGGCCGATGTCATCCTCGCGACGCCCCGTCAGCCGAAGCCGCAGATCATCGTTTCCTCCGGAACGGTGGTGGACAACATCTCCGTGCCGCCCGCGGGCGGCTGCGTCGTCTCGGTGGCCGTGAAACTGGATGGCGATCCAGACCTGCTGACCTATCCGGGATTCCACCAGGTGTTCTTCTACGGCGATCATAAGCGGGACCTGGCCGCCTACGGGAAACTGTTTGCAATCGAACCGCTGCTGGTGTGAGGGAGCCGGTCCGGCCGCTGTAACCGAACCGGCCGGAAAGCATCTTTTCTATCGGAAGGCGGACTGAAATGCAGATGCAACGGATCTTGTGCCCGGTGGACTTCAGCGATCTCTCGGCCCTGGCGCTGCGCCACGCAGGGCTTCTGGTGCGGTGCAGCGGCGCCAAACTGACCGTGGCGTTCGCCAATACCTTTTCCGCCCCGCCCTATTTCACCGGGTCCGATGTCGCCGACCTTGAGCAGCAGTTCCGCGCTTCGTTCCGCGCGGCTGAGCTGGCCTTGCGCGATTTTGTCCAGAAGGAACTTGGTACGGACGCCGCCGGCGTCGAGGTTCTGGTGGTAGAGGGTTTGCCGGCCGATGGCATTCGCCGGCTGGCCCGCGATACGAAGCCCGATCTGATCGTCATGGGTACGCATGGCAGAAGCGGCGTGAACCGCTTTCTGCTGGGGTCGGTGGCCGAGCGGGTGCTGCGGGAGAGCGAGGTTCCGGTGCTGACGGTTCGGGGCGACACCGCCCAGCCGACTGTGCCTCCCAAGCGCATCCTCTGTCCGGTAAACGACACGCCCGCCGCGCGCGCGGCGCTGTCGGCCGCCGCGGATCTTGCCGCCTGCTTCGGAGCCGAGGTGCTTGCCTTGCACGTCAAAGAGAAGGGCGGCGCCCCGGCCGAGGAGGGAATCTGCGCCACCGCCGCCGCCGAGGTCCGGGAGCGCTGCAATGTCCGGGAACTGACCCGCGAGGGCGAGCCTGCCACGGAGATCATCGCGCTGGCCCGCCAGACGCAGTGCGATCTGCTGGTGATCGGAGCCCAGCACAAGCGGTTCTTCGATACCACCGTGTTAGGCTCGACCACGGCCCGCGTCGTCCGCCATGCGCCCTGTCCGGTTCTCACCGTGAACACTCCAGCGGACTGAATCACTCTTTGGCCGGAGTGATGCCGTACTCTTTCAGACGGTACTGGAGAGTGCGAAGGCTGATGCCCAGTTGCCGGGCCGTCCGGGTGCGGTTGCCGTCGTTGGCCCTCAGCGCATCCTCGATCGCCTGGCGCTCGATGTCTTTGAACAGCACGGGACGCGCCGGTCCGCTGCTCGTCACCGGCAAATCGTCCGGCTCGATCGCTTCGTCGCATAGAATCGCCACGCGTTCCATGGTGTTCTCGAGCTCGCGCACGTTGCCCGGCCAGGCGTAGGCGGCCAGGACCCGTTCGGCTTCCGGGGTCAGCATCAGGTTCGGTTTGCCCAGGTTCTGCGCGGCGCGCGCCAGAAAGAAGCGGGCCAGCCGGGGTATGTCGGCGGGCCGCTCACGCAGCGGCGGGACCTCAATGGGAAACAGGTTCAGACGGTAGTAGAGATCCTCCCGGAACTTGCCTTCGGCCACCGCCTGCTTCAGATTGCGGTTGGTGGCGGCGATCACCCGGACATCCACGCTGATCTGGCGGGCGCCGCCGACCCGCTCGAAGGTTTTCTCCTGCAACACCCGCAGCAGTTTGGCCTGAAGGTTGGCGTCCAGTTCGCCGATTTCGTCCAGAAACAACGTGCCACCGTGGGCCCTCTCAAAGCGGCCCGCGTGCTGGCCGGCGGCGCCGGTGAATGCTCCCCGCTCGTGCCCGAACAGTTCACTCTCAATCAGGGTGGGCGAAAGGGCCGCGCAGTTGACCGGCACGAAGATTTTCTGGGCGCGCGGGCTGTTGGCATGGATGCAACGCGCAATCAACTCCTTGCCGGTCCCGCTCTCCCCGGTGATCAGAACCGTGGCGTTGGTGGGCGCCACCTTGCGGACCAGCTCGAGAACCCGCACCATCTTGGGATCGCCCGCCACGATGGAGCCGCAGGAAAACCGGCCGGCCTCCTCCTCACGCAGCAGCCGGCGCTCCTCGGCGATCCGCCGCTGCTCCAGCGCCTTTTCCACCAGCAGCCGCAACTCGTCGGGACTGCTCAGGGGCTTGCCCAGATAATCCACGGCGCCCAGTTTCATGGCCTCCACGGCAGAGGCCACGGTTCCGAAACCGGTCACCATGATGACCGGCGTTTCCGGCATGTGCTCTTTCCACCAGCGCAGAATTTGCAGACCGTCGCCGTCGGGCAGCTTCAGGTCGGAAATGACCAGGTCGAACTGGCGGCGGTTGCCGGCCCGGATGGCCTCCGCCACCGAAGCCCCGGTCTCGACCGTGTAGCCTTCGCCGCTCAGAATGGTCTCGAGCAGCTTGCGGAATCCGGGATCGTCGTCGATAACAAGAATCGTATCCATAGGTGATGCCTACTCCGAGCCGGCCGCCTGTACGGCCGCCCGCGGGAAACTCAAAACGGCTTCGGCGCCGCGGGGAGCCGCCGGGCGGATCGTGAAATCGCCCCCGAGAGCCTGGGCCAGCTTGCGCGTGATCGACAAGCCCAGCCCGGTTCCGGACGCTTTGGTGGTGAAGAAAGGCTCGAACAGCCGCCTGCGGACTTCGCTGGAAAGGCCGGGGCCGTTGTCGATGACGGCGATGGCAACACCCCCGGCATCCAGGCGCCGCAACTCGATCCGCACCTCGCCGCCGTCCGGGTCCGGAATGGCTTCCACGGCGTTGCGCACCAGGTTGAGCAGGGCTTGTTGCAGCAGATTCGGGTCTGTTTCCCATTCCAGGGCGGGCGCGTCGGCGTGGAACGCGATTGCCCGCTGGCCGATCAGTTGGCGCGCGTGAGCCTCGATGGCCGCCACCGTCTCCCGCCAGGGAGTGCGCCGCAGGGCAGGCTGCTGCGGGCGGGCATAGAGGAGCAGTTCGTTGACCAGTTCCTCCAGACGCGCGGTCTCACTGAGAATCGGCTCGAGAAGTGCCTGTACCGCCGGGCCGGCGCGTTCTCCGGCAAGCTGCGCGAACCCTTTGATGGTCCCCAGCGGATTGCGGATTTCGTGGGCCAGCACCGCGGCCATTTCTCCCATGTGCGCCAGGTGCTCGAGTTCCAGTTGCCGGAGTTCGAGCCGCGCCGCCCGCCGGGTGGCCCACACCGCGTACAGGGCCAGCACCACCAGGACCAGGCCGCCCGCGGAAGCGACGATGACGTTGTGGCGCGCGTGGACCAGCAAAAAATCGGCCACCGCGGCATCCAGATCGATGCGGGCGATGCGCAGACCCTTGACCGAATGAAAGGGCACGTAGGCGCGGAAAATCCGCCGCCCGCCCGAATTCAGCATCTCCGTGCGGTATAACTCCTGCCCGCTCCACAGGGGCGCCAGGCGGGACTGCGCGCCGGCGGGGCTGTTGCGTTCGATCAGGGCCAGGTCCAGCAGGTACGGCTCGTCCTCGCTCAACGCGTCGAAGGCTTCGGCGGCGTCCACCGAGGGCGGCAGGTTCTCGAGGCGTCCGGCGACCGCCGCCACCCGGCTGCGCAGGTACACCGTCTTCTGCTCGTCCAGTTCCCGGAGGGTGCGCAGAGAACTCAGCAGCAACACCACCGGCAGTGCCGCCACAACCAGGGGCAGCAGCAACTTCGAAATGGTTCGCGCCGGTCTCACTCGGAACATTCAGGATACAGCCCGCGTGGCGGTCACCGCTTGCCCGCCAGATGAACCCGCGGCGCGTCCGGCTCGGGACGCAGCGCATTGGAACACCTCATGGCCTTTTCGAGGGGCCCTGCCGCTGGGAACTGTCGGGGCGCTGCGCGAGCGCCGCCGCGGCCGTGAGAAAGAGAATCAGGGCCAGCAACCAGAAAATGTCCTTCATGACGGCGACCTCCTAATCGCGAATCATGAAGGGCAAAGGGATGGCCAAATCACGTCTGCGAGATTTTTCAGCAGGATAGAAGGTCAGGAGATCCCAGCGAATACGCAAATTCTGCGCGCCCGGGTGGCCGGTGTACGCAGGGATCGCACAGCCCTCCCGCTGTCCCAACGCGCCGCGGGGAATTTACAGCAGCCGGAAGTTCACTTCGATCGTGGCGGCCACCACCACGGGCTGGCCGTTCTTCTGCCCGGGCCGGAACCTCCACTTCTGCACGGCTTCAATGGCTTTCTCGTCCAGACCCAGCCCCAGACTGCGCAGTACCCGAAGGTTGCGAGCTTTTCCGTTGGTGTCGACCTCAACGTAAAGCACTACAGTGCCCTGGTACTTGGCCTTGCGGGCCTCCTCGGAATACTCCGGTTCCACTTTGTAAACCAGAGCCGGAGCGGTCACACCGCCGCCTACGCGGAAAACGCCGCCTCCGAAGCCGCCACCCTCGCCGGGTCCGAATCCCGGCCCCTTACCAGAGCCCACGCCCCCGCCGGAACCGGATCCGATGCCGCCGCCGGAGCCCTGGCCGTTAGAAAGCGGGCCGATCACCTTGCTCAGCGGGTCACCATAATTCGGAAGGTTCACGTTCGGAAGGTTGACATCCGGGGGGATCACCAGGGTCGGTTCCATGACCAGTTTAGGATTCGGGTTATTCACCACCGCCATCGGAGGGGTGAACTGGCGCGGAGCTACCCGCGGCAGCCGTCCCTTGCTGGCAGGTGTGGGCGACCGGTC
>Ga0272446_1001642_pt1 | contig 32040 bp, 27 predicted proteins | sample YNPCB0061_FD_194587 | JGI IMG/M metagenome (GOLD analysis project Ga0272446, IMG submission 194587) | Hot spring microbial mat communities from Yellowstone National Park, WY, United States - YNP-CB-006-1 | ecosystem: Environmental > Aquatic > Thermal springs > Hot (42-90C) > Sediment | place...
TTTTAGATAAGAAGTACTCAAAGAAGGCAGATTGAGCAACTTCACCGAGAAATCCAACAACTTACTGGAAGCCTGTCAATTTCCCACAGCACGGATTCAGAAAAACCATATTGCCTATAAAACTGGCAAGATAGTTTATCAAATCAAAGCTCAACTCCTCTCTAGCTATTTATTTCAATAGCCTCGATTCCCCTCTCTGACAATTCCCTTTGCGTAATTCTTGGGAATAAAAGAATATCAAAATCCCTTGGGCAAGTCTGAGTAATTAGTTTCCGTGAAGCACCTAGCCCACATAGTCTGTAGCTTAGATAGTTCATTGGGCTAGGCAAACTATTGATTTTTGAGCTGGTCTAGGCCTACATTTGGCCGTTAGGAACTAGTCTGCATTGCTAAATAAGCATTGCGGGCTATTGATGCAGTCAAAACGACTGATGACTATTTAGCTATTGGCGTATTCGTACAAGGAAACTACATTACTAGAAGCCTCTATGCCAAGAACCTTTACCCACTTGCGACGGATGGCGTAAAAAATCCGATTCAGCAGCAGGTGGGCTTCTTCGGAGAGATTAGAGGAAAGCAGGATATCGCGCAAGGCCAAGCGCTCGCTAAAGCTGATGTAGTTGTTGGTCGTGGCGTTGCAGTAAATTTGACCCAATTGGTCAGGAATAGCATCAGTAAAGCAGATGTCATTGTAGTCTATCTTTTTCATGGCTTTTTCTATATCTACCGGGGGTTGTTACTTATATCTTTAAGCATAACGGGTGAAAGTAAAAAGAGAGGGAACTTTTTAGCCTAGGAGGAAGATTCTGATAGAAGAGTGGCGATCGCTAGCCGAATCGACTCACCAACTAGGGAATAGCGTTCTTCGGAGGAGGCATTTTTTTCCCAAGCGATCAGTTGCTTTTGGAAGACGGCATCTCGGCTTGATCGGGTCACCAGAATCTTACCAAGGATGTTTTTTTGAAGCTCCACCGTAGAGATGCCCTGGTCGTTTAGGAACACCAGCAGCCGCTGTACTCCTTCGACAAATTTACCAGGTTCTTGGAACATGATAATCCTCTGGATTTGGTTAACTACCTCTTGGTAGATGCGCTTGCGATCGTCTTTGGTCAAATTGGGATTTTCCTGTTCAGTGGTGCTGCTTTCTGAGTCTTCCCCACGAATTTCCATCAACTTGAATATCTCCTGGCGCTGCTCTACCCAGCGGGCTGCAATTGTGGCATAGAGCTGGGTAATCCGGTCAGCAAAAATTTTGCTATTAATCAGGCGGCTGGCGTGGAGACGGAGGATATGACCATCTTCGCGGGCCTCATAGGATTTGATTACTAAGGTGAGGTCAGGGCATTCTAGCTGGGCTTGCAAAACAGCCATGGTCAAGGCTGGCCAGTGGTTGAGGGTTTCTAGGCGCACTTCGATCGTTGTGGAATCGGCCGTGGTGGTTTTGCCCAGTTCTCCAGGGCTAAAGTGGCGATCGTTTGGGTAGCGGTCGGTCGGGCTTTTGGTGGCAAAGTTAAATCGAGTAAAAATATAGTCACAGTCCACCTTAGATAAATCGACATCCTCCACGTACCAGTTGTAAGTACAGCAACCAGTCATCTGGGCATGGTCAAATTTAGCTCTAATCACCCTAGTTTCTAAGAGGTAGGCATCAGTCAAATTTGCTTCATTGAGATTGGTATCCACCAAGTAGGCTCCGCTCAGGTCTGCGCCCCGTAGGTCTGCACCCCGCAGATTAGCATCACTTAAATCTGCGCGCAGCAAATAGACATTTTCTAGAATCGCTCTTAGCATGAGGGTGCGCCGGAGGCTGGCCTTTAACAAGTAAGTGCCCGTGAGATTGGCCCGGCTCAGGTCGGCTCCGTTGAGAATGGCATCACTCAGATCGGCCCCAGTCAGAATGGCTCGGTGTAAATCCGCATCGCTCAGGTCGCACGATCGCATGTAGGCCGATGTCAAGTTAGCCTCAGTTAAGCTAGCCCCCACCATCACTGCTTCCCGCAGGTTGGCCTCCTGCAAATTGGCCTCCCGTAAATTAGCCCCGGTCAGGTCTGATCCGATCAGGCTGCCGCGATAAAGATTCACTTCCATCATTTCGCAGCCAGTCAGTTGAGCGCCATTGAGTTTACACGACTCCAAATTAGTCTGCTCTAGCCTAGCTCCTTGTAAAACTGCACCACTGAGGTCAGCCTCACTGAGGACTGCCCAGGTTAGATCGGTTTCCTTGAGGCTGGCCATGCGGAGATCAGCTTTGGTAAGTTTGGCTCGGTTGAGCAGAGCTTGGTCTAAATTTACCCGGTTGAGGCTGACACTGCGGAGATCGGCTTGGCGCAGACAGGCACCGACAAGAGTGGCACTGTTGAAAGTCGACCAGCTCAAATTTGCATCGGTTAAGTTGGCTCCAGTCAAATTAATGTCCCGGAGGGTTACACCGCTGAGGTTAGCTCCACTTAGATCAATGTGGGAAAAATCTCGCTCCCCCTGACGATAGCGATCAAGAAAGCTCTCTACTTCCATAGATGTGCCAAATGCAATACAGCTATTTTAGAGCCTAGATAGCTAGATAGGTTTCAAGGAAGCCAAACGGGGTGGAAGCCGGCCAAGGGCAGTTGTTCTGGCTGGGGCTTTGCTTGGGGATTATCTAGTCGGGCTAGGGGCAAAATCCAGAGTTGACCATCTCTGATCGCTTGACCATCGTTGGTTCTTAGGGTTGTGTCTTCCCGGGGAGGAGTGGTGGTCAAGATATCGAATAGTAACGCCCGCCCATCAGGAGCTAAGCTAATTTTCATATTACGCTGTCCGGGGAATTCCAGGAGGGAGCGGATCTGCTTTTTCTGTAAATCCACAAGGGCTAGGTAGGGGTTTTCTTGGTAGATATCACCGGGAATCAACTCCGTAAGCAGACAGTAGAGCTGGTTGCCGGTGGTTTGGTAGCGGCAGTCGAGAATGGAGCCTTTGGTGTTGAGGAGTTGAGTTTGACTGCCTTGGTTGGTGACGTGAAAGAGCGATCGCGTATAGTCGGTCTTGAATTGCACCATGGCAGCCCCAGAGCCATTGGGGGTAAAGTCTAGCACCCGGCCAAAATCAGACAAAAATTGCCATTGTTGTTGCTTTTGGTCTAGGGGGACGATCGCTACTCCCTGGCCCTGGAGTACAGCCATACCAGTGCTGTCGGGGGTAATTAAGAATTCCCCCACTGCTGATTTATCTAGTCGCTCCGGCCTACCCTGGCCGTTGATTAACCACAGGGCCACATCCGAGGGCTTAGCCCGGTTCATCCGCTGAATAACGATTTTTCTGCCATCGGGAGACAGATCAAATTTGAGGTTGCTGTAGCCTTGGTTATCGAGAATTAGCTCGATTTTGCCAGCTGCTGGGGCGGGGCGATCAGATCCGTCACTGTCAGGAAAGTAGACTCCAGTGGTGACGGTGTATAGCTGATAGTTGATCCCTTTTTGGTTAATTTGGGTCTGGGGAGTCGCGGCAAATAGGATGCGATCGGCATTGGGGTAGGCTTGAAAATCAGCTACCACCAGTTGGGGCGGGGTCAAGATAATTTTTTGGCCGCTGCTGAGGTTAAATAAAATCAGTCGGCCAGCCTCTTCTCCCCGGACTCCAATGTATGCAAACAGGCGATCGCGGCTCCTGAAAGACCCAGTAAACGGCCGAATTACCCCCTTGGCTTTGTCTCCAGCCAAATATTCCTCCTGGGAAGCTTGATCCCTAGCTCCGGCTAAGGTGAGTTGGTATTCTTGACCGTAGGGCACTGGCTCAAAGGGCGTGTAGGCCATCCGCCGCCCCGCCCAACTAAATTTACCCGGCACCGGTGGGTTAATCCTGAGATTATTTTCCACACTGGCCTGATTCATGGGGCGATTGAAGGTCATGACAAAGGCAATATCTTGGGATCCCAGAACCCGCCCTTGCCAGCTAAATTCGCGTACTAGGGGGCTGGTATGGTCGCCGCTGCCGAGCATAAGGGCGATCGCCACACTCAGGGCAAACATCAACCCCAAGGCAGCGCGGTCAAATCTTCCTGATAAAAAATGGGATATGGCTCTAGACATAGGATTAATGGCATTAATGGCCAGCAGATAACCCCTCTAGTCAGACATTAGTAGGCAAAGGGGTTTTGGGGTGGTTGAATACTTTGGATTTCTTGGGCTTGAATCACCAACTGGCGTTTATTATTTAGAGTTTCGGTGATCATTTCCCCTTGAATCTCTAGCCAACTATCTGGCTTATAGGCACTGCGGGAGCCATTCAGCTTCACTGGTAAGCCCACTGGATAAGCATCGGCAGCACAGCAGGTAATCACAAACCGGGAAATAATTAAATAATTGTCTGGTTGGTCTGGGGAGTGGACTACAAAACCTTGTACTTTAGCTTTTTGACCAGTATAGGCATCCGGCTCTGGATAGACATTGAGGGTTCTTACCCAGTCAATAATGCTACGTTTCTGGGGATCTACGGCGTAGTTAAATGCCTGGGGGCGCGATCGCGTCATGGTTGTTGATTCAAATACCCCCCGCTGAATGGCTGTTTGACTACTAAATAGTTGTGGGGTAATCAAAAACCCCAACAGGGCTGCCGTCAGTAAAATCGCGCTACTCCATCCCGGAGGAAACAAAGTTGTATGAGGGGGAGATATTTGGGGCTGCTTCAGCCAATGGCCTAGCTTGACCCCAGCTACAATCAGCAGAAGCACACCCCCGGCGATCGCCAGGGCAAGATAGTTGGGATGAATCAACAAATAAAGTCTCTGAGTCAGCCAATATTTAAGAAGTAAGCTACCCCAAGCAGCCAAGGCAACAATATCTAAAAGCCCCAACCAACTATTGCGGGTTTGCCAGACCGGTTGACGTAGGCGCATAGCTCAAGAATCCAAAGGGTTTTTACCAACAGTCATGCAGCATGAAACCATGCCAAATTTTAGTAGAATTATATACTTGGCTTGTCTTAACTTCCCAGCAATCGCACAGCAAGACCAGTGCTCCTTTGCATCTCCCCCTTTGAGGCATAGCTGCATAGGTTTGTGAATTTGTAAACTGTGCATTTTGGGGGAGCAGGGGGGTCAATCTAATTGGGGATTGCGTTGGATCAGAGGATATTTGCTACTGGATGAATACTGAAACCTACCTTAATCACCCTACGTTTGGGCTGTTGTTTCGCCTCTGTATTGTGGAGGAGAACCAAGAGCTGTTTACAACTCTGTATGCACAGCGGCTGTTTTTTTTGGCCATTGTCAATGCCGAGGGTTTAAGTTTTGAGCCCTTGGGCCGCTCAGATGCGCGCTTGATGGTGGAAAATCGCCTGCGCCAGTTGCGTCGCCTTGGTAAATCTGATGACTATCAGCAGTTACAGGCAATCTATCAAAATATTTTTATGTAGTCTTGGGTAATTTAGGGGAGTGATGGCTGGCGATCAAGCCGATTTGAGTCAACGCATTCAGAAGATTCAGGCTGGTTTACCTGCTTCGGTGTGCTTGATTGCTGTTACCAAGCAGGTGGATACAGCTACCATTTACCAAGCCTATCAGGCAGGAATTCGCCACTTTGCAGAAAATTATGTCCAGGAGGCGGCCCTCAAACAGAGTGAGTTGCAGCAGCAGCACCCGGAAATTCAGGATATTACTTGGCACTTGATTGGCCACTTGCAGTCTAACAAGGCGAAAAAAGCCTTACAGATGTTTGAATATATTCACTCTTGCGATCGCCTGAGCTTGGCCCAGGCAATCAATCAACAGGCCAAGGTTTTAGGCAAAACTCCCAGAGTACTTTTACAGGTGAAGCTAAAAGAAGATGCCAATAAATCTGGCTGGTCAGAGGAGCAGCTCTGGGCCAGTCTGCCAGATCTGGCTAGCTTGGAGAATTTACGGTTGTGTGGACTCATGGCAATTTTGCCAGTGGGTTTGGCCGAAGAAGAAAGTTTCCTAACATTTGAGCGGTTGCGAGATTTAGCTGCTAAGATCAATCGTCAGGCTATACTGCCCCACCCCTTGGTGCATCTATCAATGGGTATGTCCGATGACTACCAGATTGCGGTCAGGGCTGGGGCGACTATGGTACGTTTGGGGCGGGTAATCTTTGGCGATCGTCCCCGGTCTAGCCAAGGATAGATGCATCGGCTAATATAATTGTCAACCCCAAACAGCCAAAATTTCACTTGGAGCGACAACTGTGAACACCTTTTTTACTAAGCTCAAAGACTTTGTTGGGTTCGGTGATCCCCAAGAGTACGAAGAATATGAAGAGGAAACTACTCCTCCTCCCCCTTCCTACCAAAATCTCTACCAGCAGGAGCATCCCGCCCCTGAAGAGGCTGCCCCCCGGCGGCGGCGTGATCGAATTGGCATGGAACCAGGAATTGGCTCTACAAACATGGGTAATGTAATTGGGATGCCGGGCTTGGCTAGCACTCTATCGGAAGTAGTGGTGATTGAACCACGTTCCTTTGAGGAAATGCCGGAGGTGATCAGAGCCTTACGGGAGCGCAAGGCTGTGGTACTCAACCTGACTTTGATGGACCCAGACCAAGCTCAGCGGTCAGTGGATTTTGTAGCTGGCGGTACCTATGCGATCGACGGCTACCAAGAGCGCATTGGCGAAAGCATCTTTCTGTTTACCCCCAACAGCGTCCAAGTTAGCACCCAGTCAGGAGTTATGCCAGATATGCCCAGTTCTCAAGTTCGTCCCAATCGAGTGGCGACCCCTCCCGGCACTACAACTTGGCCAGAAACCGGTCGGGTTGCCCAGTAGTTCAGTTTTTAATCACAAAATCTGTAACTGTGAGTCAGCAAGCCTGCTGGCTCATTTTATTGATGTGGTTACTGGGGTGGATTAGCTTGAGGCGATTTTTGATTGCCTTCAATTTTTTGGGGAATAGGTTGAACAAATCTCAATTTTTCAATTTTATGGTCAGAATCACATCTACTGGGGTTAGAGGTTTTGGGTAGATTAACTGCCTAGGCTAATTTAGCCATACTGTCTACCTGTACGATCGAACACTGGTAATCTTGATCAACGACCAGTAACTATGATTATGCCTAGACCAGAAGCAATAACGAGAATGCACCCCAACTCGGATAAAAATAAAGAAAAGTACCTATCCGGCCATGGTGGTTAATCTTTCCCTATTCTGTCAGGTGGTTGTGGCAGTCAGCTTCCTAGCCAGTTTAGTGATTACCTGGGACTGGCGTAATGCCATTCTCGAAAGCCTCCTTGCCCTTGTGGCCGGCTTTTTAGGATTAGTGGTCATTGCTCGCCAGCAGCGGGCTAGGCAGGAGCGGTTATTTACGGTTATTGAGCAGCGGATTAGGCGGTTGCGCCAGTCTGAATGGCAGATGCGGCGAATTTTAGAAGCCACTGGGTTAGAGCAGCGCCGCGTTGAGAACCATATCCGCTTAATGCAGGGGGAGTTGAGCAAGCTCTACAGCAAAATCGCTGTACAACGGGATTACAAGGAGAAACTACAACAGGATGTGATGCTGCTAGAGAAATATCAGCAGCAGGGCCAAGAAAGTGAGCGGGTGTGGCAGCAGCGCATTGAACATCTCGATCGCCAACGCCTGAATTTAGAAACCCTGGTGCGATCGCTAAACGATAAAAAGCGCCAAGTCGAGACTGAAGTCGCCCAACTAGAGCAAGATGTAGAAGTAATGCAGGAAATCAAACTGCAACTAGAAGCCCAGTTAGCCAACCTAGAGGGTAAAATCGCCGAAATTGAACAACCCCAGATCGAACTCAATCAGCAGTTAGCAGCCCAACCAAGGGGAACGACTCCCCTACCCGCCGAATGGCAGGCCTTTGCCCAACGCTTGACCAATACGGAAATTGCAATTTTGCGGGCGATCGCCGAACAAAATAACCCCGCCGCCCTCCTGCGCCAAATCGCTGCCGAACGAATCACTATGCCACAACTTTTAATCGATGAAATTAATGAACTAGCCCTCGAAACAATTGACGATTTAATTATTGAACCTGGTGACCCCCCCACCATCCCAGAGCCAGAATACCTCCTCTACATCCGACAGATAATTATCAGCTACCCACAGTCATAAACTAACCAATTTATAACCACGTAAAAATCACCCAACTATCATTGAAACTAGCTAGGTGAATTGTTGCTAATTACCAACTTCTATAGGTAAGATTGGACTTTGACCACCACCTCTAAACCTGATGACCAAACTGAAAATCCCTAAGCGAGTGGCCAAAACCCTACTCAATTCCCTTAGCTGTGGTGTTGTCCCCAGGGTCGGTTTGGAATACATATCTGTAGGCAGAGAAAAAGAATTACGTAGTCTCCTATCAGACCTGGAACATATCCGCGAAGGTAATGCAACATTTAGATTTGTTATTGGCCGCTACGGTGCCGGAAAAAGTTTTCTACTCCAAATGCTGCGTAACTACGCCATGGAGCGCAATTTTGTAGTAGCTGATGCAGACCTGTCGAACGATCGCCGCCTCACTGGAGCCGAAGGCCAAGGCCTAGCCACCTACCGGGAATTAATGAGTAAACTAGCCACCAAAACCAACCCCGACGGTGGAGCCTTACCACTAATCCTGGAAAGATGGATCAGCACAATCCAAACCCAAATTGCCGAAGAGACTGGCCTACGCCCCGAAGACGAAGGCTTTGACCAGCAGGTAGAAGCCAAGATCCTCTACACCATCAAAAATATCGAAGGCCTAGTCCACGGCTTCGACTTTGCCACCGTAATCATCAACTACTGGCGCGGCCACCGCAGTGACCAGACTCCCCAAAAAGAAGCCGCCCTCCGTTGGCTCCGGGGTGAATTCAACAGTAAACTGGAAGCCAAAGAAGCCCTAGGCGTGCGGGTCACCATCAGTGATAGCACCTGGTACGACTACATCAAACTCTTCGCCAAATTCACCACAGATATCGGCTATCAAGGCATAGTCTTGATCCTCGATGAAGCTGTCCACCTCTGGAAAATCAACCATGCTGTATCCCGCCAACACAACTACGACAGGCTTTTAGCCATCTTCAATGACACCATGCAGGGGCGTGCTGAGCACCTAGGTATTATCATCGGCGGCACTCCAAAACTCCTCGAAGACCCAAAACGCGGTCTTTTCAGCGATCCTGCTTGGCAGCGACGCACCAGCAAAAGCCGATTTATCCAACCGGGAATGACTGACTATGCCAGCCCAGTAATTCATCTAGAAGCCTTAGAGAAACCGGAAATTCTGGGACTGTTGAAAAATTTAAGTGATGTGTATAGCGACTTCTACAACCTAAAAAATGAACCCCAAAAAAAAGACCTAGAGGAATTTATTAGCGCCATGACTAGCCGCCTTGGTGCTGAAATCCTGCTCACTCCGGGAGAAATTGTCCGTGATTTTATTGCAGTACTCAATATTTTTAGCGAGCAGCCGAGCCTCAGTTTTGCTCAAATTGTTAATGGTAGCCAGTCACCTGTCAGTACTACTAAAAAACGTGGGCGCACTGATAATGAGGATGAGTTGGTAGAATTCACGGTCTAGTTAAGGTGAATTTGGAATAAGCCAGAAACCGCATTACCCCCTGCCAGATAGCCATTTCCGACTCTGAGTAGATCAACAAAAATTGATTTGCTCAACTCTAGATTTTCACGGAGGACGTGGGTGTGGTTTTTCTTTGTTGTGGAGCTCTACTGGAGTACAATAACCTTCTTTCGGGAACTACTTATGGCGATCGCTCCAAGTCCTTATCAACACTCTTCGATACTTATCTTCACAATGAGATAACACCAGTGCGGGACTGGTGCTATCAGATTATATAGGTATTTTTATATTCAGGATCTTTATTTTTGCTGATCCCGTTATGTATCTTTCAATACTCTATCCAAAGATTTTTGGTTCAGTACTATTTCGTAATATTTTCTTTATATTTACTTATATTTGACTTGATTAACAGTTGTAGGAGTTTGTTTACTTTTGTTTAGCAAGGGAAATCCCTAGACAACTTCCCAGCCAGACCTCTAGATTGCGTAGGGAGAGCTGTTGAGGAATGATCGGCTCTACTAAAATGGTAAACATTCCCAAACGGTTACCGGCAAGCACATCAGTAAACAGTCGATCGCCCACCATGGCCACTTCAGTTACAGGAAGGTTCATGGCGGCGATTGCTTGGCGGAGTTTACGGCGTGAGGGTTTACCAGCGCTGTAAAGATATGGCACACCCAAGGCTTGGGCAATACCGCCAATTCGTTGGGCATTGGGATTGTTGCTGACCAGCCAAACCTGAGCCAAAGGCCGGATTGGCTCCAACCACTGGGTAATTTCTGGCGGTGCTTCCCAGCCATGGAAAGGTACCAAGGTATCATCCACATCCAGAATCAGACCCTTGAGCTGGTGAGTTTCTAAAAGCGTAGGCGTAAGCGATAAGATAGTTGACCCTAGGGCTAGGTTTGGCTGGAGGTTTTGCAGCCAAGGCTTTGGGGGCATCATTGGGGGTTGGGGGAAGGGCGTTGACTATCACGTTGCCGCCGGATGGCGATCGCCGCAGCTTCGTGCTCCTCTAGGGTTTTGCTAAACACATGACTGCCATCGTAGCGGGCCACAAAGAACAGGTACTCAGTTTTTTCTGGGTCTAGGGTAGCCTTGAGACTAGCCAAGCCGGGATTAGCGATCGGAGTTGGAGTCAAACCCGGATTCATATAAGTGTTGTAAGGGTTGGGGGTTTGGACTTGGGCGTAGGTCAGGGGCTGATCAGCAGTTTGCCTGATTCCTAAGCCATATTCGACGGTCGGGTCAGCCTCCAACTTCATACCCCGCCGCAGCCTCTCGGTAAACACCCCAGCAATGGTGCGGCGTTCTGTGGGTAGTACTGATTCCTTTTCAACAATACTTGCCAACTTAACCCAGTCGTAGAAACCCAGTTGAGTTTTACCTTTTTGCTGCTCGTAGATTGGCAAGGCCTTGGTTTGGAAATGGTTGAGCATTTGGTTAATCACCGCCTGGGGAGTGATGCCGTCTTTGTCAATGACATAGGTATAGGTATCAGGGATTAGGAAGCCCTCTAGGTGGGGGATGCCCTCTGGTAACCAGGGAAAGCGATCTCGCGGGATTTGCTTGGCTGCATCCATAAACCCGCTGGCGGGGAAAAAACCCTGGGATTCAAAATAGGTGGCCATCTGGCGTAGGGACCAGCCCTCAGGAATGGTGTAGCTAGTCTTGGCCACCTGGCCGCGCCAAATTTGTTCAGCGATCGCCCTGAGGGGTTTCGTTGGAGACAGAGTATAAGTACCAGACTTAAATTCCCCCTGACGGTCTTGCCAGCGTAAAATTTGGTACCAAATCCGCCAGGCCGTACTAGAGCGGATTAAGCCAGCAGACTGGAGGTCATTACCAATTTGTTGGCTGCCGGTACCGGGAGCAATTTCAATCTGGATTTGGGGCGGGTTAGAAACTTGGGAGCTATCAATCACGGGGGCACTTACCCAACTCCACCAACTCCACCCCTGCCAAGTGCCAAGGGCAAGACCAACTGGCAAAACCAACCAAATATAGGTCAGTTTAGTTAATTTTTTTGCGGTTCTAGTCATAGCTGGCAATTAACATTCATTAATTTATCATGTATCAGGAATTAGACTAGGTTGGGCCATCCGGTTCAGCAATCTCGATTGATTGCCGTAGTTCTCATAAAAATCAGAATCCGCTGGTTTTGATCCTGAAATTAGTGCAATGATTTGCCAGTACCGCTTGGTGGTCTGGGTAGATCATCAAGTTGGTTAGTTTATTGTGATTTGTTGTTGGCCAGTCCTCAGCCGGGGAGCTTGCTGGTTGTAGATGGATTAAGATAACGACAAAGCAGCGCTTTTGGTGACTTTATGAAGGCTCTGGAACCTCGGTTGCTGAAATCTTAGCAGATTATATACTTAGGGAGATTGTTGAATGTTACGATTACCCTAAAACTGCTGCTTTTACAAAATCCGATCAGATGGCGCGAGTTTCTCCTAGAAATAATTCCCGTCGCAGTTCCAGCTACTGGTGGCTGGGCTTGGGTAGTTTTGGTGTTTTGCTTTTGGGTGAGTGGCAGTTGTTGTTTGTGACCGGTACTGGCATTGGTGTGATGGCACTAGTCTACTGGATGCAGAACCAACAGTGGCAAGACTACCGCAATCAGCTGTTGCGGTTGTGGCGTGGCCCCAACCGGCAGATGGCAACGGCTGCTGGGGGTGGAGCGATCGCAACTCTAGCCAGCTACTTGGCTGTGAGCCTGCGCCATAACCCAGAAACTGCCCATCTCTTGGCGGAGTATCTCCTAGTCAGCCTGAGTGTAGTCGGAGTCGGGGCTGGAGTAACTTGGCAGTTGCGTCAACAGCAACAAAACCGAAAACAGCAACAGTACGATCGGGCCCTAGACCAACTCAGCGCCCCCCAGCCCATGCAGAGGCTAGTTGCCATTCACAAACTCAGGGAAATTTCCAATAGTTTGACTCCGGTGCAGAAGTATCATCTCCTCAGTTGCCTGAGGTTTTTTTTAGAAATTGAATCAGAAGCGGCGATCCGACAAGCAGCAATGGTCAGCATAGAGTCCCTAGCTGGTCTAGATCAAGCCCCGCCTTTAGAAATACCTCTACAACCCCAAACAATTACCGTAGATTTGGAGTAATGCAGTTTGCACCACTTTATCCGCTGCTTTACAGGGTTTTAGCTCCGGCTTTTCCCAATTGCCTATGGTCTGGTAAGCCCGGCGATCGAGCGATCGCCCTCAGCTTTGATGACGGCCCCCACCCCCAACATACCCCAGCCGTTCTGGAAGTTCTCCGACAGCATCAAATTCAAGCCAGTTTCTTTTGTTTGGGGATTTGGGTGCAGCAGTATCCAGAAATTGCTAAAGCTATAGTTGCTGATGGCCACTGGATCGGCTTACACGGCTATACTCACCATAATTTTGCTCGACTATCAGCCCAACAACTGCACCATAGTTTGTGGGATACCCAAGCAGCGATCGCCAAAGCCTGTGGCCTAGACCCCCAACTCATCCGAGACGTACGGCCGCCCAACGGTCTATTCACTCCAAGAACTTTAAAGCTCCTCCAACAATGGCATTATCGCCCAGTCATGTGGAGTGTCGTCCCCGAAGACTGGGAACGGCCAGGCATTAGCCGAGTTACCCAACGAGTAATCACCCAAACCCAGCCGGGTTCGTTGATCGTTCTCCATGACGGCCCCCACGGCGGACAAGACTGTGCGCCTACCCTGGCTAATCTGATACCCAGACTGATAGCTGCAAATTACCGCTTCATAACTGTTGATGAGCTGTGGCAGACCACAGGCTAATAATGTGGTGCTGTCTTGACATATCTAAAAACTTTATTAAGTCCTGCTACCTAATCACACATTAATTGCACATATCAAAAACCCCCAAGAATCTATGGCAGCCACAACTGCAAAAATCATGGCGGCTGCCGCAAGACCAACAGAGAATTTGTAACTTCCCTCAGACTTCACAGGAAGTTTTACCCGTGCACTCATTCTGGGCAAAGGATCAATTTTTAGGCATTCTCTGACAGACCGCTCAGCGATCGCTGTTAGCAAATGGTGATTGGGTGTCAGCCTAAAACATATTTTTAGGGGCTATGTTTCCTCAGGTAGCTGAATACTCATTATCCCTGAATCACTGGATTTATTCATTAGCTATATTGGCAGTAGTATTGAAATAAATAGCCTGCATAGTGCAACCCCCCCTTTGCAGTTTAGGCAAGTAATATAGAAAACCCACAGGAAAAGAACTTGACTAGATATGGCCAATTTGTGTGAGAAAGGCTACAATCGTAGAGGCTTTCTACCCAAACTAAACTTTGCAGGTCTGTTAGCAGGTTCCCATGTCTAGCAGCCGGGTTGGTTTCGGCCATTGATGACATGCAGTGGAAATTAAATGGTTCCTGAGGAGAAACTACCGAAATTACCTTGGGTGCACTACAGTCATCTACTTAATTCATTAAAAGTGAAGAACCATTGAGGAGAAATCATGGCTCAGGCGAACGAACTACTTGTAGAAGATATAATTTCTATCCACACAGATGAAATCCCCCTTGATGAAGAAGAGGTCTTAGATGACATTTCGTTGGATATTGTCCTAGAGGAAGATGAGGATAAACCTGAAAAGGGACGCACAAGTAGAAGACGTTCTCCTGCAAAGAAGAAGCATTACACTGAGGATTCAATTCGTCTGTATCTCCAGGAAATCGGTCGGATTCGCTTGCTGAGGGCCGATGAAGAAATTGAACTAGCCCGCAAGATTGCAGATTTGTTGGAGCTGGAGCGGTTGCGCGAAAAACTCTACAACCAATTAGACCGGGAACCCCAGGAAATTGAGTGGGCTGAAGAGGTTCTCTACCATCAACTTGAACTGGCGATCGATCTCCACAAGCAACAGGCTAAGCTGGCTAAGCTAGCTAATGAACAAGTCCTCCAAATCCAGCGGAACTTCTTGTTTTGTTCCCCCTCTAACCACATCTTTGGTCAGCAGCTTTTACAAACGCTGGTGCAGGGACTAGGAGCTGTGAAAAAACTGGCCGACGACGAGTGGCGGCAGGAGGTTGCCAAGCAGTATCCAGCATTTCGGCATCGCCTTTTTGTGGGACGACGCGCTAAGGAAAAAATGGTGCAGTCGAACTTGCGCTTAGTGGTGTCGATCGCCAAAAAATACATGAACCGGGGCCTGTCGTTTCAGGACTTGATCCAAGAGGGCAGCTTGGGCTTGATTCGTGCTGCTGAAAAATTTGACCATGAAAAGGGCTACAAATTTTCCACCTATGCCACATGGTGGATCAGGCAGGCGATTACTAGGGCCATTGCAGACCAGTCTCGGACAATTCGCCTGCCCGTGCATTTGTACGAAACCATCTCTCGAATTAAGAAAACCACCAAAATTCTCTCCCAGGAGATGGGGCGCAAACCTACAGAAGAGGAAATCGCTGACCGCATGGAAATGACGATCGAGAAACTCCGCTTCATTGCCAAATCTGCTCAACTGCCAATTTCCCTAGAAACTCCAATTGGCAAGGAAGAGGACTCTCGTCTGGGTGACTTTATCGAATCTGATGGTGAAACTCCAGAGGATCAAGTAGCCAAAAGTCTCCTGCGTGAGGATCTAGAAAGTGTCCTCAACAGCCTCAGCCCCAGGGAGCGGGATGTGCTGCGCCTACGGTACGGTTTAGATGATGGCAGGATGAAAACTCTAGAGGAGATTGGCACAATTTTTAATGTCACTAGGGAGAGAATTCGTCAGATTGAAGCCAAAGCTCTAAGGAAGCTACGCCATCCCAACCGCAATAGTATTCTCAAGGAGTACATCCGCTAGTTGACTATCAGCGTTCTAAAGCTTGGTGGCATCATGCTCAAATCTTTAGATTTAGCTACTGGACAATGGTGTTGTCATTCCTCTAGGTGCATCATCGGGATAAGAGTGCTACTGTCAATATAAAAATGGTCGGTGTCCCGACCATTGGGTTGGGCAATGTCAGACAGCCTGTGTCATGCTATTTTGACCCCGGATTCCTCCTCCTTTAGGACGGGGAGTATGTCAATTGAGTTAACGTACCCTGCATGAATTTTGCATGTAGCCACGGTGCTGGGGCCAAGCAAATCATGCAAAGTCCGCAATAGCCCCAACTTGGTTGCTAGCCGTAGCCAGAAATTCCTGGATCGGGTTAATTGGGGCGTAGCTTTTGAATTTCGCTGAGGTTGTGCCAGGCAGCGAAGAATCGCGGCGCAATCCCCACGGCAGATTGAAACTCCCTAGCGGCGGCTGTGACTTGCCCTTGGCGCAGTAGAACCTCTCCAATTCCGTTGTGGGCCATGGCATGGACGGGGGCTGGTTGGTGGCTGGGGTAATCTGGCAGGGATAGGGCTTGCCGGTAGGCGGCGATCGCTTCCTCTAGGTTGCCCTGGTCACTCAAGGTGTTACCCAGGTAGTAATAAACCAAGGAGGTGCGCTCCCCCAACTCTAGGGCGGTGCGATAGGCAGCAATTGCCTCCTCTAGGTTGCCTTGGTCACTCAAAAGGGCACCCAGATAGTAGTAGGCCAAGCCGTTGCGGGGGTCTAGGCTAATTCCTTGGCGCAGCCCATCAATCACTAGACCCAGTTCCCGGCGATCGCTCACCCGTTCGTAGCGGGCCAAGGCCAGGTAAATGTGGGCACTGGCATTATCTGGAGCCAATTCGATCGCCCGGCTCAACATCGCGATCGCCTGGGGGATTTTCTCCTGCTGCCGCAGCAAATTCCCCAAAGCCACATAAACTTGGGCATTGTCTGGCTGCAACTCTAAGGCTTGGCGAAACCTTTGCTCTGCCTCCACATAGTTGCCGCTCCTCTGGGCCCGGCTCCCTTGCTCCAACAACTCTTGCCAACTAACTGCCCCGGCCGTTGAGGCAAACATCACTAAGATAAAAATTAGAATATTTCGGAGGCTCATGCATTCACCCTCCTGCCTACTAACTTAAGTTTAATTACTTAAAAATTGATCACCCTAATCTAGACCCGCAGAATTTTCCTCTCTCAAGGCTTTGACTTTCTGGCTAATTCTTGATTACAGTTAATTTTTAGTCTAGCCAATCCCAAGGACAATCACCCAACCTAGCAACAAATAGCAATCCATGAAACTGCGTTTAATTTTGGCTCAGCTTACCTGCTGTAGCTTTCTGTGGATGGGTAGCCCGGCTCTGGCCGAGCGGCTGACGGTACAGTTTACCCCCGGACAGCTGTTGCGTGTGGAGGTCGCTAACCTGACTGGTACATTTATTTTGGTGGAGCGGATGCAAGGCGGAGAACCAGTGGATGTACTGCCGGGGCAAATGTTTAGCTTTAGCCCAGCTGGCAGCTCGATCAACAATATTTCAATGCTGATTTGGGACGAGCGGGGATCGGTATTTGAGCTACAGGCAATCAAACTCACCAACAATGTTCTCCGGATCGAGGTGCGGGCTGGAGCCATTGCCCCCGGCGATCGCTCAGTTTATCTGCGTGATGATGGAAGAGTCATAATTCTCTAGTCATGGCGGCAAAATTTCCCCAGCAGCGTTGGCAACTCCAACCGGCCCAGCCCGGCCTAGCTAGAGCGATCGCCCAAAGGTACTGCATCACCCCCCTAGTCGCCCAACTCCTGATTAACCGGGGAGTGCAAGGGCTGGATCAAGCCAAAACTTACCTAGAGCCGGCCAGTCAAACTTTCCCAGACCCCCTAGAGGAATTCACTGACCTACCAATCGCCCTAGATTTACTAATTGCTGCCCTTGGAGCAGGCTGGAAAATCAGCATCTGCGGCGACTATGATGCCGATGGGATGACCAGTACAGCCCTGTTAATCCGGGCCCTGCGTCACCTGGGGGCGGCGGTGGATTACGTAATTCCCAGCCGGATGCATGAGGGCTACGGGATCAATCGCCGGATTGTCAGCGAGTGTGCTCAGCAGGGGGTAGCCCTAGTGATCACGGTGGATAACGGCATTGCTGCCCACGAGGCGATCGCCCACGCCAAGACCCTAGGGATACAGGTGATCATCACTGACCACCACGACCTGCCGGCCCAGTTGCCCCCGGCTGATGCAATCCTCAACCCTAAGCTTTTGCCTAGAGATTCCCCCTACCGGACAATGGCTGGGGTGGGGGTAGCCTATCTACTGGCCTTGAGTCTAGCCAAGACCCTTGGTCAAACCCAGTTGACTCGGCCACTTTTAGAGCTATTTACCCTGGGGACGATCTCCGACCTCGCTCCCCTAACCGGGGTCAATCGCTGTTGGCTCCAGCAGGGCCTGGCCCTCCTGCCAGATTCCACCATTCCCGGTATTCAAGCTTTAATTCAGCTATCGGGGGTAAAAACCAGCGCCAGCCTTAAACCGGAAGACATTGGCTTTCGCCTCGGCCCACGGATTAATGCGATCGGCCGCATTGGTGATCCCCAGGTGGTGATTGACTTACTGACCACGGAAGACCAAGGCATTGCCCTAGAAAAAGCCATGGTCTGCGAACAAACCAATCGCGATCGTGTCAGTTTGTGCGACCAGATCCAAACTGCTGCCGAACAGTGGTGCTACGAACGCTTAGGGGAACTCTACCAAGACCGGGTAATTGTGATTGTCCAACCCGGCTGGCACCACGGAGTGATCGGCATTGTTGCCTCCCGGTTAGTGGAAAAATTCGGGTTACCAGTCTTCATTGGCAGTTTTGAGGAAAATAACCAGATCCGAGGCTCCGCACGGGGTATTCCAGAATTTGACGTATTTGCCGCCTTGGCACACGGGCAGGAGTTTCTCAACAAATTCGGCGGCCACCATGCGGCTGGGGGCTTTTCCCTAGGGGCAGCCAATTTGGAGCTGTGGCAAGAAAAACTCGTGGAGTTTGCCCACCAATGCCTGGCTCCCGAGCACCTCAAGCCCTTGATTAAACTAGATGCCCAGGCTGACTTTAGTGATCTTGATGAGCAACTCTGGCAGCAGCTACATCTGCTCAATCCCTGCGGTATTGCCAACCCAGAGCCAGTTTTTTGGACTGCCAATGTCAGACTCCTAGAGCAAAAAATTATTGGTAAAGATGGCATTAAGCTCACCCTCAGCCAGGATGGCTGCCCCAAAATCTGGACGGCTACGGCTTGGCGGTGGCGTAATTACTTCCCTTTGCCCAGCCGTTTGGACATTGCCTACAAACTCACCGAGAATACCTGGAATGGCTCTACTAATTTGGAGTTAGAACTGGTGGGGGTACGACTACCGGAACCCCTGGGTGAACCTAGCCACCGGGCGGCTTTTAGCTTCCAGGCTGTGGATTATTGCTGTTCTTTGTGGGCTGATTTGGGGCAGATGCAAATTTACGATCGCACAGGCAAAATCCTGGCCATCCAGAAGGGGCAACGCCTGGGCTGGTTGGGCAAATCCCGTGAGGACAGTATCACAGTGGATGTGAGTAAAGCCCCCTACTACGGGCTGGTCAAGACTGCCGTTCAGCATTTGGGAATCGAGTAGCCAGTTTTCCTGGTTGAGTGATGGACAATTAACCGTAAACTAGGGGCGAGAGTCTCCAAAAAAATCACTGACCGTTGCTCACCATAACCATGGAACTGGTCTGGAATGGCAAGCCCACCGCCGAAGTTTTACCCACATCTCCCCTAGCTAAAGTCGAGCAGATTGGTGGAGGCGATCGCAACTGGCTAATCTGGGGCGATAACCAATTGGTACTCCCGGCCCTCCTAGAGCAGTTCCAAGGTCAGATTGATTTGATCTACATCGACCCGCCCTTTGCGGTGGGTAACAACTTTACCATGCCCCTGCAAATTGGCTGCACCCCAGAAACTGCCCCCAAGGTGCTGGCTTACCAAGATATCTGGGATCGGGATGCGTATCTGAGTATGCTGTTTGAGCGCCTGACATTAATGCGACGACTCCTGAGTAATCAAGGCAGTATTTATGTCCACCTAGATTCTCGGATGAGTCACTACGCCAAGGTAATCCTTGATGAAATTTTTGGAGTAGATAACTTTAGGGCTGAAATCATCTGGAAAAGAACCACCGCCCACAGTGATGCCCATGGCTACGGTCAGATCCATGACAATATTTTGTTTTACACAAAAAGTAGCCAGTTTACTTGGAATCGTCTGCACTGTGCCTATGATTCTAACTATGTAATGAAAAATTACCGCTACCACGATCGCAACGGGCGCAGGTTCATGGCCGATAACCTCTCCGCTTCAGGCCTCAAGGGCGGCGGCTATCACTACTCCTGGAAAGGTAAATTTGGGTTTTGGCGATGCCCGGAAACCACCATGAACCATCTAGACCAGCAGGGTAAAATCTATTACACTACCAGCGGTCTGCCCAGGTTGAAAAGATATCTGGATGAGATGCCAGGCAAGCCCCTGCAATCGATCTGGGATGATATCTCTGTAATTAGCTCCCGATCGCAAGAAAGGCTGGGCTACCCGACCCAAAAGCCAGAGGCTCTCCTAGAGCGGATTATTCAAGCCTCCTCTAATCCTCAGGATCTGGTAGCTGATTTTTTTTGCGGCTCTGGTACCACGGGAATTGTTGCTGAGCGACTCGGCCGCAGGTGGATCATGGTCGACTCGAGCCAGATGGCAATTCACACTTGCCGCAAACGGGTGATCGAGCTTTATCGCAGATTACAGAAGCAAACCAAACCAGATCATGGTTTTGCCCTTTACCGGACGGGCAACTCCCCTGCCCCGGCTGGGATGCCCCTGTTTAAAGCCCAGCCCATTTACCAAGACCGGACCGTAGATATCCAGATCATCGAGTTTCTTCCCCCCCTAAGCCAAGATCTAGAAAAGCTCAGAGAACAGCCGATCGCCAATGGTTTAGACTTTATTGACTTTTGGGCGATCGATTTTCACTGGCAACCAGGGCAGCCCTTCCAGCACCACTGGCAGACCTACCGTACCCGCAAAAACCGCACCCTCAAGACTATCAGCGACCGGGGGCACAGCTATACAACCCCCGGCCCCCATACGATCGCCATCAAAGTAATTGATGCCTTTGGGGGTGATTGGAACTTTGTGATCGCAATAACCCAAGGTTGTTGAGCTTTATTCAACTGTCTCGGCTCCAGTAGGATGGACTAGGATTAGCTTGCTGATTTAAGGTATCAAGAAAAAATTTAGGTTTGGGGTGATGGATCAACAACTGATTGCTAAGGCAAAACTCACAGCCGGGGAATACCAGGAAATTGTTGATCGCCTAGGGCGAGAGCCAAATCCAGCGGAATTAGGCATGTTTGGGGTGATGTGGTCTGAGCATTGCTGCTACAAAAATTCCCGGCCGCTGTTGCGTCAGTTTCCTACCACGGGCGATCGTATCCTTGTCGGGCCCGGCGAAAATGCTGGAGTCGTTGATTTTGGTCAGGGTATCCGGGTGGCTTTCAAGATTGAATCCCACAATCACCCATCGGCGGTAGAGCCATTCCAGGGGGCAGCTACGGGGGTAGGTGGTATCCTCCGGGATATTTTCACCATGGGAGCTAGACCGATCGCACTCTTAAACTCCCTGCGATTTGGCAGCCTCAGGGAAGCTAAAACCCGTCAGTTATTTAGCGGTGTAGTGGAGGGCATTGCCCACTACGGCAACTGTGTCGGAGTACCGACGATCGGCGGAGAAGTATATTTTGATCCCGCCTATGCGGACAACCCCTTAGTTAATGCCATGGCCATTGGTTTGATGGAAACCCCAGAAATTGTGAAAGCTGGGGCGGCGGGCCTGGGTAACCCTGTACTCTACGTTGGTTCTACCACCGGCCGCGATGGCATGGGCGGGGCCAGTTTCGCCAGTACAACTCTGCAAGCGGATGCCCAAGACGATCGCCCGGCTGTGCAGGTGGGCGACCCATTTTTAGAAAAAGCCCTGATCGAAGCCTGTTTAGAAGCCTTCCAAACCGGCTATGTGGTTGCAGCCCAAGACATGGGAGCCGCAGGCATCACCTGCTCTACTTCAGAAATGGCCGCTAAGGGTGGCGTGGGCATTGAATTTGACCTCGACCAAGTGCCTGCCAGGGAACCTGGCATGACCGCCTACGAATACCTGCTCTCAGAATCTCAAGAGCGGATGCTTTTGGTGGCAGAAAAGGGCAAGGAAACGGAACTCATCGCAATTTTCCAGCGTTGGGGCCTGCACGCGGTGGTGGCTGGGGAGGTAATTGCTGAACCAGTGGTTAGGATAAAACATCAAGGCCGGGTGGCGGCCCTAGTGCCTGCGGCTGCCTTGGCAGAAAACACGCCAATTTGCGATCGCATCATCCCCGCCGCTCCCCCCGCCTACGCCCAAGCCGCTTGGCAATGGCAACCCGACACCCTTCCTTTGGGGGACTGGCAGGCAACCCTACTCCAACTCCTCGACTCTCCTAACATCGCCTCCAAGCAATGGGTCTACCGCCAGTACGACCACCAAGTACAAAACAATAGCTTGATTTTGCCGGGGCAGGCCGATGCCGCTGTGATTCGCCTCAGGCCCCAGCCCCTAGAGCAGCAAGGCCCGACTACCCTGGGGCTAGCAGCCACCGTAGATTGCAATAGCCGCTATGTGTACCTACATCCCTACCGGGGAGCCAAGGCAGCGGTAGCTGAAGCTGCCCGTAATCTCAGTTGCGTGGGGGCAGAACCCCTAGCTGTGACCGATAACCTCAATTTTGGTAATCCCGAAAAACCAGTGGTCTACTGGCAGTTATCTGAGGCGTGCCGGGGCCTAGCCGAGGGCTGCGAGCAGATGCAGACCCCCGTCACTGGCGGTAATGTCTCACTTTACAACGAAACTAATGATACGGCGATCTATCCGACTCCGGTAGTGGGCATGGTGGGTATAGTCCACGACATCAGCCGCTGCTGCGGCCAGGGCTGGCGAAGCCCAGGGGATTTGATTTACCTGCTGGGGGCTAACCCCAAGGACGATCGCTCTGGTTTGGCCGCCTCGGAATACTTGGCAGTGGTCCACAACCTAGTCAGTGGCTTACCACCCGATGTGGATTGGCATCTTGAAAAAGCTGTACAAACCGTCTGCCGTAATGGAATTAACCAAGGTTGGATAAAGTCAGCCCACGATTGTAGTGAAGGGGGCTTGGCCGTGGCCTTAGCAGAAGGCTGTATCACCAGCGGTTTGGGGGCCGATATCCAACTACCAAGCAGCCAAATGCGCCCCGAGGAGCAATTATTTGGGGAATGGGCTAGCCAAATTATTGTCAGTGTAGGGGTGAATGAGCGATCGCCCTGGGAAGCTAGCCTACAAGCTTTGACCGGCCAGTGGCTAAACCTGGGCCAGGTCAAAGATTCTGGCCGGCTAACAATCAGGTCAGACCAACCCTTGATTGATCTAGAAATTGCAGAGATGGCCGATGCTTGGAGCCAAGCCATCCCATCCCGGATGACTAGCTAATCTGCAAATAAAGCTCGCAGTCAGGGATCTTAGGACTTTAACTGGTTACTGAGAAATCTAGGATTTACGCAAAATAAGGCTTTATCCACTGTCTTATAGGATAAGGCAGGCGATAACCGCCCTATGTGTAGAGTCTTTGCGTAGGTCTTGGCAAATCTTGAGGTGGTTTGGCCAATATCTACCTATCAGGGTTTATGATTTTCTTAGTATTTGTCTAACAAAATCAATGGACACCAAAGCTTTCAAGCGTTCTCTCCACGAATCACCTAATTATCATCGGCGCGGATTTGGCCACGAGGCAGATGTGGCCAGCACCATGCAATCTGAATACCAAAGTGGACTGATTCAAGAAATCCGCGATCGCAACTATCGGCTAGAGCGGGGAGGAGTGACGATCGTTTTAGCCCAGGCCTTTGGGTTTTGCTGGGGAGTAGAGCGGGCCGTTGCCATGGCCTACGAAACCCGCCAGCACTTTCCCACCGAGAAGCTCTGGATCACCAATGAAATCATCCACAATCCCTCAGTTAATCAGAAGCTGCGGGAGATGCGGGTCAATTTTGTACCAGTGGTCAATGGTCAAAAAGACTTTTCCGGGGTAGAAACTAACGATGTAGTAATTTTGCCGGCCTTTGGAGCCAGCGTCCAGGAAATGCAGCTTCTCAATGATCGCGGCTGTAAGATCGTTGACACCACCTGCCCTTGGGTCTCGAAAGTCTGGAACACCGTGGAAAAACACAAGAAAAAAGATTACACTTCCATCATTCACGGCAAATACAACCACGAGGAAACGATCGCCACCAGCTCCTTTGCCCAAAATTACCTGATCGTCCTAAACATGGCCCAGGCTCAATACGTAGCCGACTACATCCTAGCTAATGACACCTCCGGCAGGATGCGCCAAGAGTTCCTAGAAAAATTCAAAAATGCCCACTCCGTAGGTTTTGACCCAGATATCCACCTAGAGCGGGTCGGGGTTGCCAACCAAACCACCATGCTCAAAGGAGAAACTGAAGCGATCGGCAGACTCTTTGAACAAACCATGCTCAAGAAATACGGTCCCCTGGAGCTAGACAAGCACTTCATGAGCTTCAACACCATCTGTGATGCTACCCAAGAGCGTCAAGATGCCATGTACGAGTTGGTTGAAGAGCATTTACATTTGATGCTGGTCATCGGCGGCTACAACTCCTCCAACACCACCCACCTCCAGGAAATTGCCATTGAGCGGGGTATTCCTTCCTACCACATCGACAGCAGCGATCGCATCCTCAGTGCCGACCAAATTGAACACAAACCCCTGGGCGGTGAGCTGATCACCACCAGTAACTGGCTTCCCAGCGGCAAAATCACCGTTGGAGTCACCTCCGGAGCCTCTACCCCCGACAAGGTAGTTGAAGATGTCATTGCAAAGGTTTTAGCCTACAAATCCTAAACCCAGGCCTATGAATGGAGACATCAAACACGGTTTTGTTGGGGCGATCGGCAATACTCCCCTAATCCGTCTCAACAGCTTCAGCGAAGAAACCGGCTGTGAAATCCTCGGCAAAGCCGAATTCCTCAACCCCGGCGGCTCCGTCAAGGACCGGGCCGCTTGGTTTATCATCAAAGACGCTGAGGAAAAAGGGCTACTCAAACCCGGCGGCACCGTAGTCGAGGGCACAGCCGGTAATACTGGCATTGGCTTAGCCCACATCTGCAACGCGAGGGGCTACAAGTGTTTAATCATCATTCCCAACACCCAATCCCAGGAAAAAATTGATATCCTGCGTACCCTCGGAGCTGAAGTCATGCCAGTACCTGCGGTGCCATACAAAGACGAAAACAACTACGTGAAGCTCTCAGGGCGGATTGCCCAAGAACGAGAAAATGCCATCTGGGCCAATCAATTTGATAACCTAGCCAACCGGCAGGCCCACTACGAGACCACTGCCCCGGAAATTTGGGCCCAGACCAAGGGCAAAGTCGATGCCTGGGTAGCTGCCACTGGCACTGGCGGCACCTTTGCCGGGGTAGCCATGTACCTCAAGGAAAAGAATCCCCAAATTAAAACTGTCTTGGCAGACCCAATGGGTAGCGGGCTTTATAGTTATGTAAAAACTGGCGAACCCAAAAGCGAGGGTAGCTCAATTACCGAAGGCATCGGCAACAGCCGGGTTACAGCTAATATGCAGGGTGTGCCGATCGATGATGCCCTCCAAGTTGCTGATCAAGAGGCTGTGCGGGTAGTATATCAAATGCTCCACAAAGACGGGTTATTTATGGGCGGTTCAGTGGGCATCAATGTCGGGGCGGCTGTGGCTTTGGCTAAACAGTTGGGGCCGGGACATACGATCGTCACTGTTCTGTGTGACGGCGGGGCCCGCTACCAATCCCGGCTATTCAATCCGGAGTGGCTGGCCAGCAAAAACCTATCTATACCCAAATTTGATTAATGATTAATTAAATACACTCCGCCGTAGGAAGCATCCCAGGGCCAGGAGTGCTCCCAGGAAGATTCCCGGAGTGGGAACTGGAGTCGTGGGTTCTGGGGTCGGGATTACTGGCCCAGGGCTGGGTAAAGCTGGAATTATTGGTGTTGGTGGTTTTGGGCTAGAGACCTGGTCAATGCGCCCATAAAGCGAGGCAGTGGCAGTGGTTCCCTCTGGAGAATTAAACTCGCTGACAATGTTAATGCCGTTGTTGCTGGAAAAGCCCACTAGGCTGAGTCGGTAAATACTGTCACCCACTGAAAAATCCTGGGGAGCAAAGCCGAGGTTGCTAAAGCGGAGGCGATCGCCATCAGCCACAGGATCACCAGTTACATTGGGAGTAGTCAAAATATTGAACCCAAAGGCTAGGCTGTAGTCGCCAATACCCAGGAGGCTGAGAGTGACCACCAAAGGAAAATCTCCGCTAAAAGTATCCCAAACTGAGCCATTGCGGTAGCTCATGGTTCCCAGATTAAATAGGCTACCCACTGTGGTGCTAAAGCCGGTGCCATCGTATTGAACATAATTGTTAAAACTAGTGCAGGCTGGGCACATGTCAACTCGTCCCCACTCCAAGTAATTCATGGTGCCGCCGTCACGACTAGAAATTGCTGTACTGGCTGTGGAGTTGCTGGGCATTCCCCAAAAGCCGCGGCTGTTGCCACTGAAAGTCAGGGCTAGGGTGGTTTGAGGGGCGATTGTCGCGATCGCACACACCGTAGTGATCACAATTTTTTTAGGTAACATAGTTGGTTCTCACTAAAGTCTGGTTATGTTTTTACCAAGATGGGGAGTAATTTCTTGCACCGACCATCAACTAGGAGTGCTTTGTCTTTTTCATGATAGACAAAGAAACCATCAGAATCACAGGCATCTGCGCTTGCTACAGGTCAGCAGGGTATGAGTGGAAAACACTCCATAAAACTCCCAAAAGCCTTTACTGCTGCAACACCCTATTGTCACCAGAATTATCACTAGATTGTCACTAGTTCTAGTCAAAAAGGCTTTCAGAAGGCATCAAATTTAGGTTTGCTTTTAGCCGATCGCTAAAAACTCTAGCTCTGGCCCCAGGGGATCGCGGACTAGGGCAACTCCCTGGTATCCCCAGCGGTTGAGGAGGTTGCCCAGTTGGTTGGTGGCGATCGCTTCAACAGCAAACTGGCTGGCAAGATCTCGAGCGTGGTGGTTGAGGTAGCTGAGGGCGTTGAAATCTTCGCTAAAAAGCAGCAGATAGTGGCTACTCTTGTCTTGGCTGACGGTCAGGTGTTGACCACTGGTTCTAGTTACGATCGCATAGTAAATGGGTAACATGGGCAGGCTTTAGTCTAAGCCATCAGCGTAGGCTTCAATTAATTTAATCGCCCGGTTGACACTTTCTGGCAAAACCACCACCAGAGCGCCGGTCACAGCCCAGCTCAGCCCCTGGTTAATTGCCTCAGTTTCATTGAGGATAGTTTCGTAGCTGGCCTTGGCATTGGCTTCAAGAATACCCTGGCAGATATGGCGGGCCGCATCTCCCATGGGTCGCCCCCGTTTGTCGTCGTCTTCTTTGACAATGATTTGATCAAAGATCTGGGCGGCTAGTTTACCCAGGTCAACGAGGTCTTGGTTGCGGCGATCGCCCGGGCCGCCAACAACTCCAATTTTCTTGCCATTCCAGTTGCGGATAAATCCGCCCAGGGCCTCATAGCTAGCCGGGTTGTGGGCGTAGTCAATCAATACATGAAAATCTTTGACATCAAAAAAATTCATCCGCCCCGGGGTCTGCTGGATTGAGGCTTGAAAACTCAGTAAACCTGTTTGAATATATTCCACGGCTAGACCCTGGGCATAGGCAGCCAAGGAGGCAGCTAGGGCATTGGCAATTTGGAAAGCAGCTTTACCACCCAGGGTAATTGGGATATCCACAGCTTTGGCTAGGGTGTGGGACTGGCCATTACCCCAGAGGACGATCGCCCCTTGGCTGTAAACCGCAGCCAACCCGCCCCCGGCAATGTGCTTTTGGATTAGAGGCGCATCCGGTTGGAGGGAAAAATAGGCCACTTGAGCTGATACCCGCTCGGCCATGGCTGCTACCCTGGGGTCATCCCCATTCAAGACAGCGTAGCCGCTGGCAGTTTCAGCTACCACACTTTTTAGGTGGGCCATTTGCTCGATCGTATCAATATCCCCCAAGCCCAAGTGGTCAGCCGCCACATTCAGAACTACCCCCACATCACAGTGGTCAAAGGCCAAGCCAGATCGAAGAATCCCGCCCCTAGCAGTTTCTAGGACTGCCAAGGCCACGGTGGGATCCCGCAAGATCACCTCAGCACTCTGGGGCCCAGTGTTATCTCCCGGTTCCACTAAATGCCCATCGATGTAAATGCCGTCAGTGGTGGTGTAGCCCACGGTCAGGTTTGACTGCCGATAAATGTGGGCAATCAGGCGGGTAGTGGTGGTTTTACCGTTGGTGCCGGTAATCGAAATAATCGGGATTCGACAGGGGCGGCCCGGCGGAAACAGCATATCCATGACCGGGGCAGCCACATTGCGGGGTTTGCCGATACTGGGGGCCGTGTGCATCCGAAATCCCGGAGCGGCGTTGACCTCGACCACCACCCCATCGACGAGGCGCAGGGGCTGAGTGATATCAGGGGTGACCACATCAATGCCCATAATGTCTAAGCCGATGATCCGGGAAACTCGTTCAGCCAGCCAGATGTTTTCGGGGTGGATATCGTCGGTGCGATCGACTGCAATCCCGCCAGTGCTCAGGTTAGCCGTGGCCCTCAGGTAGGCAAATTCCCCAGCTGGTAAAATACTGTCTAGGGTGTAGCCTTGTTTTTCTAATAGTTCAATGCTTGCTCGATCAATGGTGATCTTGGTCAAGATATTGGCATGGCCTTCGCCCCGGTTGGGGTCTTGGTTGGTCTGGTCGACCAGCTCAGCAATGGTAGATTTTCCATCCCCCTGCACCCGGGCGGGGATGCGCTCAGCTACGGCGGCCAGCCGGCCATTGATGACGAGAACCCGATGGTCACGGCCATGGTGGTAGCGCTCAACAATTACGGATTTTGAGACATTTTTGGCGGCATCGTAGGCAATTTCTGCTTCAGCGTAGCTATTGATGTCAATGGTAATCCCCCGGCCGTGGTTGCCATCAAGGGGTTTGATGACGATCGGATAGCCGCCCACTTCTGCGATCGCCGCCTCCAAGTCATTGAGGTACTGAATCACTGTTCCCCTAGGCACAGGTACACCCGCGTTCTTGAGAATTTGTTTAGTACCCTGCTTGTCGCAGGCCAATTCCACCGCTAAAATCCCAGATAAATCACTGAGGGTTGCTTGGATACGTTTTTGGTAAATCCCGTAGCCCAGTTGGATCATGGCCCGGGCCGACAATTGCTGCCAGGGAATTTGACGACTTTCGGCCTCTTTGATTAGGGTTTCAGTGCTGGGCCCCAAAGAGGCATCTTGGGCAATTTCCAGAAGATCCTTGAGGTCTTGGTTCAGCTCAGCGGCAGGATAGCTACCAGTATCGATGATACTTTGGCAGAGGCGGACTGCGGCCCTAGCTGCGTAGCGGCCAGCCTGCTCATAAATGTAGGCAAAAACCACCTGGTATATGCCCTCAGTGGCGGTTTCCCTGGTGCGCCCAAAGCCGACGGGCATCCCGGCTAATTCTTGTAACTCAAGGGCGACATGCTCGATGATGTGCCCCATCATGGTTCCCTCGGTTACTCTACTCAGAAAGCCGCCTCGTTTGCCGGGGGAGCAGTAGTGTTCTACTAAGCTGGGCAAGGTTTTGACCAAACCATCATAGAAGCCGGGAATCTGGTTAGAGGGGGGTGTACCTTCTAGATCAAGGCGCATCACGATCAGGTTATGGTGGCGGATGCTCCAGTAGTTTGGGCCTCGTAGGGTCTGGATTTTTAGGATCTTCATAAAATAAGTTCGGCCTAGCCCTCGGTGTCTCGGTAGATATTAATTTATTGGAGAGTATATTCCTAGTTTCAATGGGGTCAGCGGCGGTAGACTGTTACTGCTGAACAAATTTTTAGTTTAGTTTGTGGATAACGGTTCTGCGGGTAGAACTTGGCGTTTTTGCAGGTGGTAGCGATCGCCGTGGCTGAGTACGTGGAGGCGGAGATTATGCATACTGATTGGGTGGGTGGCATCGACTAGGTGATAGTTGGTGTAGCTCATCTGTGCTGGATCGATGATCGTAACTACTCCTTTACCAAGCACTTGAATCACCCCGGTGCGCTCAAAGCAGGCGCAGGTATCTTCGTCAATTCCGATACCTATCAGCCCTGGATGAGCTGCGATCGCACTCATTAGTCGCCCCATCCGGTTGCGATTGTGGAAGTGCTGATCAACAATAACTTCGGGAATAATTCCTAAACCCATGGCTTGATCTACTAGGGCCCGGTTTGGGGACTCACCGCTGCCGCCGCCAGCAATCATATGATGCCCCATAACGGCCGCCCCTGCGCTAGTACCCGCCAAAGTTATTTCGCCGTTTTTTACCCGTCGCTTCATGATTTCCATTAAAGGGGTATCCGCAAGAAGACCACACAGACGCAATTGGTCGCCGCCAGTTAAAAAAACGCCGCTACACTGTTCAACATAGGCTTGGAAGTGGGGGTCTTCCCCCTGGTCGCGGTCGCGGATGTCTAAGACTTTGATATCTTTTGTTCCCATCTCTTGAAAGATACTGATGTAGCGATCGCCGATCACCGTCGGCTCCCGTGAAGCGGCTGGAATAATTGCAATTTGGGCATCACCGCCGCCAGCCCGGTTAAAGAAGCTGTGGAGTATTTGCCTACCATGAACTTTGTCTTCGGCACCGCCAATTACCATGATGGCGGTCTGAGTCGATTGAGGCATCCGGATCTTGTCGAATATAGATTTAAGTTGTTGCATGATGCCGGGGCTTTTGCATCTAGCTGCTATCTGGTAGATAGACAGGAGAAGAGTATCCTACTTTTGCTCTTTGCCTTGGACTGGCTTTACCTGACCTTACCAAAGCGAAGTTTTCATCTCCATTAATCCTATGCTTTGTTCCCGGAAAACTGTTATTGGTTATACCAAAAAAATGCTATTCCAAGCTAGGGTGTAATCAGATTGCCGTCCCCAAAAGCTCGATAATTTCATTAATTCCTGAAATTTCTAAGATTGCTAGGTTTAGGCTGAACGAATCTTAATACTATTCAAAGTAGCTAAATTTATTCCATAAATCACCGCTAGAGCTATGACCGCAACCCAAACAAACACTTTAATTACCAATGCCCAAGCAGCTCGCCAAGCGGCTCGCCAGTTGGCTGGTTGCACTACTCAACACAAGAATCAGGCGATCGCTGCCATAGCCCAGGCCCTGGCCGACCATGCCCCAGAAATTATCGCTGCCAATCAGGCTGATTGCGCTGCCGCAACTGATTTATCTGGGACTCTGCAAGCTCGCCTCAAGCTAGATCAAGCTAAATTAACAGCAGCGATCGCTGGAGTTAAGGATGTGGGCCGCTTAGCTGACCCGGTGGGGCAAATCCAGATGCATCGGCAATTGGATGAGCAGTTAATCCTCAAGCGGATTAGCTGCCCGTTGGGGGTAATTGGGGTTATTTTTGAGTCTCGCCCCGATGCGGTGATTCAGATAGCCAGCCTGGCGATTAAATCTGGCAATGCAGCAATCCTCAAAGGCGGGCGGGAAGCTACTCGCACCTGTACGGTTTTAGTGAAGGCAATTCAAGGGGGATTGACCCAAGTAGGCATTGATCCCCAAGCAATTCAGCTTTTGACTACCAGGGAGGAGACGATCGCCCTGTTGGAACTCCACGAATACATTGATTTGATCATCCCCCGTGGCTCTAATGAGTTGGTCAGGTTTATCCAGCAAAATACCCAAATCCCGGTTTTGGGCCATGCCGATGGGATTTGCCATGTGTATGTGGATGCCCACGCAGATCTAGACCAAGCGGTACAGATTGTTGTGGATTCTAAAACTCAGTACCCGGCTGCCTGTAATACCGCAGAAACCCTGCTGGTTCACCAGGAGATCGCCTCAGCTTTTTTACCCAAGGTGGCGGCGATTTTGCAAGAAAAGTCTGTGCAATTACGCGGGGACGATCGTACCCGGCAGGTAATTGCAACCGAACCAGCCACGGAGGCTGATTGGCGCACAGAGTATGGGGATTTGGTATTGGCAATTCGAGTAGTCGACAGCTTGGAAGATGCGATCGCCCACATTAATACCTACGGCTCACGGCACACTGAAGCGATTGTCACCACCAACCCAGAGTCCGCATCCCTATTCCTCAACCAAGTAAATGCAGCCGGAGTTTTTCACAACTGCTCGACTCGATTTGCTGACGGCTTCCGCTACGGCTTTGGCGCCGAAGTAGGAATAAGCACAGCTATACTTCCCCCCCGCGGCCCTGTGGGTCTAGAAGGGCTAGTTACCTACAAATACCAGCTCACTGGCATAGGTCAAATCGTGGCTGATTACAGCGGCCCCCACGCCAAACCTTTTTTACACAGAGACATCACCTAGCCCCCAAATTCTTGGTAACTAGCTAGCATTCAATAAATACCCCTGCAAAAACTCGCGCAGAGCCTTGAGATTAAAATCCCCAGCCAACTGCTGCACCCGCCGGGCAAAACCCGCATACTCAGGACTCTGCGCCAAACTATCCGCCTCCTCCAAAACCTTGG
>Ga0272446_1001643_pt1 | contig 32018 bp, 30 predicted proteins | sample YNPCB0061_FD_194587 | JGI IMG/M metagenome (GOLD analysis project Ga0272446, IMG submission 194587) | Hot spring microbial mat communities from Yellowstone National Park, WY, United States - YNP-CB-006-1 | ecosystem: Environmental > Aquatic > Thermal springs > Hot (42-90C) > Sediment | place...
ATTCTGACCAAATTAGAAATTTTCTACCCAAGATTTATTATTTTTTTTAAAATACTACATGAAAAATAAACTCTAAAATCAAAAAAGCACCAATGAAAATCTCTCAAAAAACGATTTGTTGTTAAAACATCATGCTTTAAGAGGGGTACGAAATAAGAGAATATAAAACATAAAAAAAGAATTGCCCTTTGATTAGGGACGCCTATAAAAATAGGTATAGAGGGCTTGCTTTGAGTGCAAGCGAGGAGTAAAAAAGAGCAGAATATTAAGTGCTAAAAAATGCTTCATGCGTATTTTAAAAACGTTACAAAAATACATGCAAAAATTGTATTTTTTAGAAAAAATAGGACTTTTTTTAAAAGAAAAATGAGAGTCCTGCCCAATACTGCTCTTAGTAATAGGCATCGGATTTAATATTTATTGCTCAAATTTTTACTCTTTTCAAAATTTAAGCATACTTTTACGATAATGTCATAACAATAAAACCGAAACGAATGGACGTATCCGTCAAATTTCTTGGTGCAACTCAGATAGTTACAGGTTCTAAATACCTATTAGACATTGATAATTTTCGCCTTTTGATAGATTGTGGGCTTTTCCAAGGCAAAAAAGAAGACCGCCTCAAAAATTGGAGTCCTTTTCCCGTGAATCCTCAGAGCATAGATGCTGTCTTACTTACCCATGCCCATATAGACCACATTGGCTACTTGCCAAGGCTATGCAAACAAGGGTTTAGAGGAACGATTTACTGTACCGATGCCTCTATGGATTTGGTACCCATGATGCTCAAAGATGCAGCAAAACTACAAGAAGAGGAGGCGCAGTACGCCGAGCGCAAGCACTACTCTAAGCATGATAAGCCACAACCTCTTTATAATCTGAAAGACGTAGAAACTGTCCTCCCTTTGTTAGTAGGCATTCCCTTTGAAAAAGAATTTTTCTTGAACGAGCAGATTTCATTTTGCTATCAGTATGCAGGGCATATCTTAGGGGCAGGCATCATAGAACTATTCTTAAAAGGCAATCAAATGAGTAAGAAAATTGTCTTTTCCGGAGATTTAGGAAGGTTTAATGACCCTGTGCTGTACCCTCCTAAAAAGATTACTGAAGCTGATTTTTTGTTTGTAGAATCTACCTACGGCAATCGCGACCTCACCGACCAAGACCCAAGCACAGATTTAGCCCAAATAATTAATGAAACTTTGTATTACAATGGTTGTGTGCTTATTCCTGCATTTGCTTTGGGAAGGACGCAGGCTATCTTGTACTATATCAAACAGTTATTTAAAGCACATAAAATTTCTCCTTGTCGTGTTTTCATAGATAGCCCTATGGCAATGAACGCTACAGACATTTACAATAAAAACAAACAACTATGCAAAGCCTCTCTGTTTGAGGAAGATAGCGAACCCTTTGACTTTGACAACTTGTACTACTGCCACGAACAGCAGACCTCTATGCAAATTAACAATATTAAATCTCACGCCGTTATTATTTCTGCAAGCGGAATGGCAACAGGAGGGCGCATTTTGCATCACCTTTATCATAGGCTACCAAGAGAAAATGATACATTGCTTTTCGTTGGCTACCAAGGCGAAGGAACGCGAGGGAGGCGAATACTGGACGGAGAGCCGGAGATAAAAATATTTGGGGAGTTTGTACCCGTCAGATGCAAAGTTGCTAAACTCGATGGACTATCCGCACATGCAGACTCCGAAGAGTTATTGGAATGGTTGTCTTCTTTCCAAAAAGCACCCAAAAATACTTTCATCGTGCATGGTGAAAAAGAAAGTGCAGAGGCTTTGGCAAAAACCATCAAAGAAAAATTAGGGTGGAATACCTTTATTCCACAATACTTGGAAAGCTATCAGTTATTTGAAGGAATATAAACTGAATAAAAATGTTTCAACTTCACCAACTACGACATCAATACGAAAATCGCATCGTTCTGTCCATAGAATCAATGCAGGCATCACAAGGAGAACAGATTTTACTTAGGGGCGCCTCTGGAAGCGGAAAAACTACTCTGCTTCATATCATGGCGGGGTTGCTCAGACCTACTTCAGGCAGAGTTATCATTGCAGAAACCGACCTTAGCACGCTGGAGGGCGCAAGACTTGACCAATTTCGCGGCAGTAAGATTGGCATGATTTTCCAGCAAACTTACCTTATCAAAACCTTAAATGTTCTCGGGAATCTGGTGCTGGCTCAGTACATGGCAGGCAAACCTCAGAATAAAAAGGCTTGTATGCATAGCTTAGAACAACTCAACGTTGCTCACGTCGCAGAGCAACTCCCTGAGCAGTTAAGCAGAGGAGAAGCGCAAAGAGTAGTCATAGCCAGAGCCTTGCTCAACCAGCCTTCTATCATCTTGGCTGATGAACCCACGGCAAGTCTGGACGATAAAAATACTGAAGCCGTGATAGATATGCTAATTCAACAGGCTCAAAGCCACCATGCTACGCTTTTTGTTTCTACACATGATGGCAGAATAGCACATCGTTTTAGCAAGGTGGTTTCTTTTTAAGAGGTGGATATAAATTTTTAGTCAGCAGTAAATATACCCAATAAGAGTGCTATCTTTGTATGCTCAATCCTGTAAGATTTTAAAAACCTTATAGAATTAATAAGATGATTATCACCAATGTATGTCTTTATTTTATCAAAAACCACTTTTTGCTGAGCATAATTTTATGAAGTGAATAGTTTAGTTGTTAAAATAAAAATTAAATTATTAATAAATCTTTAAACAAATTTATTATGAATAAATTATTTTTGATTGTTTTATCGCTGGTATTTTGTTTTTCAACTGCTTGCAAGCCTATTACTTCCGGGCAGGTGAAAAAAGCCAAAGGTACGCCATACGGGCTAATGAAAAAAGGAGGAGTTCCACCAGGGCAGCAAAAAAAGAAAAATAACTAACAGAAAACTATTTTCATCTATGTCATCTTTTGAAGTTAAAGGAAAGCTATTGCTAAAATACGACAGCCAACAACTCACAGAACGCTTTAAAAAGCGCGAGTTTGTGGTCGAAATCCCGAGCGGGAACTACACCGAGCAGGTGAAGTTCCAACTTACACAGGATAAATGTGATATATTAGACCGCTTCAACATAGGCGATGAGGTTCATGTGTTTTTTAATTTGAGAGGCAAACCTTACACAAAAGACGGTGTTACTACTTATTTTAACAATTTAGACGTCTGGCGCATAGATGCCGTCAAAGAAAGTAAAGATGCCACAAATTCAGACATTCCCTTGCCCGAAGAGTTTAATTTTAGGGAAGCCTCTGAAAACGAGGAAGGTTTACCTTTTTAAAAGTCTAATTTGATGTAATAGCGATAGAGGAACTGCTCCTTAGCACTTTTTTCGGCTCTTCGCATGGCTTCTGTGATACTTTCGTACAGGGAGCGTACCATAAAGCCTTGCTTGTCTTGCCATTGTAAAACTTTGCTCATGTCAGTACTTTCCTTGAAACGGGCATTTTTCAAAAAAATCTCTACTTTATAGAGTTCGTAAGGGTTTTCTGTGCCATAAAAATCAGCTTTGGTTTTAATGCCTATTTCTTTGGTATCTTTATTAAATACTACTTCAAAAACATTATCCACTGCCTCTCCTTCTGTATAGCTAAAAACCATCTGCTGTCCTGCCACCAGCGTAGAATCCCCTGTCTCAGGGTCTATGTCGTACTGGGGAGGGGCTTGGTTTTGGTTTTGTTGGTACAAACTAAATACATCAGAAATGCGATATGTCTTTATCCCAATATCCACATTCTCATATAGTTGCCAATCTCCTTTTAAAAATACTTTTCTTAAAATTCGCTTATCTCTGACCGAAGGTTCTTGATGAATATATTTTTCTATATCTTTCAAAGGAATCTCATAATACTCAAATTGGCGTTCAGGTTTATAGACATAATCCAAAGCCGCCAGATTTTCTGTTAGCCCTCCGTAATGCGTGTCATAGTTTTGTGCTACTGCCTTCACGTTTTTCAAATTAAAAAACCTAAAATGGTATAACCTATCTGAAAGCTTATCGTCCAGTAGTTTTAGCCTTGTAATGAAAGCGTCATCTTTGTCTATTAAAGTTTGGGGAGTAAAAATTAGAATGTATAGGAATTGCTTTTCTCTAAACTTGCAAGCGTAAATATCTATCTGATTGCCTTTATTAAGCCACTTTTCAAAATATTCGGTAGCCCAAGCATCAGGGTTTATCCACGTTTTCACACGGTTGCCGTCAGGTATTGCTGCCTCAAAGACTTTCTGTCCCGTAGGAACGAACTCAAAATCAGTAATAAATACCCCCTGCTTACCTCCCCTAACAATTCGTTTGATTGGCTCGTCTAAGACAGAGCGGTTTTCTTTATAGTTAGTAGTAGTGGTAGGGATATTTTCACTTGCTTCTATATCAATCAAGTAGGGAGCAGTTGCACCAGCGCGGTAAAACTTAGTTTTCTCCCCTTTAGCGATAGTAAGTACCTCATTTACAGCCAAATCTATGGAAGCGTACATAGCTTCATACATGCCAGAGGAATAGTCTAAATAAACGTCCAAAGAGTCGTTAATCGGAGTTTCAATACTGGGTTTCCAAACGTATTTGGTATGAAATTCAGAAAGTATTTGAGGGTCGCTGTAATCACTGCTACAAGCGGAAGTAAGTAAAAAAATAAGTATGCTCCATCGGAAGCAAGCATAGTGCATATTGGACTTGCTAAGGAAGAACTTTTTGCCCATAGTCGTAAAATATGTAGTAGGTAGTGTTATCTTTGAGAAAATAAAAACAATAGTAAACAATTCTTTCGCCTAAAAGCAAAATTACATTTAATTTTGTATAATTACCTACAATATAAATCAAGAAAAGCAAATTAAAAATATGCTCTTATGAAAATCCTGACCGCTGAGCAGATTCGTCAAGCAGACCAATATACTATTCAAAATGAGCCGATTAGTTCCCTTGACCTTATGGAAAGAGCCGCTTGTCAATGTGCAGATTGGTTGCTTTACGATGGAGATTCGCCTTTGGAATATTGGCATTATCCTCAAAAAAATATTAAAATATTTTGTGGCATGGGCAATAATGGAGGCGACGGCTTGGTAATAGCAAGGCTTTTAGCAGAAAAAGAGTTCACCCATATTGAAGTATATATTGTCAAATATACAGATAAATATTCGCCTGATTGTGAGGCAAATATCAAGAGATTAGAAAAAGTTATACAAGAGTTGCAGAAAAAAGAGCATGAAAGTACTAAAAATGTAACACTGCCTACTTTGGAGTCGATAGCTGATGAACAGCATCTTAGCCTATCTTATATTCAATCAGCCTCCGACTTTCCGCCTATTGAGGAAGACGATATAATTATAGATGCTATTTTCGGCTCAGGACTTAACAAGCCTATTGCGGGCTTGACTGCTCAACTCATTGCTTACCTCAACCAAAGCAAGGCACACATTATTGCTATTGATATTCCCTCTGGCTTATTTGCAGAAAACAACGAAGATGTCGAGCATAGAGCCATTGTCAAGGCTCATCAAACGCTTACTTTTGAAAGTTATAAATTGGCATTTTTCTATGACCAAAATTATATTTTTACTGGGAAAGTTTACTTGATATCAATTGGCTTAGATGAAAACTTCATTGCCCAGCAAACCTCTGATGTATTTTTATTGACGAAGAATTACGTCCATAAAATATTGAAAATCAGACATAAAACTGCTCATAAAGGAAATTTTGGTCATGCCTTGTTAGTAGTAGGCAGTGAGGGCAAAATGGGAGCGGCGGTTTTAGCTGCTAAGGCTTGTATGCGTACGGGAGTAGGTTTGCTTACAGTGCATATCCCTAAGTGTGGTTACAACATTATGCAAACTACCGTTCCCGAGGCAATGGTCGTAGTGGACAAGAAGAAAAAAAGTATTTCTAAAATTTTTCAGGAACCTACCGAGTTAGAAAAATATACAGTCATAGGAGTTGGGTGTGGATTAGGAAAGAGCGAAAGAACCATTCAGGCATTTCACGATTTGCTCAAGTCGACCTCTATGCCCATAGTCATAGACGCCGATGGAATCAATATTTTGGCGGAGAATTTGGCATGGTGGGATTTTGTGCCTAAAAATAGTATCTTAACACCACACCCCAAAGAATTTGAGCGACTTTTTGGACGCGCCAATAATCCTTACTTACGCCATCAACTACAATTAGCCATGTCTAAACAGCGTCAAGTGTTTATCATTTTGAAAGGAGCCAATACATGTATTACTACCCCAGAAGGAAAAACTTATTTCAATACCAAAGGCAATGCAGGCATGGCTACGGGAGGGAGCGGAGATGTACTCACAGGTATCTTAACTTCTTTATTAGCACAAGGATATACGCCAGAAGAGGCTTGTTGTCTGGGTACTTACCTACATGGCACTGCGGGAGATATTGCGGCTAAGAGATTATCCCAAGAGGCAATGATAGCAGGGGACATAGTCAAATACTTAGGCAAGGCTTTTCATTCTTTGCATATTGATTAATTAAAAACAAAGCAAAGATGTATATCTGAAATCAAAGAGCCAATAGATGCAATCTATGGAAGTAAAGCCCCAATCACTAACTATTACACAAATACGAAAAAATAAATTTTTCAAGATATTATTTATTAAGAAATGTAAAAAAACGGTAAAACTGTAGTAAAAAGGGTTCTAATATCGAGCATTACCTATTTAACACTACTGCGCTTTTATGCTTTTGAAGCATATCGGTAAAAAACAAGTTGATAAATCTTTTTATGCAAAAGTAAATGTATTTTTATTTTAGCAATTAGAATCCAAAGATTCAATACATTTTTAGAGAATTTTAACAACAAAAAGTAAGCGATTTGATTTTATTTGTCAAAAAAACTACAAACAATCTCTATATTTGCATTATTATCGGTAAATTATAATCTATCAAAGATGTTGGAAACAAAAGATAAAAAAGAAAAAACGAAAACCCAAAAGACTGCAAAAAAGAAAAGTGCATTAAGAGAATGGGTAGATGCTATTGTTTTTGCAGTCATTGCGGCTACTATTATTCGCTGGTTTCTGATTGAGGCATTCACTATTCCTACGCCATCTATGGAAAAATCCTTGTTGGTAGGAGATTTTTTATTTGTAAGTAAATTTCACTACGGAGCGCGTACCCCGCAAACTTTATTGCAACTCCCGCTTACGCATCAAAAAATATGGGGAACAGAGATTCCCTCCTACTTGGACTGGATTCAACTCCCGATGTTTAGACTGCCCGGTATCAGTAAGATTAAGAACAATGATGTTGTGGTTTTCAATTACCCACCAGAGGATAATTATCCTACTGACTTGAAAACTAATTACATAAAAAGATGTATTGGCATTGCAGGGGACACCATAGAGATAAAAAATCGTCAAGTATATGTGAATGGGAAAGAAGCAGAAAACCCACCTTTGATGCAGTCAAGCTACGATATCCGCACCAACGGTGCTGTCATTAACGATAGAGTTTTCAAAAAATATGATATTACTGACATACATGGCACAGACAAGGGATACATAGTCCAAGCTACCCCTGAAACCATAGAAAAATTTAAAGCAGAAGTAGATATAGTAAAAGCGGTTACCCAATTTACCAATGAGAAAGGAAGTTACTCGGAAATGACCTTCCCTATGGCAGAGGGTTTTGATTGGAGCATAGATAATTTCGGTCCTTTATATATTCCGAAGAAAGGAGATAAAATAAATATAGACAAAAGAAACTTGGCTTTGTATGGTAAAGTAATTACTCATTACGATGGTAATAAAAATGCAGAAATCAAAGAAGATAAGTTACTGATTGATGGCAAAGAAGTTACAGAATATACTTTTAATCAAAACTATTACTTTATGATGGGAGATAATCGCCACAACTCACAAGATTCTCGCATTTGGGGTTTTGTTCCCGAAGACCATATCTTAGGAAAAGGCTTATTGGTTTGGTGGTCTATAGACCCTGAGGGTGGCTTAGGTAATATTTTTAGTCGTATCCGCTGGAGCAGAATAGGCATGTTGATTAAATAGTGATGAGTCATTCCCATTTCCCAGAAGTTTTAATCTTTTGGAAGTTTACATTGCACTAATTTTTATGGAGTATAGTTTCGGTTCATTTTATTTTTAACTGTATGAAATACTTATTTCCACTGTTTTTACTTACATGCTTAGGTTGGATTGCCTGTTCTCCTCGAACTGCCCAAACAGAGGCAAATACGGAAATAAGTAAGCAAATAGATACTACTATTATTATTTCGCCAAGTACAGAAAAGAAAGTCATTTATACAGAAAAAGCGCCCAAACCCGTAGGACCTTATAGTCAAGCGATTTTCAAGAACAATACTTTGTACGTAGCAGGTCAGTTGGGCATAAACCCCAAAACAGGCTTATTAGTAGGCGACTCAGTAGATGTACAGACGAGGCAAGTCTTAGAAAATATCAAAGCAATTGTAGAAGAAGCAGGTTTGAAGTTATCTGATGTAGTACAAACAACTGTATATCTGAAAAATATTAATGACTTTAATAAAATGAATAAAGTATATGCGAGTTATTTTGGTGGGATTTCCCCTGCTCGTGCTACTGTAGAAGTTGCCGCTATTCCGCTCAAAGCCAAGGTAGAAATAGTAGCAGTAGCAGTGAAATGAAAAAAATAGGCTGTCTAAAACTCTTCGGACAGCCTCTACTGATTTATGATAAAGTATGTAAACGATTCATTTTATAAGAAATGAGAATAGAGCATTACGTTACCTTATTGTTCACATCAAATATCTCTCCTGTTTCCAAAAGCTCGATACGCAAAACGATTCTTGCATGATAAAGGCATCATATCCAAAAATAAGAACTCTAAAAAAAGTATCTTTCACATTCTCACAACTATTCCCTTTTGTCGTAAAAACCTTTTCAATGCAGGAATCCCAATTTCTCGGTAGTGGAAAATGCTCGCCGCCAAAGCGGCATCAGCATCATCATCTTCAAATATTTCGGCAAAATGTTCCATTGTACCTGCTCCTCCGGAAGCAATGACGGGAATAGACAAGCTGTGCGTAAGTTTGCCTGTAAGTCGTTTAGCAAAGCCATTTTTTGTGCCGTCATGGTTCATAGAAGTCAGTAATATTTCGCCTGCGCCTCTTTCCTGCGCCTCCCTTGCCCAAGCGAAAGTTTCCAAGTGCGTGGGGGTGCGCCCCCCGTGTGTGTGTACGATGTCCTGTCCATCAATCTCTTTGGTATCTATGGCTACTACTACGCATTGGCTACCAAATTCTTTGGCTAAGTCATTGATTAATTCAGGGTTTTTCACCGCAGAGGAGTTGATAGAAATTTTGTCTGCCCCAGATTTAAGCAAGAGAGCTACGTCTTCTATAGTACTGATGCCCCCACCTACGGTAAAGGGAATATTGACATAACGAGCGATATTTTTGACCAACTCGACCAAAGTCTTTCGTTTCTCTACGGTAGCAGTAATGTCCAAGAATACTAATTCATCTGCTCCCTGCTCGGCATATAATTTGGCTAATTCCACAGGGTCGCCCGCATCAGTCAGATTCACAAAATTTATTCCTTTGACTGTTCTCCCGTCTTTAATATCTAAGCAGGGGATAATTCTTTTAGTAAGCATATTGAAAAATTGTTGTTTACTTTTTTGTGAAAATCTTAGGTGAACATTTTTTTCAAATTACATTTATTTGTATTTAAAAAAAAATGCTTGTAAATGTATTACTTTTTATAGGCTTAATAGCTTAAGAACCCTTTGCCATTTGTAATCACCGTCTTTAAAACAAGATTGGCTGTAAAGATTTTGAAGTTTTTTTGTGGTTAGTTTAGGCACAATATTTTTATCATTATTGACTAATTCATACTCTTGAAACAAAAACCACCTGTCTAACAAGTTCAAGTAGTCTTGTTTTTGTTTTATTCTATTTTGCGGTTCGTTTAAAAAAGTTAATTCTTTCATAAAATTAGGCGTAGCAATGGCATTGATAATTTCTATGATTGTTTCCATAGTATTATGAACTCCTGAAAGATAATCCCAAAATTCGCTTGCTAATAAAATGTCTGCCTCGTCAAAGTATTTGGTAAAGCCTACGCTATACTCCATAAAACGCTTTTTGTCATAGTCATAGGGTGTATCACTTAGAGGGTCAATTGAAATGGAGCATTGCGATTGCTACTGAAATCTTCGGGGAACTTCTCCAATTGGCTATACAAAGTTCTAATGACCTGAGTAGCAATTTGTTGTTTTGCTTCACTCGAGAAAACCATAAGTTTACATGTTTTTAAGATGAAAAATAATCTCCGAATACGCTCCTTTATCTTTCTCTATACGGTTTAAAACAGGACGCTTATAGTGATTAACAATTTGCATACCTGCTATTTCTGCGATTTTTTGATATAGATTATATTTATCGCTTGCTATCAAGAATATATCATAATCATTAGCTAAAAAACGCTTACAATTATTCAGCGCATTGGCAATTCCTTTTACATAGTCCTGTTGGGATTGTTTACTTTGTTTTTTAGACATAGAGCCTATTTCTTGCTCGTCTTTTCTTTCAAATCCAAACAAATCGTAGGCGTAGGCATGCTGCTCGTGGTAGTCAATCAAACCTACATAAGGCGGACTTGAAAAAATACCCTTAATTTTCTTTTTTTGGACTAATTCGTGAAATGTTTGAGAGTTTCCATGCAAGCAATATTGAAAAGTATTGGTTCGCAACTTAGAAAATTCTGCAAAGCGCTGAATAGTATCTTTACAATACCTTTCCCACCACGAGACAATTGAAAACAAAGACTTGCAAATTTTTCCGTGTTTGGCACAATAGTAAGTAGTGGTTACAGATTCCACCAAAGTCGCCAAATCTGCGTGAGTGGTTGCCCTACAACTGCGAATAGTACGGCTTAAAATAACAGTGAGGACTTTTTTAGTATGCGAATTTTGTACTTTTTTGATTTGCTCAAACACAAAATCAATTTCGCTACGGACGGGTTGTAAATACCACTTTCCCAAAAAAGTATTTTGTTGCTTTTGCTTAATTTTTAGGTTGTGTTTGGCTAATACAGGGTGAAGCACAATATCACCTTTTTTGAAAAATGCTTGTGTTTTAAGTTCGTCTATATGGTCGTCTAAAAAATATTCTACTAACTGTGGAATAAATTTACCTTTGTAAGGGTGCAAACGGTGTACATGTTTGGTGGTTTCAGCTTCTTTGAGATGCTCAAAACTTAAAGCCCAATTCAAGTCATTGCCTAATTTAGTTTTCCAATCCAACTCCCAACTTCCGTAATAACCTTCATAATATTTGATAAGTTCTTGTTTATCAATTAAAACTGTTTCGCTGTTTTCTGCTTTTGGTATTCTACCATAGTTTACCAAGTAGGAAATATTAGAAGTAGTTACGTGCTTATTAATATATTGACTTGCAAACTCTGCGGCTTCTTTAAGCGTGAGCAAGTCCGTTTTTATCTCTAACATTCTGTTGTGGCTTTGTTTCTATCGCAAAGTTAATGATTTTCAGTTTGTATTTTCTGCTCCTCAAACTTACAGGGTATTTAAATTTCTAATTGCCTTGCGGTAAGCCCTCACAAGCAAAAAAATACCTGCGGGAAGTAAAAAAGGCAGGGCAAAACTCACTAAAAAAAGGAGATGCAAAAGCATATTGGCTTGCAAAGAAATGTGGGCTTGCCAACTGGCATATTTTTGAAATACTACAAAAAAAGGCAGGCACAGGGAAAGTAGCATCAAAATAATGCCGACCTGCCAAAGTTGTATATGATTGATAAAGAATAGTATATAAATTGGGCTTAGAAAAAGGAAAGATAAAATAAGATAGTCCTTAGCTTTCTTGAATAAAAAAGTGCGAGCAGGCAATTGGGAAAGTTGGAGCAGGACTCGACCCTCGGCTTGCAAATAAAAGGTAGAAAAAAAAATAATAAGCAAAACCCAACACAAAATAAGCACGGTTTCATGAGCATAAAATACCACAGCGAGCAGATACATTAATAGTAAAAATACCCAAGATACTCGAAGTCCTGCACGCCACTCAAAAATATGAGCAGGAATCCAAGCAAAAGAAACAGATTGCAAGGGCTTGGTTTTAATATGAAATTTGACAAAACCAAGTAAAAAAATACAAATAAGAACTGCAAAAAGAGGAATGAACGCTTGATAAACAAGAAAATAAGCTAAGAAAGGCAAAGAAAGTATGGCATACTCTACTATGAAAATAAGAGCATGAGGAAGCGGGGTTTGGGCTAAGAAAGTTTTATCGCTACGGGTAAGATGCAAAGAAATAATAAAAAACAAGTGTACTGTTAGTATCGCATAAAAGCTTTGCAAAGCAAATAATTGGGAAAGTCCAAACATCAACAAGCCGATGATGAAAAAACTTCGCCACCAGCCAAGCTCTAAAAAAACACGATAAACCATCTTACAGCGAATCCAAAGAAACGTTCTCATCGCTAATAAGTCTTTGTCATCTCTGCGTCTATGCAAAGGATAAAGTTGGCTAAGTTTTTGGATTCAGTTTTCAAAGTGCTAATGTCTTCTTGCTCTACGGAAGAGATAGTGATAATCTTCAAGTTAGGTTTGTATTGGCGTAAGTACCAAGTAATTCCCTCAAATTTGTCTGAATGAAAAGTGCCGTGATAGTGCAAAACAGTCTTGCCTCCTTGCCACGCCCCTACAATCCGATGTGCCATAGTTGCATCTTTGACCGCTTGGGCATAAACGATGTTCCAGCCGTTTGCCCCTCCGTGTCCGCTACCTCCCCCCATCATTTTATACATTTCCTTGTAAGAAATTAGGGAAGTGTCCACTGTAATAGGTTGAGGAGCGATAAGTTGAGTCGCTTCTTTGTCCAATTTTTTCAAAGCCTCTAATCCACCGCTGGCTACCATGCTTGCATAGCGGCGTGGAATATTAGAAGCCACAAAAGGAATCTTATTTTGCTTAGCAAACTCTACCAAAGGGCGATAGTCTGTCTTGTAGTTGTTCCACAATTTGGCTTCTTTTTCAAAATTGCTTTCTTTGATAAAACCACTGAGATACTCATTTAGCACTAATTGGTCATCAGATTCAAACATTTCTGCGGCTAAAACTAACTTATCTGCCTTCACTTTGAACAAATCTTTGGTAAGTTTGAGTTGGAGCCAATGGCAGATAGGATTATTGTGTAGTTCTCCAAATAGAACAATATCAGCTTCTTGTGCAGATTTGAGGACTTCGCTGTATGAACTTTGCTTTCCTTCTTTATCATAAAAAAAGTAAGCAGGTTTATCGCTTTGCATAGAAAGTAAAGAAAAGGATAGAACAGTAATTGATAAAATCAAGTGCTTATACCTCAGCGTATTATTCATCAAATTAAATTTTTAAAGTAAATAATAGTTCTCAAAAGTAAAAAATTGTCCCGTAGAAATAGGCTTGTCTTAAAAAAATATCTCTTGGGCAAGTCTAAATGTATTGGCGTGTGCCTCTACAATATCGCTAATTTTTTCTGAATATCCGCCTCCCATACTCACTGCTACGGGAATTCTGTTGATTTTACAAGTTTCAAGCACAAAGCGGTCTCTTTCCTTGCAACCTGCTCTACTGACTTTGAGTTTACCCAACTTATCCGTAGCTAAAATATCTACTCCTGATTGGAAAAAAGCAAATTCGGGCTGTACCTCGTCTATTAATCTTGGCAAAGTATTTTTGAGCAAAGATAGATAGGCTTCGTCTTCTGTCCCATTAGGTAGCCCTATGTCCAAATCAGACTTTTCTTTTTGCATAGGATAATTGTTTTCGCCGTGCATACTAAAAGTAAAAACTCGCTTATCATTTTTAAAAATTTGAGCAGTGCCATTGCCCTGATGCACGTCTAAATCTATGACTAAAATCTTTTGAATACCCTGATAATTCAGCAAATAATTCGCAGAAACTGCAATATCATTGAGCAAACAAAATCCTTCACCCCTGTCCGAAAAAGCATGGTGCGTGCCTCCTGCAATATTCATCGCCACCCCGTATTGGAGAGCAAAAAGCGCACCTTGGATGCTTCCCTGTAAGATAGTAACTTCTCTGTCCACCAAAGACTTAGAAAGGGGGAATCCTGTTTTTCTGACCTCTGAGGGCGAGAGTGCAAGAGTTTTTAATTTTTCCCAATAAGTAGTATCATGAGTAGTCAAAATTACTTCTTCTGTAGCAGGCGAAGGAGTAAAAAAATTGTCTTCACTTACTGTCCCCTCGTACAAAAGTTGGGTAGGCAATAACTCATATTTGAGCATAGGGAAGCGATGTTCGGCAGGCAAGGGGTGAATATAAATAGGAGCAAAGGCAATTTTTAGCATAAAATTTATAAGACGATGAAATTTAAATTAAAAACTTGATAGGAGTTTGTTACTTTTACCCAAAAAACCTTAGATAGCACTTTTTGTTTTGCAATCTCAAAGTTATAGATAACTAAATTTGTACTAAAATTACTTATTATGATGATTTTTATAGACATAGATGGTACTTTGCTTACTTCTGCTCATACTATTACTCCTGCTACTAAGCAAACAATCCAATATATTCATCAAAACTTGAAAATTCCTATTATTCTCACTACGGCTCGCCCTCCGCAAGGTACTTTTTTCATCTATCAGGAGTTAGCCTTAGATACACCCTTGATTTGTTTTAATGGAGGACTGATTTTGAAGAAAAATCATCTCTCTGAGTGGGAGTATCTTGTTAATCAGTTCGTTCCTGCTCACGAGATAGAAATTATTTTGCAAGAAGCCATGCGATATGAAATCAATCCTAATCTTTATAGAGAGCAGGAATGGTATGTGCAAAATGTAGATGACTTAGTGCATAGAGAAAGCAATAATACTAAATCCCTTCCTTTACAGAAAAATTTATTGGAAATCAATAGCTTGTGGAAAACTAAGCAGACAGGAGCAAATAAAATTCTGCTCATGGGTACGCCTGAGAATGTCAATGCGGTAGAAGAAAAAATGAATTTTCTACTCCCACACCTCAATATTTCTAAGTCTAAACCTGTTTATTTAGAAATCACCCACTCCTCTGCTTCCAAAGCTCAGGCTGTAAAGTGGATAGTAGAAAAGTGGGACGTGCCACAAAAAGAGGTAATAGCTATCGGAGATAATTACAATGACGCTGAGATGTTAGAATGGGCAGGAACGGGAATTGCTATGGGCAATGCTCCTATTGAAGTCAGGCAAATAGCTGATTACGTAACAAAAACAAACAATGAGGAGGGTTTACGATTGGCTTTGGAAAAGTTTTTTGCCTTGTAAAAAATTATTTTTGGAAATTAGTATTGTTTTTGAGAACTTTTGCAATATTTTTGTTAATGTTCTAAGGCAATGTTCTGCTTGTGTTCCATAGCACCCCCAGCGTAGAGTTTACTCGCATCAGAAATCTTTTAATTTCAATATTTTTTTGTACATTGTTTTAACTTTACAGCATATACAACATTACTTACTAAATCCATTGCAACCATGAAAAGGGGTTTTGTGTTACTGATATTGATTTTACAAACACTTACGATTTCTGCTCAGCAGAATCCAGCGGCACTTTTGAAAGTTAGAATTGATAGTTTGGAAGAGGCTTTGTCTAAGGCAAAAGCCGATAAATCTAAAACAGCCGAGATTTATCAAGCATTAGGTATGCTTTATCAAACAAATGATGATAGCGAAAATGCACTTAAAAACCTTCAAGAGGGGCTAAAACTTTACGAAGAATCAGGTAATAACCAAGAAGCCGCAAACCTTTACACAGCTATAGGAAAAATTTATGCTGACCGCAGAGATAATATCAAAGCCTTAGAATACTACCGCAAGGCGCAGAACATAGTCCAACAAACAAATAATCCGAAAGAAATCACTAAGATTAACTTGCTTATCGCAGAAGCACACGAACAGAAAGGCGACCTTAGAACTGCAAGGGAATACAACCTCCGAGCCTTAGAAGCAGCAGAAAATATGCGAGATGAGAAACTCACAGGCAATGCCCTGAGCAACTTAGGAGATATATTCATGAAATTAGGAAATTACCAAGATGCCTTACAATATACGCTTCGCTCTTTGGAGATTAAACGAGGAGAAGGCGATAAGGCAGGCATGGCACATGTACTGACCACAATGGGAGAGATTTATACTAAGTTAGGTCAGTACGACAAAGCTATTGCTTATTTTCAAGAAGGTTTGCAGTTAGCCCAACAAATTAATGCTCGCCAACTTGAATTGAATTTATACCTTTCTTTATTTGAATACCATGAATCTAAAAAAGAGTATCAAAAAGCCTTAGAATATCACAAAGACTACGTAGCACTCAAAGATAGCCTTTTTAATATAGCAAGAGATAGGCAGATGAATGAGCTTGCTGTTCGTTATGAGTCTGCAAAAAAAGAAAGAGAAAATCTGGAACTTCAGCAAAAAGTAGCTGAAGACCAAGCCGCTATTCAAAGTAAAAATCAGCTACTTTGGGCTATAGGCATCGGGGCAGTTATATTGCTTGTATTTGGGCTATGGATTCTGCGGGACAACCAGAAACTCAAACAACTGAATGCCCTACATCAAAAAGATGAGTTAGAAATTAAGCGAAAAAACGAGGAGTTAGAAAAACAGCAAGAGGAAATCCTAAAACGACAAGAGCAAATTAATCAAACTACCGCAGAATTAGAAAAGCAAAAAGAAGAACTTGAATTAAAGTCAGAGCAGTTGCAATTTGCTTATGAAGCTATCAATAATACCAATGCAGAACTTCGGGAGCAGAAAGAGGCAATGAAGCAACAAAATACTGAACTCCGCCATAAAAACCTCCAAATTATGGAGAGTATCCGATATGCGAAAGATATTCAGGAAGTCTTACTCCCATCTGAAAAACGTATGCAAGAGGCTTTCCAAGAGTATTTTATCCTTTCGCGTCCAAAAGATATTGTATCCGGGGATTTTTATTGGTTATCTCAAAAAGAAATAGCAGGTAGTAAGAAAACTATATTAGTTACAGCAGACTGCACAGGGCATGGAGTTCCCGGTGCCTTGCTTACTATTATTGGAGGCAACATCTTAAATCAACTCGTCAATGAGCGAAATATGAGCCAACCTGAAGAGATTTTACAAGCACTCAACGATGCTTTTGTTGCTACTTTACAACAAGAGGAGAGCCAAATCGGGGATAGCATGGATATTTCGCTTTGCATAATAGACCAACAACAAAAAGAAGTAGCCTTCTCTGGGGCAAAAACCCCTATTTTTTACGTGCAGAACGGAGAAATACATGAAATTAAAGGGAGTCCAAGACACATCGGCGGCTTGCATAGACAGCGTAAAAGAAACGTAGTATTTACTACTACTACCTTCTCTATCGCTACTCCTACTATCTTGTACATGATTTCTGATGGTTTTTATCACCAGTTTGGAGGGAGACCTTTCCGCAAGTTTATGAGAGAGAATTTCAAAAAACTACTTTTAGAAGTTTCTGATAAACCACTTGCCAATCAAAAAGAATTGTTAGAAGCACGCTTAGAAAATTGGATGCAGGATACTGATGCTTCTATTAGTCCCTTCCCTCAAATAGATGATATTTTGGTAGTAGGAGTAAAACTTTGATTGCCGTAAGCTAATTTTTATAGGAAATATGTAATAATCTTTCTATTTTTTGGGGGATAAGTTCCTGGGGCTTTTCTCTAAATACCCTAATAAGACCTAAGCCAGAACCTGCTATTTTTGTCAATGACTATGCAGGGCTTTTATCTCATGCAGAAATACAGCGATTAGAAGCTGGTTCACTTTGATAAAACTACTACTAATCAATTGGCGATTGTTATTTTACCTTCCTTAGAAGGAGATAGCATAGAGGCACTTGCCAATGAGTGTTTCAAAGCGAGCAGCTATGATGGCGATGATTCAGGAGGCGATGGGGCAAGCGGAGATTGGTAAGTGAAGTTCCTACCTTCTCAAAACCACTCTCAAATTAAAAAATCTTTGTGAAAGTCCATTCGGTACGGCGTACTGATTACCCAAATAATCAGGAATCCACAAGTAGGAAATCTTGTTGTCTATGCCAAATAGGTTTAAAATATCTAAACCCAACCAAACTGATTCTAAGTATTTTTTGTCTTTGAGTTCAAATATTTTTGAAAAACCAATATCTACCCTTCTGTACTCTGCTCCATTGAAAATGGCTCTATTTTGAGGCTGTTCAGGCACGCCAAAAGGCAAACCTGAGCCGTACATGAGCCTCATATTTACTCTGACGGTGGGGTTATTGGGCAGATGGTCTTCAAAGAAAATCGTCAAAGTTATTCTTTGGTCAGTAGGACGGCGAATAAAACCCCTCTCATCGCCTTCTACTTTTTCTTTGGTGGAGAGCAAACCCAAATTGAACCAAGATTCTGTTCCTTCTACAAATTCGCCACTGATTCTAAAATCTGCTCCTACGGCATAGGCAACTGCATTGTTTTGAGCATAATATCGCAATCGCATGTTGTCCATATCGTAGGGAATGACATTGGTCAAGTGCTTATAATACAGTTCTGAAATAAACTTAAACGGTCTGTTCCATTTTTTAAAATTCCAATCCATGCCCACTATCGCATGAACAGATGATTGGGCTTTCAGGTCTTTATTGAGTTGCCCTTCAAAATTTCTCAACTCCCGATAAAAAGGAGGCTGTTGGTAAAGCCCTAAGGAAGTACTAAACAGAATATCTTTTTTCCAATTGGGCTTAATGGCATATTGAATCCTTGGGCTGAAGAGCCACTGATTGTTTAGCGACCAATAGTTAAGGCGAATCCCGTAAGTCAAGGTTTGTCTTTCTCCTATCCAGTGAGCTTGCTGTATATAAGCCGTGAGGCGAGAAGAGTTTAGGCTAATTGCGGTATTTAGTCTTTCGGTAATGGTTATGTAATCGGCAGAATCAGAAAAATTGTATTGATTGATTTTGTCCTCAATATTTTCATGAGAAAAGCGTACACCAAATTCTATTTTTCTTTTATTATTGAGTCTATATTCATTGCGACTCTCCGCCGCAAAAATTTGGGCATCGAGGAAGTTTCTGCCGTAGTTGTACAAACTACCAAAACCTCTGATAAATAAGCAAGTATTAAAATCAGGAGAGTTTAAATCTGTATTTACATCGCATAGGCGATAGCCCCCTTCTGTATTAATAAATTCTCGCTCAAGGGTTTTCATACCTGAAAACATAATTCGGGTAATGAATTTTTCTGAAAGATAGTACGCCAAATTTGTTCCTATCTGCCATGTGTCATAGTTCATTGCTTCTTGTCCTCTGAAATCTACCGTCAGCCGTAAAGTTTGATTGAATGTTCCAAAATCTGTTTTACGTGTTTGTGGAACAGTCAGGTAGCGATTGCGCGCATAAGAAAGCAAGACGGAGAGTTCGGCTTTTTTTCCGATGTCTATATTAAAAAAACTCTGCACATCAGTAAAATTAGGGAAATACTCTCCACGCGTCGGCAGAGTGTTAAAAAGATAACGCCCTAATTTTTGTCGCACCCCTATCAAGTAGCTAAACTTCTGATTTTTAGTACTTCCCTCAATATGCCCTGAGCCGCCCAACAGACCAGCGGAGAAAGAGGCATGAAACTCTTTGGGTTTTTTGTAGGTGATACTCAATACCGAAGAGAGTTTATCGCCATACTTTGCCTGCCAACCTCCCGAGGAGAACTCTACACTTCTGACCATTTCAGGATTGATAAAACTTAGCCCTTCCTGTTGCCCTGCTCGTACTAAAAAAGGACGATAAATTTCTATGTTATTGACATAGACCAAGTTCTCTTCAAAGTTACCTCCTCTTACGTTATAAGCACTTGATAATTCGCTATTCCCACTTACTCCTAAGCCAATAGTGCTGATAGCTTGATTAAAATCTCCAAACGGAGAAGGGATATTTTTCAAGGTATTGGGATTCAGGTCAATCGTTCCTGCTTCTGCTCTTGTCTTGTCTTGGCTTTCCTTGATTTCTACTTCTTTGAGGGTTTGTGTTCTTACGTTCAGTACTACGTCTATTTTCAGACTTTCTCCCTTTTTGAGCGTAATCTTTTTATTTACAGAAAGATAGCTAACATGACTAAAAACCAAAGTATAAGAGCCTTGCGGCACCTCTAACCGATAGTATCCCAAAGAATCTGAGGTAGTGCCTATGTTTTTTCCCTGCAAAGCAATATTGACCAAAGGCACAGCCTGCCCTAAGTTATTACTAACTCTTCCGCTAATAGCTTGGGCAAGAGATAGTTGCGAGAGAGATAGCAAGACAAGAGCTAAAAAAAAGAGGATTTTCATTTTAGTCGGTTTATCAGTGAGGTTTTCCTTATCTCACAAAGATAGAATTACTCTTGAAGTTTTCCTTAGTAAATCCAATCCATTTTGTAATTTTACAGCATATTTAGAGAAAATATCTGAAAAATATTTAGAAAATGATTGTAGTAGGTAATGCGATTCTTAGTAATGACATTGCAGAGAACGAATTTGTTTGCAACTTAGAAAAGTGCAAAGGAGGCTGCTGCGAAGCAGGGGACTTAGGCGCACCCTTAGAAAGAAATGAATTAGTTATTTTAGATGAAATCTATGAAACTGTAAAACCTTACCTGAGCAAGGAAGGCATACAAGCCATAGAAGAACAAGGTAAGTATGTGATTGATTTTGAGGGAGATTATTCTACTCCTATGGTCAGAGGCAAGGCTTGTGCTTATGCTATCAAAGATAATAAGGGTGTATGGGCATGTGGCATAGAAAAAGCCTATTTAGCGGGGAAAATTAGTTTTCAAAAACCTATTTCTTGCCATCTGTATCCTATTCGCATTACTAAGTATGATGATTTTGAAGCCTTGAACTATCACCGTTGGGATATTTGTAGCTCCGCTTGTAGCTTAGGAAAAGTACTAAGTGTTCCTTTGTATCATTTTTTGAAAGAAGCACTGATTCGCAAGTATGGCATAAATTGGTATGAAGACTTAGTGCGGCAAATAGAAAAAGGAGAAAAAAAACCATTTACCAAACATGAATAAACGAGCCAAAATTATTGCTTTTGTCTTATTATCGGCATTTTTACTGCCTTTTGTGATACCTTTTTTGAGAAATTTATTTTCTGAAAAAAGAAATGAAGCACTAACTGAAGAATACTTAAAAAGCACCTCTACCACTATGTCGCCTGTTTTTAAAAAAGAGGGTGAACTCATCTTTATAAAGAAAAATAATTCACAAGAAATCAAAAAGATAGATATAGAGATAGCAGATAACGAGGGGGAGCGCCAACAAGGGCTCATGTACCGTACTCAAATGGAGGAGAATCAAGGAATGTTATTTATTTTTCCTGAAACTGAGATGCAATCTTTTTGGATGAAAAATACGCTCATTCCCTTAGATATTCTTTTTGTTAATGAAAAAATGGAAGTCGTTAGCATTCAGAAGTACGCCCAGCCTAAATCAGAACAGTCGCTTCGCTCTACCCAACCCGCTAAATATGTAATAGAAGTCAATGCTGGGTTCTGCGACCGCTACCAAGTAAGTGAAGGGGATTTGGTTAAGTTTTGATTTTAGATTAGTGTAAAAGTTATTTTTAGCTTTGGATATTATATTGAACTGAAGATTTGATGTTACACCCATACAAAGTAGCTGGCGATGATAGTTTTACTGCTTGGTAAAAAATTGTTATTGGGCAGAAGATAACCGTAGAAAGAAGCACGCTTGGCGTGTATTTTTTGCCTCCTGAGCGTAGTCCAAAAAACGAAAGGCAAACTAAAAAGTAAAAATTATACTATTCTGCTTAATTTTGCTATGCCTTAGCACTTTGAAAATTAACGTTTATAAGATTTGAAACCTTATAAACGTTTGCAAACCATTTTGTTTTAAGTATAACAGAATATTACAAGGAGGTAAAAGAACCATTTTCCAATGTTAATTGATTATAATATACAAGCCTTAGTATGCTTACACCTCCTGTTAGGCACTAAAATTGACCTAAGACTTAAAAACTGTGTACCCTAACTATGAAACGCTTAAAAACATTTACCATTGCATTTTTATTGCTCTCTATCAATCAGTTATTTTCGCAAGGCAATTTTACTCCTTGTTTTAAAACTGAAATCACTAAGGGGTGCGCTCCTTTGAGAATCAGACCTACAGACTGCTCTGGTGCATCGGCTTCTTTAATCTTTTATGACTATGGAGACGGCAGAGGACCTGTACCTGATAAAGAAGTTACTTACAGCAGGGCAGGCAGGTATGCCATTACTCAATACATCAATACAGGTGGCAGCGGAGGGATGAAAACAGACGGTCAGTATTTCGTAGAGGTAACGAATCCCGCTAATCCTACTTTTGACATACAATTTTGCTCTAACTTTTTAGTCAATATTACCGTAACCAGTAAAGATTTTGCAGATTATTTTATTGATTTTGGCAATGGGCAAAGCAAAACAGTGAAAGGAGGCGAAACGGCTTCTGTCAAATACAGCAATAGTTCCCCTATCAGAGTAACAGTCTATGGCAATACTACTACGGCAAATGCAAGTTGTGGGAGTACGCAAAGAATGATTACACCTTTGGAAAGACAACCTAAAGGCATTCTTAGGCAAGTAAGAGTGCTAAGCGATGGCAGGGTAGAGATAAGTTTTACGCTGAACAGTCTAACTACCAATTATCGCTTATTACAAAACTCGCTTGTAAGTGGAGAAAACAAAAGAATTGATTTAAAGAATGGAAGTAGCTCTATGATTAGCCCAGATAGGGTTTCCAATTTTGATTTTTATAGGTACAGAATCTTAGCCTTAGACCAGTGTGGAGGAGACGAAGAATTTGCCTTTGAAGCAGTGAGTACGCTACTTTTAAATGTAAATACTTCTATAGGCAGAAATTCTTTGGCTTGGAATAGACTCAATGACTTTGGTTTTGTCAATTATATTGTGTACAGAGATGATAAACCGATTAGAACTATTACTAATCCTGATATTACCACTTTTGTAGATACTGACGTAAAGTGTGGACAAGAATATTGCTACAGGGTAGAATGTACGGCAAATGGAGGCACAACCAAGTCTATTTCAGCAACCAGATGTATTGTTGCTTCAAGAGAATCTAACCCCAGAGCCGTAGCCCAATTTGTAGCCAATGTGGTTAATGAAAATATTGAAATCCGCTGGCAAGTACCGACAGCGAGCAGACCACAAACTACTTTTTTATTGAGAACAGACGAGCAGGGAAACTCTACAAGGATACAAGTTCCAAATACTCCGCCTTTTGTAGATGTTTCCGCAGATTTGCTCAATAAAGATTATTGCTATAAGCTATTTTACATAGATGAATGTGGCAACACTTCCCCAGAAAGCACCATTGCTTGCCCTATTCGCTTAGTGCTTACCGAAGAGGATAACGAGGTTGTACTGAATTGGGTAGCTACGGGCGTAAGTAATTTGGCAGTGGAAAAGTTAGACCTCAACGGCAATCCGTACCGAATTATTCCTAATAATAATGGAACTTTAAGAGAAGCTAAAATAAATTTAGACAGGCAATTTACTCGTTATAGGGTTCGTGGAGTAGTAAACGGCATACTGGTTTATTCTAATATTGTTTCTATTAGGGTAAAAGCCCAACTTATCTATCCCAATGCCTTCAGTCCTAATAATGACGGTCTGAATGATACTTTCAGTGTAAGAGCTAACTTCATTAATGATTTTCGCCTGCAAATATTTAATCGCTGGGGAACTTTGGTCTATGAGAGTACAGACCTTAATGCCAGTTGGGACGGCAGATTTAACGGTGAGTTTGTGCCTGAAGGAGCATACATCTTGAGCATAGAAGGCAAAGATGACATAGGGAAAAAAATAAGTGAGAGAACTATTTTGACGGTAGTGAGATAGGGTGTGGCAGTAAAGTTTTTTACTCAATCATTGACCTTTACGTACTCACTTTCCTCTGCATAAAAAAAACTTAAGTGCTGATACTTTTGGATAAAGGCTTGCAAATCAATGGGATTGGTGAACTGCTCTCTAATGTATTGTGAAAGGGGGAGCAGTTTTAGTTTATCTTTTTGAATATCAAGTCTATAGAGAAAATAATTATCAGAAACAGTAAGGTTTGCACTGTCTTTGACCATTTTAATATTTAGAAAAGGTGTATTTGCTATCATGGAAATATGCCCTTTGAATTTTTTTTGCTCTAAGGTATGTTCTTGCTTCCGATAGGTATTCTCTGTAATTAAGTAAGTGAAATCATCAAATTTTCTAATGTCATAATTATTAGGTTCGTCAGTATGCCCTGCCTCTTTCCAAACTCCTATTAGATTTTTATCAATAGGCACTTGGGGAGTATCAATAGGAATAACTGATTCATAAGGACAAGCCACACATAAAAAACTGATAATGAACAAGTATATATACACAGGTATTTTTTTCATCTTGAAATAGAAAACCACAATCATTAACTTTTTTAACCAAAAACTGTACCTATGTTCCTATCTCTTTCATTGCGGCAGCGAGTGTTTGTCTAGCGTTCTGATTACTTGGCTGGTTCATAAGGACTTGGTTACAAAGCTTGACTACCCTACCCATGTCCACTACTGCCTCTTGACGTTTGCCTATGGCTTTGAGTGCCAAGCCTCTGTTCCAAAGGTAAGAGTAGTTATCAGGGCTAAGTTCTAAGGCTTTGGTATAATTTTCTATAGCCTCAGCATGGTTACCTAACCTATCTTGAGCCAAGCCAAGAGTATTATAGGCTCTGGCATTTTTTGTATCGTAAAGCAAACTTTGCAAAGCAAATTGGGCTTGCTCGTGGAATTTCCCTTGTCGCCACTTTACGATTGCAATATTCAGGTATGCCTTGGGGTTATTGGGCTGTATTTGAATAGCTTGTAAAAAGAATTGCACTGCTTCCTCTAATCTGCCTTGTTGATAAGCAAACTCTCCTTGTTGAATGATGCTCTCGGCTTCAGGATTAAAAGCAGGAGCTGGGTTTTCTTCTGAATGAGTATCCGTAGCATCATGTTCCATAGCCTCTCCTTGATTTTCTGAAAAGTCTAAAGTTTCTGTGTGTTCACTTTCATCTATTGGCTGAGGCTGATATTCCCCTTCCTCAACAGTAACGCTATCTTGTTGATTTTCCAAAATATCATTAGAAGCCTCAGCACCCTGTCCCTCATTTTCCATATTAGTAAGAATTTCTTGATAATTTTCTTTCTCTTGTATAGTAGGCTCATAATTAGTCTTAACTATACCTAATCCTCGACTTGTGTAAACAGGTTTTTCCTCTTCGCTTGCTTCTTCTATTTCCTCTATTTGGGTTTTTTCTTTGATAAATTCTTGTTGAACTTCTGCTTTGTATTCATCTATCTGTGCAGAGTGGTGCATCAGCGCCAAAGCATTCATGTCGTCGCCTGCTTCGCCTGCTTTGAGTGCTTGTAAATATACGTCTTCGGAAAGATAATGCTTTAATCCAAAATTGTCATTAATTAAGCCCTCAGCCATAGTGTATGGAACTACTTTTTTTACAGCAGTAAGCACAGAGGTCATCATCTCAAACTCTGCTTCAAATGCTTTGATAATTTCTTGATTATCTTTTATTAATAAAATATTTTCTAAGGCTTTACTCTCGGAAAAGTAAGTCCAATCATAAGAGCCGTTGAGTAGAGTAGAACCATCAATGATACAAAACTTGTGATGAATAGGAGCGGTCTTATCGGAAAAATACAATTTAGCTCCTGCATCAATTAGTATGTCCAGAGGCAGTCCCTCTACGCGCTTGTTTACATAATCATCTAATAAAACAAGTTGAACGTGAAGCCCTTGCTTGGTTTTTTCTAATAATACATCAAAAATTTGCCTGTTACTAAACCAACAAACTGCTACTTGAATACTTCTTTGAGCATGTTGCAGTTCTCTAATGATAACCTCTTGTATATTTTTGAAAAATACCTGTTCCATAGTTATTTCTTATTCCAAAATCCAATTGATACCGATATTGATTCTTCTTGGGTCTTGCGGAGTAGCAGGGAAGCCATCTTCTGCCCCCAAGAATACATGATAATATTTGAGATTAAGCAAGTTATTAATTTTAGTATAAATATAAAGTTTACCCACATTTCTTTTTTCATATAGTTTTAAGCGTGCAAATAAGTTTATCACTGTAAAGGGTTGATTGGTAAAAAAGTTATTGCTATTATTAGGATTTGTTAGGCGGGAATTGGAAGCTGAGCGAAAAATGAGGCGTGGAGAGATAGAAAAACGTGGGTTAGAAATGTCTAAACTTGCCTTGGCAGTGTGCTTGGCAGTGTAGAGTAGTGGCTGATTTTCTATGTTGCCATCTATGTAAGAATAAGCCACCAAAGCATTAATGGTTAGAAAGTCAAATTTTTGCAAATAATTGATTTTAAAAGTCCCTCCATATATCTCTGACTGACCTCTGTTGATGTTGGTTTCCAACCTACTTACAGGCACGGGCGTCGGAGTAGTGCGCGGATTTGCCTCTGCTAAACCTATCAAGTTTTCTACTCTAGTAAAAAATCCGTTTACCCCCAAAGCCAGCTGAGAAGTAATTAAGTAACTTAAACTACTTTCAAGCGTGCGTAGCTTCTCTGGTTTCAAATCAGGGTTAGCTGTACGGAAGTAGCTGGCAATACGTTCCCCCTCGGTATCACTAAGAAAACGAACTGCAAAAGAAGCTGACTGGGCAAAAGTTTTCTCAGGGGAGGGCGCTAAAAATGCCTCTCCATACAATAACTTGTAAATCAATTTTTTATTAATAGAAGATATGACTAAGCCTAATCTTGGGTTAATGCTCCCGCCAAACCTTGTGTTATAGTCATAACGAGAACCAAGTGTAAGTTCAATCCACTTAGCAGGCGAAAGTTGCATTTGTAAGTAGCCCCCATAGTTTCTGTATTCTACATTAAAGACTCTTTGTTCTACGAAAGCATTGCGAATCAGGGAGTCCTCCGCTGTCCCCTTGCCTGTAGCCGCTACATAATAAAGTTGTTGGAGAGAAGCAGGCAATCGCGTATCAAAAGGTTTATAGACAGGGGCAATTTTAGGAATAGCAGATAGGTTTTCCGCAGTAAACCCTGTAATCAAAGAAACTTTTTTGGAGAAGTCGTAGCTAAACTGCTCCTCAATTTTTGAACTTGAAGCCAAAGAATAAATATAACCTCGCTGCCAAGTAGTTGCCGAGCCAGCAAAGTGGCTTTGATTCCCAATTTCAAAGGCACTTTTTGAGATAGTGCTTTGCACGTTCCACTTCCGATTGATAGAAGTATAGTTGTGCTTAGCATAAAAAACTTCTTGGCTCATCTCTATGAGTGCTTGTGGGTCGCGCACAGCAAACTCTGGACGCAAGCCATGCGCCGCACTGTGGCTCTCCCAGTGCCTGACATAACTTACCGTAAAGTCCGCATAGTTCAAAGTGCTATTGACAAAATAAGATTTGGTAGGCATATCAAAGCCATTGGAAAGTGGTTTACCAAAGAAATAAGGCTCTGCCAAAGATTGCAAATCACCTAAAGTAGAGATTAATTTTACAAATGGCGAGGTAATTACTTGATTAGAGGTACGAAGGTTATTGTTGTACCATACAAACTCATCTTTGTAAATATTTTGATAGTCGGGTTCTGTAGATTGGTGAAAATTTCCTGAAAACATCACATTCAACTTATCAAACTTTTTCCCTAACTGCAAAGAAGCATCTAAGGTACGAAACTGCCCATAGCTTACGTTTGCATTTACCCCACGCAGAGGATTACCTTCCTGCCCATGGGTGGTGATGATATTAATGATACCACTGAAAGCATCGACTCCGTAAAGGGCAGAGGCGGGTCCCAAAATTACTTCTACTCGCTGGGCATTCGTAAGGGCAAAGTTAGCCCCAAGCGTATAGGCATCGCCCGTAGCAGGGGTAATACGAATCCCATTTAATAAAATTAAGAATTTTTCGTTCCCCGTTATACCTCTGATAGTAGCAAAGTTTCTATCCTCGGGGTTAGAATTTCTCTGAATTTCTATTTCAGGTACGTCCTCAAGTAATTCTACTAAATTATTATAGCCTCTGGCTAAAATCTGCTCTTTGGTAAAAACATAAGCCATAGCAGGAGCATCGGATACGCTTTGCTTCTTTTTAGAAGCAGAGATAATTCCTACGTTCAGTAAATCTTCCAAAGAAATACTGAACAGTTCCTTTGCTCCTATGTCAGGTTTTCGTTGAGCAAAAAGTGTTTGAAGAGTGCATAATAAGCCTATGGCAAGTAGGATAATACTTTTTTTGGACAAAAACATGATTTTATATGAATATTAAAGGAATTTTTGTGTATGCAAAAGTAGTAAATATTTTTTCGTAACTTTAATGTAACAATCTACGTAAAAACTCTTAAATTTAGTTATTCATTTCATATAATCTGCAAATTCCCATGAAAGACAACAAAAAGAAAAAATCCTTAGATGATTTAAAGGAAAAAGACCTCAAGAAATTGACTCCAGAAGAACAAAAGAAATTAAAAGGTGGTGAAGATGAAGAAGGTTCTAATGGAGGACCAATTATTAGATTCCCATAGTTTTGGTGTTTCTTGAAGTTTAAAGAAAGACACACGAGATAGTTCTTGTATGTCTTTTTTTTTATATTTGGGCTTTTAAGCAAAATTCTATGAAAAAACATATTCCCAATCTACTTACTTGTGGCAATCTGCTTTTTGGTTTCTTAGGGATTACTTTTTGTTTTGAATGGTCGTTGGCTTGGGCGGCAAGCTGTGTACTCATCGCTGTAGTTTTTGACTTTTTTGATGGCTTGGCGGCAAGAGCCTTAAAAGTTTCCAGTCCTATAGGCAAGGAATTAGATTCTTTGGCTGATGTAGTTAGTTTTGGTGTACTTCCTGCCTTAATTCTATACAAGTTAGTTCAAAATCAAGGGAGTGCATTTTTTTATTTTGCTGTTTTTATTGCTATATTTTCTGCGCTCCGCTTGGCTAAGTTCAACGTCGATGCTCGCCAAAGTGATGTTTTTATAGGAGTACCTACCCCTGCCAATGCACTTCTTATTGCCTCTTTCCCCCTGATTTATACCTATCAACCCCAATTTACAGATATTGTTACTAATCTTTATGTACTTTACGGCATTATGCTCGTCATGCCCTTGCTTTTAGTTGCAGAACTTCCCTTAATAGCCCTTAAATTCAAAACCTATCACTTTGCTAAAAATAGGATAAAATACATTTTAGTAATTTCATCTGTTATCCTATTGCTTCTCCTCCGATTTGCGGCAATCCCTCTAATTATTGTTTTGTATATTTTACTCTCTATGCTTAATCATTTGATTAGCAAGGACTAAACTGTGTGTTTCATGTTGGCTATTACTTTTACCTCACTTATATTTACTCCCTATTCAGTTCCATGCTGATATTTGCACAAAGTTTGTCCAAATCATCAAAGGGAGCAATGACCATATTTTTCCAAAGTAATTTGTAGCGTAAAATACCTTCTATCTCCACCGTAAAATCTCCTTCTACTTCTATTTTGTTTTCATACTCACGCAAAACTTCTATTTGGTAATGCTTCAACACAAATAAAAGTAACTCCTTCGGGTCATACTGCCTTAATTTTTCTCTTGTTTCCCTATCCATAGATATTTTCATAAATAATAAAGCAACCTAAAAAAATACACAAAATTGCAGAGATAAAAATGAGTACGGTTTGAATTAAATCGCTGTTTACAAAGCGTTTAGAGAAAGGAAAACTAAAAAAACCAGCCGCTAATAACATTCCTGTTATAGAGCCAATACCAAAAATTAATAGATACAAAATACTATTCAAAGTATCTTTGATTTCAGTCATTACTAATAAAACCATAGCGCCGCTACCTGCTAAACCGTGTATGATACCAACACTATATGCCAAGTGATGATTTTTATCTTCGCTTGTTAGGTGGACGTGATTATTTTTGTACTTAAAAAACTTGACAAGTCTGTAAATGCCCAAGAGGATTAGCATGAACCCTACGCCAGCCTCCAAATATGAAAAAACTTGTTGAGGAATTGCTATTTTGCCAACCAAAATCATAAAACCAATCAATAAAATGGTAGAAGTATGCCCTAAGCCCCAAAAAATACCGTCTTTAACTGCCAGTAAAGTACTACGTCGCTTTGAAACAATATTGCTTACGGCTACCAAGTGGTCAGCTTCAAAAGCGTGTTGAAAGCCGACAACTGCGGCGAAAAGCAAAGGAATAGAAGTTTCCATGTCTTGTAAGGTTATAGTTGTTAAATATAAAAAGTAAAATGTAAATAAAGTTGCTTTAAAGTAATTCTACAAGCATAATTCTATGATTTCCTGTATCTGCAATAGCTAATAAATTTTCTTCTACGGAAATAGAAAAAGCCCAATAAAGTGTATTTTCAGTAGTTAAAATCGTTTCTAAATTTTCACTCCCCGTTATAAAATCCTTCTGTCCTATGAGGCTATCCGCAGAAGCATTGTTTTCTTTGGGCAAATTTTCAAACCATAATACTCGACTATTTCCTGTATCTGCTACAAAAATTCCATCTTTATAAAAACAAGTATCATAGCACCAATTCAAGGTATTAGCCTTAGGGAAAAGCCCAAATTGGTTTTGCCCATTTTGAGAAAAATCTGATTGCCCAATGATTACATCAGCAGGTTTAGAAAAAGCATTTTCCCAGTTTTCCCAAATCAAGACGCGGTAGTACTGCGTATCTGTAATGGCTAATTGCCCGCGTTCACTGACTTTGACCGAATATGCCCAAACTGCATGTTGAGGGTTATAATCGCGTTCTGTGAAACTCGGTTGCCCAATGACTTTATCCGCAGGTGCAAAAGATTCAGTAGGGATTTCGTTGAAATACAGTACTCTACGATTCCCTGTGTCTGCTATCCAGAGTGCTTTACCATCAGAGCAAACGCCATAACACCAGTACAAACTTTGAGCAGTTGGTGAGGTATTAATGCCTTTGACGTTAGGTTGATTACTCTCAAAATTGGGTTGCCCCAGAACTACGTCTGCAGGTTGTCCATTTTGTGTGGGTAACTCATTCCAAATCAATACTCTGTGATTCCATGCGTCAGCCACTATTAATCGCTGACCGTCAGACCAAAGTCCGGAGGGATATTGTAAACTGCCAGCGGAAACTGCTCCGCTTGCATTGCGTCCCGTATCTGTCTGTAAGTTTTGTCCTAAGACGACATCAGGTTCTTGGAATAGAGAAGATGGCACTTTTCTCCAAATAAATACCCGATTTTGTCCTGTATCTGCCACAAAAAGCATTTTATTTTTCACCCAAACACCTCTTGGTGCAAGAAAAGGACTATTTTCCGCTCCTCTAAAAAGTATTTGGCGAGCAAAAGGCATTTGCATGACTCAGAATTAAAAAACAATGATTATGATAAACATAGATGAAAATAGCATATCATCTATGTTTATTAGGCTGATTATCAAACTATTACATAACAACTTTGAAAGGCATGCTTACTTTGATTTTCTCCCAACTCATACTGATAGTTCCTTCTGTATCAGATTTTTTGTCTATATTGTAAGTAAGGCGTTGTACTTCTTTTGCCAATGTTTCAGGCTTTACTTTTATTCTGATAATGTCTTCTTTTTCGCTGTAATCGTCTGCTAAGTGCTGATTGTACCTTGTATTAAGAATGAGTGTCCATTCTGATGCGCTTGGGATAGTAAAGAAACCATACGTACCTGCGCTAATTTTTTGATTGTTAATTATAATATCCTTATCAAAGGTAATAGCAGTAGCTGTATGCGCTCCTGTAACCCATACTTGGTCATATCCTACCAGACCATTCCAAATATTACGACCTCGCACTCCCGGTGAGCCGTAGTTAATGCTTATGTTCAGGCTGCCTACTGTGCCTTTTGCTTCGCGCCTTGCGCTTGTTTTGAGCGTATCTTTGGCGATAAGCCCTTGGTTCACGCTGTCAGCATAAGCGCTGTACTTCAATTCACGCTGATTTTTTTCGTCATTTTCAGTTTTGGCTTGGTGTTGAGCATGTGGGTCG
>Ga0272446_1001645_pt1 | contig 32013 bp, 28 predicted proteins | sample YNPCB0061_FD_194587 | JGI IMG/M metagenome (GOLD analysis project Ga0272446, IMG submission 194587) | Hot spring microbial mat communities from Yellowstone National Park, WY, United States - YNP-CB-006-1 | ecosystem: Environmental > Aquatic > Thermal springs > Hot (42-90C) > Sediment | place...
GCCGATCCCACCGAGCGGGCCCACTGGCCGGCCGTGACGGCCCGGGCGGTTGGGCCGCTCGCCGAGCTCGTGGAGCTCGCCCTGCCGCTCCTCGCCCCGGGGGGCGTCCTCGTCGCCTGGAAGGCCGGGCGCCTCGCCGAGGAGCTGCCCGCCGCCGAGCGCGCGGCGGTGGCCCTCGGTGGCGGCCGGCCCGAGGTCGTGGCACCCGCCGGCGCGCACCTGGGCGACCTCCTCGGCGGCCGCCGGCTCGTCCTCGTCGAGAAGCTCCGACCGACGCCCGGTGGCTACCCACGCCGGCCGACGGTGCGACGGCGCCGACCCTGGTAAGGGGTGCGGCTGGTACGCTCACGGCCGATGCGGATCGCCGTCCTCTCGGATCTCCACTCGAACCTCGTCGCCCTCGACGCCGTCCTGGCGGACCTCGGCAGCGTCGATGCCGTCTGGGTCCTCGGTGACATCGTCGGCTACGGGCCGGAGCCCGACGGCGTCGTCGAGCGGCTCGTCGAGATCGGGGCCGTCGCCGTGGCCGGCAACCACGATGCAGCCGCCGTCGGGGCGGCCGATGTCGGCTGGTTCAACCCCGACGCTCGAGCCGCCATCGAGTGGACCCAGCGCCGGATGGCGCCGCGGACGCGGGACTGGCTGGCGGCGCTGCCGATGACCCTCGCCGAGCCGCCGGCGGCGCTCGTCCACGGTTCCCTGCGCGAGCCCCTCTGGGAGTACATCACCTCGGGTGCCGAGGCTCGGCCGAACCTCCGCCTCCTCGCCGGGCAACGGCTCACCCTCGGCCTCCACGGCCACACCCACGTGCCGGTCCTCTGGCGCCTCACCGGCGAGGAGCTCGAGCTCCTTCGGGTCGAGGACGGGACCCGGATCGCCCTCGACGAGCGGGTCGTCCTCGCCAACCCGGGCTCCGTCGGCCAGCCGCGAGACGGCGACCCGCGAGCCAGCTACCTCCTCTACGACACCGACCGGGCCGAGCTGGTCTGGCACCGGGTCGGCTACGACGTCGGCGCGACCCAGTCGGCGATGCGCCGGGCCGGGCTGCCGGCCTGGCTCGTCGAGCGGCTCGCCGTCGGGCACTGAGCGCGATGGCGATCGGCGGACGGCGCCCGCTCCGGGGTCGAAAGATCGGCGATCGACGGGTTCAGGTCGCCCGGCCCCACAGCCCGTACTTCCGCTGGAGCGGACCGGGGATGCTCACCGCCAAGCCGGCAGCGAGCCTGCCTCCCGACCGGCTCGGTCGCCTCTGGGCGCGGGCGAAGGCGATCCTGATCGGCCGACCCCTCGCCCGGGAGGAAGAGATCATCGAGCGGCTCTCGAAGACGAAGGCCCTCGCCATCTTCAGCTCCGACGCCATCAGCTCGTCCGCCTACGCGACCGAGGAGATCCTGCGGGTCCTCGTCCTGGGCGGGATCGCGGCCCTCGCCTTCAGCGTCGAGGTCGCCGTCGCCATCGCCGTCATGCTCGCCATCGTCGCCTTCAGCTACCGCCAGATCTGCCTCGCCTACCCGACCGGCGGCGGGTCGTACTCGGTCTCGAAGGTCAACCTCGGTCGGACGGCCTCGCTCGTCGCCGCAGCCGCCCTGCTCATCGACTACAACCTCACCGTCGCCGTCTCCACGTCGTCGGCCGTCGAGCAGGTCATCTCGGCGGTCCCGGCCCTGACGCCCTGGAAGGTCGCCCTGGGGGTCGGGGCGATCGGGCTCATCACCCTCGGCAACCTGCGCGGCATCCGGGAGGCCGGCAACATCTTCGCCCTGCCGACGTACCTCTTCCTCGGCAGCGCCCTCCCCATGATCGCCCTCGGGCTCTACCGGATCGTCGTCCTCGGCGACACGAGCCCGCCGAGCCCCGAGCAGATCGAGGCGGCCCGAACGCACGTCGAGGGCCTCTCGCTCCTCCTCGTCCTCCGCGCCTTCGCCGCCGGGTCGGTCGCCCTGACCGGGACGGAGGCCATCGCCACCGGCGTGCCGGCCTTCAAGCCGCCGGAGGGGCAGAACGCCGCCCGGACCCTCGTCGCCATGGCGATCCTCCTCGGGGTCCTCTTCATCGGGATCACCTTCCTCGCCTCGAGCTTCGGGGTCTTGCCGGTCGAGGAGCCGGTCCGCAAGACGGTGGTGAGCCAGATCGCGGCCCGCGTCTACGGCGAGAGCTCGATCGGCTTCTACCTCTTCTCGGCCTTCACCGCCCTTCTCCTCTTCCTGGCTGCGAACACCTCCTTTGCCGCCTTCCCGCGCCTCGCCGCCGTGCTCGCCGTCGACGGCTTCTTCCCCCGTCAGTTCAGCTTCCGCGGCGATCGCCTCGCCTACTCGGTCGGGATCATCGCCCTGGCCACCATCGCCTCGAGCCTCGTCGTGATCTTTGGTGGGAGCACCCACGCCCTCATCCCGCTCTACGCCGTCGGGGTCTTCATCGACTTCACCATCAGCCAGACGGGCATGGTCCGCCACTGGCTCCGGGAGCGACCTCGGGCCTGGCGCTCGCGTCTGGCCATCAACGCCTTTGGGGCCGTGCTGACCGGCGTCATCGCCGTCGAGGTCGCCGCGGTGAAGTTCGTCGACGGGGCGTACCTCGTCCTCCTCGCCATCCCGGCCCTGGTCGGCCTGATGCGCTTCATCCGCCGTGCCTACGACGCCCAGGAAGCAGAGCTCCGGGTCCGCCCCGACCTCGTCGTCCCGGCCCCGCACCGGGAGGAGCGGGTCGTCATCCCGGTCAACGGCATCAACCGTGCCGTCGTCCAGGCCGTGAACTTTGGGCGGGCCATCTCCGACGACGTCCGGGCCGTCTACGTGACCGAGGATCCGGCCGAGGGCGAGGCGCTTCGCGAGCGCTGGCAGCGCCAATTCCCGACGGTCCCCCTCATCGTCGTCGAGAGCCCCTACCGGGCGCTCGTCGGCCCCTTCCTGGCCTACCTCGACGTCCTCGATGCGGCCTGGCCCCCGGACAAGGAGGCGCCGATCACCATCGTCGTCCTGCCGGAGTACGTCGCCCGGCACTGGTGGGAGCGGCTCCTCTACAACCAGGCGGCGAAGCGGCTCCGAGCGGCGCTCCTGGGTCGCGAGCACACGGTGGTCGCGAACGTGCCGTACCGACGGGCCGAATGGGCCAGCTACCGCCGCGACCTGACCGGGCAGCGGGAGCGGGACGCGGGCCACGCGGCCGCCGCCGAGAGCGGCCGTCCGGGGGGCTGAGCCGGGGGCACGCCGCCGCCCAGCGTGGGGTTCCTCCTCGGTGACGCTTGTTCCCTGACGGCCCCCGACGCCGTGAACGATCCCCCCGGCATCGGCCGCCATCCGGTGGTATCGTCACCGTGCGGTAACCAGCCGCCGCCCTCGGCTGAGGCCGCCGAACGAAGCTACCCGAGCGAGCGAGGAGCGTGTCCGTTCCATACCACCGACTGCCGGCGTTCCGCCGCGCCGTCGTCGCCGTCAACGGCGGTTCGACCGACGAGCAGATCGTCGCCCTGGCGGCCGAATACGCCCGCCACGCCAAGGCCGAGCTCGTCGCCGTCCACGTCGTGGAGATCGACTGGACCCTTCCCCTCGACGCCGACATCGCCAGCCGATCGGAGGAGGCCCAGCGCGTCCTCGATGCCGCCGAGGCGATCGCCGAGGCAGCCGGGGTCGGGATCGAGACCGTCCTCCTCCAGGCCCGTGACGTCGCCGCCGCCATCGTCGACGAGGCCACCGAGCGCGAGGCCGACCTCCTCGTCCTGGGCCTCCCGTATCGGCGTCGCTTCGGCGGCGACTTCGCCATCGGTCGCACGGTACCGTACGTCCTGAAGAACGCCCCCTGCGTCGTCTGGGTCATCAGGGAGCCGATCCCGGAGGAGACGCGATGAAGTCTGTGATCGTCGGCTGTGGCCGCGTCGGCGCCACCCTCGCCGAGGCCCTCGAGGCCCTCGGCCACGACGTCGTCATCATCGACATCCGAACGAGCGCCTTCGATCGCCTGCCGTCCACCTTTCGTGGCTCGGCCATCCGGGGCGACGGGACCGACGAGGACGTCCTCCGGCGAGCCGGCGTCGACGGCGCCGACTTCTTCATCGCCCTGACCGAGGGTGACAACCGCAACATCATGGCCGCCCAGATCGCCGCCCGGGTCTTCGGCATCCCCCGGGTCGTGGCCAAGGTGAACGACCCGGTCCGAGCCGACGCCTACGCGACCCTCGGCATCGCCACCCTCTGTCGGACGAACCTCATGGTCGACGCCATCTACGAGTACCTCGGCTACCCGCGGAAGCATCCGCCGGGCGTCGTTCGGCCGCCGGCCGTCGCTGCAGGAGCGGGGCCCGTCGGCGGGTCGGCCGTCGGCGAACCGGTGCCCGGCGTCGCCACGCCGGGTGGGACGTCGAGCCAGGAGGCCTGAGCCATGTTCGTCATCGTCGTCGGGGGCGGCAAGGTCGGCTACTACCTGACCAAGGAACTCATCGAATCGGGCCACGAAGTGGTCCTCCTCGAAAAGGACCCCGGCCGGGCGAGCCAGATCGCCGACGAGATCGGCTCGGTCGTCCTCGCCCGCGACGGCTGCGAGGGCAAGTACCTCGCCGAGGCCGGCGCGAACCGGGCCGACATCGTCGCCGCGGTGACCGGGGACGACGAAGACAACCTCGTCATCTGCCAGATGGCGAAGCACCACTTCTCGGTCCCCCGGACCATCGCTCGGGTCAACAACCCGAAGAACGAGCACCTCTTCCGGCAGCTCGGCGTCGACGAGATCATCAGCCCGACCCGGATGATCCTCGGCTCCATCGAGCAGGACATCCCCGTCCACGAGCTCCTCCATCTCGGCGCCCTCGGCGGGGGCGAGCTGGAGATCATCGAGGCCCACCTCCAGCCTGGCTCGCCGGCCGTCGGTCGGACGCCGCGAGAACTCGAGATCCCGGAGGGCTGCACGCTCTTCGCCGTCGTCCGCGACGGCGTCCCCACCCCCCTCCGACCCGACACCGTCCTGCGGACCGGCGACAAGGTCATCGCCATCGGTCGGACCGAGTGCGAGGCCCTCCTCCACGAGCAGCTCATCGGCGCGGAGCCTGAGATCGAGCCGGCCGACACTCGCTAGAGCCGGCCGGGACGCCCGCCCCCTCAGGAAGGCGGCACCCGCAGGAAGCTGGCATCCAGCAGGACGGCGACGACCCGGACGCAACGGTCCCGAGCCGCCCCAAACCCCAGCCCAGCCCGCATCCCCGGTCGGGGAGCGACGGCCCGTGGCTGCCCACCCCGCCGACGGCTCGGCGCGGATGAGACTTGACAACACCATTGTCAAGGTTCTAGGATTCGCCCGTGATCGGTTTCGAACCCACCCGATCCGGGTGAACCCCGACCGGGGCCACCGCCGGACGGAACCAGGGCGATGCCCGATGGCCGAGCCACCCCCGGGCGACGACCATGGCGACAGACCCGGTCGGCGCGAACGAGGCACCTCGATCGCGGCGGGGCGACGCCGAGCACAGCGATCGGACACACCGTGCGGCCGTCAGGCCGAAGGATGCAGACCAGGAGGCAGCGACCATGTCACTCATTCGGCGCAGCTCGCCGTGGGGCGAGCTGATGTCGCTCCGCCAGGCGATGGATCGCCTCTTCGAGGAGAGCTTCGTCCGACCCCGGGGCTGGGTGTCGGCCGTCTTCGAGTCCAATCCCCTGCCCCTCGATGTCCGGACGACGCCCGACGCGCTCGTCGTCGAGGCTCAGCTCCCAGGCGTTCGGCCCGAGGACGTCGAGATCACCGTCGAAGCCGGGACGCTGACCATCAGCGGCGCCTTCAAGGCCGAAGAGGCGGAGACCGAGGGCGACTACCTCATCCAGGAGATCCGACGCGGCGTCTTCAGCCGCTCGATCAGTCTGCCCGAGGGCCTCGAACCCGACCAGGCGACGGCGACCTTCGAGAACGGCATCCTCACCCTCCGGATCCCGAAGGCCGAGCAGGTGAAGCCGCGCCAGATCCGGATCACCGCGGTGGGTCAGAAGAGCGATGGCGGAGCCAGCTCGACGGGCCCAGCGACGGCGGGCCGGAGTTGAGGGGATGGCGTTCCGCCGGCTCGACCGAGACCCCTCGCGCCCGGTCTACGTCATCAGCGTCGCCGCGAGCATCGTCCGCGTCCATCCCCGGACGCTCCGGATCTACGAGGACGAGGGGCTCCTCTGTCCGGCCAGAACGCCGACGAACATCCGGCTCTACAGCGAGAACGACATCCGCCGCATCCTCTGGATCCGGCACCTGACCCAGGAACGGGGCGTCAACCTGGCCGGCGTCCGGCTCCTCTTCGAGCTCGAAGAGCGGCTCGGGATGCGGATCCTCGAGGCCCTCTTCGACGAGGATCGCGGCGACGGCGCCGGCGCCGGCCCGACGGCCGCTCCATCCGCCGAGGGACGACCCCGCCGCGCGGCCTACTGAGGCGAGCGGCCTGGCCGCCACCCTCGCCGAACCGAACATCCGATGACCATTCGACGACCAGAACACAGGAGCAGAACCGAATGACCAAGCGACCGTCCAACCCGGAGAACCCGTCCGCGCTCCGCGAGCTGCCGCTCGTGGCGCTCCGGGAGACGGTCATCTTCCCGGAGATGATCGTCCCCCTGCAGGTCGGGCGCGAGAAGAGCGTCAACGCCCTCAACGCCGCCGTCGCCGCCGGTGGCCTCATCGCCCTCGTCACCCAGCGGCAGGCCGAGCAGGAGGACATCACCGAGCCGTCGCAGCTCTACGAGGTCGGCACCTTGGCCAAGATCGCCCAGGTCGTCCAGCTCCAGGACGGGACCGTCCGGGCCATCGTCCAGGGCCAGAGCCGCCTCCGCCTTCATGGCTTCGTCCAGACGCAGCCCTACATCCTCGCCCAGATCGAGGTCATCGAAGAGCCGACGGCGACGGGCCTCGAGGTCCAGGCCCTCATGCGGACCGTTCAGGCCCAGATCGAGCAGTACGTCGCCAACGGCGCGCCGGTCCCGCCCGAGGCGGCGGTGGCGGCCCGGAACATCACCGAGCCCGGCCTCCTGGCCGACATGGTCGCCTACAGCCCGGACATGACGACCGAGCAGCGCCAGGAGCTCCTCGAGACCGTCGACATCGTCGCCCGGCTCAAGCTCGTCTCGACCTTCCTCGCCCGCCAGATCGAGATCCTCGAGCTCAAGGGCAAGATCCAGAGCGAGGTCAAGTCCGAGATGGACAAGACCCAGCGAGAGTACATCCTCCGCGAGCAGCTCAAGGCGATCCAGCGCGAGCTGGGCGAGGAAGACCCCCAGCAGGCGGAGATCAACGAGCTCCGCGAGAAGGTCGAGCAGTCGGGCATGCCCGAGGAGGTCCGGGCGAAGGCCCTCAAAGAGATCGACCGGATGAGCCGGATCCCGTCGGCCTCGCCCGAGGTCGGCGTCATCCGGACCTACGTCGACTGGCTCGTCAGCCTGCCCTGGAACGTCTCGACCGAGGACCAGCTCGACATCAAGCGGGCGGCTCAGATCCTCGACGAGGATCACTACGGCCTCGAGAAGGTCAAGGAGCGGATCCTCGAGTACCTCGCCGTCCGCTCCCTCGCCGACACGATCCGGAGCCCCATCCTCGCCCTCATCGGGCCGCCCGGCGTCGGCAAGACGTCGCTCGGCAAGAGCGTCGCCCGGGCGATGGGCCGCAAGTTCGTCCGGATGAGCCTCGGTGGCATCCACGACGAGGCCGAGATCCGCGGCCACCGGCGGACGTACATCGGCGCCCTCCCCGGTCGGATCATCCAGAACATCAAGGCGGCCGGCACGAACAACCCGGTCTTCATGCTCGATGAGATCGACAAGATCGGCATGGACTTCCGGGGCGATCCCAGCTCGGCCCTCCTCGAGGTCCTCGACCCCGAGCAGAACAACACCTTCCAGGACAACTACCTGGAGGTGCCCTTCGACCTGTCGAAGGTCCTCTTCATCGCCACCGGCAACCTCATCGATCCCATCCCGGCGCCGCTGCGGGACCGGATGGAGATCATCCAGCTGCCGGGTTACACGCAGCAGGAGAAGCTGGAGATCGCTCGGCGCTTCCTCGTTCCGAAGCAGTGCCAGGCCCACGGGCTCTCGGAGCGGCACGTCGAGATCACCGACGAGGCGCTGACCGAGCTCGTCCAGGCCTACACGAAAGAGGCCGGCGTCCGGAACCTGGAGCGCGAGATCGCGAACGTCATGCGCAAGGTCGCCCGCTCGGTCGCCGAGGGCCGGCGGCGGAAGACCGTCGTCGATCGGCGCAAGCTCCTCGAGTTCCTCGGCCCGCCGCGCTTCGAGTACGGCGAGCTGGAGGCCGAGGACCAGATCGGGGCGGCGACCGGGCTCGTTGTGACCGAGGCCGGCGGTGACGTCGTCTCGGTCGAGGTCACGAAGATGGAGGGCAAGGAAGACTTCATCCTGACCGGCCAGCTCGGCGAGGTCATGCGCGAGTCGGCCCGGGCCGGCCTGTCCTGGATCCGGGCCCACGCCGCCGAGCTCGGGATCCCGCGGGAGGTCTTCGAGAAGCACACCCTCCACATCCACGTGCCGGCCGGGGCGATCCCGAAGGACGGCCCGTCGGCCGGGATCACGATGGCGACGGCCGTCGTCAGCGCCCTGACCGGGATCCCGGTCCGCAAGGACGTGGCGATGACCGGCGAGATCACGCTCCGCGGCCGGGTCCTGCCCATCGGCGGCCTCAAGAGCAAGATCCTCGCCGCCCACCTCTCGGGGGCGAAGGTCGTCATCATCCCTCGCAAGAACGAGAAGGACCTCCGGGACATCCCGGCCGAGGTCCGGAAGGAGATGAAGATCGTCCTCGTCGACACGATGGACCAGGTTCTCGAAACGGCCCTCCGTCGGCGACCGAAGCCGCTCACGGCGACCGAGGCACCGCCGACGGAGCGGGGCGGCATCCGCCCGGCCGCGGCCGCCGCGGCACGGGTCCGGCGCCCAACGTATCCGGCCGACCAGCCACCGGTCGTCGTGTCGCCACCGCCCGCGGCGGCGGGCCCCGCCGGCACGGCGCCATCGGACCGCCGGACGGGCCGCCGGACCCGGCCGACGGCGCCGGCCCGACCGGCCTGACGGACCGGCCCGCGAGGCGTCGAGCCACGATCGGATCGGAGGTGAGCCAGGTGGCGGGCGGCGGAACCGCGACGGCACGGCCGGCGGGTCCCACCGCCCGGAGGACCTGAGACCGATGGAGTACAAGGACTACTACGCGATCCTGGGTGTGCCGCGGACGGCGACCCAGGCCGAGATCAAGAAGGCGTTCCGGCGGCTCGCCCGCCAGTACCACCCGGACAAGAACCCGGGCGACAAGACGGCCGAGCAGCGCTTCAAGGACATCAACGAGGCCCACGAGGTCCTTTCCGACCCCGAGAAGCGCAAGCTCTACGACCAGCTCGGCGCGAACTGGGAGGCCTTCGCTCGGGCCGGGGCGACGGCCGGGCAGGGCCCCTTCGGCGGGCCCTTCGCCGGCGGCCCCGGAGCCGGCGGCCCCTTCGCCCAGTGGTCGGCCGAGGGCCCCGGCGGGGTCCGCTACGAGTTTCGAACGAGCGGCGACCCGGGCGAGTTCAGCGACTTCTTCCGGGTCTTCTTCGGCGACTTCGGTGCGCCGGGCACGGCTGGGGATCGCGCCGGCCGCCGGTCCGGGCACGGGCCGACCATCGAGGATCTCTTCGCTCGGTTCGGCATCGGCGGCTTCGGGGAGACGCCCGGCGGGACGAGCGGTCGGGCAACCGGGGCCCGGGCCCGACCGAGCTCGGCGGCCGCGCCCGTGGAGGTCGAGGCCGAGCTCACCCTCGAGGAGGCCTTCCACGGCACGACCCGGCGGGTCGTCGTCGACGGCAAGCGCCTCGAGGTGAAGATCCCGCCGGGCGTCGCCACCGGGAGCCGCGTCCGCCTCGCCGGCGGGGCCGGGCCCGGACGCGACCTCATCGTCGTCACCAAGGTCCTCCCCCACCCCGTCTTCACCCGCCGGGGCGCCGATCTCGAGCGGGAGCTACCGATCACCCTCCGGGAGGCGCTGCTCGGGGCCGAGGTCCCGGTGACGACCCTCAAGGGGCGCCTCCTCCTGAAGATCCCGCCCGGGACCCAGAACGGCCGCGTCTTCCGCCTGACCGGCCAGGGGATGCCGAAGCTCGACCGATCCGGCCACGGCGACCTCTACGTCCGGGTCCGGGTCGTCCTGCCGACCCAGCTGACGCCCGAGGCCGAGCGAGCGGCGAAGGCCTTCCTCGACCTCGTCGCCCAGCCCGATCCGAGGGCCGGGGAGGGGAGCCGATGAACGCACCCGCCGGCCGCCACCGGCCCCGTCCGGGGGCCGCCGGCCGACGACCGCCCTTGACCGACCAGACCACGCCAGGAGTGCACGACGACCGATGAACCTCGACCGCTTCACCCAGAAGGCCCAGGAGGCGATCCTCGCCGCCCAGCAGCTCGCCGAGCGCCTCCAGAGCCCCGTCCTCGACGCCGAGCACATCCTCGCCGCCCTCGTCGAACCCGACGACGGGATCCCGGCCGAGACCCTCCGCCGGATCGGCGTCGACCTGCCCGCCTTCCGCGGCGAGCTGGCGGCGATCCTCGCCCGCCGGGCCAAGATCGCCGGCGGCTCGCTCGCCCTCGACCCGCGGGCGAAGCGGGTCCTCGAGCGCGCCGCCGAGGAGGCCCGCCGCCTCAACGACGAGTACGTCTCGACCGAGCACCTCCTCCTCGCCGTCGCCGAGTCGGGCGGCGAGGCGCAACAGCTCCTCGAGCGCCACCGGGCCGACCGCGAGCAGATCCTGGCCGCCCTCGCCCGCGTCCGGGGCGGGCAGCGGGTGACCTCGCCGAACCCCGAGGCGACGTACCAGGCCCTCGAGAAGTACGGCCGGGACCTCACCGCCGAGGCCCGGGCTGGCAAGCTCGACCCGGTCATCGGCCGCGACGAGGAGATCCGGCGGGTCATCCAGGTCCTCTCCCGGCGGACGAAGAACAACCCCGTCCTCATCGGCGAGCCGGGCGTCGGCAAGACGGCGATCGTCGAGGGGCTCGCCCAGCGGATCGTCCGTGGCGACGTGCCCGAGACGCTGAAAGACAAGCGGGTCGTCGCCCTCGACCTCGGGGCCATCGTCGCCGGCGCCAAGTACCGCGGCGAGTTCGAGGAGCGCCTGAAGGCCGTCCTCAAGGAGATCAAGGACAGCGAGGGCCAGATCATCCTCTTCATCGACGAGCTCCACACCGTCGTCGGGGCCGGCGCGGCCGAGGGGGCGATGGACGCCTCCAACCTCCTCAAGCCGATGCTCGCCCGGGGCGAGCTCCACACCATCGGGGCGACGACCCTCGACGAGTACCGGAAGCACATCGAGAAGGACGCCGCCCTGGAGCGCCGCTTCCAGCCCGTCTACGTCGACGAGCCGACGGTAGAGGAGACGATCAGCATCCTCCGCGGCCTCCGCGAGCGCTACGAGGTCCACCACGGCGTCCGGATCACCGACTCGGCCCTCGTCGCCGCGGCGACCCTCTCCCACCGCTACATCACCGAGCGCTTCCTGCCCGACAAGGCCATCGACCTCGTCGACGAGGCCGCCGCCCGGCTTCGGATGGAGATCGATTCGATGCCGATCGAGCTCGACGAGCTCGAGCGCCGGCGGATCCAGCTCGAGATCGAGCGGGAGGCCCTCCGCAAGGAGAAGGACGAGGCATCGCGGGCGCGCCTCGAGGCCCTCGAGCGCGAGCTGGCCGAGATCGCCGAGCAGGCGACGGCGATGAAGCAGCGCTGGCAGGCCGAGAAGGACGCCATCGCCGCCATCCGCAAGACGAAGTCCGAGCTGGAGGCCCTCCACACCCGGATCGAGCAGGCCGAGCGGGAGGCCGACTACGGGACGGCCGCCCAGCTCAAGTACGGCCGCCTGCCCGAACTCGAGCGGCAGCTTCGGGAGCAGGAGGCGGCCCTGGCGGCCCTCGGCAGCGGCCGGCTCCTCAAGGAAGAGGTCGACGCCGAGGACATCGCCGAGATCGTCGCCGCCTGGACCGGGATCCCGGTCAGCAAGCTCATGGAGGGCGAGCACGAGAAGCTCGTCCACATGGAGGAACGCCTCCACCGGCGGGTCGTCGGCCAGGACGAGGCGATCCAGGCCGTCTCGGACGCCGTCCGCCGGGCCCGGGCCGGGCTCAAGGACCCGCGCCGACCGATCGGCTCCTTCCTCTTCCTCGGGCCGACGGGCGTCGGCAAGACCGAGCTCGCCCGTGCCCTGGCCGAGTTCCTCTTCGACGACGAGGCGGCGATGACCCGGATCGACATGAGCGAGTACATGGAGAAGTTCTCCGTCTCGCGGCTCATCGGGGCTCCGCCCGGGTACGTCGGCTACGAGGAGGGCGGGCAGCTGACCGAAGCCGTCCGGCGCCGGCCCTACCAGGTCATCCTGCTCGACGAGATCGAGAAGGCCCACCCCGACGTCTTCAACATCCTCCTCCAGGTCCTCGACGACGGGCGCCTGACCGACGGCCAGGGCCGGACCGTCGACTTCCGGAACACCGTCGTCATCATGACCAGCAACGTCGGCTCGCAGTTCATCACCGGCTTCGCCGCCCGCGGCGACGACGATGCCCGGGCCTACGAGGAGATGAAGCGCCAGATCACCGAGTCGCTCCGCCTCACCTTCCGGCCCGAGTTCCTGAACCGGATCGACGAGGTCATCGTCTTCCACGCTCTGACCGAGGCCGATCTGGCCAAGATCGTCGACCTCCAGCTGGCCGATCTGGCCCGCCGCCTGGCCGAGCAGGATCTCGAGATCGAGCTGACGGCGGCGGCAAAGGCGCTTATCGTCCGCGAGGGGACCGACCCGGCCTACGGCGCACGGCCGCTCCGGCGGACGATCCAGCGCCTCGTCGAGAACCCCCTCGCCCGAGCCCTCCTCGCCGGCGAGTTCAAGCCCGGCGACCGGATCGTCGTCGACGCCGACGTCGTCGGCGGGACCCTCGTCTTCCGGACCGAGGCGGCCACGGTCGTCACCGAGGCCGGTGCCCGCCGCGACGCCCGAGCCCGCGAGGCGACGGCCGCCGGCGCCGGCCGGGACGACGGCAGCGGGCTCGTGAACTGAGCTCGGACCGGCGGTGGAGGAGCGGGCGGCCGGGGACCCAGGTTCGATGCTCCGACTCGCCGACGCCGTCGCCCGCCTCGAACCGCTGCCGGCGGCCCTGCCGGACCCGCCCCGGATCCTGACCCCGGTCCTCGTCGACGGCACCCCACGACCGGTGCCCGTCGCCGGCGAACCGCGGCCGGCAGCCGTCCTCGTCCTCCTCGTCCCCGACCGGTCGGGCGGGGCGCGGGTCGTCCTGACCGAGCGGACCGACCACGGTGGCCCCCACGGCGGCGAGGTCTCCTTCCCCGGCGGTGCCGTCGAGCCCGGCGACGCCGACGCCGTCGCGGCCGCCCTTCGGGAGGCGAAGGAGGAGATCGGCCTCGAGCCGGGTCTCGTCGCCCTCCGCGTCCTCGGGCAACTCGAGGCGGTCGTCGTCGCCGTCTCCGGCTATCGGATCACGCCGGTCCTGGCCGTGGCCGGTCGGCGGCCACGCTATCGACCGGCCCGCGCCGAGGTGGCAGCGATCATCGAGGCGCCGCTCGAGGTCTTCGTCTCCGGCGCGCCGATCGAGGTCGTCGAGCGCACCATCGGGGAGCGCCGGATCCGCTACGGCGCGTACCGGGTCGGGGAGCGCCTCGTGTGGGGCGCCACGGCCCGGATCCTCGGCCAGCTCGGGGCACTCGTCGGACGGAGGGGCTCGGACTCTACCCCAGAGGCATGACTCGCCTCCGAGGTACAGGAGGGCTCGGTCAGACTGGGGGAGGGCGGCAGCCCGAACTCGCCTCGGCTCCTACAGCGGCTCGCCGTCGGCGGCGTCCGGATCCCGGCGACGGGGCGCGACCGACTCACCGACGACGGCCCCGCTGCTGATCCGGGAGACCCCTTCGGCCGACAGCGGACCGGACCCCGGCTCGATCACCGCGGCGGCGCCGACCCCGGCCCCGAACTCGACGACGAAGGCCCGCAGCTCGGAACCCTCCGTCCAGAGGCCGTGGACGACCCCCGCCGGCCAACAGACCGCCTCGCCCGCCGCGATCCGGGCCCGCTCCTGGCCCACCTGGACCCAGCCGCCGCCCTCGATGACGAGGAGCCAGGCCGTCGTCGCGGCCGAGTGGAGCTCGAGGCGGCCGTGGCGACCGAGGACGAGCTCGGCGATGAGGCCGTGCTCGTCGGCGTGGATCGGCCCGCCGGTCAGGCCGACCGATCCGGGGGGTCCCTGCGGTCGACGATGGCCGACCCCGAAGCGTCGGATCTCCATGACCCGCCGATTCTGCACCCGCCGCGATCCTTCGGCCGGCACCGCCCGTCCGCCGAGCGGCGGGTCCTCAACCCCGGCGCCGGCGGCGCGATCCCCGGACCCGGATCGTTGCCTCGGCCCGCGATCGCCGGCCGGCGAAGTAGCGCTCCCGCTGCCGCTGGGCCTCGTAACTGGCCAGGATCGGCGGGAACCGAACGAAGCGGATCCAGACGAGGAGACCGAGGCCGATGACCTCGGTGGCGAGGACGAAGACGAAGTCGAAGACGAAGAGGGCGTAGATCCAGAGGAGGTTGAAGGTGACGAGCCCCGTCCAGAGGAGCCACTCGTAGAGCTCCAGGTACGCCGGGTGGCCCCGGAACCGGCGCGTCTGGACCAGGTAGAGGAGGACGAGGGCGGCCAGGAAGCCGAGGGCCCCCACCCAGGTCGGGTAGAAGAGGTCCGGGAAATTGTGGCTGTTGAAGGCGAGAAAGAGGTATTCCCAGGGTGGACGCGTCACCGATCGACCTCACGAGCGAAACCGCGGGGGACGGGGCTGACCCTGCGAGGATACATCGTCGGCCGGTATACTCGGGGTTCAGAACGCCGGTCGCGACGCGTCTCGCCCGTCGTCGCCGGCGTCCCCCGCCCGAGAGCCACGCCGCGCCGGTCCCCAGCATCGGTGCGCCAACGGGAGGAGGAACCCGCCCCAGTGCGAGCCCTGCTGTCGGTCGCCAACCGCGACGGCATCGTCGACTTCGCCCGCGACCTCCTCGACCTCGGCGTCGCGGTCTACGCCACCGACGGGACCCGGGAGCACCTCGCCGCGGCCGGGGTCGTCGTCGCCTCGGTCAGCGAGCTGACGGCCGTCCCGCCCCTCGTCGGCGGCCAGGTCAAGACCTTCCATCCCGCCATCTACGCCGGGATCCTGGTTCGTCGGGACCGGCCGGAGCAGCTCGCCGAGCTGGCGGCGGCCGGGATCGCCCCGATCGACATCGTCGCCGTCAACGTCACCCCCTTCGCGCCGGCCGTCGGTCGCCAGGCCCGCGCCCTCGACGAGGCGATCGAGCTCATCGACGTCGGCGGCGTCGCCCTCCTCGGGGCCGCTGCCCGCAACGCCGCGGGGGTTGCCGTCGCCCCGAGCCCCGCCCACTACCCGAAGATCGTCGCCGAGCTGCGCGCCTTCGGCGCCGTCACGGCCGAGACGCGGACGGCCCTCGCCGCCGAGGCCTTCGGGATCGTCGCCGCCTACCACGCCGAGGTGGCCGCCTATCTCAACCAGCTCTCGGGCAACCGGTTCCCGCCCCACCTCGCCCTCGTTCTCGAGAAGGTCGCCGACCTTCGGTACGGCGAGAACCCGCACCAGCAGGCCGCCTTCTACCGGGAGACGACGCACCGCAGCGGAACCATCGCCGATGCCGTCCAGCTCGCGGGTGGACGCCCCTCCTTCAACAACCTCCTCGACCTCGACGCCGCCTGGCGGATCGTCAGCGACTTCACCGGGCCGACGGTCGCCATCGTGAAGCGGACCGACCCGGTCGGCCTCGCCTCGGCCGAGACCCTCGTCGATGCCTACCAGCGGGCCCTGGAGACCGAGCCGGTGACCGCCTTCGGGGGCACCATCGGCTCCAACCGTGAGATCGACGAGCGAACCGCCGAGGAGATCGCCGCCAACACCTTCGAGGCGATCGTCGCCCCGGGTTACAGCGAGCGGGCCCTCGAGATCCTTCGCGACCGACCCGGCCTGGAGCTCCTGGCCGTCCCGCCGAGCCCGACCGATGGCCTCCGCGACTACGGGATCGCCTCCCTCGACTTCAAGCGGGTCGGCGGTGGCCTCCTCGTCGAGACGATGGACAGCCTCGCCCTCGATCGCGGCCAGCTCCAGGTCGTCACCCGCCGCCATCCCACCCTCGACGAGCTCAACGACCTCCTCTTCGCCTGGCGAGCCGTCCGCCACGTCCGCTCGAACGCCGTCGTCCTGGCCAAGCACGGAGCGACGGTCGGCATCGGCGGCGCCCAGCCGAGCCGGACGACGGCCGTCGAGATCGCCCTCCGGAAGGCAGGCGATCGAGCCCGCCTGGCGGTCATGGCCAGCGACGCCTATTTCCCGTTTCCCGACGGCATCGCCCACGCCGCTCTGGCCGGGGTGACGGCGATCATCCAGCCCGGCGGCTCGATCCGCGACGAGATGGCGATCGAGGTTGCCGATCGCCACCACTTGGCGATGGTCTTCACCGGTCGGCGACACTTCCGCCACTGATCGGGACCGACGATGTCCGCGGGCGTCCCCGAGCGGCCACCCCGAGCGGCCACCCCGAGCGCCGGCCCGGCCGTCGCCCCACCGCCCGGGTCGGCGCCGTGGACGACCCGACCGAGCAGCCCGCCAACGGCGGCCCGACCGAGCAGGGACCGCCCGCCGGAGCGCAACGACCAGGAGGTAGAGCATGGAGAAGCTCCTCGCCCTCGAAATGGTCCGGGTCACAGAGGCTGCGGCCCTCGCCTCGGCCCGCCTCATGGGCCGCGGCGACCGCCATGGCGCCGACCGCGCCGCGACCGAGGCGATGCGGACGGCGATGGACGAGATCGAGATCGACGGCGTCGTCGTCATCGGCGAAGGCGAGCGCGACGAGGCGCCGATGCTCTACATCGGCGAGCGCGTCGGCCGGGGCGACGACTCGGTCGGCGAGCCGCCCGCCATCGACATCGCCGTGGACCCCCTCGAGGGGACGAACCTCGTCGCCACTGGCCAGGCGAACGCCATCACCGTCCTCGCCGCCTCGGAACGGGGCGGCCTCCTCGGCGCCCCGGACACGTACATGGAGAAGCTCATGGTCGGGCCGGTGGCGGCGGGCCACGTCGACATCCGGAAGAGCCCGACCGAGAACCTCCATCGGATCGCCGACGCCCTCGGTCGGACCGTCGCCGACATCACCGTCGTCATCCTCGACCGTCCCCGCCACACCGAGCTCATCGAGGAGGTTCGGCGAGCGGGCGCCCGGATCAAGCTCATCCCAGACGGTGACCTGTCGGCGGCGATCAGCGTCGCCGTCCAGGGGACCGGCGTCCATGCCGTCATGGGCATCGGCGGCGCCCCCGAGGGGGTCCTCTCGGCAGCGGCGCTGCGGTGCCTCGGCGGCGAGGTGCAGGCGCGCTTTCGCTTCCGGAACGAGGCGGAACGCGAGCGGGCGGCGGCGATGGGCCACGGCGACGAGTCGCGGGTCTACCGAACCGAGGACCTCGCCTCCGGCCAGAACCTCGTCTTCGCCGCCACCGGGGTGACCGACGGCGATCTCCTCAAGGGCGTCCGCTTCTTCGGCGGAGGGGCCCGGACGCACTCCGTCGTCATGGCCTACCAGACGAAGGAGGTCCGCTTCATCGACACGGTCCACATGTTCGACCGGAGTCGTCCGCCAGCGGTCCGGCTCTGAGGCCCGGGCGAAGCCGGGCGGCGGCCGAGAGGTTGGTGCCGGGCGGAATGCGACCCGCGGTCGAGCCCTAGCCGAAGCGCTCGCGAAGCCGCGGCAGGACGAGCTCGCCGTAGAGGCGGAGGAAGCGGCGCTGGTCGTCGCCAGGGGCGTGGAAGACCAGGTGCCGGAAGCCGAGCTCGATGTAGGGGCGAATCTGCTCGACGTGCTCGTCCGGATCGTCGGAGACGAGCCATCGGCTGGCGGCCTTCTCGAGCGGCAGCTCGGCGGCGAGGCGCTCCATCTCGCGCGGGTCTTCGACCCCCATCTTGACCTCGCCGGGGAGGGCGAGGGCGGCCCAGATCCGGGTGTCCTCGAGGGCCCGCCGTCGATCGGTGTCGAAGGCGACCTTCATCTCGATGGTCAGGTCGAGGTCGGCGAGGTCCCGCCCGGCCTTCGCCGCCCCCTCGGCGACGGCCGGCAGGAGCGTCTCCCGGTAGAGCTCCATGCCTTTGCCGGAGGTGCAGATGAAGCCGTCGCCGACCCGGCCGGCGAGCCGGGCGGCCGCCGGCCCCGAGGCGGCGATGTAGATCGGGACGGGTGTCTCGGGGCGGTCGTAGACCGTCGCGTTCCGGGTCCGGTAGTAGGTCCCCTCGTGGGTCACGAAGTCCTCGCGCCAGAGCCGGCTGATGAGCTCCACCGCTTCCTTGAGGCGGGCGAAGCGCTCCTTCGTGTCCGGCCACTCGATGTCGAGGACCGGGACCTCGTTCATCGACTCGCCGGTCCCGACGCCGAGGATGACCCGGCCGGGGGTGAGGCAGCCGAGGGTGGCGAAGGCCTGGGCGACGACGGCCGGGTTGTAGCGGAAGGTCGGCGTCAGGACGCTCGTTCCGAGGAGGACCCGCTCGGTCCGCTGGCCGACGGCGGCCAGCCAGGCGATGGCGTTCGGGGCGTGGCCGTTCGTGTGCCGCCAGGGCTGGAAGTGGTCGCTGACGAAGACGCTGTCGAAGCCGGCCCGCTCGGCCTCGACGGCGAAGTCGAGGAGCTCACGGGGTCCGAACTGTTCGGCCGAGGCCTTGTATCCGAGTCGGAGCATGTCCTTCCTTTCCCGCTACCCGAACGTCGACGAGACTCTAGCGGACGCGATCAACCGACGGGGCTCGGCGCCCCCGGATCGGCGATCACCCAGCCAGAAGGCGTCCACCGGCCGACCCGGACGACCCCTTCGCCCTGCTCCGCCGCGAGCCGCCGCCGGGCGCTCGCCACCGTCTCGCCCCAGCCCGGGGGAACGAGGCCTGGGGTGAGGTCGGCGAGCGGGGCGAGGACGAAGAGGCGGCGCCGCGCCTCGGGATGGGGCACGACGAGCCAGCGCTCGGAGCGATCGCTCGCCATCGGCAGGTCGATGCGGTGTCGCCCGAAGACGAGGAGGTCGAGGTCGATCTCCCGCGGCCCCCACCGTGCCCGGCGCCGGCGGCCGAGGTCGTGCTCGATCGCCTTGCATCTGTCGAGCAGGGCGAGGGCCGTCGTGGCCGGATCGGAGCCGAGTCGGACGTCGATGGCGGCGACGGCGTTGAGGAAGTCCGGCTGGGGCGGACCGATGGGTGCGGTCCGGTAGAGATCGGACACGGCCCGGAGCGACAGGCCGGGCGTCGCATCGAGGCGGGCGAGGGCCGCGACGAGGCTGCCCTCCCGATCACCGAGGTTCGACCCGAGCCCGATGTAGGCGCGGACCCAGGCCGAGGGCCGCCGCCGGCGACGGTCGCCTACAGTACGGGTATGTCCTTCGGGCCTACCGACAAGCGCTCCAGCGGCGCCGCGGCAGGGGGCAGCGATGTCGCCGCCGGCTCCCTGGCGAACCGCCTCCGCCGACGCATCGAAGCGGATGGCCCGCTCCCGTTCGCCCGCTTCATGGAGATCGCCCTCACCGACCCCGTCGACGGGTACTACACGGCCGCCCGAGCGCGCCCGACCCGATCGGGGGATTACCTGACGGCGCCCGAGCTCCACCCCATCTTCGGTCACTGTCTCGCCCACCAGATCATCGAGGTCTGGGAGCGGCTCGATCGCCCCGTCTCGTTCATGCTGAGAGAGTACGGCGCCGGGGCAGGGACGCTCGCCCTGGCCGTCCTCGACGAGATCCGACGCGCGGCGCCGCCGCTCCTCGAGGGGCTCCGCTACGAGCCGGTCGAGGTGAACCCCCATCGCCTCACCGAGCTGCGGGCGGGGCTGGAGGCGGCCGGCTTCGCGGCACGGCTCCACGAACCCGACGACGGCCCCCGGGTCGGCGTCGTCCTCGCCAACGAGTACCTCGATGCGCTCCCGGTGCACCGCTTCGTCGTCCGCGACGGTCGGCTCCGCGAGCGCTACGTCGACTGGTCGGGCGAGCGGTTCGTCGAGGTCGAGGGGCCGCCGTCGGATCCAGAGGCGGCCACGGCGGCCGCCAGGCTCGCTGCTGCTGCGCCCGGCACGGTCGTCGAAGTGCGACCGGCCGTGGCGCGCTGGCTCGAGACCGTCGCGGCGGTTCTGCGTCGAGGTGTCGCCATCGTCGTCGACTACGGCGGGTCGGCCGCCGAGCTCTTCGGCCCCCACCATCCCGAGGGGACCCTGGTCGCCTATCGCCATCACCGAGTCGCCCCGGACCCTCTCGCCGAACCCGGCGAGCAGGACCTGACGGCCCACGTCGACTTCACCGACCTCGAGACGCGAGCAGCCGGGCTCGGACTCCGGGTCCTCGGGTCGACCAGCCAGGCGGCGTTCCTCGTCGGCTGTGGCCTCGAGGACCTGCTCCGCCGCGAGCAGGCGTCGCCGACGGCGACCCTCGAGGACCTGCTCCTGTTGCGCTCGGCCGTCCGCCGCCTCCTGGATCCGCGGGCTCTCGGGAACTTCCGGGTCGTCGTGCTGGGTCGTGACATCGAGCCGCCGCTCATCGGCCTCTCGGCTCGGCTGCCGGGGGCGGCGCGGTAGGAACCGCGCCCGGCGGCCGTCGGCCCGGTGATCCGCCGGCCCCCGACCGGTCGCCGCGCTTCGGTGGCGAGATCGGGCGAATGCCCGACTTGGCGGGCGGCGCGGCCGGCGCCATCCTCGCCGCTGCCGGACGGCAACCGGCGGCCCGCTCCGAGGCTGCCGGGCCGGGCCGGTTCGGGAGCGGGCTCGCAGCCCGGTTCGCGCGCTCGGCTCGCCCGCTCCCGGTTCCGCGCCCACGCCGATCCCGCCGGCCCCCGTCCCCGAACCCCAGCCCCGGCTCGGCCGCCGGCCGCCCCCGACCAGTCGCCTTGCTAGAATGCAGGCGCGTGGCTCGTCCCCGCGGGGGCCGCGTGCCCCGGACCGGGGACCTCCCGAGCAGGACCAGGCACCGCGGACCGGCATGGCCCGGAGCGGTTCGGAAGCGCAGCGAGGATCGATTGACCGGCATCTGGTACGTCGTGGGCTTCGCCTTCGCCGGCGTCACGTTCGTCTTCCTGACGATCGGCGCCGCCTGGCTCATCTCCCACCGCAACCGGGGCGACGTCCACAAGGGGCTGCCGTACGAGTCGGGGATCGACACCTTCGGCGATACCCACGGCCGCTTCGGCCTGTCCTTCTACATCTACGCCCTCCTCTTCGTCGCCTTCGACATCGAGGTCGTCTTCCTCTACCTCTGGGCCCTCGTCTTCCGCGAAACGCTCCTGAGCGGCTTCCTCGCCACCCTCGTCTTCGTCGGCGTCCTCCTCCTCGGGCTCGCCTACGCCTGGCGAAAGGGGGTCCTGACGTGGCGCTGACGCCCGAGCGGGGCTCCGCGGGCGGCGCCACCGGGGGCTCGTCGGGCGGCGCCACGGGCCTCCGCGACGGGGCCAGCGGCAGCGGCGCCCTCGTCCCGAGCGGCGGCCCGGGGGCCGTGGCCGAGCCCCTCGTCGTGCCGAACACCCTCTGGCGGGCCGCCGACCCGGCCGCGTACCGGGGCGGCCCAGGCGGTCTCGAGCACGCCCACCTGGCCGAGGTCGAGCGATCGGGGATCGCCCATCGGGACGACGCCCGCTGGGGCGCCCTCGAGGTCATCCCGACGAAGGCCGATCTCGTTCTCGACCTCCTCCGGGCCAACAGCCTCTGGCCCCTCCTCTCCGGCCTGGCCTGCTGCGCCATCGAGATGATGAGCTCGGCGACGAGCAAGAACGACATCGATCGCTGGGGGATGTTCCCGTTCCGGGCCAGCCCCCGCCAGGCCGACGTCCTCATCGTGGCCGGGACCTTGACGACGAAGATGGCCGGCCCGCTCCTCCGCCTCTGGGAGCAGATGCCGGAACCGAAGTGGTGCGTCGCCATGGGCGACTGCACCTGTTCTGGCGGCCGCTACAAGCGGAGCTACTCGACCATCCAGGGGATCGACCGGATCATGCCGGTCGACGTCTACGTCCCGGGCTGCCCACCCCGACCGGAGGGCCTCATCTACGGGATGATGAAGCTCCAGCAGCTCATCCTCGAGCGCCGCGGACGGTGGACCGAGCGGCGCGTGGGCCCGTCGGTCCCGGCCGGGATCTGAGGGCGGGCGACCCAGCGGCACGATGGACCACCAGCTTCGCGAGCGCCTCGCCGCGCGCCTCGGCGACCGGCTCCTGGGGCCGGTCCGCCAGCGCCACGACGAGACCGAGATCCGGATCGGTCCGGGTGACGTCCCGGACGTCCTCCGGACCCTCCACGACGAACCGGAGTTCCGCTTCCGGATCCTCGCCGACCTGGCCGGGGTGGACACCGGCACGGTCATGCAGGTCGTCTACCACCTCTGGTCCGATGCGACGCCCGACTGGCTGCGGGTGATCGTCGACGGGCTCCCCCGCGAGGATCCTCGCTGTCCGAGCGTCACCTTCCTCTGGAAGGGGGCCGAATGGATGGAGCGGGAGGCCTACGACATGTTCGGGATCGTGTTCGAGGGGAATCGCGACCTGCGCCGGATCTACATGCCGCCCGACTACACGAGCTTCCCCCTCCGCAAGGACTTCTATCTGCCCGACGATGCCGCGCGTTCACCCGCCGTCGGGATCCGGCATCTGGAGCGGACCCATGCGCCGCAGGAAGCGCCGGGCGGCGTCGTCCGCCGGGCGAAGGTCGTCTGATGGCGGCGAGGAGGGCGCGGATCGACCGACCGACGCCCATCGACGGAGAACGGAACCGACGATGACGAGCGACGAGCGCCGGACGAGCGCCCCCGAGGCGCCCTACGAGATCCCGGCCCACCCCTCGGCCGACGACCCCCGGGTCGTCCTCGACCGGGAGCTCGGGGTCTTCGAGCCCGTCCCGCCCTACCCGCCGCGGACGGAGCGAGAGGCCGAGTTCTACACCCTCCGGGACGGCGAGATGCTCCTGAACATGGGGCCCCAGCACCCCTCGACCCACGGGGTCCTGCGGGTCGTCCTCAAGATCCGGGGCGAGCAGGTCGTCGACCTCGACCCGGTCCTCGGCTACCTCCACCGGGGCGTCGAGAAGCTCTGCGAGAACGCCGACTACCACCAGACCATCGCCTACCTCGACCCCCTCGAGTACGTCAGCTCGCTCTTCTGCGAGTGGCCGGCGGTCATGGCCTTCGAGAAGCTCCTCGACGTCCGCGTCCCGCGCCGAGCCGAGTACATCCGGGTCCTGACCGGCGAGCTGCTCCGGGTCGCCTCGCATGCCCTCTTCATGGGCTGGATGGCCCTCGACCTCGGCGGGTTGACCCCGATCCTGTGGAGCTTCATCGAGCGCGACGAGATCGTCGAGATGCTCGCCTCCATCACCGGCCAGCGGATGCTCTTCAACTACTACCGGATCGGGGGCGTGAACGGGGACCTCAACCACGAGTTCATGAGCCGCCTCGGGGACTGGATGAGCCGGGCGACGGCCCAGCACGAGGCGAACACGAAGCTCCTCAACGAGAACGAGATCTTCGTCCGTCGGATGCGCGGCCTCGGGGTCATGGATCGGGAGACGGCCCTTCGGATGTGCTGGACGGGCCCGAACCTGCGGGCGACGGGCGTCCCCTTCGACCTCCGCCGGACCCACCCCTACAGCGTCTATCCGGAGCTCGAGTTCGACATCCCGACCCGCTCGGAGGGCGACTGTCTGGCCCGGTACCTCATCCGGCTCGATGAGGTGAAGCAGAGCCTCCGGATCATCGACCAGTGCCTCCACGAGATGCCCGACGGCCCGATCATGGCCAAGCTGCCCCGCCTCCTCCGGCCGCGACCCGGTCGCGCCTTCGCCGCCGTCGAGGGGCCGCGCGGCGAGTACGGCATCTACGCCATCAGCGACGGAACGGACCAGCCGTTCCGACTCCGGATCCACGACCCGAGCTTCATCCACCTCCAGTCGGTCGGCCTCCTCATGCCGGGCAACCTCATCGCCGACACGATGGCCGTCATGGCCTCCCTCGACCCGATCATGGGCGGAGTCGACAAGTGACCGCCGTCGGTCGGGCCTGGCGCCGGGTGACGCTGCCCGGCAAGGTCGTCCTCGTCCTGGCCGCCCTCGCCGTCGTCGCCAGCGGCCTTTTGGCTGCGGCTGCAGTCCTTTTCGGCCCGCCCATCGTCGCCTTCCTCGAGGCGAACCTGCCCCTCGTCCGCTTCGTCGTCGCCGCGACCGCCGTCCTCCTCGTGACCGTGCCGACGGCGTTCCTCATCATCTACATGGAGATGAAGGTCATCGCCCTGATGAACCTCCGGATCGGGCCCGACCGAGTGGGGCCCTTCGGGACGGCGCTCTCGGTCGTCCACGGCCTCAAGGTCCTGGCCAAGGAGGACTTCACGCCGACGGGTGCCGATCCGGTCGTCTTCACGATGGCCCCGGTCGTCGTCTTCATGGCCACGGTCATGAGCCTCCTCGTCATGCCCTTCGCCCCGGGGCTCTTCGGCCAGGACTTCAACATCGCCCTCCTCTACTTCTTCGCCGTCGGCGGCTTTACCGTCGTCGGACTCCTCATGGGCGGCTGGGCGAGCTTCAACAAGTACTCCCTCCTCGGCGGCCTCCGCTCGGCGGCCCAGATCGTGAGCTACGAGATCCCCCTCGTCCTCTCGGCCGCCGGGGTCGTCATGCTGGCCGGGACGATGAGCCTGAACGGGATCGTCGAACGACAGGCTGGCTCGATCCTCGACTGGTACGTCTGGCAGCAGCCGCTCGCCTTCCTCGTCTTCTTCATCGCCGCCACCGCCGAGGCGAACCGGACGCCCTTCGACCTCACCGAGGCCGACTCGGAGATCGTCGCCGGCTTCGCCACCGAGTACTCGGGGATGCGGTTCGGCTTCTTCTTCTTCGCCGAGTACGTGAACGTCTTCGTCGTCTCGGCCCTCACGACGACCCTCTTCTTCGGCGGCTGGAACGCCCCCTTCGACTGGCCGTGGCCGGTCACCCTCGCCCTCGACCCGGGGTCGCTCGGGATCCTCCTCCTCGTCGGCCTCGCCGTCGTTCCGGTCGTCGGGACCCTCGTCTTCGCCGCCCCCTTCTGGCTCGCCCGGAGCGACTGGCCGACGTGGCAGGCCCTCCTCGCCGGCTTCGTCGTCTTCAACCTCGTCGCCGTGGCGGCAGTCCTGGGCTGGGCCTTCGTCAGCTTCGACTGGGTCGTGGGCCTCGCCTGGTTCATGGCCAAGACGTACCTCTTCGTCTTCGTCTTCGTCTGGCTGCGGGCGACGCTGCCCCGGGTCCGGATCGACCAGCTCATGGACTTCGCCTGGAAGTGGCTCATGGAGCTCGCCTTCCTGAACATGTTCGTGACGGCCGGGGCGCTCCTCGTCGTCGACCAGCTCCGGGGCTGATGGGAGGAACGACGCGATGACGAAGCCGCCCGGCCTCGGGATCGTCGAGGGCCTCGCCCTCACGCTCCGCCGCTTCTTCGCCCCGAAGGCGACGATCCGCTACCCGGAGGTCCCGGCCGACGTCCCGCACCGCTTCCGGGGTCGGCTCCAGCTCCTCTACGACGAGTACGGCACGCTCAAGTGCGAGACCTGCTTCCAGTGCGCCCAGGCCTGCCCGGTCGAGTGCATCGACATGGGCGGTTTCGACACCCGGGGCCGCTACCACGTCCACTGGGGGCCGCCGGAGACGTACGCCGAACGGCGCGAGGAGTCGGCCCTCCGGCGCTCGGGCCGCACGGTGCCGGATCCGGCCTACGAGCACTGGACGCCCATCGATCCGGCGCCGCTGGAGGCGATCCTCGAGGCCCACGAGTACGACCCGGCCCGGCTCCTCGAGATCCTCGAGGCGACGCAGGCCGCCTACGGCTACCTCCCGGTGGCCGCGCTCCGGCGGATCAGCCAGGCGACGGGGGCGTGGTACGCGATGATCTACGGGACGGCGTCGTACTACCGCCAGTTCCGGTTCGCGCCCCCAGGCGACAGCGCGGGCGATGCCGCGGATGCCGACAGCTCGGGCGGTGCCGCCGCGCGGAGGCCGAGCGAGGACGCCTACCTGGCCGCCCTGGCGACGGCCCTCGGCGGGCGGGGGGTGGGACAGCCATGACCCGGATCCTCGCCACGCCCGCGGCCTGGCCGCGCCTCCTCCTGGCCCGGGCCGCGGCGGCCGAGCCGACCGACCTGACGGCGGCCGTCCGCGATGGGGCGTTCGTCGCCCTCCGGTCGGCGATCCGCGAGCTCGGTCCCACGGCGACCATCGCCACCCTCGCCGACTCGGGTCTCCGGGGCCGGGGCGGCGCCGCCTTCCCGACCGCCGAGAAGTGGCGGATCGCCGCCGAGCAGCCCGCCGACCGCCGCTTCGTCGTCGTCAACGCCTACGGCGCCGATCCGGCGAGCGCCACCGACCGGGCGCTCCTCGAGCGCGACCCGTACGCCGTCGTCGAGGGGGCAGCCATCGCCGCCTTCGCCGTCGGGGCCGAGGAGGCGATCGTCGCGGTCCGAGCCGAGGCCACCGAGGCCCGCAACGCGTTGGAGCGGGCCGTCGCCGCCGCCGAAGCGGCCGGCTACCTCGGCCCGGACGTCCTCGACTCGGGCCTGACGATCCGGGTCCGGGTCGCCCCCGTGACCGGCGCCTACATGCTCGGCGAGGAGACGGTCCTCCTGAAGGCCCTCGAGGGCAAGCGCGGCCAGCCGGAACAGCGGCCACCGTACCCGGCCGTCCGGGGTCTCTTCGGCGCCCCGACGGTCGTCAACAACGCGGCGACCATCGCCCTCGTCCCGTGGATCCTCCGCAACGGCCCGACGGCCTTCACCGGCCTCGGCGACCCGACCGTCCCGGGCACCTGGCTCGTCGCCCTCCGGGGCCCGGTGGGCGAGGGGGTCGCCGAGGTCCCGACGGGGATCTCGCTCCGGGAGCTCGTCGACCTCGCCGGCGGGGTCGGGCCGGGCCGCAGCGTCAAGGCCATCCTCGTCGGCGGCCCCTCCGGTGGCCTCCTCCCGCCCGATCTCCTCGACACGCCCTACCTGCCGGCCGCGCTCCGGGCGGCCGGGGCCCACGTCGGATCGGGCGCGGTGGTCATCGCCGACGAGCGGAGCTGCGTCGTCGATCTGGCCCGCCTCCTGACCGGCTACTGCTCGGCCGAGGCCTGCGGCAAGACGATCCCCTGTCGGATCGGGACCCGCCGCCTCTTCGAGATCGCCGAGCGGATCGCCACCGGTCGGCCGCGACCGACCGACCTCGAGCTGGCGGGCGACCTCGCCGCCGACATGGTCGCGTCCGCCCTCTGCGACCACGAGCGCCTGGCCACCCTGCCCCTGACGAGCGCGCTACGATACTTCCGCACCGAGCTCGACGACCACATCCTCCGCAGCTCGTGCCCGGCTGGCGTCTGCCGTCCCATCGCCGTCGCCGCCGGTCGAGGTTCCTGAAGGACGCCCGATGACCGACCTGATCGCTCGCCCGGAACCCGTGCCCGTGCCGGCGGCGCCCGCCGCGCCGTCGAAGCCGTCGCCGCCGGGCCCCGGACGACCCGACAACCGGCCAGATCTGCCGACCCGGCTCGACACGACGACGCCCCTCGACGACTCGGTCGCCGAGCGGCTCATCACGACCCAGGCCCCGCAGCGGCCGATCCGGAGTCCGGCGATCCGGCTCGAGATCGACGGCCGCGTCGTCGAGGGCGTCGAGGGCCAGACGATCCTCGAGGTCTGCCGGGCCAACGGGATCGAGGTCCCGACCCTCTGCTACGAGCCGAAGCTGCCCGGCTTCGGGGCCTGCCGGATGTGCGTCGTCGAGGTCGAGGGCGAGGCGCATCCGCCGATCAGCTGCTCGCGGGCCGCGGAAGACGGAATGGTCGTCCGGACCCAGACCGACGCCCTGCGCCGCCTCCGGCGGACGAACCTCGAGCTCATCTTCTCCGACCACAACGCCTACTGCCTCCCGCCCTGCCAGAACAAGTGCCCCTCCCACATCGACATCCCGGGCTTCCTCAAGGCGAACGCCGAGGGCAACCCGCGGGAGGGGGCTCGGATCTTCAAGCGGACGATCCCCTTCCCGTCGATCCTCGGCCGGGTCTGCCCGGCGCCCTGCGAGGAGCACTGCCGCCGCGACGAAGTGGACGAGGCGATCGCCATCCGGGACAGCCATCGCTGGCACGGCGACGTCGTCCTCCGGCAGATGCTCGAGGAGGGGATCGACCCACCGATCCCCTTCGAGCTGAAGCCAAAGACGGGCCGCCGGGTCGCCGTCGTCGGCTCCGGGCCGGCGGGGATGAGCGCCGCCTACTACCTCGCCATCGCCGGCCACGAGGTCACGGTCTTCGAGCGCGATCCGGCCCCGGGCGGGATGCTCCGCTACGGGATCCCGCAGTACCGACTGCCGAAGGTCGAGATCCTCGAGGCCGAGTACGAGGCCGTCACCCGCCTCGGGGTCAAGGTCGTCTGCAACGCCGAGCTCGGTCGCGACTTCAGCCTCGACGACCTTCAGCTCCAGGGCTTCGACGCCGTCCTCGTCGCCATCGGCTGCTACGAGGCGAACCGCCTCGGGATCCCGGGCGAAGACGCGGCCGAGGTCATCGACGGCCTCGAGTACCTCCGGACGGCGACCCTCGGCCTGCCCTACCCGGGCCACGCCGGCAAGCGGGTCGTCGTCATCGGCGGGGGCTTCACCTCGATGGACTGCGTCCGGACCTCGGTCCGCCAGGGCGCCAAGGAGGTCACCCTCGTCTACCGGCGCGACATGAAGGACATGCCGGCGGCAAACGAGGTCCACGAAGCCATCGAAGAGGGGGTGACGACGATCTTCCAGGCCGGCCCGGTCCGGATCCTGACCGACGAGGCCGGGAACGTCACCGGGGTCGAGTTCATCCGGATGCGCCTCGGCGAGCCCGACGCCTCGGGCCGCCGCCGCCCGGAACCGGCGCCGGGGACGGAGTTCGTCGTGCCCTGCGACCGGGTCCTCCTCGCCATCGGTCAAGGCCCCGAGCTCGGCTGGTTGTCGGCGCCGGGCAATGCCGGGCTCGAGGCGCGCCGCTATCGCCTCTATGCCGACGCCGTCACCTTCGAGACCGGCCGGCCCGGCGTCTTCGCCACGGGGGACGCCCGGATCGGCGCCTCGACGGTCGTCCAGGCCGTCGCCGAGGGCCGGCGGGCGGCGTACGCCATCGACGCCTACCTCCGGGGCGAGGATCTGGCCGCCGTCCGGACCCGGCAGCGCCTCGCCGAGCCGCAGCCCGAGTTCCTCTCCATCGTCCCCTTCACCGGCGAGCCAAAGGAGCCGCGCCGGCGCCTCCGCGCGCTCCCGGCGGAGGTCCGCAACAAGAGCTACATCGAGTACGAGATCCCCTACAGCCGCGAGGAGGCGGTCGCCGAATCGACCCGCTGCCTGCAGTGCACCTGCGAGGCGATCGGCTACTGCGATCTCCGGCGCCTCGGCATCGAGTACGGCACGACGCTCCGAACCCTGGAGCCGCAGCACAACTTCGGCGCTGGCTACCGGAGCGTGACCGAGAACCGCTTCACGGGCTCGAACCACGACTACCTCCGCGACGACAGCCACGCCTTCATCCTCCGCGAGCCGTCGCGCTGCATCGACTGTGGTCGCTGCGCGAACGTCTGCGCCGAGGTCGTCGGGGCCGCCTGCTACGACTTCATGCGGATCGGCTTCGACACCCTCGTCACGACCCCGCTCGACATGAGCTTGAACGACACGCCGTGCGTGTCGTGCGGCCGCTGCGCCGAGACCTGCCCGACCGGGGCGCTCATGCCGAAGCCGCGCATCCTGACCCGCTACGACGTCGACGAGAGCCGCTGCATCCTGTGCGGCATCTGCGTCGACGCCTGCCCCTACGACGCCCTCCGGCACAGCACCGAGTTCGAGCTCGCCCATACCTCGCGCCAGGAGCCGCTCATCGACCTCATCGCCCTGGCGGCGGTGAACCGGGAGACGGAGGGGACGTACATCCGCCGCGAGCGAGACTGGGCCGAGCGGGCCCGAGCGGCCGGTCGCCTCGTCGCGACGGACCGGCTCCTGCCGGTCCTGCCGGCCGGCCTCGTCGGCGCGGCCGGGGGCAACGGCCACCAGAACGGATCCGATCGGCGGTGACGGACCGCCGAGTCGACGACTGACACGAGGGAGGTTGCGTGGCGATCCCAGACACGGTGCCGATCATCGGGGCGGGCTGGGACGACGTCCTCTTCGTCGTCTTCGCCGGGGTCCTCCTCGGCGCCGCCCTCCTCGTCGTCACCATGCGCGACATCATCCGCTGCGGCCTGGCGATGATCGTCAGCTTCGGTGCCCTGGCCGGCCTCTACGTCCTCCTCGGCGCCCCCCTCATCGCCGCCGCCCAGGTCCTCATCTACATCGGGGCGATCAGCGTCCTCATCCTCTTCGCCATCATGCTGACCCAGACGAAGGCCGCCCCCGTCCGCCTCGTCTTCCAGTCCCAGGCCGTGCCGGCGGCCGTCCTCGCCGTCGTGCTCGCCCTCGTCGTCGCCCTGGCGGCGGTGGGGACGGACTGGGGAGCGGTGCCGGAGCGCCTGGCGACGGCGACCGAGGCCCTGGCCGGCCTCGTCTTCCGCGACTACATCCTGCCCTTCGAGGTCGTCGGCGTCCTCCTCCTGGCGGCCGTCGTCGGGGCGGTCTTTCTCGCCCGCCGCGAGGAGGGTGCGGAAGGGTGAGCCACTCCCTCGAGGCCTACCTCGTCCTGGCCGGCCTCCTCTTTGCCATCGGCACCTTCGGCTTCCTCGCCCGCCGGAACGCCATCAGCATGCTCATGGCCATCGAGCTCATGCTCAACGCCGTGAACCTGGCGATCATCGCCTTCGGGACCTTCGTGCCGCCCCTGAACACCCATGCCGCGGCCATCGTCCTCATGGTCCTCGGTGTCGCCGCGGCGGAGGCGACGGTGGGCCTGGCGATCGTCATCGCCATCTACCGGAACCGGCGGACGCCCCTCGTCGACGAGTACGACTCGATGCGGGGCTGAGGCGAGCCGATGGGACCCTCCTTCCTCCTCCCCCTCGACGGCGCCGCACCGCCGTCCCTCGCCCTCGCCGTCGAAACCGGCTCCGAGGCCGGCGCCGGCGGCAGCGTCGACGTCCTCCTCCCGCTCGTCATCGCCCTCCCCCTGGCCGGCTTCATCGTCACCGCCCTCGTCGGCCGGCGGCTCGGGAAGCGGGCCTTCTGGATCCCGGTCGGGGCCGTCGTCGGCTCCTGGCTGGCGGCGATGGCGATCGTCCCGGCGGCCCTCGGCGGGGCGCCGCCCTTCGGCGAGCACGGCTACGGGATCACCCTCTGGGAGTGGATCCCGGCCGGCTCGTTCCACGTCTCGGCCGGTCTCTTCGTCGACCAGCTGACGGCCTGCCTCCTCATCGTCGTGACGACGATCGGCATGCTCGTCCACGTCTACAGCATCGGCTACATGGGCCACGATCCGGGGTTCTGGCGCTTCTTCGCCTACCTGAACCTCTTCATGGTCTCGATGCTCCTCCTCGTCACGGCCGACAGCTGGCTCGTCGTCTTCGTGGCCTGGGAGCTCGTCGGGCTCTGCAGCTACCTCCTCATCGGCTTCTGGTACCGACGTCGGAGCGCCGCCCTGGCGGCGAAGAAGGCGTTCATCGTCAACCGGGTCGGCGACGTCGGCTTCGCCCTCGGGATCATGGCCATCTTCGCCACCTTGGGGACCCTCGACATCCGCCAGACCCTGGCCCGGATCGGCGAGCTCGACCACGGGACGATCACCGTCATCGCCCTCCTCCTCTTCTGTGGCGCCGTCGGCAAGAGCGCCCAATTCCCGCTCCACGTCTGGCTCCCCGACGCCATGGAGGGCCCGACCCCGGTCTCCGCCCTCATCCATGCGGCGACGATGGTGAACGCTGGCGTCTACCTCGTCGCCCGGGCAAACCCGATCTTCGCCCACAGCCCCGAGGCGATGGTCGTCGTCGCCGCCATCGGCATCTTCACCGCCCTCCTCGCCGCCTCCATCGCCTTCACCCAGACCGACA
>Ga0272446_1001646_pt1 | contig 32006 bp, 29 predicted proteins | sample YNPCB0061_FD_194587 | JGI IMG/M metagenome (GOLD analysis project Ga0272446, IMG submission 194587) | Hot spring microbial mat communities from Yellowstone National Park, WY, United States - YNP-CB-006-1 | ecosystem: Environmental > Aquatic > Thermal springs > Hot (42-90C) > Sediment | place...
CCAGCGAAGCTGGCGCACTGCAACGCCAACAACATACCCCCCTCTTCCAGCCTGGGAGAGGGGGGGGAGGGTGAGGGCAAGCAGCGCATCAGGACGCCATCCGCCAGAAACTCTACCCCTGAAAGCCACCCCTCTCTCCCAGGCTGGCAGAGGGTGGAGGGGTGCGCGGGCGTCCCGCCCGCGTGCGGGCCGGAGGCCCGCGTATCCGGGTGCGCCAGCCGGATCCTGCAACATCGCTCTGCCCCCACGCCCGGCCGGTAAACCAGCGGGCTCCTCAGTCCAAAGCCCTCCCGCGGCAGGGTTCAGGGGCGGACAGAACATCCGAGCCAACGCGGCTTCTCCCGCATCGGGACGCCCCAGCGCACGGCGCTGGTCGCCCCGCTTCGCCAGGCTCAGCGCTGGCGCTTCGCCAGGCTCAGCGCTGGCGCTTCGCCAGGCTCAGCGCAGGCTCTCCCGCGCGCGGGAGAGGGGCCGGGGGTGAGGGCCTCCAGGGCGTCCCCAGGCCCTATCTCTCGCATGCGCCCACATGTTCTGTCCGCCCTTAAACGCGGCAGGGCTGGGGCTTGCCCCGGCGCCATGGTATGATGCCAGCGGGGCGTTTTGCTGATCGGGGTGGGCAGCCGCCATGCGCTATCTGCGTCGCCGTATCGTTATACTACTCGTCGCGCTCATCCTGAGCGGCTGTGATCGTCTGCCCTGGCCCACCGCCCGCGCACCTGAGCCCACACCGTCCGCCACCGTGCCGGCGCCTGCGCCGACCCGCGTGATGCCAACGGCGACCGCCACCAGCACCCCGACCGTCACCCCCAGCCCCACCCCGGCGCCACCCACGCCGACCTTTGTCCCCCTGGAGCCGACGCCAACCCTGGCGCCCGTCGCCGCCGAGTTGCGGACCGCGATCTTCGAGCGCGTCTGGACGACCGTGCGTGACAGCTATGTCTACGCCGACTACCGCGGGGTCGACTGGGAGGCGACCCGGGCCGAGTTCGCCCCGCGGGTGGCCGTGGCGGACGACCCCACGGTCTTCTATGCGCTGATGCGCGAGCTGATCGCGCGTCTCGCTGATGATCACTCGCGCTTCGAATCACCGCAGGAGGTTGCCGCGCAACAGGCGGAGTACAAGGGCGAGTATCGCTATGGCGGCATCGGCGCCCAGATCCGCACTGTCGACGAGGGCGGCCTGGTGACGGTGCTGGCGCCCGATGGGCCGGCAAGCCGCGCCGGCATCCGCCCCCGTGATCTCATCCTCGCCATCGACGGCATCCCCTTCACCGCCACCGCGGCCTTCGGGCCCGATGGCCCGATCGGCGCGGTGCGCGGCGAGCCCGGGACCGTCGTGCGCCTGACGGTGCAGACCGGCCAGGCCCCGCCGCGCGAGGTAGAGGTGGTGCGCGAGCCAATCAGCGCGGACGCCTTCAACCAGGTCCGCGCGCAACTGCTGCCCGGCCAGGTCGTCGGCTACGTTGAGATCCCCAGCTTCTACGTGGAGGACGTCGACACAAAGGTGCAGGCTGCCGTGGAGACACTGCTCGTCAGCGGCCCGCTCGAGGGTCTGATCCTCGACGTACGCACAAACTCGGGCGGTTACGTCCACCTGATGCGCAATACGATCGCCCTGTTCCACGATGGCGGCAGCATCGGCAGCACGCGGGGTCGCGCGATCAACGAGGATCAGGCCATCCCCACCGGCAAGACCATGCCCGGGATGGACGGCGTCCCGATCGTCGTGCTGATTGGCCCGGACTCGGCAAGCGCCGCCGAGATGTTCGCTGGCGGTATGCAGGTGCTCGGTCGTGCCCAGCTGGTTGGCCTGCCGAGCGCGGGCAACACGGAAAACCTGTACAGCTACAGCTACGACGATGGCTCGCGCCTGCTGCTGGCCACGGTAGCCTTCCAGCTGCCGGACGGTACCCTGATCGAGGACCGTGGCGTCCTCCCCGATCGCTACGTGGAGGCTGACTGGTGGCGCTTCCCGCTAGAGAGCGACCCCCAGGTGGTGGCCGCACTCGATGTCATCGCCGGGAGCCGTGAGGTGCGTAGCGCCCGGTAGGGCCACAGCTCAGCGCCAGAGCAGCAGCCCCAGCGGCACGAGCACCAGCAGCGCGGCGAAAACGGCCGTCGCACGGTGGTCGCGCAGAATGCCCTCCTGCAGGTGCAGCAGCAACCGCTCCAGCGGATGATAGGCCAGAAAGAGCACCAGCAGCGAGATGGCCGTCACGCAGACCATCTCGATCAGCACGATGGTGAACGCTGCGGCGCCAGCGACGATCAGCGCGGCAACCAGGGTATCGACGAAGGTCGTGATGTTGGCGCCCATGATGTAGGGCACCGTCCGCTCACGGCGCACGATCCCGCGCGCTGCCAGGGGCACCAGGGCAGAGACCGAAACCGAGACGGAGAGCGTCAGCGTGGTAATCGCGGCGCCAAGCAGAAACATCGCCAGTGGGCTGCGGGCGAGGCGCTCGACTCGCGCCATGGCCGGGCTCGCGTGATGGATGGTCGGCAGGGCCCGGTCGATCAGCGCAAAGGAGCCCATCAGCAGCATCACGCCTGCGCCGAGCAGTGCCCAGGGCGAAAAGTAGGCCGTCATCAGCCCGGCTACCGGATCGACCAGCGGGTCGATCAGCGAGGTCAGCGGCGCCACCGCAGTCACCGCTGGCACGGCGACATAGCCAGCGACCACCAGCCAGTAGGCCAGCACCATCGCGGGCAGGTAGATGACGGCGGTCGTGAGCAGTGCCAGGATGCCAACCGCCACCCCGTCGACACTATGGCGGCCGCGCGCCGCGTAGATCAGCCCGGTCACCAGCACCACCAGCGCGGCGCCCAGGCGCGAGCCGGTGATCATCATCAGCGTCTGGGGCGGGTCGAGCGTGCCAGCGGCGAAGAGCGAGACGGCGAGGGCGGCCACCGGCGAGCCACTGAGGAAGAGGTAGGCCAGGAACCAGCCAAGCCCGAGTGCGCCGGCAGGTGTGTTCACCTGCAGCAGTCCGAAGACCAGCGAGCCATAGCTCGCCGCACCGCGCTTCAACAACTCCAGGGCAAGCACAAAACCCAGCAGCCCGGCGAGCAGCAGCGTGATACGGGCCAGCACCCTGAGCAACCAGCCGCGCGGCGCCGTGACCTCGTCGTCTGCCGGCTCGATACGCGGGGATGACTCGGCCTTCAGCATCGCTGCCCCCTTTCGCGACCTCGTTGTCGTGACACCCCGGACTTGCGCCCTGGTTATTCTGGTTATTATACCTGGCCGGAGGTCAGTTGGGGAGTACTATCCCAGGGTTTGTCACCAGTCATCACCCCGTGGGGTGAGCGGGATGAAGCCCCGTGGTGGGGTGCTGCCCACTGCGCCCGAGGCGAGCCGCTCGGCGGCCAGGTCGACCAGTTCCGGGAAGACCAGGCCCGGCAGCACGATGCCGCCGACCCGCAAGCGCTGGCGGCGAATCGTCGGATCAGCTGCCATGGCGCGCCCCTGTTCGCTAACCAGCCAGTTCAGCAGTTCGCGATAGCGCGCACCGAGCGACTGCTCGAGCCCGGCGAGGATCGCCCGTGCCAGGCCCTCGCGCTCCGAACCCTCTTCCGGTGCCAGGGCGGCCGGCGGCAGGGCGACGATCGTCGGCGTCGCCAGATCGAGCTGCACAAGTACACGGATAAAGTCCTCGCCCGGCCGTGGCCCGCTGGCGTCGAAGCCTACCACGCTGCCCGCCGCCGCCCCGGCAGCCGCGCGCTCCACGGGGTCGCTGATCGCCACCCGCGCACCAATGTCGAACCCCAGCCCCTCGTACCAGACGATCCCGCTATCCTCGCCGCCACCACGACCCAGGGACATGGCTGCCTCCCTCGCGTGGGCTGTGCCCTCCAGCTGTGTGTCGCACTGTGTCATTCATTATACAGGATGCTCTCAGCTCTGCTCCCGGAGGCGAGGAGGCGAGGGTGCCCGTCACCCCGTCACCCCGGCGCTGCGCGCCATTGCGACCAGCAACACCGGCCGCGGCTCCGCTTCGGGTTCCGCTGCGGCGCTGGCCAGACAGGCGGCCTGCGTGGCCGGGTCGAGGTTGGCGGCCAGCGGTGCGAGCGCCTGCCAGGAGAGCAGCGGCAGCAGCGCTGCGCGGGGCGCCAGGCCGGCTGGTGCGAGCAGGTAGGCCTGCAGGGCGATCGCCTTCAGCCCGGCGGCGTGGAGCAATGCCTCCAGCTCGGCGCCAAGCTCATCGGCGGGGGGCGTCGGCGGCGGGCCGGCAAGCCCGGCGGCCAGGGCGGCAGGCCAGTGGCGCAGCCGCACCCAGCGCTGGGTGGCGCTCGCCACTACCAGCACGCCACCGGGTCGCAGCACGCGTCGGACCTCGGCCAGCGCGCCGCCCGGATCGGCGAACAGCCCAAGCGCGGCCACGCACCAGACCAGGTCGGCGCTCGCCGAGCGCAGGGGCAGCCGGTGGGCGTCGGCCTGCACAAACTGCGCTGCCGGGTGGGCCAGGCGCGCGAGGTGCAGCGCGGCCCCGTCGTGGTCGAGCCCCACCACGAGCGCGCCGGGACCGCTCTGTGCAGCCAGCCAGCTGGTCGTTGTGCCATGCCCACAGGCCAGGTCCAGCGCCACGCGTGCCCCCGGCGGGCTGGCCAGTTCCAGCGCCGCGCGGAGTAGCGCCGTGTGCGGCTCGCGCAGCGCTTCGTAGTCCGGCACTGACTTCATGGGAAAGCTGGTATCATGAGCCTGAGAGGTTTATCCGGCACGTCGTTTGTCATACTGCGCGCAGCGAAGCAGCTCGGCCGCGATCCTTCCCCTGCGACGCGCAGGCGTTAGGCGCGACAACCGGCACCATTTCACGTCCATGCTACCACCAATCGCCATTCAGCGGCTCTACGCCTACGAAGGGCCGAACATCTTCGGGCCACGGCCCGGCGTGCTGCTGCGCGCGCGCTGCGACCGTGATCGCGCCGATCGTGTGCGGGCCGCGATCAAAGACGGCGCCCAGTTCATCGGCCTGGTCATCGCCTATCTGGAGGTCACGGCCCAACCCGTCGGCGAGGGCTACCTGGTCGCGGCCAGCTTCGCCACCGGTGCCCCGCAGCTTGGCGCGGAGCTCTGCGCCTACGTCGTGGCCGGCATTGATGCCGAGGCGCGCGGCGACCACGAGTGGGACCGCGATGGGCCGCTCTTCGCCCTCCAGGCCCGGCGGCGGGCCGAGGCGCTGCCCGTGGCCGCCCTGCAGCTGCTCGCCGAGGCGCAGCGCCGCGACCTGCCGGGCTTCGTGCGCGCCGATGGGCAGTTCCAGCTCGGCTACGGTGCGCGGGGCTGGAGTTGCGCACTGGCTCCGCTGCGCGAGCGGGGCGCCGTCACGCCCAGCCCACCCTGGGAGCGGATCGGACGCATCCCGATCGTTGCGGTCACCGGCGGGCCGGGACGCGCGGCCAGTGTTGCGCGCTTTGCGGCCGAACTCGAGAGTCTGGGGGTGCGCCCCGGCGTGCTCGATGGCGCCGACTTCGCGGCGACGCGCACCCTGCTTGCCGATCCGTGCACCGAGGCGCTCGTCGTCGGCCTCGATACCGGCGCCATCCTGCGGCACGGCGTGGCCTTCGACGGCTGCGAACTGGCGGTCATCAGCGACCGGGGCGACGAGACGCCCCCTGATGCCGATGACGACGAAGAGTGGCTCCGCGCCCTGGGCGTGCCCATGCTCCTTGCCGCCCAACCGGCGCGGATCAACTTGAGCGACCCGCGCCTGCTGCCCCTCGTGCCCTATGCGCCGCACGGGGTGCTGGCGTTGTAGACCGTGGAGTTGCACCCCCAGGCCCCGCGTACCCCACCCCCCTCCCCCCTCCCCTGCCAGGGGAGGGGGCCAGAATCTGGCGTTGCGGTGCGCCAGCTTCGCTGGCGCACCGCAACGCCAACAACATCCCCCCCTCTCCCGGCTGGGAGAGGGGGAGGGGCGTGAGGGCAAGCAGCGCATCAGGACGCCATCCGCCAGAAACTCTACCCCTGAAAGGGGGCTGGGAGGGGGGCAGAACGCTGCGAACGGTGGATCTCCCACAAAACCAGGTCTCAGCGAAACTCGTCACTGTTCACACCTGGGGTAACCCACGCGCCTGCGAGCGAGGGCGTTTCGCCCCCGTCGCGTCTCCGCGGGCAAGATGCCCGCGCTCCCAGGAGAAATGTGAACACTTACCGAAACTCGTCGTTCACCGCCGCCAGGGCTTCTGGCGGAGGGCGCAGCGTGTCGGCGGGCAATTCGGCCAGGGGCGTCGCGCCCAGCCCCAGGCTCTCGGCCAGGGTGGGCCGGCCTTCGCTCAGGTAGATCAGGCCGGTGATGAACTCGCCCGCGGCCCGCGCGTGCTCCAGGAGCGCGATCGCCGCCATGCGGTCGGCCGGGTCATGGTCGGTGGCCAGGCGGCGCAGGCGGATCATCGGGCCGCCGTGGAGCCGCACATCGCGCACCTCGCCGGGAGCAAACTCCTCGACCAGTTCCTCGTAGCGCGGGATGAAGGTCAGGTCGTGGAGTGGCTCCTCGTGGGCTTTGCCATAGGCGTAGCTCTTGGTCGAGTCGTCGTGGTTGTTGAAGGTGACGCAGGGACTGATCACGTCGATCACAGCGGTGCCGTGGAAGGCGAAGGCGGCCTTGATCAGCTCGCGCACCTGCTTCGCATCGCCGGCGAACGAGCGGGCCACAAACCCGCAGCCGGCGATCAGCGCCTCCGCGCAGAGGTCGATCGGCGGGAGCTCGTTGACCCCGGCGTGCTTAAGTCTGGCCCCCTCATCGGCGGTGGCCGAGAACTGGCCCTTGGTCAGCCCGTAGACGCCATTGTTCTCGATGATGTAGACCATCGGCACATTGCGGCGCAGCAGGTGCTTAAAGCCACCCAGGCCGATACTGCCCGTGTCGCCGTCGCCGCTCACCGCGAGCGGCAGCAATGTATGGTTGGCGACATGGGCGCCGGTGGTCACCGCTGGCATGCGCCCGTGGAGCGAGTTGAAGCCGTGCGAGCGCCCGAGGAAGTAGGCCGCCGACTTGCTCGAACAGCCAATCCCACTCATGCGGATCACCCGCTGGGGTGGCAGGGCCAGCTCAAAGGCCGCCGCGATGATCTGGCTGGTGACCGAGTCGTGGCCGCAGCCGGCGCAGAGGGTCGACGGCGCGCCGCGGTAGTCGGCTCTGGTCAGGCCAAGGGCGTTGACAGGCTGGCGTGCAGTGGTCATGGATGGTGCTCCAGTTGTGGTCCTTCGACGCTCTGCAATCTTGAGGATCTCGATAACGTTCGTTCCCGGATCAATCACGCCAATTCCTGCACCGACTCCGCAACAAACTCCGCCGTGAGCGGCAGGCCGTCGCTATGGGCTACGCTCAGCAGGCGCGCGGCGTGCGCGGGGCAGTGCATGCGCAGCAGGTCGCACAGCTGGCCGTCGTGATTGGCCTCCACGACCACGCAGGCGTGGTGCTGCGCGATGAAGTGACACGTGGCCTCACCCAGGGGCAGCGCCCGCACGCGCATGTAGCTGGTGGGCAGCCCCTGCGCGCGCAGCTGGTCGCGCGCCTCGCGCACCGCACCGTCGCTCGAACCAAAGCTGATCAGCCCGACCGTCGCCGCGGGATCGTGCTCCACGACCGGCTGCGGCACCAGCCGCCGGGCCGTCGCGTGCTTGCGGCGCAAACGGTCCATGTTGGCCTTCCAGTCCTCGGGGCGCTCGCTATAGACATTGCGCTCGTTATGTCCCGTTCCCCGGCTAAGGGTGGCCGCCAGCGGATGCGGGTTGCCGGGCAGCGTCCGCGCACCGATCCCGTCACCCTCGGGGTCGGCGAAGCGCACGAAGCTACCGAGGCGCTCGAGCTCCGCGGCACTCAGCACCTTGCCCCGGTCCATGGGCGTCGTGGGGTAGGCCAGCGGGTCACTGCTCCAGAGGTTCATGCCCAGGTCGAGATCGCTAAGCACGAAGACGATCGTTTGCAGGCGCTCCGCCAGGTCGAAGGCGCGCCAGCCGAACTCGAAGCACTCGGCCACCGTACCCGGCAGCAGCACGACGTGGCGGGTGTCGCCGTGACCCAGGAAGTAGGCTGCCAGCAGGTCGCCCTGGGCAGTGCGGGTCGGTAGTCCGGTGCTGGGCCCGATGCGCTGCACGTCCCAGACCACGCAGGGGATCTCGGCGAAGGAGGCCAGGCCGGCGAACTCGGTCATCAGCGAGAGGCCAGGGCCGGAGGTGCTGGTCATCGCCCGGGCGCCGGCCCAGCCGGCGCCGACCGCCATCCCCAGGGCGGCGATCTCGTCCTCGGCCTGCACGATCGCATAGGTGGGATGCCCGGCGGGGCCGGTGCGCAAGCGGGGCAGGTAGGCGCTGAGCGTATCGGCCAGGCTGGTCGCCGGGGTGATCGGGTACCAGGCAAGAAAGCTGACCCCACCGAAGATCGCGCCGAGCCCGGCGGCGGTATTGCCGTCGATCAGGATCTGGCCCGTCGTGGCCGCCATGCGCTGCAGCCGGAAGCGCGACGCTGCCGGAGCCGCCGGGAAATCGGCCATGAAGCGCTCGTAGGCTGCCTGGACGACGCCGAAGTTCAGCGCCACCGGCCTGGCCTTGCCCGTAAAGTGGTGAACCAGGGCGCCGTGCAACGCCTCCAGCTCGATGCCGATCAGCGCGGCCAGCGCGCCCACGTAGACCATGTTGGCCGCATAGTCGCGCATGCGCGGCTCGAAGCCGCTGGTGGCCACCAGCTCGCGCACGGGCAATGGGTAGAGCGCGACATCATTGCGGGCCGGGCGCCAGGCGCCATCGCCCGGATAGAGGCAGGCGCCGCCGGCGGGCAGGGCGGCCAGGTCCGCCTCGGCCGTGCGTGGGTTGAAGGCAACCAGGATGGGCACGCTGGCGGGGCGCGCGCTGTAGCCCTGGGCGCTGACCCTGATCGTGAACCAGGTCGGCTCGCCCTGGATGTTCGAGGGAAAGAGATTCTTGCCGTTCACCGGGATGCCCATGCGGAAGATCGCGCGCATAATGGCGTTATTGGCAGTCTGGCTGCCGGAGCCATTGACCGTCGCGGCCGTGATTGCAAACTCGTTCATCGCTTCTGCACCCCCCCGGCGCGCAGCAGTGCCCGCAGCGTGCGCGCGCCCTGGCGCTCCAGGCGCGTCGCCTGAGCGAGGAAGAGCTGGGCGGTCGTCAGGGCATCGTTGAGCGCGTCGTGCTGGGCATAGACGGGCAGATCGAAGCTGGTGGCGAGCGCGCGGAGCTGGATCGCGGGGGCGGGCAGATCGGGGCTGGCCTCGCCGAGCAACTGGGCGTTCTGGTGCAGTGTCATAGCCAGGCGCGCCGTATCGAGGATCGGCCCGCGCAGCCGCACGCCATAGCTGAGATCGAGCGCCTGGTTGAGAAACCCAACATCGATCCGCGCCACGTGCACCACCAGCACGCGGTGGGCCAGATGCTCGAGCAACTCGGGCAGCACCGCGTCGACCGGTGGCGCGTCGGCCAGTTCGGCGCGCAGCAGCCCGTGGACCCGGATCGACGTTGCGCCGACCAGCAGCCCCTCGGGCGGACGGATCAGCGAGTACCAGCGGCGCGCGAGCTGCACGCGCGCATGCTCGATCTCCACCAGGCCCACGGCCAGCAGCACATCGTGGCGCGCGTCGAGGCCACTGGTCTCCACGTCAAGCACCACGTAGTGCACCTCGCGCCAGTAGCTGCCCGGGTCGGGCCACGGTCCCGCCTCATAGGCACGGACATGATCAGGGATGTCCTGCCGGCGTATCCAGGGAAACCTCATTGTCTCACCGTTATGCGATGCGCCCGGTGTGATAGGCAGTGGCCAGACCACGCTGCACGCGGGCGATTGCCTGCAGCGACTCCTTCAACTCACGCTGCTCGATCGGGCTCAGATCCGGATAGACCACCAGATTGGTCGGCGCTTCGCCCCGCTCGATCTGGGCGCGCTGGTGGCGCAGCCGGAGCTGGCTCAGCAGTTCAAAGGCACTGACCAGACTCTCAGCCTCGGTCTCGCTGATACTCGCCTCGGGCCAGGCGCTGCGCAGCCGGGCCACGGTGCTCGTCTCGGTGCGGCCGGCCTCCAGGGCAAAGATCCGCGCCAGGTCGACGACCATCGCCGTGCCGCGATGCTTCAGGTCGATCAGGTCGCGCTGATCGCCCCGGCGCTCCAGGGCGACATTGCGGAACAGGGTCAGCGGTGCCGGGTTGCGCAACGCCGCGCGGGCCAGGCGCGCCAGGAAGATGCTATTGCCACGGGCGCGCGCTATGACCGGGCGTAAGCCTGCTTCGGCATCGAGGCTGCCATAGACCTGGCGATAGTCGAAGAAGATCGCCGAGCGCAGCAGGGCCTCCTCATCGGGCGTATCGATCCAGCGTGCAAAGGTGGCCTGCCAGGCCGCCATGCTCTGTCGCCACTGTGGATTGGTGGCCATGACATTGCCCGTGCAGCGGGGGAAGCCACAGGCCACCAGGTGCTCAACGACCCGCTCGGCCAGGATGCGGAAGTACTCCGGCGCATCGGCAGGATGCTCGTCAGCATAGACCAGGGCATTATCCTGGTCGGTGCGAAGCGTCTGCTCATAGCGGCCCTCGCTCCCGAGCACCAGCCAGGCGTAGGGCGCCGGTGGCGGCCCCAGTTCCCGTTCGGCATCGCGCAGGATGCGCTGCAGCAGGGCATCGTGGGCCACCGCCACCACCCGCCCGATGTCCGAGACACGGGCCCCGGCATCGAGCAGTGCCCCGACCGCCGCAGTCACCTGGTCGCCATAGTGACGGAGCTGGTCGAGCCCCTGGGCCCGTTCGAGCTGGCGCGGCAGATAGAGGGGGCTGTTGCTCTGGCGGCGGAGAATGTCGGTGTGGGTCACCATGCCAACCACCAGGCCATTCTCGGTGACCGGCAGATGATGGATGTGACGCTCGAGCATGAGCAGCATGGCCTCGAAGGCCAGCGCATCGCCGGGCAGCGCGACCACCGGGGCCGTCATCACCTCGCGGAGCGGCGTGCTGGCCGGGAGGCCGGTGGCCAGGACCCGGTTGCGCAGATCGCGGTCGGTGATGATCCCCGACTGCTGATTGAAGATCCCGTAGGGCGGCAGGTCCACCAGCAGACAACTGACATTCTGATCGCGCATCATGCGGGCCGCCTCACCAACGCTGGCGTTGGGGCCGATCGCGACCACCGGGCGCACTACCAGGTCGCGCAGATAGGTCTGGAAGAGCGACGGCTCGGCGGCCTCGTGGCGGCTGCGCACGGCGAACTCGAGCCGATGTAGCGCCGAGGCGGCGAAGTAGCTGGCAAAGACCGGGTACTCACGATGGAGGTGATGGAAGACGTCAGCGGGAATGAGATAGGCGAGCACCTCGGTGCGCGCGCGGACGGTGACGATCGGCGCGCGCTTGCGGATCAACGAGGGGTGACCAAAGGCCTCACCGGGGCCGAGGCTGTCAAAAATGGTGATTTCTCCGTCCTGCTCGCGAATAAAATCGACCATCCCTTTGCGCACAATGTAGAGAAACTCGGCCGGTGCGCCGCCATAGGTCAGCACATCGTGGCCAGCGGCGAAATACTCGATCTGGGCCCGTTCCGCAGCGAGATTCACCGCAGCGGGCGGCAACTGGTCAAAGGGCGGATACGAACGGAGGAATGCGGCGATCTCGTCCATGCGCTATCTCATGCTGTGCAGTTCTCGTGATAGCTCCATTGTACCGGTGTGTGGGGCGCTGACAAGGGGTCCAGCGCAACGAAAACGCCCTCGCAAGCTTTGCGAGGGCGCTGACGTCAACCGCGGCGGGAGGCTAGCGGCGCTCGATGAGCAGGCGGATGGCGGTGCGTTCCTCCTCATCGATCGCCACATCGATAAACGATGGCACGCAGACGATGTCGATCCCCTCTTCGTTCAGGTAGCTGCGGGCGATTGCGACGGCCTTGATCGCCTGGTTGGTGGCGCCAGCGCCGATCGACTGCACTTCCGCCATTCCGTTCTCGCGGATCACGCCGGCGATCGCGCCCGCGACCGCGCTGGGGCGCGAGCGGGTTGACACCTTCAGCACCTCTGCGGAGCGCTGGGCTTCGGCGCCCTGAGCGGCGGCGGCGCCCACAGCACGGGCGATGGGCAGCGACTGAGAGTTGGTCATGTGGTCCTCCTCCGTGTTGTCTGGGGCCGGTACGTCTGGCTGGTCGTCAGACCGCGTCTCAAGGCTCATCGCAGCCTTGCCTCCTCTTGTGAGCATGTAGTACGTAGCACGCTGCCGGAATTGCCATTGTACCACAGCCTCGGGCAGCAAGGCCGCCTCGATCGCTGCGATTCGGTGACCGGCCGTGACCTGGGCAGACCGCCTGCCGGCCCGCTCGTCTATCACGGTCCATCACCTACCGCGCGTAGTCAACGGCTCTCGTTTCGCGAATAATCGTCACCTTGATCTGACCAGGATACTGCAGGCTCTCCTCGATCTTTTTGGCCACATCGCGGGCGAGATGAATGCTTGCGAGATCATCTATCTGGTCCGGCTGGACCATCACGCGCACCTCGCGGCCGGCCTGCACGGCGAAGGCCCGTTGCACGCCGGGGAACGAGGTGGCGACTGTCTCCAGGGCTTCGAGGCGCTTGATATACAGATCCAGAGTCTCGCGCCGGGCGCCGGGGCGCCCACCCGAGATAGCATCGGCGGCGATGACGAGGAATGCCTCCACGGTGGTAGGCTCCTCATCGTGATGATGGGCGGCGATCGCATGCACGATCGCCGGCGAGCGCCCCAGGCGCCGTGCGATGTCGGCGCCGATCAGCGCGTGGGGCCCCTGGACCTCGTGGTCGACGGCCTTGCCGATATCGTGCAGGAGCGCGGCCGTCTTGGCGACATTGACATTGGCCCCCAGCTCGGCCGCCATATGGGCCGCCAGGAGCGAGCACTCCAGGGAATGTTGCAACACATTCTGGCCGTAGCTGGTGCGGTACTTGAGCCGCCCCAGCAGCTTGATCAGGTCAGGGTGCAGGCCCTGCACATTGGCCTCATAGGCCACCCGCTCTCCCTCTTCGCGCATCACGTGCTCGAGCTCGAGTTGCGTCTTCTGCACCACCTCTTCGATCCGCGAGGGGTGAATGCGCCCATCTTTCAGCAGCTTGATCAGCGCGACCCGTGCCACCTCCCGCCGCACTGGATCGTGGCACGACAGGGTCACTGCCTCGGGCGTGTCGTCGACGATGATATCGACCCCGGTGAACTGCTCGAAGGCGCGGATGTTCCGCCCTTCGCGGCCAATGATCCGCCCTTTCAGCTCTTCGCTAGGCAGGTTCACCGTCGAGACCGTGATCTCTGCGACGTAGTCGCTTGCACAGCGCTGGATCGCCAGGCCGATCACCTTCCGCGCCGTCTTCTCCGCCTCATCACGCGCCTGCTGCTCGATCTCGCGGATACGGCGTGCCGCCTCATCACGCGACTCGCGCTCGACCTGGGCCAGGATCAGCGCCCGGGCCTCGTCACGCGCAAGCTGCGAGATCCGCTCGAGTTCATCAACCTGCTGGTTCTTCAGCCGCTCAGCCTCCTGATGCAGCTGCTCGATCTGTCGCTCGCGGCCCTGCAGCTGACGCTCGCGTCGCTCCAGCCCTTCGAGCTTCCGATCGAGGTTCTCTTCCTTTCGTTGCAGGCGCTCTTCCTGCTTCTGAAGCCCATGGCGGCTTTCGCGCAACTCCGCCTCCGCATCGTTGCGAATGCGTAGGGCTTCGTCTTTGGCCTGGAGCAGGATCTCTTTTTGCTGGGACCGCGCCTCTTCAAGCAGGAGCCGGGCCTCGGCGGCTTTCTGCTGGGCAAGGGAGTTGAGTCCCTTGTTGACATAGGCAACCCCCAGGCCGGCGCCGATGCCCAGGCCTACTACCAGGGCCAGCGCGGCCCAGAGTAGCTCTATCACAGTAGCCTCCTATGCGGTTGTTAATGTGCACGGAGCAGGGTATCACCCTTCGTGTAACCCTGGTGTGCTGGGACGATCCGGTTATGGAGTTAATACCCCACAGGTAGGCTAATAATACTGATGTCGAGTCGGGCTGTCAAGAATTTCTCGCCCCAACTTCAGGGCTTCTGCAACGTTCCTGGGGCACGCCCGGGTACGCGGGCCGGAGGCCCGCATGCCGCTTTGCGTCAGGTTGCTCCGTGTGCAGCCTTCTGCTATAATCCACCCGGCAGCCGCTCTGCGCGTGACCAGATGTTTGTGCGGCCCTGGCCGCCCGGCACTACGTCGTGCCCCCGCGCCCGTCGCCAATGAGGGCTGGCCGCGCCTTCGCGCGCATACAGATACCCCAAGGAGGATCAACCCGATGATCCGCACACCATGGCGCGCCATCATCCTGCTGCTGCTCATGCTCGGCGCCCTTCCGCTCCTGGCCACCTGTGGCAGCCGCAGTGGCGCCACCGGCGCCAGCCTGTATGTCCAACAAGTCACCACCGACCCGGCCAGGTTCGACGGGAAGGAGATCACCGTTGATGGCGCCTACCTCTGGCGCCCCGGCGATCCATCACTCTCGGTGCTGGCCCTGGGTGTCAGCACGCTCGATAATGGCCTCGATGCCCAGCCGCTCGGCGATACGATCTGGCTCGAGGGCTTCCCGGCGGATGTCACCGCGGATCTGCATCGCCCCGGCGACTCGGTCTATGGCTTCGTGCGCGTCCGGGGCCAGTTCTCGGCCACCGGCGGCTATGGCCCCGGCGGGCAGTACCAGTACCAGTTGAATGTCACTAGCGCCGAGCCGATCGAGCAGATCCGGCGCGTCGAGCAACGTATCGACGACCGGCCGCTCGGCGAGGGCAAGGTGTCCTTCTTCGACCTGCAGCGCAACCCCGAGCGCTACAATGGCCAGACGATCACGACCCGCGGCTACTACTTCTGGAATGGGCTGATCTACGTGCTCGCCGAGGGGGTCAGCACCGAAGAGGATGGCTCCAGCCCCCAGCCGCTGGGTACCCCGATCTGGATGGAGGGCTTCCCGCCCGACCAGTCGGCCCGGCTGAATCTTGGCCCGAACAATAGCTATGTCTGGGGACCGGTTGAGGTGACCGGCACGTTCCAGACTGGCGGGGGCTTCGGCAAGGACGGCGCCTACCAGAGCCTCTTTACGGTCAATCCGGACGGCGCAACACCCCTCAAGTAGCCGCGTGTCCTGGCGCGGATGGCGCGGGGATGCGCGAGAAGCGCGTCACTTCTGATCCCGCTTCCGCTTGCAGGGGCGGGACGCTGTGCGGTGCACGTCTGCGGATGGGATGGCGGCAGCCGCCGCATCACGCTGAACCAATGTACTACTATATCGAGCCGATGACGGAGGAGGACATCCCCGACGTGCAGCGGATCGAAGCCCAGAGCTTCAGCGTTCCCTGGGCCGCCAGCACCTACCGGCGTGAGATCCGCAATACGCAGAGCTGTCGCTACATCGTCGCCCGCGCCAGCGCTACGCCTCCGCCAGCCGGGGCCACTATGCCCCCGCCAGTGCGCCCCCGTGGTATCTTCAGCCAGCTCGTCGCCGCTCTCTTTCCCCAATCGGCGCCGCCGCCCGCCCCGTCAACGGCACCGCCCATCGTTGGCTATGGCGGGCTCTGGCTGACCGTTGACGATGCCCACATCACCACGATCGCCGTCGACCCGGCCCACCGCGGCCGTGGGGTCGGCGAACTGTTGCTCAACGCGCTGATCGACCAGGCCTACGCCCTCGGCGCGCGCCAGATCACGCTCGAAGTGCGCGTCAGCAATACCGCCGCCCAGCGCCTCTACCTCAAGTATGGCTTCCAGCCCGCCGGCAAGCGCCCTCGTTACTATACCGACAATGGCGAGGACGCCCTGATCATGTGGACCGAGGCCATTGGCGACCAGGCCTACCGCGATCGCCTCAGTGAGCTGCGCCGCCGGCTCTACGCCCGCCTTCAGGCCCAGGCATAGCCCACGTCATCCGCCCGACCGGTCCGCGCCCCCCAGGCCCAGCACCTCCCGCAGCTGCGGGTAGAGCGGGGTCTCGCGCAGTGCGGCCTGGTCGATCTGGCCGCCATAGACCTGGTCGGCCAGCGTGCGCTGTGTGTCGGCCATCAGCGTGCGCCCCTGCACCCGATCGCGGAAGGCGGCGTGCTTGAGCAGCAGCGCGGCCTCGTTGCGCGCGCTGAGCCGCCCGGCAAAGAGCCGGTGCGGCGCCCGCACCTCCAGCCCCAGCCCGTCGCAGCGCGTGAGGATCTCGGCATCGAGCTCCTGGCGGTAGAGCGGGTTCACCACCGGCTGTCCCTGGTAGAGGTCGCGGTAGTAGCTTGCCGGGAAGGTGCCCACCCGGGCCAGGATCTCATTGACCCGTACCCGGTGCCGCTCGTTCGGGATGTGCAGGTAATCCCAGACGACAAAATCCACCCCGGCCTCGGCACAGGCCCGCAGCAGCGCCCGCAGCGCCGTCTGGCGATCGGTGACGTAGGGCATGATCGGCACCAGTGCCACCCCCACCGGCACGCCGGCCCGCTTTAACTCGCCGAGCGCCTCCAGGCGCAGGGCCGGCGGCGGGGCCTTGCCCTCCAGACGCTCGCTCAGGTGCGGATCGGCCGTCACCAGGGTCATCATCACCACTGCCAGGCTCTGCTCGTTCATGCGCTGCAACAGCGCTTTGTCCTCCAGCACGGCGACGCTCTTGGTGAGCACCAGGCATGGCTGGCGCCGATCGGCGAGCACCTGCAGCGCCTGGCGCGTGATCCGGTACGTCTGCTCGGCGGGCTGGTACGGATCGCTCAGCGCCGTGATCGCGACCAGGTCGCCCCGCTCGACCTGCTCGAGCTCGGCGGCAAGGTGCTGCGGCAGGTCCAGCGGTACGCGCACATACTCGTTCAGCGGCCGATCCTGGAAGATCCAGCTGTCACAGTAGGGACAGCCGAATTCACAGCCGGTATAGACACTCAGCGTGTAGCAGGAGAGGAAGAACTCGTTGATCGTTGGTCGCCGGGCGCTCAGCACCGGCGTCGCGCCGAGTGTATCGCGAATGTAGTACGCCATGGGCAGTCTGTCTATGGCTGGCGGGCCAGGGCCAGTTCGTGCAGCAGCGCCGCGTGGATGCGCCCGTTCGAGGCGACAATCCGTGGCTCACCGACCGGCCAGGGTCGTCCCGCCCAGTCCGTCACCTGGCCACCGGCCTCGCGTACGATCAGCGCCCCGGCCGCCGTATCCCAGGGCTTGAGCCCCAGTTCCCAGTGGGCATCGAGCCGCCCGGCCGCCACGTAACACAGGTCCAGCGCCGCCGAACCGGTCCGGCGGACATCCTGGGCCCGCAGCAGGAGCCGGTCGTGCTCGGCGAGGTTGTTGTCGGGCCGCGTCGCCCGATCGTAGGCAAAGCCGGTGGAGATGAGCGCCCGCTCCAGCTGCGCGACCGCAGAGACGCGCAGCGCCCGGCCGTTGCAGCGCGCGCCGCCGCCCCGCTCGGCGGCAAACAGCTCGCCCCGTGACGGATCATAGACCACGCCGAGTTGCAGCTCACCGAGGTGCAGGAGCGCCAGCGACACACTGTAGATCGGCAGGCCGTGCAGGTAGTTCATAGTCCCGTCGAGCGGGTCGATCAGCCACTGATAGCGGCCGTCGCCTGCGGCGGCGCCACCCTCCTCGGCCACGATCGCATGCTCCGGGAAACGCTCGCGGATCGCGCCCACGATCAGCGCCTCGCTGGCCCGGTCAGCGTCAGTCACCACATCGACGGGGCCCTTGGCCTCGACACTTCGCTCCCGCTCCTGCGCTGCACGGAGCAGCGCACCGGCACGGTGGGCCAGGTCGATCGCGAAATCAAGCATGCGTGCTGCTCCTCCCCGCCGCTCATCGTCGCGCTATTGTACCAGGATCTCACGTGGAAGCAATGGCTGAGCGCGATCGCCTTGCATGACGATGGCTTCGGCGCTACAATCAGCGCCGCTATGAGCCAGAAGCCGCCGGCTGTCGCCGTTGTGATCGTTAGCTACAACACCGCTGGCCTGCTACGCAATTGTCTGAGCTCGCTGCGCGCCAGCACCGTGCCCCTGCAGATCGTCGTCGTCGACAACGCCTCCCAGGACGGCAGCCCGGCGCTGGTGCAGGCCGAGTTCCCCGAGGTCGAGCTCGTCGCCCTGGCGCACAACCCGGGCTTCGCCGGCGGCACGAACATCGGCCTGGCGCACCTGGCGCGCCAGCCTCGCCCGTCCGAGGGGGGGCGCGTCGCCCCGCCGGATGCCGCCACGCAGCTCCAGCTCGCGGTTCCCTACGTGCTTATCCTCAACCCCGACACCGTGGTCCACCCGGGCGCCATCGAGGCCATGGTGGCCTTCCTCGAGGCCCACCCGCGGGTCGGGCTGGTGGGGCCACGCCTGCTCAACCCCGATGGCTCCACCCAGCCAGCGGCTTTTCGCTTCCCAACCTTGCTGATGACCGTCCTCGATCTCTTCCCACCCGGCGAAGTGCTGCCGGGCCGGCTCTACGGTTCCTGGTGGCATGGCCGCTACCCCGAGGAGGCCGGCGCGACGCCGTTCCCGATCGATCACCCCCTCGGGGCCTGTATGCTCGCGCGGGCCACCGTGCTGGCCAGTGTCGGCCCGCTGGACGAGGCCTACTTCATGTACAGCGAGGAGATCGAATGGTGCTGGCGCATCAGGCAGGCCGGCTGGGCGATCTGGCAGGTGCCGGCGGCGCGCGTCACCCATGTGGGCGGGGCTGCCACCCGACAGTTCCGCTGGAAGATGCTGGTGGCCCTCTGGCGGAGCCGGGCCCGCTTCGCTGCACTGCGCGGCCCGGCCTGGCGCTTCATCGCGCACCAGGCCATCGTCCGCGCCGGCATGCTCCGCCTCAGCCTGCACGCCTGGTGGGCGTACCGGAGCGGCCAACTGAGCCGCGACGAGCTCCGCGCCCGGCTGCTCGCCTACGCCGAGGTGATGCGATGACGCGCGAATGTGGTGAGGCGATGGGTGCCTCCTCGCCGCCGCAGCCCTGGCCAACCTGCCGGGTGGCTTGCATCCGGGGCGCTCCAATGCTATAGTAGCAGCATGCTACTGGCAAATGCCGGCATGGCGGTTCCCCGGCTGTGCCAGAGCAGGTTTTTTGAACGGATTATCAGACGTACGAGGTGTGTCCAGAGAGATTTCCCGGTGCTGTGCCTCATTGGCTGCCCCTGGTCACCAGTGGCGCTCACCGGCGGCACGCTGCGATGACTGGCGACGCGACCCGTCGCCGCTGCTCAGACCGGATGGTCGTCGCCTCCCGCCGAGCCGCCCCCGACCGTGGCGCTGCGTTTGCCCCCACACGCGGCGCGCTGCGGGTAGCTTCCCCCGCTGGCCCCGAAGTATCTCCTCCTCACACCTCCATCCACCCACAACACAGGAGCAGATCGACAACCAATGTACGAGCAACGGCGACCCGACGTCGCAGTCTTCATTGACTTCGAGAACGTCTACGTAAGCGTGCGCGACAAGCTCAACGCCAACCCGAATTTTGAAGCGATTATGGACCGCTGCGGCGACCTTGGCCGCGTGGTCATTTCCCGAGCCTACGCCGACTGGTATCGCTACCCCCGCGTCACCAGCGCCCTCTACGCCAATGCGATCGAACCGATCTATGTGGCCACCTACTACTACGACAAGGATATGGGCCGCACCGGTCGCGCGATCAAGAATAGCGTCGATATGAACCTCTGTATCGATGCGATGAAGACGCTGTTCACCAACCCGAACATTAGCAAGTTCGTCCTCGTCACCGGTGACCGCGATTTCATCCCGCTGGTTAATAGTATCCGCCAGCAGGGCAAAGAGGTCTATATCATCGGTATCGGCGGCGCCGCCAGTACCCACCTGGCCCAGAGCGCCGATGAGTTTGTCTTCTACGAGCAACTGGTCGGCAAGACCCCGGGCGGTTCCGCCGCCGCCACGGCGATCGCCAGCCGCGCCACCGAGCTCACCCGTAACATCGAGGCGGTGGTTGAACTGCCGTCACGCGAGGGCGGCGCGGAAGCGCCCGTCGCCGTCCCGCCACCGCCCACCGCTGAGCCCAATGTCTATGATGTGCTCGTTGAGGCGATCCATCTGGTGCGCAAGCGGGGCTATGTCTCCACGCTCGGCTCGATCAAACTGGTGATGAAGGAACTGATGGGCGGCGACTTTAAGGAGAGCCGCTATCGCGACCTGAGTGGCCGGAGCTTTGCGAAGTTCAAGGACTTTGTGGTCGATGCCGAGAAGCGCGGCAAGGTGCAGATCTTTACCAGCGGCACCGTCAATGAGGTGTTCCTGCCCGGCGAGGATCCCTATAAGCTCTCGCAGTTCGCGAGCGCGCTCAACGAGGAGGTTCCGGTCGAGCCGGTGGTTGATGTGGCCGTTCTGGCCAATGGCCGCAAGGACCTGCCCAAGGCGGCCATCGTTACGCACGCCGCTGAAGCTGGTCCCACGCCCGCCGGCCGCCGCCGGCGCCGCCGCTCCCGCCGTGGCCAGGGGCTCGCTACGACCAGCGAAGCGCTCGAGTTGCAGGACCTGGAAGGCGAGTTCGAAGAGCCCGACTATGCGCCGCCCGTTGATGAACAGGCAACGGTGCTGCTCGACGATGAGCTCCAGATCCTTGAGCTCGAACCGCCGATCGAGCTGGTCGCAAGCGATAGCGAGGATCTGCTCGCGCCGCCGGGGGAGCCAGCCGTCTTCTCTGAGCCGAGCCACGCCGGCGAGGCAATCGAACATGGTGCGGAGCTGGTCCCCGAGCCTGAGCACGCGGGCATGCTCGGCGCGCCGGAGGCCGAGCTTGCACCGCCCGTGCCCGTGGAGGTGGAATACGCCCTGCCGGCTGCCGAGGGTGGTGAAGCTGAGGTGCTGCCAGCCTCTGCCCCACCGGCTGCCGAAGGCGGCGAGCCCGCCGTTGAAGCCGGTGAGGCCGAGGTGCTCGACGAGCACATCGACTTCAGCGATGACGAGTGGGCGCTCTTCCGCACCATGATGGCTGGCTTCAGCAAACCGGCCTCCTTCCAGCAGATCTTCGATACGCTGCGCGACGTGCGCAAGGAGCATAACCTCACCCGTACCAATGAGCAGCTGCGCTCGATGGTCAAACAGGCGATCAATAGCGGGTTGCTTGAGCGGAGCGGCCGTGGCAAACGGGTCTACTATACGCTGAAGGCCGAATAGCCCCCACCCATCGACTGCCTGGCGTTCCATCGCGCTCTGGGCTGCCGCGGAACGCCAGGCAGGGAAGATATGGACCAGCGGTGATTGTGAAGATCTGTGGCCTGCGTCGCCCCGAGCACGCCAGCGCCGCCGCCAGCGCTGGCGCCGACCTGCTGGGCCTGGTGTTTGCGCCAGGCAAGCGCCGTGTCAGCCTCGCCGAGGGCGCGGCGATCGCCGCGACCCTCCACCAGCGCCCGGGACGCCGACCACTCCTGGTCGGCCTTTTCGTCAATGAGCCCCCCGCTACGGTCAGCGCCGTCGCCCGCGACCTGGGCCTCGATCTGGTCCAGCTCAGTGGCAACGAACCGCCGGCTGACGCCGATGCGATCCCGCTCCCGGTGCTCAAGGCCATCAGGCTCGATGGCTCGGCCACCGAGGCGGCCTGGATGGCGCGGGCTGCCCGGACGGCCGCGGCACCCACGCTCACGACGCTGGCAGCCGACCCGACACGCGTGCTGCTGCTGGTCGACGCCCATGTGCCGGGCGCCTATGGCGGCACTGGCCGCACTGCCGACTGGCCACGGGCCGCCGAACTGGCGGCCCGCTTGCCGCTGCTGCTCGCCGGTGGCCTGAACCCGAGCAACGTGGCCCGCGCGATCAGCATCGTCCGCCCGCTTGGCGTCGATGTGAGCAGCGGCGTCGAGACCGCTGGGGTGAAGGACGTGGCAAAGATCGAGGCATTCATTGCAGCCGCACGATCAGCGTAGCAGGCGCGGTTGGGCGCGGACGGTTGCGCGCGGCCTGGCCCTGTGTGCCGGGCTGACTGGCCTGACCCTGGCGCTGCGCTGGCTGTACCTGCGCCTGCACCGCGTCGTCTTGCAACCCACCGCGTATCGTACCCCGCCGATCGGCCCGGCGGCGATCACGCCGCAGCTCCGTCGGCTCGTGCTCAGCGACCTGCACCTCGGCGGCGGGGACCACCTCGATGACTTTACCGACGACGCGGCGTTGATCGACTTTCTTGACCATTACGCCGCCGGCGAGCCCACCGAGCTGATCCTGGCCGGCGACACATTCGAGTTCCTCCAGGTGCGGCTGCCCGATCTCGCCGACGACGAGTACAGCGACGCGGCCGCCGCGCGCCGCCTCGAGGCGATCATCAGCGCCCACGTCGGCGTCGTTGCGGCGCTGGCCCGCTTCGTTGCGACGCCCGGCGCCCAGCTCACCGTGCTGATCGGCAACCACGATTTCGAACTCCACTACCCCGCTGCCAAGGCGCGCCTGCGCGCGGCCCTCGGCCTCAAACCCGATGATGGGCGGCTGCGCTTCGGGGTGAGCTACCGCGGCGGCGGCGTGTACATCGTGCACGGCAACCAGTTCGACGGTTGGAACCGCTTCGCCCATTTCGCCGGCATTACCGAGCCCTTCGAGGTTGTGCGTGGCACCCAGCTGGTCAAAGAAGTGATCAACGACCTCGAAGACGAGCCGCTCCCGGTCGCCCAGCTGATCGACAACGTCAAACCCTCCTCGGCCTTCTTCTGGTACCTGGTGGCCCTGCCGCAGCTCCGCATCCCGGCGGCGCGGCGCTTCCTGGCCCGCGGCGTGGCCGGCTTCCTCCAGGTGATGCTCTGGCCGGAGCCGCACCACATGCCGATCAGCGGGCAGGGGCCCGGCGGTCTGCTCAGCGCGCCCGCCCTGAGCGGACTCTGGCGCTGGGTGGCCGCAGTGCGCCGGGGCCGTGTGGCCCGCCATCGTGAAGTGGCCCGCCATGTCGGCGAGGTGGCCAGCGCGGTTGAGCCGCCCGGCGAGATGCTCGACCAGATGCAGAGCGAGGCGACCCGCCAGGTGGAGCGTGAGGTGCGCGCCTTCAACGACCGCTTCGCCCGCGAGATGCTGCAGATCGCCCGCCTCCCCGAGCACCGCGATGTCACGCTCTTTGTCTGTGGGCATACCCACCTGGCCCGCGTGGTGCCACTTGGCATGGGCCAGTACTACATCAACACCGGCACCTGGATCGAGATCATCTATGACATCGCCAATATGCGCCGCCAGGAGCAGCGCTTTCCCTTCCTCGAGATCACCTATCCCAACGGCGTACAGCCGCAGGGAAGCTTGCTCGTCTGGATGGGTGTGGCGACCCCGCCCCAGCGCTGGCGCGAGGGCCCCTGGCTCGTGCCGGATCGCCGCGGGTGGCCCGTGCTACCCCGGGCCGCCACTGATCGGGTATAATTGGGGGACGGACCTGATCCGCTGTCGTTGTCTTCCGCGCGGTGCACCGCGCCCGGATAGTCTTCTAAGGAGGAGCGCCCATGAAGGTCCTCGTTCGTATCCTCGGCATCGCTGCCCTGATCGGCCTGGCGGTGATTATCTTCCGCGCCGTCCGCCAGTATCGCGAAGACAGTGTCTTCGACCTGGCCCCGGCGCCCAGCGGCGGCGACGGCCAGCGCCGTAGCATCAGCCCCGAACTGCTCAGCATCCTCGCCGACCCCGGCGATAAGGGCCCGGTCGAACTGATGACCGACAGCAGCGGCAAGGAGTGGCTGGTCAACCGCCGTAATGGCTACCGCTACCCGGTCGAGGACGGGATTCCGATCATGCTGCTCGAAGAGGGCGAGAAGAACAAGGACGAGAGCCTGATCCAGAGCTAGGACGAGCGACGGAAGATGGCAACATTGCCTGAAAGCATGGGCCTGGGCCGCTTTGGTCCCTACGGCGGGCGCTATGTGCCCGAAACGCTGATGCCGGCCGTGGCCGCGCTTGAGGCAGCCTACGCCGCGGCTCGCGCCGACCCCACCTTCTGGGCCGAGCTCGACCACCTGCAGCGGACGTACACCGGGCGGCCCACGCCGCTCAGCTTCGCTGCACGGCTCACCGCCCACTGCGGCGGCGCGAAGATCTACCTGAAGCGGGAGGACCTGGCCCATACCGGCGCGCATAAGATCAATAACGCCCTGGGCCAGGGCCTGCTCGCCCGGCGCATGGGCAAGCGCCGCATCATCGCCGAGACGGGCGCTGGCCAGCACGGCGTGGCCACCGCTACCGTCTGCGCCCTGCTCGGCCTCGCGTGCGTGGTCTATATGGGCACCGAGGATATGGCCCGCCAGCGACCCAATGTCTTCCGCATGCGCCTGCTCGGCGCGGAGGTGCGTGGGGTTGATAGCGGCTCGCGTACGCTCAAGGACGCGATCAATGAAGCCATGCGCGACTGGGTTACTAACCCCGAGAGTTACTACCTGCTCGGCTCGGCGCTTGGCCCACACCCCTACCCGACCATGGTGCGCGACTTCCAGCAGGTGATCGGGCGTGAGGCCCGTGAACAGATCCTTGCCGCTGAGGGCCGCCTGCCCGATGTGGTGCTGGCCTGCGTGGGCGGTGGATCAAATGCGATCGGCATCTTCCACCCCTTCATCGCAGACGAAGGGGTGGCCCTGCGCGGCGTCGAGGCCGGTGGCCGTGGCCAGCTCCTCGGCGACCACGCCGCCCGTTTCCTCGCCGCCAGCCCCGGGGTGCTGCAGGGCACCTACTCCTATGTGCTCCAGGACGAGGCTGGCCAGATCGCCCTCACCCACTCGATCTCCGCCGGGCTCGACTACGCCAGCGTCGGCCCCGAGCACGCCTGGCTCCACGATACTGGGCGTGCCAGCTACACCAGCGCCGACGATGAGGAGGCACTCGACGCCTTCGAGACCTGCGCGCGCCTTGAGGGCATCATCCCGGCGCTCGAGAGTGCTCACGCCGTCGCCGAGGCGCTCAAACTCGCCCCCCAGCTGCGCCCCGACCAGATCATCCTGGTCAATATGTCCGGCCGTGGCGACAAGGATATCTTCACCGTCGCCGATGCCCTGGGCGTGACGATCTGACCAGCGGATGAAGACCTGCGTCATCCTCAATCCAGCGGCGGGTCGCGGCGCCGCCGGGCAGCGTCGCGACGAACTCAGTGCGGCCCTGCAGCGCGGCGGGCTTGCGTATACACTGCTCACCACCCACGCCCCTGGTGGCGCCACCGAGCTCGCAGCCCAGGCGGTGGAGCGTGGCTTTACCTGTGTGGCTGCCGTCGGCGGCGATGGCACGATCAACGAGGTGGTCAACGGGATCATGGCCGCCCGCGCGGCGGGCGCCGGCGATGCCGCCCTCGGGATCATCCCGCTCGGCACCGGCAGCGACTTCGTCAAGGTGCTCGCCGGCTTCGAGAGCGGCGACCTGCCTGGCGCCGTCCGGCGCCTCGCCAGCGGCGTCACCCGGCTGGTCGACCTCGGCGCAATCAGTGTCGAGCGCGGGGGGATGCTGCTGCGGCGCGTCTTCATCAATGGCCTCGGCGCCGGGATCGATGCCCAGGTGGCCGTCGAAGTGCAGAAGTTGACCTGGCTCAGCGGCCTCGCCGCCTATATCGTCGCCTCGCTGCAGACCCTCGCCACCTACCGGCCCCGCCCGATGACTGTGCGCTATGATGGCAAGGAGTTGCACCGGCGGCTCTACTTCGCCACCGTGGGCAACGGGCGCTTCCAGGGCGGCGGCTTCCTGCTCACCCCGAGCGGGCAGATCGACGACGGCCTGCTCGATCTCTGCGCCGTGCACAGCCTGCGCCCCGACCAGGTGATCCGCTACTACCCAAAGCTGTTCGATGGCTCGCACGTCGAGCTCCCCGTGGTCACCACCGCGCAGGCGCGCACGATCGTGATCAGCTCCCCCGCCACCTTCCCCGTCGCCACCGATGGCGAGGTCATCGCCACCGACGCCCGGCACGTCGAGGTCACCGTCCTCCCGGCTGCGCTGCGTGTGGTGGTGGGGTGATACACATGGGGTTATCCCAGCGGAGTACCGTCCTATGCAACTGCTCTACCTCGATCCACGCCAGCTTGAGACCGACCCGGATGGGGTGCGCGAGGACCCGGGCGATGTCGCCGGGCTCGCCGCCACCATCGCCGAGCGTGGCCTGCTGCAGCCGCTTGGCGTAGTCAGTATCGGCGGCGGGCGCTACCGGGTCGTCTACGGTGGGCGCCGCCGCGCCGCCGCCGAGCAACTGGGCCTGGAGAAGATCCCCTGTATCGTGCTTGATGGCGACGATCCCGATCTGCTGCTGCGCCAGCTCATCGAGAACCTGCAACGCCAGGATCTGAACGATATCGAACAGGCGCGCGCCTTTGCCCGCCTGCGGGCCCGGCTGGTCGAGGAGCACGGCAGGCTCCCCGATCACGAGCTCGATGATGCCGTGGGCGCCGCGGTTGGCCTCAGCGGGCGCACCGTGCGCCGTTACCTGGGCCTGCTCGAACTGCCCGACGACGTTCAGCAGCTCATCCGCCGCCGCGAGCTCAATGTCACCCAGGCGCAGCACCTGCGCCGCGTGGCCAGCCCGAAGACCCAGCTAGAACTGGCCCGCTTCGCTGTCGATGAGGGCATGTCGGCCGCCGACCTGAGTCGTCTGGTGGCCTACTTCGCCGCCAACCCCAACCTCACGCTCGAAACTGCGCTGCAGGCCCTCGAGGCTGGCGAACAGCTACGCACCGCCCCCGCCGGCCCTGAGGTGCACATCAGCGGCGGCCCCCTCGGGCGGACCAGTGTCAGTGCGGTGGACCACGGCGAGCACGACGGCGACCTCTGGGACGAGGAGGCAGCCGGCGCGGACGACGATGGCTTTCCGGGGATCGAAGATGAGACGCTGGAGAACCAGCCACGCAACAAGGCCCGCGTCTTTCGCATCCGCTCGCTCGACCAGATGGTAGACGAGACGGATCGCCTGGCGCGCGCCTATGCCGAGGGCGACCTGGTGAAGTGGGTCAGGCATGATGAAGGGGCGCCGTTCAAGCTGCGCCTGCTGCTCAAGCAGCTGGAGAATCTGACCCGGGGGCTGCGCGAGCTGGCGCGCCAGCAGGGCTGGGAGACGGAAGACTAGGGTGATGCTCAGTCGTGGGGGGCGGGCGGACGGCGCTTCGCGCTGAGGAAGGCCTCGGCGCCACAGGCGCGGGCATAGCTGAGCGCCTCGGCGGCGAGTGGGCCCTCGTCGCCGCGCAGGTAGGCCTGCACCGCGGGGAGCAGCGCCAGGGCGCGCTCGGCAATGGCCGGCTTCAGGCGCACGCCGGGGCGCTGCGCGGCCAGCACCGCGCCATAGAGCACGGCGCGCTCGGCTTCACGCGCCAGGTCAGCGGGCGTCGTGCCGATCCGGCAGGGGGGCTCCTGGCTCATCGGCATCCCTGAAAGAGCTCGATCAGCTCGGCGATCGTCTGATCGCGCGGCACCTCCGCGTCGTCGAGGCAGTTGTGGGCATAACACTGCAGCACCTGGCTGCTCACACTCGTCAGCGCCGAGCGGATCGCCGCCACCTGGGTCACGATCTCGCGGCAATCCCGGCCCTCATCGATCATCCGCTGGATCCCCCGCACCTGCCCCTCGATCCGGCGCAGCCGCAACAGCACGTCCTCGCGGTGCCCTGGCGAGAGGGTTCGTACGGGCGATGGATGTGGCTCGGCCATTACAACCTCCCTGGGCCATGCGTCAGACCCGCTTCATGCCCAGGAGCGACGCCCGCCCGGGCGCCGCTCCTGAACCAGCTGCTCAGGCCAGTACCTTATCGAAGACCTCGCGGTACTGGGTCTCGGAGCGAGAACCGACCAGACGCCCGACCTCTTTGCCGTCCTTGAAGATGATCAACGTCGGGATGCCCTGGATACCCAGGCGGCTCGCGTGCTGGATCTCCTCATCAGTGTTGATCTTGGCGATGGTCAGCCGGCCCTCGTACTCCCCGGCCAGCTTGTCGAGGATCGGCGCGATCACCCGACAGGGGCCACACCACGGCGCCCAGAAATCGACCACCACCGGCTTGTCGGACTGGAGCACCGACTGCTCGAAATCCGCGTCGGTCACGACAATCGGCTTCGCCATCCTCGTCCTCCTCCACGGGCCATGGCTCGCCCGATACGTACACACCTCACGCCGCAGGGTACCCCCACGGGGTATTTCATTATACCCCGCTTCGCCCGCCTGTCAACCCGGGCGGACCCATATGCTATACTTGTTACATCCGGATGTGACTGCGATCCACAGCCCGTCAGATGGCAGGCGTAACATCAATGAGCATTGAACAAGCCGCATACGCACTCCCGCCAGCGCTCATTGCAACACCGTTGCGGCAATCTGCAATCTGCAATCTGAAATGGCATAAGGAGGCAGCTGTGACCACGCTCGGCAAAAACGTGACGATCACCTGGGTCGGCCATGGAACGTTTCATCTGACGACGCCTGAGGGCAAGGGCATCCTGATCGATGCCTGGGTGGACAGCAACCCCGCCTGCCCGGAGCCGCTCAAGGCCCGTGTCCGCCAGGACCTGGCGGCGATCTTTGTGACCCACGGCCACTTCGACCACATTGGCGATGTGCTGGTGCTTGCCAGAGACACCGGGGCCACCGTCGTCTGCCAGTTTGACATGGTGCCTTACCTGGAGGGCAAGGGCTGCCCGAGCGAGCAACTGATCGGCTTCAACATGGGCGGCACCGTTACAGTCGCCGATGTGCGCGCCACGCTCACCGTCGCCCATCACTCCAGCACCTTCTACGAGAACGGCCAGATCATCAACCTGGGCGCACCGGCGGGCTATGTGCTACGTTTCAGCAATGGCTTTACCCTCTATCATACCGGCGATACCTGTGTCACCATGGATATGCAGATCATCGGTGAGCTCTACAAGCCCGAGCTGGTGATCCTGCCGATCGGCGACCATTTCACGATGGACCCGCGCCAGGCCGCCTATGCGCTGAAGCTGATCGGCGCCCGCTACGCCATCCCCGAGCACTTCGCCACCTTCCCGATCCTGAGCGGCACCTCGGATGCGCTGGTCGCGGCCTGCCAGGAGTTCGGCGTCGCCACCGAGGTGATCGCGCTCAAGCCCGGGGAGTCGGTAGCCTGACCATGAAGCTCATCCTGCCAGCCCAGGTCCGTGAACGACTCGCCCCGCACTTGCCCCCCGGCCTGGACTGCGTGTGGGTCGATGCGACGGGCAGTTTCGATCGCGACCCGGGCGGCGCGGTGGCCTACTTCCGCTGGTGGACCGACCGCTCGATTCTTGCGCAGGTGCTGGCTGCCGCGCCGACGGTGCGCTGGTTGCACACGCCCAGTGCCGGCGTCGACCATCTGCTCATCCCGCTGGTGCTCGAGCGCGACATCACGCTCACCAACAGCGCCGGGGTGCACGCCATCCCGATCGCCGAGTTTGTGCTGGCCCTGCTGCTCAGCCAGGTCAAGCAGCTGGCCGGCTACCGCGCCGCCCAGGCTGAGCGGCGCTGGGATCGCGAACTGGCGCCGCAGGAGCTCTTTGAGCGCACGCTGCTGATCCTGGGCCTGGGCGGCATCGGCCAGGCGATCGCCAGCCGCGCCAGCGCCTTTGGTATGCGGGTCTGGGGGAGCCGGCGTACGCCCCGGCCACTGCCCGGCGTTGAACGGGTGGTGGGGCCGGACGCATGGCGCACGCTGCTCCCCGCCGCCGACGTCGTGGTCGTGGCGGCCCCGCTCACCCCGGAGACGCGCGGCATGGTCGATGCGGCGGCCTTCGCCGCGATGCGCCGCACGGCCTACCTGGTCAACATCGCCCGCGGTCCGATCGTCGATGAGGGGGCATTGCTGACCGCCCTGCGTGCTGGCCAGATCGCCGGTGCGGCGCTCGATACCTTCGAACAGGAGCCACTGCCGCCCGAGCATCCGCTCTGGCGGCTGCCGAACGTCACAATTACACCCCACGCCACGGCCAATTCGCCGCGTATGCACGAACGGCAGATCGCGCTGTTCCTCGAGAACCTGCGCCGTTTTCAGGGTGGCGCGCCACTGCTCAATATCGTCGATAAAGCTGTGGGCTATTGACCCAGGCGCACCACCCGGCCCGCGCTCTGCCACGGCGCCACGGAGGACCGTATGCGACGAGCCCCGCTCCTGCTGATCCTCGCCCTGCTGACCCTGGGGTTGCTGCCTGCCGCCGACCTCGCGGCCCAGGGCAACCAGCGGTGCTTCCCCGAGACCGGCTACTGCATCAGCGGGCCCATCCGCCGCTACTGGGAGCAGAATGGCGGCCTGCCCGTCTTTGGCTTCCCGATCTCGCCGCTGCAGACCGAGACGGTCGAGAACTGGACCGGCCCCGTCCAGTGGTTTGAGCGCGATCGCCTGGAGGACCACACGGCGCAGAACCAGGGTGTGCTGGCGGGACGCCTCGGCGTCGAATACCTGGAGCGCCAGGGTCGCCCGTGGCAGTTCCGCCCCCTCGGTGGCCAGGTGCCCGGCTGCCGCGCGTTCGCCGAGACCGGCTACTACCTCTGTGGTGGTTTCCGCTCGTTCTGGGAGCGCAATGGTGGGCTGGCCCGCTTCGGCTTCCCCGTCACCGACCAGATCAGCGAAACGATCGAGGGGCAGACCTACACCGTCCAGTACTTCGAACGCCGGCGTATGGAGTACCACCCCGAGAATCGCCCGCCTTTTGATATTCTGCTCGGCCTGCTCGGCCGCGACCTGCGCCAGGCGACCCCACCCACCCCCCCGCCAACGCCGACCCCGCTCCCCATCCCCAGCCAGCAGATCCTGATCGATGAGCCGGTCGAGGGGGCCACGGTCAGCAGCCCCGTCCGCTTGCAGGGCCGCATCACACGCCCGGTCGCCGGCGGGAGCCTGCAATTCCGCGTCGTGGAACCAGACGGCGCCGAACTGGCCCGCGGCAGCTTTCAGGTCAATGGCCTGAGCTTCTCACACGCTATCGCCTACACGGCGCCCCGCGGCAACAACCTGATGATCGAGTTGAGCGAGGTTGATCCCGGGACTGGCGGGGTGATCGCCCGCGCGCAGCGCGCGGTGCGCTACGCCCCCACCACCGCTCAGCAGATCAGCATCGACCAGCCGGCGAGCGGCAGCCGCGTCGGCACCCGGGTGCAACTCCGGGGCCGCACCGCGATCTTCCCCTCCGAGGGCGACCTGATCGTCAGCGTCTTCGATGGGCGCGGCGGGCTGATCACAACCTTCAGCGCCGTCGTGCGTGGGCTGCCCGGCCAACCCGTCGACTTCGCGATCGACTTCGACCTGCCCGACCAGGGCGGGCGCCTGGTCACCATCGAGGTGGCCGACATCAACGCCCGTGGCGATCTCCTCGCCAGGGCCGTCACGAACGTCTTTGCCGGAACCGGCTACCCGGCGCCATAGACAAGGAGGAGCCATGCTGGACCATCTACGCGCGTCCGACCCCGAAATAGCCGCGGCGATCGAGCAGGAGGCGCGCCGCCAGCGCGACGGCCTGGAACTGATCGCCAGCGAGAACTACACCAGCCTGGCGGTGATGGAGGCGCAGGGCTCCATCCTCACCAACAAGTACGCCGAGGGGCTGCCCGGCAAGCGCTACTACGGCGGCTGTGAGTTCGTCGACATGGTGGAGCAGCTGGCGATCGACCGGGCGTTGCAGCTCTTTGGCGCCCGGGCGGCCAATGTGCAACCCCACAGCGGCGCCCAGGCCAACATCGCCGTCTTTACCGCGCTGCTGCAGCCGGGCGACCCGATCCTCGGCATGCGTCTCGATCACGGTGGCCACCTCACCCACGGCAGCCCGGTCAACTTCTCGGGCAAGTGGTACCGCGTGCAGTTCTATGGCGTCGATCCGGCCAGTGGCCAGATCGACTACGACGACCTGCTGCACAAGGCGCGCGAAGTGCGCCCGAAACTGATCACCTCGGGGGCCAGCGCCTATCCGCGGATCATCGACTTCGCCCGGATGCGCCAGATCGCCGACGAGGTCGGCGCGCTGCTCATGGCCGACATCGCGCACATCGCGGGCCTGGTAGCCGCCGGCGAGCATCCCTCGCCCGTGGGCCACGCCCATGTGATCACCACCACCACCCACAAGACGCTGCGCGGCCCGCGCGGCGGCCTCATCCTGATGGAAGAAGACCTGGCGAAGGCGATCAACTCCTCGGTCTTCCCCGGGACGCAGGGCGGGCCGCT
>Ga0272446_1001647_pt1 | contig 32004 bp, 17 predicted proteins | sample YNPCB0061_FD_194587 | JGI IMG/M metagenome (GOLD analysis project Ga0272446, IMG submission 194587) | Hot spring microbial mat communities from Yellowstone National Park, WY, United States - YNP-CB-006-1 | ecosystem: Environmental > Aquatic > Thermal springs > Hot (42-90C) > Sediment | place...
GTCCCACGACGCAACCGAGCGCCTATCCAGCGTTAGCATACCACAACCGCCCCATGCAGATCAGCATGGCGCAGGCAGCAGCCCGACAATTTGCACAGCGCCCGCCACCCAATGTCACAATATCAATCATAGGACTTACGCATTTGGCTTAGCAACCTTCCTGGAAGCTCTCAGCTTCCAGGAAGGGGACACAGTAGAATCTGCGTAAGCCCAAAATCAGTGTCGTGTGCAGGTTGCAGAGGAGGTGAACGGTGATGCTATGGATGGATGGATGTTGGCGACATGTTGCCGAGGTTGCAGAGTGCACTCCCGACCCTGCGGCCAGTGAACAGAGCGCTGCTGTGCAAGAATTCACGCGCGCCTGGCTGCGCGGGGATGAAGCGTTCACTGTGCACACTTCTGGCTCGACGGGCGCGCCCAAGCCGATCCAGTTGCGCCGCCGCCAGATGATCGCCAGCGCGCGCGCCACCGGCGCCGCCCTGGGGCTGACGGCAGGCATGACAGCGCTGGTCTGTCTGCCGGTGCGCTACATCGCCGGGCGGATGATGCTGGTGCGCGGCTTCGAGTTGGGGCTGAATCTGGTGATCGTTGAGCCACGCGCCGACCCCCTGGCGGCGTTGCCAGCGGAGATCGCCATTGACTTTGCTGCAGTGGCGCCATTGCAGATGCAAACGTTGTTGGAGCAGGCGCTGGTGGCGCACAACGATTCGTGCTTTCCCGATGACACAACGCAAGCCTTTCGCTACAGGCGCCGGCTCGACGCTATGCACGCCATTCTGGTGGGCGGTGGGCCACTGACGCCGGCGCTCGAGGCGCAGATTCGTCAATTGGCTGCGCCCGTCTACCACACCTACGGCATGACGGAGACGGCCACCCACGTCGCGCTGCGCCGCCTCAACGGCGCGTCTGCGTCGCCGGCTTTCATCCCGCTGCCTGGCGTCGTCACCGGCGTCGATGGCCGTGGCTGTCTGCAACTGCGCGGGCCGATGACCGACGATGTGCTGTTGCAGACCAACGATCTCGTTGAACTGCAAGCCGACGGCGCCTTTATCTGGATAGGACGCTGGGACAATGTGATCAACAGCGGCGGGGTCAAGGTGCACGTTGAGAGTGTCGAGGCGACGCTGGCAGCCATCGCCGCTGACCAGCCTGAGCTGGGATTGGCGCGGCGTCGTTACTTTGTCGCTGGCCTGCCCGATGACCGGCTTGGACAGGTGGTGACGCTCGTGGTCGAGGGCGGCGCACTTCAGGAAGACCAGATGCAACAACTCCGTTGGGCGGCAAGTCAGGCGTTGCCCCGCCACCACGCCCCACGCCAGATCATCTTTGCACCGCGCTTTGCGGAAACGCCGACCGGCAAGATCGATCGCACAGCGACGTTGGCGGAAATGAACAAACCAGGTTTCAGCTAGAAACCTGGTTTGTTGCATCACGCAAGGTCAATTGTTACGCTCAGGTGCAATCCGGTCACCGACGGATCAGCGGTAGATAGAGCGGGAGCGGCCCACCCAGAATCTTGAGCGTGCCTTCGTAGGTCGTGGCGACGACCTCCAACTCGGCGTCGCTGTCGACGTTCAGGAGCGCAGGCGCACTCTTGATCGGGTAGCCAGCTTCCTTAGGCCAGTCGGTGGCTGCCGAGCCATCGGCGTTCCAGGCGTAGACGAAGCCATCGTCGGAGCCGACCACGATTTCGAGCTGGCCGTCGTGGTCGATGTCACCGGCGACAGGCGACGAGGAGACAGCGGCGCCGGTGCTCTGCGGCCAGCCGGTCAGCCGGTCGCCGGTGTTGCGCCACGCCCAGACCTTTTTGTCGTCGCTGCCGATCACGATTTCCAGGGCGCCGTCACCGTCGATGTCCACCAGCAGCGGCGAGGAGCGCACGATCCAGCCGGTGGCGCGTTTCCACAACAACTGCCCGCTGCTGCTGAGCAGATAGACAAAGCGGTCGCCCGAGCCGATCACGATCTCCAGACCGGGCGAACCCGGCGCGACATCGCCGACGGCGGCTGTGCTCATGATCACATCGCGCGTCTCATACTTCCAGACGAGCTGGCCGTTGGCGCGGTAGACGTAGACGTTGTGATCGTAGGAGCCAACGACGATCTCGCGTTGCCCGTCGCCATCGATGTCGGCGACAACGGGCGCGCTGTCGATGACGTGACTGCCGTAGATGTCCGGCGCGTCACCCAGCGAGACGGGCCAGCCCGCGCGCAGCGCACCGTTCGCTTCGTAGACATAGAGCTTGGAGTCGGACAGCGCCACCACGATTTCGCGCGTGCCGTTCTGATCGAGATCGACCACCACCGGTTGCGCCAGGAGGCGGTACTCCACGTCGGGGCGGTCGCCCAGCTTGACGCCCTGGCTGCTCCAGCCCGCCAGCCGCGTGCCATCGGCGTTGAAGGCGTGGAGATAGCCGCGCAGGTCGCCCACCACGACATCGAGCGCACCGTCGCCGTTGAGGTCGCCGACGGCGGCGGCTGCCTTCACCCCGCTGCGCAGGAGCTGCGGCCAACCGCTGCGCATGCGACCGTTGCTGTTGTAGACCTCCACCTGCCACTTCACCAGATTGCCGACAATGATCTCTGGCGACCCGTCGCCGTCCAGGTCGGCGACCACCGGCGCGGCGTAGTAGCGCGACGGGTTCGCCTGCGCCTGGTCGAGCTGCGCCGCCATCACCGCCAGCGCACCGCCCATCCACGCGTATTCCATGTGAGTGGTGGCGCTATTCGGGTCCCACCAGCTTTGATTGGTGAAGCCATCTGAGAGTTCATACTGTACATAATCTGGATAGACATTCCAGATGCCCAGGAACTCCTGCGGCCACTTCCAGCGTGTGTCGAAGACATAAGCCAGCGGCAGGTCGAAACCGATCATCGGGTTGTTCGGCTCCCAGTTGCTGTTGACGACCTGTGTGTTGCCGGTGTGACCCGGTTGGACGAGGTGAATCGTCTGGTTGGTGTTGATGACCTCCAGGTAAGGATCCCACGGCAGCGGCGGCAGCGCGTCGATCAAGTTCTGCGTCGGGTCGGCCAGCATCACCTGCAACTGTGCTGTGTAGCCCTTCTGAACCCAGGTCTGCATCGGCGCCGTGTTCGTGAAGAGTTTGTAGCGATTGTCGGTGATGCCGCTCTGCAGAGGCAGCGCCTGCTGCGTGCGCTCGAAGATGGCAAACGCCGGCTCGTCGTCGACAAAATCGCCGCTCCGGCTGCTGAGCACCTGGCCGTCGGCGTTGCGCACTGTCAGCGCATAGCTGCCGCCGCCGTAGATGGGCAAGCCGTGCAGGAAGCGGTGGTTGTAAGATGCGCCGCGCGCCATCGCCTCATAGTCGAGGCGCAGGGCCGCCAGGTTGCCATCACTGGTCTTGCCACGCGCCACGTCAATCTTCACGATGAAGTCGTTGTAGTCCCAGTCCGACCAGCCGACATTCTTGAGGTCTTCGAAGGCGACGTAGGTGCTGGTGTTGTCCCAGTCGAGGGGACCGAAGATGCGCGTTGTCGCTGTGTCGTCCGGATCGATGTCCGCCGAAATGCGGGCGCTATTGTCGGCGACGATGGCCTGGCCTCGGCTGTCCGTGCCAACGACGTGCGCCGTGCTCTGGTAGCCGACGCCCGCCTCGACGGCGAGGACGCGCGCCTGGAAGGTGAGGACGTGGGCGCTGTCGCCCGGCAGGTTGGGCAGCGCCAGCCCGGTCAGCCCGCCGATGGCGAAGGGCGCGCCGTTGAGCTGCGCAGTGCCGGCCTCGAATTGCAGGTTGGCGGGCAACGTCACGTCGAGGATCAGGTTCTCAGCGTAGCCGTTGCCAACGTTGTTCACTTTGACCGTGTAATCGACCAACGCGCCCGCCGCCGCCTCGATTTGCGCCGCCTGGTGTTCGACGACTAGCGCTGGCGTCACAATGCGGTTGGAGACGGTGTTGGAGCCTTTCAGCCCGCCCTTGTCGTAGCGCACATACGCCCGGTTGTAGAGCAGCGTGCCCGGCGCCAGCGGATCGACGAACGACGCGGCCCCCACTGCGCCCGTTTGGAGCAACAGCAAATCCTGGAATTCGGCGGGCGTGGCGTCTACGAAACCAGCGGCGGCGACGTTGCTGTCGGGCAGGCGCACCGTGATCACGATCTGCTGCTGTGTGTTCGCCGGGATGGCGGCAAAGGCTGCCGTCACCTCGTTGCCGTTGACAGCGCCGTTGGCGACGTTGAGAATCTCGAAGCGGCCGTCCACCGTGTCGGTTACGACGACGTTGAACATCGTGGCGTTGATCGGTTCGCCCGGCACTGTCAGCGTGTAGACGAGCGTGCCACCGTAGGTGAGTTCGTTCGCTGTCACGCTCTTGCGGATGCTGCCCTGCGGGGTGTGGACGCTGGCTGTCGTGCGCGGGCCGGTGTAGCTGCGCTCGACGGCGGCGCTGCCCGGCTGCGTGGAGTAGCCTTCCACCGAGGCTGTGTTGGTGAGTGACGAGTCCGACGGCACATTGGCGTTCACTTGCGCCCGGTAAACGATCGTCACCGTTGCGCCTGCATCCAGACGGTCGATCCAGTACGCGTAGGTTGCACCGCTGGCCGCGGTCGGCGTCACATTAGTGTTGTCGGGCTTCGTGATGGCATCAATCGCCACCAGCGACAGGTCGCCGGGCAGCACATCGCGCAGTTTCATGTCAAAGGCGCTGGCGTAACCCTGATTGCGCACCACCACCGTGTAGCTGATGATGTCGCCCGCACCGACGCGGTTGTTGGACGCCACTTTCTGGATGGTCAGATAGGGTTGGCGCACTTTGGCGGTGAAACGTCCGCGCGGGCTGCGGCGATCGATGCGGTTGGTCTCGAAGCCGGCGTCGTAGGCGTAGCCGCTGTTGTTGTAGCCGGTGGCGTCATCGTACCAGCCGATGTAGGTCGTGTTGAGGGCGTCGTTGAGCACCGTGTTGTTGGTGTAGTAGACGGTGGTTGGCGCATCCTGACGCACGCCCGTCACAATAGTGTCGAAGGTCAGCGTGAAGACATAAGGTGTTGCGCCTCCGCTATTGTCGACCGTGTTCAGATAGAAGCGCAGGTCAGTCGGGTTGGTGCTGATCTTGGGATTGGCGGTGTGATGCGCGTCGTCGAAACTGGCGCCCTGAATGGTGCGGCTGCCAGCGACATAGTTGAAGCCCGGCGGCAGGTCGTTCTCCTCGACCACGGGCCAGTAGGCGATGGTCTGCGCAGGCACGGTGACGGTCAGCGTCCAGCGCATGGTGTCGCCGATGGTGACCTGCTCCGCCGCGCCCTCGCCGCCGACGCGCGCTCCGCTCTTGCTGATCGTCAGGTTCTTAATGTAGACCGTGATGTCGTCGGTCTGGTCGTCGTCGATGTTGCTGCTGTGGGCGACGGCGTGCCCCTGGTTGTCGCTGCGGCTGTTGTAGGCGACGCTCGCCAGGTTGTTGAGCGCGGCGCCGGCTGGCAACCCTGCCGCCACCGTCGCCTGATAGGTGAAGGTCTGCGTCTGCCCTGGCGCCAGTGACGCCACCGTTGTCCAGGTGAGCACGCCGCCTGCGCCGGACGCCGGATCGCCGGAGGTTGCCGTGTAGGTTGCTGCACTCGGCGAGCCGGAGCCGCCGCTGTTGGGGATGAGCAACGAGGCCGGCACGGTGTCGATCACGCTCAGGTTATAGGCGGTGGCGTCACCGGCGTTGAGCACCGAGATGCGATAGGTGACGACGCTCCCGCCCTGCAGGTTGCTGCTGGGCGTGGCGCTCTTGGTGAGCACCAGGTGCGGCGCCTTGTAGTTGGTGATCGCCATTGCGCGCAGGCTGTAGTTCTGGCCGTAGCTGTTGGCGCCGCTTAGCTTGCCAAAGTTGGCGACGATCCAGCCCGGCTGGACATTCGGCTCCGGCCCAACGCGCGCCTGAATCTGCGCTTCCCAGGTGGCGCCGCGCACGGCATTGCACAGGCGCCATTCCAGATATTGCAGCCCGCCCAGCGTGCCCAGGGTCGGAGATTGCGGCGCGGCAGTGCAGTTGGTTCCGTTGCTGAAGCCGCCGCTGACCGTGTGTGTCGCGCTGCCATCGACGTAAGTCATCCCGCGTGGCAGGAAGTCGCGGATGATGATGTTCCTGGCGTCGACGTCGGTGGCGCTGGCGTACGTCAGGCGGAAGGTGACGGTGTCGCCGACGTAGGCGTCGGCGCTGGCGCCCCACTGCTGGGTGACGGGGTTGAAGACGACCTTGTTGAACGTCGGCATTCGCGTGGCGACGGTGGCGGAGGCAGTGTCGGGCGTCAGGGCGCCCAGTCGCGTTGTATTAACGGCGTCGGCCCAGTCGCCGCTGAGGGTGACGCGGTTGGTCAGGCTATCGCCGGAGACGACGGGCTGCCCGGTGAGCGGCGCCGCTTCGTAGGTGGTGTCGACCAGGGCGCGGAAGGTGACGGTGGCAGTCGCGCCCGGCGTCGTGGCAGCGGCAGGCAGCTCCCACACGATGGTGGTCTGGCCTGGGCCAGGCAGCCCCGGCGTCACGCTGACCGGCGCCAGGTTGGCGCTCTCCTCAACGTAGATCATGCCGTCCGGCAAGACGTCGACCAGGGACGCGTTGGTGACGGTGTAGTATTCAGAGACATAGTACGTCAACGAGAAGGTGACTTCGGCGCCGATGCCGACGGTCGTGGGCGTAGCGTTCTTGTCCACCGTCATGATCTCGGCGGTCGTCTGCGCTGGCAAGTCATCATCCGGCGTTGACTCAGAGCCATCGGCGGTGGGGGCATTGGCATAGACGCCGGTGGCCTCGTATCGCACGGACATCACCGTGTCTTCGGCGATGACTTCACCGCTCATTGGGCCAGCGAAGGGGCCGTTGCGCGCCTGGTTGTCGTTGCTCGTGCGGTAACGGTAGGGGATGGCGGCCTTGAACGTGATCACCAGAGGCGTGGCGTATTGCGCCGTGGTGAGGTTGCCCAGCGTCCACGTCAGGTCGAGTGCACCATCCGCCTTGAGCGCCAGCGCTGGCGTTGTCGAGACGTTGTTGGGGTTGGCGCTGAAGGCGACATCGCCCAGGTAGGCAATGCCTGGCGGCAGCGTGATGCGGGCGACGACGTTGTTGGTCGCACCGACATTGTTGTTGCGCACGCTGACGCGCACCTGGAAGGGCCAATCTGCGCCTGCTTTTTGACCTGGCGCCGCTGCATACTCGCCGGCGCCGGTCGCTTGCTCCTCCGCTGTAGACTGGATGATGCTGGTTTCAATGTCGATGGCTTGCGGGCGGGTGGAGAGCTCGCTAAACGCAGTCACCCAGGCGCCGCTGTTGTCGGGCATCTTGTTGACCTGGGCGCCGGCGCGGTTGACGAGGTCGCTGGCGACGGTCACCGTGCTTGCCAGCGTCGCCACGATGTTGACGCTCAGGCTTTCGTTGGCTTCCAGGTCGGCGATGTTGTCCCATGTCAACGCTGTCGCGCCGTCCGCCTGCCGGGCGACATTGGTTGGCGCCGGGTCAGCGCTCACGTAGGTGAGGCCAACTGGCAGCGTGTCGGTGATGGTCAGGTTGTAGCCGCGGTCGGTGACGGGTGTAGCGCCGTTGTTGCGTACATTCAGCGTGAACGCAACCTGCCCGCTGAGCAGTGGCTCCTGGCTGACGCTGTGGCTGAGCGTCAGCACCGGGTTGCCGCCCTGCGCCTGGGTCGTGGCTGGCAGGATTGTCGCCGCTCCCACCATGACCAGCAGCGTGAGGATGCTCAGCAATGAGAATCTTCGTCTGGTTGTTGCCCTTGATTGCATAAGGATTCCTCCATGAGCAGAAGAATTGACGATGAAACCGATAGCTTTCCTGATGGTAAGCAAGCCAGCTTGATTGCGCATCAAACCGAAATCAAAACTGTATCAAGATCAACGGTGTGCGTTCGTCATCGTGAGGTGCTGCACATCGACGCCAACTTACGATGGTATCACCGGGTTGCAGTAGTTCCTTCCAGAAAAGGTTAGATTGTTTGATGGAGAAATGTTGCGACATGCGTAAGTATTCTGGTGCAGGAAGAGTCGTGAGGGGCGATGGGGCGAGTTGCGAAGAGATATGGTTCGAGTTCGGGGCGCGCGGTCTTCAGTGGCTTCGCCCCAAAGGTGAAGCAGACCCCCAGCAGGTGCGGAGCTTTGCCATCATTTTCTGCCTGCGATAAGATGAATTGGATTGCATCCGCCTCTCAGGCTGCATCGATAGATCGCCATCCGATGAATGACGAAGAGGTGTCCACATGAAGACGTTGCTTGAAAAATTGCATCTGACCGCTGTGAATCACGGCGCAGGCAGCGGCCCTGATGACTGGATCGCCAGCGCCGCCGCCCCCATCACTTCCTACAATCCCACGACCGGCGCAGCCATCGCCCAGGTGATCCCTGCCGACGCAGCCGCGTATGACGCCGTTGTGGTCAACGCGCAGGCGGCGTTTCGCACCTGGCGCAACGTGCCCGCTCCCAAGCGCGGCGAGGTGATCCGCGACCTGGGCGTCATCCTGCGCGAATACAAGGAGCCGCTGGGCGAGCTTGTTTCGCTGGAGATGGGCAAAATCCGCGCAGAAGGTCTGGGCGAGGTGCAGGAAATGATCGATATCTGCGACTTTGCCGTCGGGCTGTCGCGTCAACTTTATGGGCTGACGATGCACTCTGAGCGGCCGGCGCACCGCATGTACGAGCAGTGGCATCCGCTCGGCCCCATCGGCATCATCACCGCCTTCAACTTTCCGGTCGCCGTCTGGTCGTGGAATGCCGCGATTGCTGCCGTCTGCGGCGACACGATGGTTTGGAAACCGAGCGAGCTGGCGCCGCTCTGTGGCGTGGCGGTGCAGCATCTCGCCAACCGCATCATGGCTGATCATGGGCTGACAGGCGTCTTCAACCTGGCGGTGGGCGCGGGCGACATCGGCCAGCGCATGGCGGAGGACAGCCGCCTGCCGCTGATCTCCTTCACCGGCTCGATCCCGACCGGGCGCCGCGTGGCGCAGACGGTCGCCGGTCGCCTCGGTCGTCCGTTGCTGGAGTTGGGCGGCAACAACGCCATCATCGTTTCGGACAAGGCGGACCTCGACCTTGCGGTGCGCGCCATCTTCTTCGGCGCGGTGGGCACAGCCGGGCAGCGCTGCACCAGCACACGGCGCATCATTGCCCATCAAGCCATTGTCGATGAGTTGTGCGTGCGTCTGGTCAACGCCTACCAGCAGGCGCCGATCGGCGACCCGTTGCAGCCGGGCATCCTGATGGGGCCGCTTGTCACCACGCGCGCCGTGGAGATGATGTTACGCGCCGTCGCCCGCGCCGTCGCCGATGGTGGCGTGGTGCTCACGGGCGGCAAGGCGCGGCCGGACATCGGCGCCCAATTCGTGGAGCCGACGATCATCCGCATGCCCGCGCAGACGGCGATCGTGCGCGAGGAGACCTTTGCGCCGATCCTCTACATTCTCACCTATCGCACGCTGGAAGAAGCCATCGATCTGCACAACGGCGTCACCCAGGGGCTTTCTTCCGCCATCTTCACCGACAGCCTGCGCGAGTCCGAAACCTTCCTGTCCGTCGCCGGGTCAGACTGTGGCATCGCCAACGTCAACATCGGCACCTCAGGCGCAGAGATCGGCGGCGCTTTTGGCGGCGAGAAAGAGACGGGCGGCGGTCGCGAGTCCGGTTCGGACGCGTGGAAGGCGTACATGCGGCGGCAGACGAACACGATCAACTGGTCGGGCGCGTTGCCGCTGGCGCAAGGGATCAAGTTTGAGTGAAAGAAGGATTGATCTATGAGCTCTATGCGCGACGGCGTCACTGGCGAGATGATCTATCCGCTGACCTTCGACCCGGTCTTCAAGGACTATCCGTGGGGCGGGCGCAACCTGGAGACAAAGCTGGGACGCGTGATCCCCGACGGCATCGTGGCCGAGAGTTGGGAGATCGCTGCGCACCCGAACGGATCGAGCACCGTCAACGCCGGGCCGCTCAAGGGCAAGACACTGCCGGAGGTGCAGGCGCTGCTCGGCGAAGCGTTGCTGGGCGATCGCAACGCAGACGCGCTGGCGGCGGGCAAGTTCCCACTGCTGATCAAGATTCTGGACGCCAACCGCTGGCTCTCGATCCAGGTGCACCCGGATGACGCTTACGGCATGGCGCATGAAGGCGAGCCGGGCAAGACCGAGATGTGGGTTGTGCTGCACGCCGAACCGGGCGCCGAGCTGATCTACGGCTTTGCGCCGGGGATGACGCGCGAGCGGTGCGCTGCGGTCATCGGCACGGACGCCAGCGCTGAGGGGCTGCACCGGCTGGCCGTCAAGCCGGGGGATGTGATCTTCGTGCCAGCGGGCACGATCCACGCGCTGGGGCCAGGCATCATGGTCGCAGAGATTCAGCAAAACAGCGACACCACCTACCGCATCTGGGACTGGGGGCGTCCGCGCCCGCTGCACCTGGAGAAATCACTCGATGTGCTCAACTTTGCCCAGGTTGCGCCTGGCGCAGTGCAGCCCACCGTTCTGCTCGAGGAGGAGGGACTTCGCATCGAACATCTGGTCACCTGCCCGTACTTCGAGACCGAACGCATCACGTTGCCTGCTGGTCACGAATTCTATGGGCTGTGCGATGGCGCCACCTTCGAGATCTGGGCAGTGTTGCAGGGAGCAGTGACGCTAACATCCGACGCTGCGCCCCTGACGCTCAAAGCCGTGCAGTGGGTGCTGCTTCCCGCCGAGCTAGGAGAATATCAACTCAGCGCAACGGAAGATGCAGTGTTGCTGCGTGTTGTGACGCCCGATATAGAGAATGATGCAAGCGTATAGTTGCGGTTGGGGCGCCGGAGTTACGGCGCTCCCAACATGGCGCCGTCGGCGATGTGGCGCGTCTCCCCTGCCGGCGCCGCCACCGTCACGTCGCCGACGACGGTGACATTGGCGCCGAAGGTCACATCTCCTTCCACAGTCAGGCGTGTGCAGCGGCGCAAGGAGGGCGCACCAGCCGGGAAGCGCGCTCGCATCGCAGCGTGGAGCAGGTAGTAGCGATCATCCAGGGTGACGACGGGTGGCTTGCCCTCCAGTTCCTCCGCCAGCGCCAGCGTGTAATCCGGGTTGAGCCGATAGGCGTCGGACATCAAGACCAGTAAGTCGCTGTTCTTTTTCACCGGGACAAAGCGACTGCGCGGCACGCACAACGCCTGGGCGCCCTCGAAGATGGCGATCGCTGATCCCATCGCTGTTTCCAGTTGGTAGACGCGCGGCGTGGTTGGGTCGCCTGGATCGATCGGTTTCTCGTTGCGGATGAGCGGCAACCCCAGGATGTCGTGCTGCGCGGACAGCAGGTCCGCCAGGGCGCGCAGGTTGAGCCAGAGATTGTTGGTGTTGAAGTAGCGATAGCGCTGGATGTCCTGAAATTCGGCTTCTTCCTCGGGTGGGCACTGCGCCGACTCGCGCAGGATCAGGCGCCCGTGACGGTTGCGCGCCAGGTGACCGCCTTTGCGGTCGGCGGCAGTGCGTTCGGCTACTTCCATCAAAAAGGGGATGTTCGTCTCCGCAAAAAAGCCGAGGATCGCCGGGTCGAGCACTGCCCCCAGGTTGTCGGCATTGCTCACGAAAACGTACTCATAACCGGCATCAAGCAGCATCTGCAACATGCCGCTGTCCACCAGCGCGGTGTAGATGTCGCCGTGACCGGGCGGGCACCACTCCTTATCTGGATCGTCTGGCCAGGTGGCAGGCAAGAGTGAGTCCTTCCAAACCTTTGGCTCCATGTGCTGCAAAAAGTCGCGTGGGATGTCTTGCGAAAAGTCAGGATAGCGCGCCAACGCCGCCAGTGACGCCGCGCGCGTGGCGAAGCTGTTCATCAGCAACAACGGAACGCGCGCGCCGGTCGTCGCCCGCAGGTGCAGGTTTTGCCGCACGATGATGTCAAGAAAGGTCAGCCCGTCTTTGACCGGCAACAGTGATTTCGGCCCGTCCATGCCCATGCTTGTGCCGAGTCCGCCGTTGAGCTTGAGGACGACGGCGCGCGCCAGCGCCTCCGCCCCTGCTCGACGCTGCGTCGCCGACAGCGTCGCATAGTCGGGCAACTCCTGCACAGGCCGAGCCTCATCCCGCGTAATGAAGCCGGTGGCGCCTTTCACCAGTTGATCATAGTAGTAATGGAAGTTGTCAATGAACGTTTGCGATAGCCCGGCGGCTTGCATCTTTGCAGCGAATGGGGCGAAATCAGGCGTTGTGCTCATACATCCTTGTATCTGGCTCGCTTTGTGGATTGGCTGAATGCGCCTATTGTACCCGGAGCGCATCAAATTCACGTAAAGAGAGCGGCTGAGGAACGTCAACGTTAGCGTCAGGGATGGGCGTCATTGAGCAGAAGGGCGATAGGCGCCATCTGCAACGCTTGTGGCTCTCTGTCGACTGCTACTGAGAGCTAGGTTAAGGCTTTATGCCGCTTGTGTTGCGTGTTACGTGCTGCGTCATGCATGCCGTGTAGCTCGTCCATAACTTGTTTGCCTGGCAATCAATAATTCAGCCGGGGTTGCGGCGTCGATGCGTGCTACCAACCAACGGCGCATCCATCCTTACGCGGATCACTGCCGCCGATCAACACCCCGGTTTTGGGATCGCGCAAGATGATCTGACCTCCGCCGAATGTACTGCGCGCAAAGCCCGTGACCGGCGCCAGCCGATGGCCGCGGCGAGCCAGCTCCGCCAGCAGTGCGAACTCCCACCCTTCCTCGACAAAGACAAGCCCGCCCTCCTGGTGCGCTCCCAACCCGTCGCCAGGGCCGGCCAGCGCCCAGCGCGGCATGTCGAGCGCCTGCTGCGGCGGCATGCCCAGCGCCAGCAGGTTGACCACCATCTGGAGGTGTCCCTGTGGCTGCATGTAGCCGCCCATGACGCCAAAGCAGGCGTGCAGCGCGCCGGCAAACTCCCCCTCGGTGCAGGTGGTCAATGCGGGGATGATCGTCTGGTATGGGCGTTTATTGGGCGCCAGCGCGTTGGGATGCTCAGGATCGAGCACGAAGAGGTTGGCGCGGTTTTGCAGGCTGACGCCCGTTCCTGGCGTCACCAGGCCGCTGCCTGTGCCCATGAACAGGCTGTTGATGAAGCTGCACGCATTGCCGTCGCCATCCACTACGCTCAAGTACACCGTGTCCGACCCGGCCATGGGCGCGCCGTAGGATGTGTTGTGCGCAGCGCGTTGCATGTCGATGCGCTGGCGACGCCTGTCGGCGTAGGCGCGACTTGTCAGCTCGTGCAGCGGGATGGGGTGAACGCGCGGGTCGCACACCCATTGCTGCGCATCGGCAAAGCCCAGGCGCATCGCTTCCAACAAGACGTGCAGGCGGTCGGCGGCTGTCATCTCGGCCAGGTCATAACCGGCGACCAGATTCAGCGCAATGATCGTCGCCAGCCCCTGACCGTTGGGCGGACATTCGTAAAGGCGCACGCCCTGGTAGTCGGCGGTGATCGGCTCGTCCCAGGTGCTGGTGTGCGCCGCCATGTCCGCCGGCGTGATCCAGCCGCCGTAGCGCTGCACGTGGGCGCTCAATTTGTGCGCGAAATCGCCGCGATAGATATAGTCTTTTCCTTCGGCTGCAATGCCGCGCAGCGTTTCCGCCAGCGTGGGAATGCGCATGATCTCGCCAGGACGCGGGGCGCGGCCCTCGATCAACAATTCGTAGCCACTGGGTTGGGGTGGGCCGTTGTCGATATCGCCGCTTTGCCAGTCGGGGTCGCGGCGCAGCTTCTTTTCCTGCGAACGCCAGCCGAGGGCGATCAACTCGGAGACAGGATAGCCATTTTCTGCTGTCCAGATGGCAGGCTGGAGAACTTCGGCCAGAGTCATGCGCCCGTGGCGCGCGAGCAGGTCGCTCCAACCGGCGACTGCACCCGGAATGCTGACGGTGTGGCCGGTGAAGGTTGGCATCTTTGCGTAGCCGAGAGCGGTGATCGCCGCAATCGAAGCAGCGGCTGGGGCGCGCCCTGAACCGTTCAGCGCGGTGACTTGCCGCGTCGCCGCATCGTAATAGAGCGCAAAGCAGTCGCCGCCAATGCCGGTGGAAATGGGTTCGACGACGTTGAGCATGGCGGCGGTGGCGATGGCGGCGTCGGCAGCGTTGCCACCGGCCTGCAAGATCGCAAGACCAGCCTGCGCCGCCAGCGGCTGACTGGTGGCGACCATGCCGCGCCTTGCCAGGACATTGCTGCGGCGCGAGCGATAGACGGAATCAATGTTCATGAGGTTGCACCTGTTTTACTGAGGCATGCCGGCGTCGCGTGCACCGGCGCCTTGACGTTTTGCCTTGCGCGCCGCTTCCTCTTTGTTGCGATCGTGCACGACATAAAAAAGAAACACGACATAGACCGGAATGCCCAGCGCTGCCACCCACCAGCCAGGCGCACCGTAGCCAGCCGCCCCCAGGAAGCAGCCGAGCGCCAGCAGCACCCACACCAGGGAATGAAAATAGCGCAGCACGACATGCTCACGTCGTGTGCGCGGCGCCAGGCGTTTGGGGCCGGGCTGCGGCCAGATGAAGTAGTAGGCGACAGCCACACCCAGACAGAGCACGCCCCAAAAGATGAGTGGAATGCCAAACAAGGTCTCGTTCATACACACATCACTCCCAATCAATAGAGGCCGATGAGGATCAGGGTGGTCGCGTTGATTGCAATCCGGCAAGCCCAGGGCCACACCAGCGCAAAGGCAAGTATGCCGATCATCATGACGATGAAGGTGACAGTACACCTCGATTACACGTTCACAACTGGTTCGTGGTTGAATTAGTCAAGTATATGCCAATCCTGGGCGCGCCTCAAGATTTTGGTCAATAGTGCGCCGCAGAATGCTGGCAAATGCCTTCCGGGAAGGGGTAGGGCAAAATTGTGAGCAGACGTCGCCCCTCGCAACTCACCCCTCGCCCCAGTTGTCTATCAGGAGAAATGCCATGAACTTCGATCTGACCGCCGAACAGCGCGAATTCCGCCGCGTCGTGCATGACTTTGTCGACAAAGAGGTGCGCCCGCGCGCCCGCCATGTGGACGAAACCGGAGAGTTCAACTGGGAGGCTGTGCGCAAGATGGGGCCGCTAGGCATGCTCGGCCTGCAAGTGCCTGAGGAGTATGGCGGCGCTGCGCTCGACACGATGTGCGCCACCATCGCCATCGAGGAGCTGGGCTGGGGTTGCGGCTCCACAGCGCTGGCGATCTCGGCGCACAACCACCTGGGCATGGGGCCGCTTGTCGCCTTCGGCGCCGACGCACTCAAGCAGCGCTGGCTGCCGCGCCTGGCGACCGGACGCGGGCGGCTGGCCTGTCTCGCACTCACCGAGCCAGGCGCCGGCTCCGACTTGCAGGGCGGCGTGCGCACGCAGGCGGTGCGCGACGGCGACGAATGGGTGATCAACGGCGCCAAGATGTGGGCAACCAACGCCGGCATCGCCGACACGATCATTGCGCTCTGTCGCACTGACCCCGCCGGCGGCAGCCGCAGCCTGAGCCAGATTCTCGTGCCGACCGACACGTCCGGCGTGATCATCGGCCCCCCGGAGAAGAAGATGGGGCTGAACGGCTCGCCGACGCACGCTGTCACCTTCGACAATGTGCGCGTGCCCTATGAAAACCTGGTGGGCGAGGAGGGGCGCGGCCTGCAACAGACGCTGGCGACCCTCAGCAACGGGCGCATCAGCATCGGCGCGCTGGCGCTGGGCATCGGGCAGGCGGCTTATGAACGCGCCCTGGCGTATGCTCGACAACGCGAAGCCTTCGGTCAGCCTATCGCCAACTTCCAGGCGATTCAATTCATGCTCGCCGACGCCGCCACCGAGTTGCACGCTGCCCGCCTGATGCTCTACCATGCAGCATGGCTCAAGGATCAGGGGCAGCCCTTCGCCACGCAGGCAGGCATGGCGAAGCTCTTCGCCACTGAAGTCAGCGAGCGCGTCTGCCGCAACGCTATCCAGATTCACGGCGGCTACGGCTATAGCCGTGAATACGAGGTCGAACGCATGTATCGCGACACGCGGCTGATGTCGATCGGCGAGGGCACCAGCGAAATCCAGCGCATGGTGATCGCACGCGCGATTTTGGGGTGAGGAGATGGAACGCGGTTTGGGCGGATTCAATCCGCGTTGCTCCGCTTAATCCGCACCATCCGCAGTCTATCTGGGCTTACGCAGATTCGAGTGTGTCGCCTTCCTGGAAGCTCTCAGCTTCCAGGAAGGCTGCTGAGCTAAATGCGTAGGCCCTATCCATTCAAACTGGGTTCAGACGATGAAACTTGCAATCCTGGCTGATATTCACGGCAATCTGCCTGCGCTCGAAGCAGTGATTGCGGAGCTGGAACACATCCAGCCAGACTACGTGGTCGTCGATGGCGACCTGATCAATGGCGTCCCTTTCAGCGCAGAGGTGATCGACCGCATTCGCACACTGGACTGGGTGGTCGTGCGCGGCAACCATGAATTTTACTTGCTCGACCTGGGCACCGCACGCGCGGCGCCAGACAGCAACGACGCCGAACGGTGGGGACAACTACACTGGCTCTGCGCCCACATCACACCTGCGCAAGCGGCTTATCTTGCCATGTTGCCCGACGACCGCACCTTTTATCTGCCCGGTGCACAACCGCTGCGCATCACACATGGGCTGCCGGGGCGCAACCGCGTGGGGCTCTACCGCAGCCAACCCGATGAGCAGGTCGCAGTGGAGCTGATGGAGGTGCGCGAAGCAACCTTCATTACGGCGCACACGCACGTTCAGATCGACCGACACATCCACTGGCTGCCCGAAGTCAACGGTGAGCTGAGCACGCACCCGCACGGCGACATGCATCGGCCCGCCGACGTCGCCCGCCACTGGCACGTCATCAATCCGGGCAGTGTGGGCTTGCCGCTGAACCAACGCACCACTGCCCAATTCGCCCTGTTGGAAACCGTCGATGACGCCGTCGAATTGGGGGGCTGGCGCGCGCGCCATCACGAAGTCGCCTACGACCGGCGGCCAGTGTTGGAGGCATTCGCGACTTCCGGGATGCTGGCGGCGGGTGGCGTGATTTCGACGCTTTTTTACTGGGAAGTGGTGACCGCCGAACCGGAGATTATTTACTTTTATCGCTGGGCTTACGCCCAGGGGCTTGACCCCGACCGCAACGGCTTTCAGTCTGTCTTCCAGCGCTATCTCCGCGAGAGCGGCCGCGCCGAAGTGATCCGTCAGGCTGACCCACTCCACGCCGATTTCGTCGGTTAACCCCGGGATAACCCGAACGCGTCGCGCTATGCGTCTTGCCTTTCTCGCCGACATTCACGGCAATCTCCCCGCGCTGGAAGCTGTGCTCTGTGACTTGCGCCGTCAGACGCCAGACCAGGTCTATCTCGCCGGCGACCTCGTCAATCGCTGTCCGTGGAATAACGAAGTGATGGCGCTGCTGGCGGATGTCGGCTGGCCGGGCGTCGTCGGCAACCACGATCTGGTGGTGGGGCGCATCCACACGCCGCACAACCTGCCGCCTTTCACCGATCGGCAGCGCTTTCGTTCCCTCTGGTGGACGGCGGAGACGCTGCATCCCCGCCACCTGCAGACATTGCGACGCCTCCCTGCGGCGCGCCGCATCGACCTGCGCCCCTTTCCGCCGATCCGCCTCTTTCACGGCTCGCCCGGCAACATGTTCGTAGGGCTGTATCCTGAAATGGAGAGCGCAACGATTGCCGCCTTGCTGGATGGCGTCGCCGAACCGGTGGTCGTTTGCGCGCACACCCATCGCCCGCTGGCGCGGCGCACTGGCGGCTGGACGATCTACAACGGCGGCAGCGTCGGTCTGCCGTACAACGGCGACCCACGCGCGCAGTACCTGCTGCTCGACGCTGTCGTAGAGCAGGGCATCCATCGCTGGGAAGCCTCATTTCGTCAGGTGGAGTATGACCACAGCGGCTTGCGGGCAGCCTTTCAGTCATCCGGGATGTTGGCGGCGACCGGCGCCGTAGGGGAGCTGCATTTGCTGACGGCGGAAAGCGGCGAGCCGTACAGCAGCGACTTCGGCATCTGGCTGCGCAGCCAGCCTGCGGAGCTGCGTGGTGATCTGGATCAGGCTGTGCCCCTCTATCTGGCGACGCACGGGCCAGGACGATGGGAGTTCGCCGCGGGGTGACGGGCGCGTGGGGCGCGACCTGCGGCGGCCCCACGTGATGGGAGTCTGTGTCCTCACATCGGCGCACCGACGATCCCGGCTTTGACCAACTGGTCGCGCAGCGCCGACCGCGCCCGGCTCAACCGTGACTTGACTGTGCCCAACGGCAGCCCCAGCATCTCGGCGGCTTCGGCGTAATCGTACCCCTGCACATCCACCAGCAAGACCACGTTGCGATGATACTCCGGCAAGTTGTCGATCGCAGCGAGCAGGAAGCGCATCCCCTCGTTTTGCAAGACCAGGCTCTCCGGGTCCTCGGCAATATACTCATCGGTCGACAGGTAATCGATGCCGGCCTGCTCGGTCAGCTCATCCAGGCTCACTGCGGCGCGGCGGCGTTGGCGGCGCAGATGGTCGTAGCAAGTATTAGTGACGATTCGCAAAAACCAGGAACGAAAGTTGCCTTCCTGGAAGCGCGCCATTGCACGGTGCGCCTTGATCATCGCCTCCTGCACTGCATCGGCGGCGGCCTCTTCGGTGTGCAAAATCTGCTGGGCGACGCGCTCGGCGGCGGCGCGGTAGAGATCGATCAATGCGGCAAACGCACCGTCATCGCCCAGTCGCGCAGCCTGAATGGCGTTGTCAACGGCGGTGAGACGTTGCCCGGGCAACGCCTCCCATGTCAACGTTGCCGCAACCGTGGACGGTTGCCAGGAAGAAGTGCGATATGCGTTCGGGCGAAACGAATTGACAGTGGAGGTCATGGTCTCTCCTTTTTCTTTCACACGCGCAGAATGCGCAAGGTGAGACCAGCATAGCGGCAAAAGATTAGACGGACTTGAAAAATCCAGGACGCAAGTCGGACTGTTTTCCTACGCTTGGGGAACCATCCCCCGATCGTTAGCGTTATGGAAGACTTGCCAGGACGTCCTCAGCAGCGCCGCTCACACTGCCAGCTTGTAGCCGTAGCCGCGAATCGTATGGATGAAGCGTGGATCATCCTCGCGCTCGGGTTCGATACGGCTGCGCACGCGGCTGACCATCCGGTCGATATTGGCGTCGTAGACATCGCCCTGCGCCTCCGGCCACACCGCCTGCGCGATCTCGTCTTTGCTGACGACGCGGCCACGATTCTGATAGAGAAACCAGAGCAAGTCGAACTGTTTGACGCTGAGCGGCGGGTCGAGCGGTTGGCCATCGACATAGACCTGGCGCGTGGTGATATCGATGCGTAGCCCGGGTTCACTGACCGCAATCAGCGCTGGCGCCGTTACAGTGGCGGCGGGATCATAGAAGCGATAGCGGGTCGAAGCGAACTGCACTTCCAGCCCATCGGTGAGCCAGGCTGAGCCGCCCGGCGCCAGGCGCTGCCCGTCGACGAATACACCGTTCTTGCTGTGCAGATCGCGCACCTGGTAGCCGTTGTCGAAGCGCAAAATTTCGGCGTGCTGGCGCGAGGCGTACTGATCCTCCAGTCGCACCCCGGCATCGGCGGCGCGGCCAACCGTCGTCACTTCGCGATCCAACTCGATCTCTTGACCAGCCAGGGGGCCACTGAGACAGACCAAACGACCAAACCTGCTCACGCTCCGACTCCTTTAGGTTGCGCCCAATCGCTGTGCTATACTCGCAGTGCCGCGTGGCGAATCTTTTGCCCGCGGCGTAGCGTTGAAAACTATAGCAGTAACCAGGGCAACCCGCAAAGAATCTGCCTGCTCAGGTCTGATCTGCCGAGCATGTCGTCAACTGAACGTTCGTCCATCGAGCCGGAAAGTGCGTCACTCGCGGCGCCATCTACGCCGCGGGGTGAAAACGCGCGCGGGCTGCTCGTTGGCTATCAGGTTGGAGGCTTCCGGCTGGTCGAGAGGCTCGGCGGCGGAGTCATGGCGGCTGTCTATCGCGCCGAGTCGCTGGCGACGGGAGCCCCCGTTGCGGTCAAGGTGCTGCTGCCCGACGCCGATGCAGTGGTGCGGGCGCGCTTTCAGCAAGAAGCGCGCACACACGGGCAACTCCGCCACCCCAACATCGTCCCCATCCTCGCCGAGGGCTATGAAGAGGCCAGCGGTCTCACCTATCTGGTCATGCCGCTGATTGCTGGCATCGGCTTGAACGGCTTGATTGAGGCGCAAGAGCGCCTCTCGCTGAGCGATGCGGCGGGTATTCTGGCGCGCGTGGCGCACGCGCTCGATTACGCGCATCGCCAGGGCATCATTCATCGCGATGTCAAGCCGAGCAATGTGTTGTTGCAGCCGGTCACAACCTCGCAAGCGGGCGCCGTCTTCGTGGCGGCGCTTGGCGGCCTTGTCGTTCCTCTGCTCAGCGATTTCGGGATTGCGCGCGCCCTCGATGCGCCGGAGCTGACTGGCGTCGGACGCACGATCGGCACGCCGACTTACATGTCGCCAGAGCAGTGCGCCGATAGCCACGAACTCGATCAGCGCTCAGACTTGTATTCGCTGGGGGCGGTCTTCTATCGGTGCCTGGTGGGGCGCCCGCCCTTCTCCGGATCGACCACGCAGATTCTCCACGCGCACGTCTACGATCCGCTGCTGATCCCGGAAACAGTGCTGGCGACGTTGCCCGCCGCCGCGGTGGAGATTTTGCAGCGTTCCCTGGCAAAGGCTCCCGCCGACCGCTTTGCCTCAGCGGCGGCGATGGCGGCGGCGCTGGAGCAGCTTGTCTCGCCGCTGCCGGCTGCACTGGCGAGCGCCGAGAGCACGGCGACCATGCCCGCGCTGCCCACCGTGCGCCCCGCGGTGGCGATGCAAGTGTTAGTGCCGGCGCCCAATGCGCGCACGCCGGAGGCAACCCTGGTTGCGCCGGAGGTGGTTGTACGCACGCCGCCCGCAGTGACGCCAGCGGTCGCGCCGATGACGTCGATGGCCTCGGCTGCGTCGGCGCCGGAGCGTCGCCGCTGGCTGGGCGCAACCCTGGGCGTGCTCCTGTCGGCGCTGTTGATCGGCGGCGCACTCTGGGCTGTGCTCAGTATGCTTCCGGGCGATCTGCTGGGGCGCACGCCGCCGCCGGTCGCTGCCACTACGGCTGCAGCGACGCCCCTCATCGCTGCGCTGCCGTCGGCGCCTGCTGCTGGCGTCGATGTTGCAACGACAGCGATAACGCCTGACGCCACGCCTACAGCCACGCCAGGCGCAGCCGCCACGGTTGCACTGCCGCCGCCGACGCCGGCTGGCGCCATCGAAGGCTACTGGCGCGAGGCGGAAGATGCCTACGCCGACCAGGATTGGCAGGTGGCGCTGGATTTCTACACGCTGGTGCAACGGATCGACGCCAACTATCGGCGCGATATGCTCGCCGCCAGACTCTTCGACGTGCAAATCGGGCTGGCGGCGGAGGCGTTGATCGATGGTGAGCCAGCGCGCGCCGTTAAGGCGCTCGACGCTGCATTGGCGTTGCGCCCCGACGCCGAGCTGGTGCAACGCATCCGCACCGCCGCCGACGCGCTGGTCACTGCCGAAGGCGACGCCGCAGCGTCGATCCGGCGCGTGTTGTGGGGGAGCCTGGTCAACTATGCCGAACAACTGGCGCAGGCGGAAGCCTATTGCAGCGCAGCGATGCAGTTGACGGCGGCGCTGGCGGTGTGGCCCGATGGCGCACTCGACACGCAGTTGAACGAGTTTCGTGCTGGCTGTGAACAGGTGCGGGCGTTCGCCGTCATTGGCGCGTTGCTGGCGGAGAATGGCGGGCGCATTCTCTATTCCACGCAGGAGGGGGATCGCTACAACGTCTATGCGGCGGCGGCGCAAGTCGACGCCGCTTCGACGTTGTTGATCGCCGACGGCGCTCAGGTTGGCGCCCAGCGCAACGGTTCGCTGCTTGCCTTCCGCAACACACGCCAGGGTGAAGCCGGTGTGGCTCTGTTTGATTTTGCCACGACGCGGGATCCCAACGCGCGGGCGCGGCAACTCACCACCGCGCCAGAAGATGCGCAAGATGCACCGCCTGCCTGGGCTTCCGACGGCGCCGCGCTGGCGTATAGCACCGTGCGCGGCGGCGATCGCCAGTCGCGCATCCTTGTGCACACGCTCGCTGATGGCGCTGAAGTCGATCTTGGCCTGGGTAAAGACCCGACATGGGAGCCAGCCGCCAACCGCATCGTCTACAACGGCGTCGACAGTCGCGGGGCGCAGCCTGGGCTGTACATCATGAACACGAACGGCGAGAACCGGCTGCGGCTCACCGACAACGGCAACGACATCCGCCCGGTGTGGTCGCCCAACGGCAATGACGTAGTCTTCATGAGCACGCGCAACGGCGATTGGGATGTCTACCGGCTTTCGCTGCGCAATGGCACGCTGTTGCAACTGACCGACGACCCGGCGCAGGATGGGCTGCCTGCCATCAGCCCGGATGGGAAACTTGTCGTCTTTGCCAGCGACCGGGGCGGGGTGTGGCGCATTTACGCCGTGCCCATCGACGGGGGCGCCGCCGTCCCCCTCTTTGCGGTCGCAGGTGTGTTGACAAACTGGCTGGAGCATTCGATTCAGTGGACACGCTAGACGCAACAGGGGCGGAGGGCGATGGTCAGAACCTGGGTGCAGGGCTGACCAATCTGACCGGAAAACAGTTGGGGCGCTATCTGATCGGCCAACAGCTAGGCAGCGGCGGCGTGGCGACGGTCTATCGCGCCTACGACCAGGTGCAAGGGCAGACCGTGGCGCTGAAGTTGCTGCTGCCCGGCGCTGATGACAAAGCCTACACGCGCTTTCGCAACGAAGCAATGACCGCCGGCGCCTTGCGCCATCCTCACATTGTGCGCATTTTGCAAATTGGCATTGCGCCGCAGGGTGAAGTTGCCTATATCGCCATGGAACTGGTGGAGGGCGAAAGTCTGGCCGATCTCTTGCGCCAGCAGGGGCGATTGCGCCCGGAGGAATCCGCCAATCTGCTCGAGCCGATTGCGCGCGCCCTGGCGGAGGCGCATCGTCACGGCGTGGTGCATCGCGATGTCAAGCCTGGCAACATCTTGTTGCGGCCGGTCAGCCCTGGCGCGCCGAACAGCATCCAGCTCGAGGCGCTCGATTATCCCGTGGTGCCGCTGCTGACAGATTTTGGCATCGCCCGCGCGCTGGATGCGCCGGAATTGACGAACATGGGGCGCACGGTCGGCACGCCGGCATACATGGCGCCGGAGCAGTGCGCAGGGAGCCGCGAGGTCGATGGGCGCGCCGATATCTATGCGCTGGGCGCGGTGCTCTATCGCTGCGTCGCCGGGCGGCTGCCCTTCACCGGCACGACGACGCAGATTCTGCACGCGCACGTCTACGAACCCCTGACCATCGAGGATAGCGTCTTCCGTCAGCTTTCACCGCTGATGGTGGAGGTGTTGCAGCGCAGTCTGGCGAAACGCCCGGAAGATCGCTACGCCACCGCCACCGAGATGGCCGATGCCCTGGCTTTGGCGGCCGGGCGGACGCCGCTGCGTCCGAACGCTGCGATTGGCGAGAGCACCGCTACGCTGACGATGACCGCCGTGCCTGTGGTCAACCCACCAACCGAGACGACTTCATCGACGGTGTTGGTGCCGGCGCCAGGCGGCGCGCTGACGTCCCGCCCTGTCAACCCACTGTTGCGCGGCGCACAGCCCACCACGACAGCCGCACCGGTGGCGCTGCCTGCGTCATATGCACCTGCGCCGCCACCGCCAACTGCGCGCACGCGGCCAACGTGGGGAAGCATTGTGTTGATCGTGGTTGGCGGCCTGCTGGTGATGGCGTTAGGCATGTTGCTGGGGATGCAGGCGCCGCGTCTCTTTCGTAGCGGCGCCCTGCCCGCGCCTACAGCCTTCGGGTCGCCGGCGGCGAATGCGCCTGTCGCCGTCACGCCAACGGTGTTGACGCCAACTGCGCCGGGCGCGTTCACGCCTGCCACCGACGCCGCCGCTGAAAACGCCGCCGGTGAAGCGGCGGCGGCGTCCACAGCCACGCCCACAGCCACGCCCACCGCACCGCCCACTGCGCCGCCCACGCCGCTGCCAGCAACCGTAATCCCAACGGAAGCGCCGCCGCCCACCGCAACCGAGACAGCGGCGCCCACCGCAACGCCGACCGCAACACCGACCGCAACACCGACCGCAATGCCGACGCCCGACCCCGCTGCAACGCTGGCGGCGTGTCTGCCCCAGGTCGATGAGGCGCTGCGCCAGCGTTGGTCTGAGCTTGCCGACGAAGAGCGCCGCGCGATTGGGTGTCCCATCGGCGACGCGCAACGCGGCGCAGCGCAAATGACGCCCTTCGAGCGTGGTTATATGGTCGGGCTGCTGACTGCGCCCGAACTCTATGTTGTCTACTTCCCTACCAACGCCTGGGAGCGCCAGCCGATCCCCGAAGTCAGCGCGCCGCCGCCCGATTTGCCGTCGCCGCCTGAAGGTCGTTTTGCGCCGTCGGATCGCTTTGCTGCGCTGTGGCAGGCGGATCGGCGCTGGGAGGCGCTGGGATTTGCCACCGAGCCGCAGCCGCGCGACTTTGTGGTGGTGATTCAGGGCTTCGAGGGCGCAGTGTTGCTCGGCAATCAGGACACTGGCGAGGTGGTTGTGCTGGCGAACAGCGATCGGCGGTGATGCAACGTGAGCGAAAGCGCATCGGGCAACCCATCACATGAAATTGATCTGGCGCCGGGTCATAAGCTCGGCTTGACGGTGGCTTCGCCGCTGTTGCTGTCGCCCCTGGCCGCCGGCTTTGGCGACGCGTTGCCGCGCGGTCTCAAGCTGGCGGAGGTCGGCGCGCTGGTGGTGGGTCCGGTCAGTGCGACGGGGCGGGGCTACAGCGGACCCGCAACGCTGGTCGAGATCGACGGCGGAGTGCTGGTGCAGGGTTCAGGCTTCAGCCGCAGCGCACGCCGCGCCGTCGAACGCTATGGCGCGGCCTGGCAACGGCTGGCGCGCCCGGTGGTCGTGCATCTGGTCGATGACACCGCCGCCGACCTGGTGCGGTCTGCGCGTGCGCTGGGGCACGCACCGGGCGTGGCAGGCATCGAGTGGAATCTGCCGCCATCGGCGACGCCAGCCCTGGTCGCCGACGGCGTACGCGCCCTGGTGCAGGTGTGCGACGCGCCGATTTGGGTGAAGGCGCCTCTGGTCAACGCTGTGCCATTGGCGGAGCGTGCGGTGCAGGCGGGAGCAGTGGGTGTGGTGATTGGTCAGCCTGTAGCAGGCGCCGCCCTGCCTCGCGACCGGATGACAGGCGAACCGACGCCAGTTCGCGGTGCACTGCACGGCCCTGCCGCCTTTGCCCTGCAGTTGGATGTGGTGCGCGCCGTCGCGGCGGCGCGCCTCGGCTGTGCGCTGATTGCCTGTGGCGGCGTTCATCACGCCGGGCACGTTGCGCAGGCGCTTGCCGCCGGCGCCTGCGCGGTGCAACTCGACACTGCGTTGTGGCGCGGCGGCAGCGGGGCGCTGGCGTGATACTGTGCTGTGCTGCGCCTGTTGATTTGACAGGGTGCAGGCAGCATGATATGCTTCCGACCATCGAACTGCATCACATGTTCGATGCGCATCACCCAGTTGGATGACACCCAGTTGGAGACGTGGTGTAGCGGTTAGCATAACGGCCTGTCAAGCCGTAGGTCGCGGGTTCAAATCCCGTCGTCTCCGCCAATTGTGGCACGAAACCCGCCCTTCGAAGTGCGTCAAAGCATTTTGGAGGGCGGGTTTCGTGCGTGTTCCCCTCTGCCTCACCACCCCACCCGCAGCCGCTCCCACTTCGCCTGTTCGTGGAGCACTTCGGCGCAGCGTTCCCACGGCGCCGGCTCGACCTGGGTGTAGCGCAGCTCGAAGGGATGGCGCTGCGGCACGGCGTCGATGATCTGGCGGGCGCGATCCTGCGCACCCTGCGCCACCGCCACCCACGCATCTTCCAGCACGTCGGGCAGTTGGCCGAAGACGGTGTAGATGTTCTCCAGCCGTTCGGAAAGCAGCTCATGCACGCGATCCTCGACCGAGTCCTGATAGCGCATGTTGTAGACGTAGACCGTGTCGTGAATCTGGCCGATGCGCTGGATGCGCCCCTTGCGTTGTTCCAGCCGCGTGGGGTTCCACGGCAGGTCCAGGTTGATCAGCGCCCCCAGCTTCTGCAGGTTCAAGCCCTCGCTGGCGGCGTCCGTCCCCACCATCAGCCGAATCTGCCCCGTTGCCACCAGTTGCTTGATCACCTCGCGCGCAGTCGGCTTCCACACGCCGCCGTGCATGATCCCCGACGTCTGCGGGCCCGAATAGAGCGCGATTGGCTCCTCCGGCAGCTCAGCCGTCAACTGCTCCGCCAGCCACTGGATCGAGTCGCGGTATTGGCTGAAGATGATGCAGCCGCGCTCCTGCAGCCAGCGTCGTTCCAGCAGGTGTTGGCGCACCCGGGCGTACTTCGGGTCGCGTTCCTGATTGGCGCGCAGCAGACCGAGCAACTCGCTCAGCAACCTGCGTTCGCTGGCGTCGATCAGGTCGGCGAGACGTGACGGCGCCGCCGGCACCGTCTGCTGCTCCTCATCCTCCGGCTCGTCCTCTTCCTCGTCGCTATCCGGCGCCGCACCCAAGATGCGTTCCAGCGTACACTGCCCCGCATAGATCGAACTCCCCAGCCGGCGCAGCAGCAGCGTCTGCAAAAAGCCCGACCCCTTGCGCCTGGCGCCAAAGACTGCGCAGAACTCCTCCGCCAGCGCGTAGGCCCTGCGCAGGTAGGGCGGCAGCGGGATCGCCTCCTTTGCCCCTTCGCCAAAGAGCTGCACCCGGATCGGGCGCAGCAGCGGCTGCTTGGTCTCTGGATCGATCTGTGTTTCCAACTGCGCACGCGTGCGGCGCACCAGACGCCGAATCAGTGGATTGTGCAGTTCGATGTAGTCCTGGAAATTGCGGCGGATGCGGCTCAACTCCGGCGCGCCCAGCCGGGCCAACTGATCGCCTTCCACCACCGCGCAGGCGTCGGGGACGTCAAGCCGGTTGCGCAGAATCTCGAAATCTCTGTGCTCCCCGCGCGGCGGCAGTGGATTGCGCACCCACTCCCACATCTGCGTCACCTCCGTCGGTGCAGCGACCTGGCGCGTGATCAACTCCAGCGCGCGTTGAGGATTGCGCCACGGGCTGAACGCGTTGCCCAGCACCGCTTCATTGCCGCGCGCCAGCACATCGAGCAGATCCCACGCCTCGATCGGGTGCAACTGGATCGGGGTGGCCGTCGCCAGCAACAGCGAGCGCGTCTGCCGGGCGATCTGCTGCATGAACGCCAGCAGGTTGTTGGGCTGGGCAGGGTCGTAGGGGCGGTTGAGGTTGCGCCGCCGCGCCCGGTGGGCTTCATCGAGGATCACGCAGTCGTAGTCGAGCCGCAGCAACTGCTCCGCCGCCTCCGAACGCCGCGCAATCAGCCCGGAGGAGACGACGCCCACACGCCGCGGGCATTTGCGGATCGCCTCCACCCCCTGCGCCGGATACTCCAATCCCTGTTCGTCCACCCACTGGCGACCGTTCCACACTGCCGACGGCATGTTCAGCAGTTCGCGCATCTCGCCCTGCCACTGCCAGAGCAAGGTCTTGGGACATATGATCAGGATCGGTCGCTCGCCCGTCAGCGCGATCAGCATCGCCGTGATCGCCAGTTGCAGGGTTTTGCCCAGCCCCACTTGATCCGCCAGGATGTAGCGCGCCTGCTGTTCGGGTCCATGATGCGCGGTGTACGCCGTCTGGATGAAGTACTTCTGATGCTCCCACAGCCCGTTTTCGCGGCGGTAGACCGGCGTTTCGATGATGGCGGGCGCGGCGGCAGGCGCCTCCTCGTCGGGCTGCCATTCGGGAAGGGTGTAGAGGACGCGACGCCGCGCCAGCCGTTCGATGTCTTCGATCACAAAGTCGGCCAGGGGGATGGCAAAGGGTGAATGCCACAGCGCGGCAAACTCCGCCTCCACCCACGCCACCGCTTCCGGGTCGGTGTCTTCCCAGAGCAGCTCGTAGTTCACCTGCCACGCCGTGCGCGATTCGTTGATGCTGCCCAGAAAGCTCGTCTTGCTGCCGTCGGCGAGGGTGATCACGCCGGCTTTGCCGTGCACCAGCCCAAACGCCGCGTCGGGCAGGACGCGCACCTGCAGCTTGCCGCTGCGCAGCAGATCGTAGAGCCTGCGATAGCGCCCCTGCAACTGCGCGCCGCCGGGCGTTTCCAGCCCTGCCTCCGGCTGCGCCGATGTCCACGCCGCGCGCAGACTCTCTTTCGCTGCCTGCGCGGTCGCCACGTCGCGCACCTCCAGCGTGGAGTTGCAGACGATGCGGATCGCGCCCTGCACGCTCTCCAGCTCCTCGCCCACCACCTCCAGCAGCGACGAGGTGAAGTAGCCAGCGATGCGGTCGTAGGCGCGCGCGGCGCGCAGCCGTGCTGCCAGAAAACTCTTGCCCAGCGCCTGCCGGCGGGAGGAATAGCGGTGGATCATAAGCTACACGTGGTCGGTGCGCACCAGGGTGAGCAGGATTTCGGCGCGTTCGGCAGGAACGCGCCAGTGCACCAGGTCGCTGACCTGACGCAGCCGCGCCAGATACTCCAGCAGGTGGCTGATGCGCTCGCGCGCCTCCCAGTAATCGGGCAGTTCGCTCTTGAGATAATCCAGCCCGCGCCGCGGGGTTTCGACATCTTCCTGCGCCAGGTGGATGGCAAAGAGCGTCTGGCGCAGCAGCGTGGCGCCGAAGCCGTCGCCGCCCAACATGCGCTTGCCAAATTCGCTTGGCGTCTTCAGCCGCGTGCGGTTGGCGGTGGTGTCCGCCAGCAGCGTGGTGTACTCCGCCGCGCCAAAGCCGCGCGCCAGCTCCTGGTAGACGCCGTTGCGATATTCGCCGTGCGCCTCCAACTCCAGCCCCTTCAGGTAGAGCCGTTCGAGCGGGGTGAGCGTCTTCCACACGTAGCTGTCCAGCCCCCGCGGCGCCAGGTGATCGCAGGCGATCTTGACCGCGCTGCGAATCAGCCGTTCGATGGGGTTCTCCTCGCCCGCCGCGCGCACGCGGTTGATCTCGCGCTGCGGGTCGATATCCTCGATCGGCTGCGCAGTGAGCACGCGCAGCGCCGCGGTGTAGGCGGCGAGCTGATAGTCGGCGTCGCCGAAGTTGGGGTCGCTGGCGTCGTCGAGCGCCAGCATCGACTCGAGCTGGCGTTTCACCTCCAGCTCGAGCTGCGGCGCCAGCTCGTCCAGAAACAGCGTTGCGGTGGCGGTGCGTTTGCGACAGACGAGCAGCACCGTCCCCTGCACATAGTTGCCCTCGCGCAGCGCGGTGTCCGTCTCGGTGGCGATCGTCCACGCCGCGGTGACGCGCAGCCCCGCCGCCCACAGGATCATCGTCAGGTCCGCCCAGACGGCGGCGTCCTGATGGGTGAACATCACGACCTGAAAGCCATCGTCGGGCATGTGGCTGGTGAGGTTGCGGTAGGCGGCGACCATGCCCTGGCGGAAGGCCACCGCGTCGTCCCCGCGGATCGCCAGCGCGCGCCTGGAATCGGCGCACCAGCCTGGAAAACACTGCTCGATCCCGCTCTCGTACCAGGCAAGGTAAAACTCACTCAACTCGTGATAGTTCACGGCGTCGGCATAGGGTGGATCTGTAATCCAGTAATCAGAGTCTGTTGAGACACTCTTTGCATCATGCGGCTCAACAGTAGATAAGCCGCAGACAGCAGAAAAGACGAATCCCCCAGCAAAAGTACCCTCAAGCCCTAGCAGCCCTCGTGCGCCGAAGTTGAATAGAGTGTTCAGGGCTTGATTTGAGAACGTCTGAACATTTGCTCCCAGGCCGCCACTCTTATGTTTGCTAGAATCCCAAATACATAGTCTTGAGTTGAAATTGCTGCAAGCACCTGTCGACAATAATGCCCAGATGCGCTCATGAATTGAGGCCTGTTCGTTCAGATTCGCAGTCATGAGTAGCAGACCGTTGGTTAGCAACTGCCGCGGCGTGAACAGGTGATGCCAGTGCGTCCAGCCGCGCTCGCGTAGGAGACGTGAGGTTTCATCCCCCGGCTCGATGGCGCGTGATGGCAGATAGCCCTGCGTCTGCCAGGCGTCGAAGCGTTCGCGCAGCAACGCCAGCGCCCGCGCCTCGCGGCGCAGGTCTGCGGCGTCCGGCGCGCGGTAGACGCGCGCCGGCGTCCGTTGCGCCGCCGCAACGATCGCCGCCGCTTCGGCGGGCAGGCGGCGCCGCGCCGCCGCCAGCGCGCGCGCGGCATCCCCGGCGCCGGCGTCGCGCGCCTCCAGCGCCGTCAGGATCGCCGCCGCCGCCTCTTTCCAGCTCGCCGCGCGCGCCCGCGCCACCCGCTGGCGGTCGGCGTCGTCGAGCAGCGGCAGCAGCCCATCGACCACGGCCGCAGGATCGACGCCGCAGCGCTCCAGAAACGACCAGCGCCGCACATGGTCGGGCGCCTGCTCCAGACAGAGCGCCTCCTCCAGGTCGGGCAGCGTCCAGCGGATGCAGTAGAGGCGCTCCTGAAAGACATCGTCAGGGCGCGGGACGAGATCGCGCTGTTCCCAGAGGCGCAGACCGCGGCGCACCACTTCGATCGGGGTGGATTGGCCGCACGCCGGACAGTGCAGCCGTGAGGATCGCACCGTGCCGCCCGTCTTCGCCCGCTGCATCTGCCCGGCGGATGCACCTGTGACGATGTCGATGTCAAAGCCCTTGCCGCTGGCGTCGGGGTGCAGTTCGGCGACAACATTGTACTTTTCGGCGATCACCCAGGCTGGCGCCAGCGGCACGCGACGCCCGCACTCCGGGCAGGTCGCCTCGCTGCAGTAGAGATAGGCGTCGGCGCGCCAGCCCACTTCGTTGTGCTCGATGCGCCACGCCGTGATCTGCTCGTCCACGGCGCGGAAGACGTCGGCCTGCGCCTGCTGCACCTGCGCCGCGACCTCCGCCCCGCCGCCGACGATGTGCAGCGCAGCCCACGTCAGCAGCGCGGCCACCGGGTTGAGGTCGGAGGCGTAGACATCGCAGCCCAGCCGCGCCGCCTCGAAGGGCACGGAGCCGCCGCCACAGAAGGCGTCGCCCACGCGCGGACGCCGGCCAAAGCGTCGCGCGCCAAGTTCGGCGACCAGCTCCGCCAGGTTTTGGGCGTGCGTGCCCAGGTGCGCGTTGATCGCCGCCCACGCTGCGGGCGAGGGTCCGTCGATCTGCTCCGGGCGCTGGCAATACTCCAGCTTCTGCGAGTAGGGCAGTTGTGCGAAGACCAGCCGCTGCAGCTCTTCCCGCTCCGCGCGCGTCAGGCGGCGCAGCCGCGGGCTGCCGTCGCCCTCCACGAAGCGCCGGCGCACCGAGGTGGGCAGCTTTTGCAGCTCCGTCAGCAGCACGTCGGCAGGGATGGCTTTGTCCTTGCGCCGCCACAGCCCCTCGGCGTCCATCGTCATCAGCTTGAGGAAGATCTCCATATCCTGGCGCGGGTCGTCGCTGGTGGGCAGCAGCAGCCCCAGCAACACCGCGCGCACCAGCACCAGCGGCTTGCGTCCCCACCACTTGCCCAGCCCGGTCAATGTCTGGCTGGCGCCGGCTTTGCGTTCCTTGTACGCCTCGGCGGAGAGCTTCGCCACCGGGAATTGTGTTTCGATGAAGGTCGATGTGAAATCCAGCATGAGTGTGTTCTATCGTGATTTGCCGCAATCTTCCCGGAAGCTGTACAGCTTCCGGGAAGATGACAGGGCAGATGACAGTTCTACCTGGCGTTCAGGTTGTTACTTCGACGTCAAAGCTGGCGTCTGGATCGAGCAGCCGACGTTGGCTCTGCGCCTCGGCGCGGCGGTAAAACTCCGGCACGGCGTCGCGTTGCGCGTCGCTCACCGGATTCTCCGTCAGCGCGTAGCGCACCGCCTTGCGCCAGCCGATGTTGCGGCCGTGGACGCCGTGCCCCGTGGCCGCCGCGGTCTGCGTGTAGAGCCACTGGCGCTCCTCCGGGTAAAGCCCCAGCCAGTTGGCGATGGCGT